>Ga0209573_1005755_pt1 | contig 10869 bp, 10 predicted proteins | sample TNRBio252014_DNA_FD_185870 | JGI IMG/M metagenome (GOLD analysis project Ga0209573, IMG submission 185870) | Wastewater treatment Type I Accumulibacter community from EBPR Bioreactor in Madison, WI, USA - TNR Reactor_6/25/2014_ DNA (SPAdes)... | ecosystem: Engineered > Bioreactor > EBPR >...
GCGCAGGCCGCTCTCCCCGGAGAGTTTAGTTTTCGGGCCGTCTTTAATCAGAAAATGAGCCTTGAAGAGGCGTCACGACTCCAGACGCTTTTTGGAATGGAGGGCCTCGCTTCAAGTGCGGCCTCCAAGCTTTTGTCATTCGGGCCTTCGAGTGATGATCGCGCAAATCAGCTTTTTGCAGAACTGCTTGAAAAGGTGTCGGCGGCCCGAGGTCGTGTCGAAGCCGCGATCGATTTTGCGGAAGCTGACGAGGAGCAAGCTCATGACATTGCCTCGGCGGAGCAACGACTTGTCGAGGTCGAGCGAACGCTTCAAGAACTTCTCAATACTTATGATGTGTTCGCACGAAATGCTCGTCTTCCGACCGTTATTTTGTTGGGGAGACCCAATGCCGGCAAGAGCACTCTTTTGAACCTCCTCGTGGGTGGCAAACGTTCGCTCGTTTCAGAGTTCGCAGGGACCACGCGCGATTATGTCGAGGTTCAGCTCCGCACGCCTTCCGGCCAAAGCTTCCGCCTTCTTGATACTGCGGGCTTGAGAGGCGCGCGCGAGGAGGCGGATTTTCTTGAACGTCAGGGCATGGAGCTCGGGCTTGAAATGATGGAGTTGGCCGACATCTTGATCTGGGTCGAAGATCTCCGCAGCCCAAGCGCGAGCTTTGGTGATCCGCGTATCGACCGTCTTTTCAGCGAAAAGAAGTTTTTAAAAATCCACACGCACGCTGACCTGAGTCCGCGCGATGAGGCCCCCAACGCAATGGCTTTTAACCTCTTGGGCGAGGGCGCAACCTTAGCCGCTCGGAGCGTTTTCGATTTTGTCGAGCGAGTCTGCGCGTCTCGAGGCGAGGACGGGCTACTCGTAGCCGAAGAAACACAGCTCATTTCTCGACGCCAAGAAGAGCTTTGCCGAAAGGCTCTTGCCGAAACGCGCGAGGCACTTCGATGCGTTCGAGGAGAGCGTCCTCTTGAAATTGTAGGCGACATTCTTCGGCATCTGGATTCGCTTCTGCGCCAGACTCGCGGCGAAGCGCTGACCGACGATTACATTGGCCAGATTTTTACGCAGTTCTGTTTAGGAAAGTAGACAATGGAAACGCGCTTTGATGCCATCGTTATTGGAGGGGGTCATGCCGGCATCGAGGCGAGTCGGGCTCTTTCTGCCCGAGGCTTCAAGACGGCGTTGATTAGCTTCGACGCAAAAAAAATTGGAGCCATGTCCTGCAATCCGGCCATTGGCGGTGTTGCAAAAAGTCACCTTGTTTATGAAGTCGATGCCCTTGGCGGGCTAATGGGCTGGGCTGCCGACCATGCGGCGATCCAGTCTCGCCGCCTCAACCTTCGCAAGGGCCCCGCCGTCAGGTCAACCCGCGTTCAGTGTGACAAATCTCATTACGCCGCATGCATGTCGACGTGGGCCGCCGCTCGCGAGAACCTCTATATAATAGAGGGCGAGGCCGCATCTTTTGAATGGGACAAAGATTCGCACAAAGTCTCGGGAGTTCGCATGAAAGACGGCTCTCGTTTGCAAGCGCGCGCTGTCATCATCACCTCCGGAACTTTTATGAGGGGGCTGATGTTTTGTGGGGATGAGCGAAGCGTCGGCGGCCGTGTTGGCGAAAAAGCTGCCGAATTTTTGAGTCAATCACTTGAGAGCGTGGGGCACGCACTCACCCGCCTCAAGACGGGCACGCCCGCACGACTCAAAGCCTCGAGCATTCGCTTTGCTTTGCTGGCGAGACAATGGGGCGATGCTGAAAAGCGGCCCTTTTCGTGGCGCCCTGCCCCCTACCGCCTCCCGCAGATTTCGTGCTTTATCACCCACACAAATGAGCGAACACACGACGTGATTCGAGCGAACTTTGGGAGTTCACCGCTTTTTTCGGGAGACATTGTCGGAGTTGGTCCCCGGTATTGCCCGAGCGTTGAAGACAAAATTCGCCGTTTCCCCGATCGAGAGAGGCATCAAATTTTTCTTGAACCTGAAGGCATCAATACCGACTCGATCTATCCCAATGGCATGAGCACCTCCCTGCCCGCCTCGGTTCAGATCGAGTTTTTGCGCACCATAGACGGACTCGAGAACGTTGAGCTTCTGCGGCCAGGCTATGCGGTTGAATATGACACTATCGATCCAACGGATCTCGATATTGGTTTCATGTCGAAGCACCTGCCGGGTCTTTTTCTCGCGGGGCAAGTGAACAGAACCTCCGGATATGAGGAGGCCGCTGCCCAAGGGTTGTGGGCGGGACTTAACGCGAGCTTGTGGCTTGAGGGCAGAGATTTTATCTCGCCCGATCGATCGCGCTCTTACCTTGAGACCCTCGTCGACGACCTCACATCGGTGGGAACGCGTGAACCTTACCGCATGTTCACGTCGAGGTCCGAATACCGGTTGCTCCTTCGCGAAGACAATGCAGCGGAGCGCCTTTTTGATTTGGCCTCCTCCCTCGGTCTAATTTCAGATGAGCAAAAAGCCGCCCATGACGCAGTGCAGCGCGGCGTTTCGTCTGCCCTCATCAGCCTCGGCTCGCAGCGGGTTCGCCTCGATCGGGATCGGGTCGTCTCTCTCTTCGAATATCTTCGTCGTCCCGACGTTGCATGGGAGGATCTCACCTTAGACCTTGATTCCAGATGGAGCGATCGCGTGCTCGAGAAAATCGAGGTTAAGGCTAAGTACGAAGGCTATCTTCAAAAGCAGGAGCAGGAGATCGAACAGCTCCGCCGGGTGCGCTCCTGGGTCTTAGACCCGAATGTTTCGTTGCGCGGGCTCGCGGGGCTAACGAATGAGGCCGTTGAGCTCTTCGAATCTCATCGCCCCAAGACGGTGTACGAGTTGGGGCGCATTGCCGGGATCACCCCCGCAGCACTTCTGGCCATTGTTCGCGTGGCGGGACGGGGTCCCGGGGATGTTTCACGTGAAACACTTTGATCGTGACGCCTACGTGCGGCTTTTGCGCGAATGGGATGCAAAACACCATCTTCTGGGCCGCAGCGACCCTTATCGCCTCTATAAAGAAAGCGCGGATGCTTTGCGGAGTCTTGAGGGGGGATTGCTGAGGCTTGGCTGCATTGATTTGGGCGCGGGCAATGGGATCCTCGGGATACCGGCCTTGCTGGAGGGGTATTCAGAAAAGGTGCTCCTTGTTGAGCCTCTTGTTAAGAGAGTTGCTTTTCTAGAGGCCGTTCGAGGTGAGATGCGAAGGCTCGGTGATCCTGCCTATGAGAGGCTTGTTGTGATCCCGCTTCCCGTTCAAAGTGTTTCACGTGAAACACTTTTTAGGCATTTCGGTGGGGGGTGGTCAGAGCGTCCCGTTATCACGCGAGCGTTCTCGGGTGCTCAAAGTTTGCGAAGTGCTCTTGGGGGATCGGTTCTTTGTGACAACCCGCTTCGCAAGTTTTCTGTAGTCGAAACTTCGAACTCAAAAAAATATATGTTATTACCAGACTAAGGCATCAAGGGGAGGATTCGTGACAACTAAGATTATCGCCGTTATCAATCAAAAGGGCGGAGTAGGCAAGACGACCACAGTGATCAATGTGGGCGCGGCGCTCGCTCTCCAAGGAAAAAAAGTTCTTCTTGTCGACCTTGACCCCCAAGGCAATATGAGTGCGGGTCTTGGAATTGAGCCTCAGGCGATTTCCGAAAACAATGCGTATTTTGCCCTGGTTGGTCAAAAGAATTTGATCCAGTGCACGCTTCCGACTGCGGTTAAGAACCTCTTTGTCGTTCCATCGAACAACGATCTCGCGGGCGCTGAGATTGAGCTTGTTGACGTGCCGCGTCGCGAGTTCCGTCTGCGTGACAGCCTCAGTCAAGAAATTTTAGACTTCGACTATGTCTTTATCGACTGTCCGCCGTCTCTGGGGCTTTTGACGCTCAATGCTTTGTGCGGAAGCACTTCGTATTTAATTCCCCTCCAAAGCGAGTTTTTTGCGATGCAGGGACTCACGAATATTTTGAACACCGCCAATTTGGTCAAAACACACCTTAATCCAGCTCTAGCTGAAGAGGGTATTTTGGTTACGATGTTTGACTCGCGCTCCAACCTCTCCAAACAGGTCTATGCGGAGCTGCAACAGTTCGCAGGGCATCGCTTGTTCGCCAACGTGATTCCACGTCGAGTGCGCCTCGCAGAGAGCACCTCGCACGGCCTGCCTGGCGTCATTTATGACCCGACTTGTTTGGCGTCCCGCTCCTATCAGGCCGTTGCCGATGAGCTCGAGGCGCGTGGGCGCGGCGAAACCCCGCGGGCACAGGCGCCTAAATTTGTACCCCCCGACCCCGTTGACCGTTTTGGCAAGGGCGAACGTCGTCCTGCTCCCGAACCCACGCTCTAGATAAATGAGCCCTTTGACCAAGGAGATCACGATGGCACAATCAAATGATTCAAACAAAACTCCAGCGAGCGGCGAGCGCAAGGCCCTAGGCCGAGGATTGGCCGCACTTTTCACGGATTCCCAAGGCTCAGCCAGTCCCTATGCGCCGAACTCCGCTGCAACCGGCGGCCTGGTTTCAAAAACGAGCGAACGTGCGGGACCCGCGCGAACACTGCCCCTTGCAGAGATCGAGGCCAACCCTGAGCAGCCCCGCAAGCACTTCGATGATGCCCGCCTGCTCGAGCTCTCGGAGAGTATTCGCGAACAAGGCCTTGTTCAGCCGATCGTGGTTAGGAAAATTGCAGATCACAAATATCTCATTGTTGCGGGGGAGCGGCGCTACCGCGCTTCGAAGCTTGCGGGGCTCAAAGAAATCCCTGTTTACGTGCGCGACGGATCGCACACCGAGACCGACAACGATCTGGCGAGCCTCGTCGAGAACATTCAGCGTGAAGAGCTCAATCCTTTGGAGCTCGCGGAGGCCTATCAGAGGCTTCTCGAAAAAAAGACGCTCACCCAGGACTCCCTTTCCAAAAAGCTCGGGGTCTCCCGCGTCGCTATCGCGAACACGCTTCGGTTGCTGAAACTCCCGAACGCGGTTCGTCCTTTTGTGATTGAGGGAAAAATCAAAGAGGGCCACGCTCGAGCGCTTCTCAGTCTTCCGACCGAAGAGATGATGGAAAAAATGGCCGAGCAAATTGTTGAAGCGGGCCTTTCGGTTCGGGACGTCGAGGCGCGAACCAAGGAAATTCTTAACCCCCCCACCCAAGAGATCAAGCTTCAGCTCGGGACTCTCTCCAATTCGCACGGCGAAAGCCCTGCGAACACGGCGTCTTCCGAAGAAAAAAAATCGGCAGATATTTTGGCCCTCGAAGAAGAGCTGCGGCAGATTTTTGGAACCAAGGTCAACATCAAAGGAAATGGCGCCCGCGGTATTCTCGAGGTTTACTATTCGGGATCGGACTCCCTCAATCGCCTCATCCACCTGCTTCGGGCGTCTAAAGCATGAGTGACGATATTCTTCAGGGAGAAATCACGGCGTTCCTTGGCCAGGGGACAAGTTTTAGCGGTCGTTTGATGTTCGAGGGAACGGTGCGCATCGACGGGAATTTTGTTGGTGATATCTACACCCGTGACACGCTGATTATTGGACCCGAAGCACGGGTTCGTGCGCAGATCGACGCCGACACAATTGTCATCGCGGGCGTGGTCGAGGGCGAAATTCGGGCTCTCAGTCGCGTTGAGATTCAGAGCTCGGGAGTTTTGCGCGGACAGGTCGTCTCGCCGGTCCTCAAGATTGACGAGGGAGGCATGTTTGAAGGCCGAACACAGATGCTTCCACAACAGGAAAGCCTCTAAAATCGCCCTCTAAAAGTTCCAAAAATTGACCTCTGAAAGGGTGTTGACCCGAGGGGCCTTCAAGTGTTGATTAATGCCCACTTATGGACATGGTTTCTTCGCTGATCTCCAGTCTCGGACTCAACTCCACCCTTTTCTATATGATGGCGATTTTCGTGGGAACCTATTGGGTTTGCTACGTTTTGTTCCTGAGAAGGTTGAGCAACTTTCTCGTTGAGCGTGACAATCGTACGCAAGGCCGCTCCGAAAGCGTTGATCATCTGAACGAAGAGCTCCACGGTTTGGAGACTCAAATCCTCGGACGACGCCGCGAAGTTCAGCTCGAGGCGGATCGTCTTTTCTCGGAGATCAAGGCGAAGGCTCTTGAGGAACAAGCGCGCGTCGTCAAAAGTGCGCGCGACAAAGCTCAGGCAGAAATCAAGGGCGTGCGCGAAGACGTCGAGGCGGAGTTCGCCAAAGAGATGCTCAAGGTGAAGGCCGAGGTGCCCGCGCTGGCAAAAGAAATTCTTGCGCGCCTGATGTCGACTGGAAAAAAAAACCAACGGAGCGATAGTGCCTCCGTGAGGAAGGAACTCTAACTGTATGGCTACTGGAGTTGAAGGCGCCCACGCGGGCCCCGGAATTCACGAACTCGTTGTGCTCGCCAATCTCGGCGTGGTTTTTTTGATTGTGTGGTTTGGCGCGCGCAAAGGAATTGTCGCGGCTTTAAAATCTCGTGCTGAGGGCGTTGAGCAAAAACTCAATGAATCAAAAATCGAACTCGCAAAAGTTATGGGAGCGCTGGACGCTGCCCGAGCGGATTTCAAGAACTTTGAAAACACCCGCAATCGCATGATCGCGGAGATGAGATCTGAGGCGGAGCACTTATCGCGCTCAATTCTGGAAGAGGCAACGGTTACGGCAGAGCGGATTCTTCAAGACGCGAAACTCTCCGCCAAAGACGAGGCGCGTGGGGCTGCAGCAGGACTCAAGAATGAGCTCGTCAAGGCGGCGCTCGCCGAAACTCTGAACGTGCTTGCTCAGAGTAAGGATCAGCAGAGTTCCCTTCACCAACAACTCTTCGAGGGACTCAACAACGACATCAAGGGAGCTGCTCATGGCCGCTAAGTCCACTATTGCAAAACGCTATGCCCGCGCCCTGTCTCAGGTTTTCGCAGATTCGAACAAAGCTAGTGTTGCGTTGGGCGAACTCGAAACACTTGTGCGAACCGTTGCCGCAGATGCCAAGCTCGCGGCATTTTTGCAAAGTCCCGCATTTGATCGTGACGAAAAGTGGGCCGTTCTATCAGAAGTTTTGAACAAGGCGGGAGCCACTAAGGACACCGCGCAGTTTTTAAGGGTTCTTCTCGATGCCGACAGGGTTCTTATTCTCGAAGAGGTGTTGGCCGAATTCAAGAAAGTGTTGATGGATGCCATGGGCGAAGCCGAGGCGCGCGTTGAATCGGCCTATGCGTTGACGGAGTCCGAAGTGGCTTTGATCCAAGCAAATCTCGAAAAAACAGTGGGCAAAAAACTTCGCATCAGTGTTGAAACAAAGCCCGAACTCATCGCGGGATTGCGCGTAACGGCCGACGGGAAAACCTTCGACGGAACGCTATCCACACACCTCACCCGTCTTCATAGGCAATTGTCTCAGGCGGAGGCCTGAGGTTGAAATTTAGTTAGATCTTAGATCGAAGAGACAAAAGGAGCGAAAGCATGCAACAGCTACGCACGGAAGAAATCAGCGCAATCATCAAACAAAAAATCCAGGACTTTGACACGCGTCTTGAGGTTTCAGAAACAGGAACCATCATCTCTGTCGGTGACGGCGTAGCTCGCGTTCACGGACTGAAGAACTGTGTCGCGGGCGAAATGCTCGAGCTTCCTGGCGGGCTCTTCGGACTCGCGCTGAACCTTGAAGAAGACAACGTTGGTGTTGCGATCTTCGGGTCGGATCAGCACATCAAAGAAGGTGACACCGTCAAACGCACGGGCAAAATCCTTCAAATCCCCGTTGGTGAAAATCTCGCGGGCCGCGTTTTGAACGGTCTTGGCTTTCCAATCGACGGCAAGGGCCCGATTGCTTCGAGCGAGTCGCGGATCGTGGAGACAAAAGCTCCCGGCATCGTAAAGCGCTCCTCAGTTAACGAGCCTCTTCAGACCGGACTCAAAGTTGTCGACGCGCTTATTCCAATCGGTCGCGGGCAACGCGAGCTGATCATCGGCGATCGTCAAACAGGCAAGACCGCTCTCGCGATCGATACCATTATCAATCAAAAGGGCAAAGGCGTCTTTTGTATCTACGTCGCCATCGGCCAAAAACAATCAACTGTCGCACAGGTTGTGGAAAAGCTGCGTGCTCATGGCGCCATGGAATACACTACGGTTGTGACCGCAGGCGCGTCCGACGCGGCTCCGTTGCAGTTCATCGCGCCTTATACGGGATGCACCATCGGCGAGTGGTACCGTGACAACGGGAAGCATGCGCTCATCATTTATGATGATTTGACCAAACAGGCTCAAGCCTACCGTCAGCTCTCGTTGCTTCTCCGCCGGCCTCCCGGCCGTGAAGCCTACCCTGGCGACGTTTTCTTTATTCACTCGCGCTTGCTTGAGCGTGCGGCGAAACTGCACAAAGATCTGGGTGGCGGATCTCTCACGGCGCTTCCAATCATTGAGACCCAGGCCGGCGACGTTTCGGCGTATATCCCAACGAACGTGATCTCGATCACGGACGGGCAGATCTTCCTCGAGTCGGACCTCTTCTACTCAGGCATTCGTCCCGCAGTGAACGCAGGCCTTTCCGTTTCGCGCGTGGGTGGTTCTGCACAGATCAAGGCCATGAAGGGCGTCGCAGGACCTCTTCGTCTTGAGCTCGCGCAGTTCCGCGAACTCGCCGCGTTTGCGGCCTTTGGTTCGGACCTCGATCCCGCGACGCAGCGTCAGCTAAACCGCGGACTTCGTTTGCGCGAAGTGCTCAAGCAGGGGCAGTACGTTCCAATGCCTGTCGAAAAGCAAATCCTCTCGATTTTTGCGATCACCCAAGGTTTCTCCGACAAGGTTCCTGTCGAAAAAATCCGCAAGTTCGAAGAAGAGCTTCACGCAGCCATCGAAACCCGTCACGCGGATATCCTGCGCGAAATCGCAGAGAAAAAGAATCTCGACAACGATCTTAAGAAGAAACTTTCCGAAGCCCTCAAGGAATTCACCAATCAATTCCTTGGCGCAAACGCTTAAGTGAAGGAGCTGGGGACAACGTGCCTTCCTTAAAAGACATTCGCTCGAGAATCTCGAGTGTAAAGAACACGCAGCAGATCACCAAAGCCATGAAAATGGTTGCGGCGAGCAAGCTGCGTCGCGCACAGCAGGCCATCGATGGTGCGCGTAGCTACTCAGCGAAGCTCAAGGAAATCAGCGATGAGCTTCTTGAAAGCATCTTGAAATCAAAAGCGACGACCCCGGAGAAAGCAGCACAGCTGCTCCCTGGGCTTCATCCGTTACTTGCTGCCAAGACGACGATCCCTGACGAGCTTCTGATGGAAGGGGCAGAGAAACAAAACATGACCCTAGGCCTCGTCGTTGTTGCGGCTGATCGTGGCCTTTGCGGCGCCTACAACACCTCGGTCTTGAAGGTGGCATGGAAACGCTATCAGGAACTTTCTGCCCAAGAGGGGGTTTCTGTAAAAGTGATCACCGTTGGCAGAAAGGCGTTCGAATTTTTCCGCAAGCGCGGCGTCGCCGTCGAGAATTTTGAAAACTTCTGGAGCGGTCGCTTTGACGTCAGTCGCGCGGATCTCGTTACAAAGGCACTGACGGAGCGGTTTCTTGCGGGCGAACTGCAGGAAGTTCATATGATTCATACGCAGTTCGTGTCTGCACTCACGCAGACCGTGCGCGAAAAGAAACTTCTTCCGATGGCTCTTAGCGTGGAAGAAATTTACCAAGACAAGCCCGTTCAAGACGGCAAAATCGCGGCGCCCTACATCACCGAACCCAAACCCGCCGAACTTTTTTCGAAACTGCTCCCGGTTCAGCTTCGCATGCAGGTCTATGCGTACTTGGCCGACAGTCTCGCATCTGAGCTCGGCGCCAAGATGACGGCGATGGACAGCGCGACTCGAAATGCATCGGATATGATCTCCAAAATGTCTCTGCAGGCGAACCGCCTCAGACAAGCGGCGATCACCAAAGAACTTATGGAAATTATCGGCGGAGCGGAAGCTCTCAAGGGCTAAGGCCCGCTTATTTAAGGAGTGATGGAAATGGCTACTTCAACAGAAAATGGACGCGTTACTCAAGTGCTTGGCCCCGTTGTGGACGTAGAGTTCACGGGTGCCCTTCCAGAAATTTACACCGCTCTCAAACTGAGCAATCCCGCACTCGATGCGACCGAAGGAAACCTCACCCTCGAGGTGGCTCAGCATCTTGGCGAAAAAACCGTTCGTTGTATCGCCATGGACGGCACGGATGGACTCGTTCGTGGCCAAGTCGTGAAGAACACCGGAAAGCCAATTCAGGCTCCCGTTGGCCCCCAGGTTCTCGGACGTATCGTCAACGTGACGGGCGACCCGATCGACGAAAAAGGGCCACTTGGGAATACAAAGTTCAACCCCATTCACCGTCTCGCGCCTGAGTTCAAGGATCAGGCGACGAGCATCGAACCACTTTGGACAGGCATTAAGGTCGTTGACCTTTTGGCTCCTTACTCCAAGGGTGGCAAGGTTGGTCTCTTCGGCGGAGCGGGCGTTGGTAAAACGGTCCTCATTCAAGAACTGATTCGCAACATCGCAACCGAACACGGCGGATACTCTGTATTCGCGGGAGTCGGTGAGCGGACTCGCGAAGGAAACGATCTCTGGCAAGAAATGACCGAATCCGGCGTTATCGCAAAAACCGCGCTCGTGTTTGGCCAGATGAACGAGCCTCCTGGCGCACGTGCGCGTGTCGCATTGACGGGCCTTTCGATTGCGGAATACTTCCGTGACGAGGAAAACCAAGACGTTCTTCTTTTCGTCGACAACATTTTCCGCTTCACGCAAGCGGGCTCCGAAGTGTCGGCGCTCCTCGGACGGATTCCTTCCGCGGTCGGATATCAGCCCACGTTGGGAACTGAAATGGGTGCTCTTCAAGAGCGAATCACATCGACCAACAA
>Ga0209573_1005756_pt1 | contig 10869 bp, 10 predicted proteins | sample TNRBio252014_DNA_FD_185870 | JGI IMG/M metagenome (GOLD analysis project Ga0209573, IMG submission 185870) | Wastewater treatment Type I Accumulibacter community from EBPR Bioreactor in Madison, WI, USA - TNR Reactor_6/25/2014_ DNA (SPAdes)... | ecosystem: Engineered > Bioreactor > EBPR >...
CATAGATCAGAAGCTGAGCCGCCCCCACAAAGTCCGCGTTTGCCAGAAAGAACAGAGCTGCCGTGCTTCCCAGCGAAATCACCAGCCAGAACGCCATTCGTACGACAGTCTGGCTGAAAACCACGGCAATCGCACTCAGACAGGTTATCAGAGCAAAGATCGTGAACAGAAACGACTCGCCACTCATCGAACCGCTCCTCCGACACGCTCTACTGAGACCAGTCCCGCGGCATCATCCGCTGACGCAGTATCGACGGCCCCTTCAATCTTTGGCCTGCTCGGCCCGCGTGATTCACGCACTTCATCTGCCGTACGCTCACCCAGAGGTGAGGTCCAGGTTGTTTGTCCCAGACCAGTCGCCATCAGCAGCGGCCAGAACGTAGCCCCCAGAAACAGAAAACAGCTGATCGGAACAAGGTACTTCAGACAGGTGGTGATCACCTGATCGATTCGCAGACGGGGCAGGGTCCAGCGGAGCCAGATCTGCACAAACACTCCCAGACTGGCCTTTTTCACAAAGATCAATGCACCAAGGACGTTGGCCAGATAGCCCAATGCCGCAGATCCTTCGCCGGATGCCCCGGCGTTTCGAGCCGAGTACAGCCAGTCATCCAGCGGACCGATGCCAGTATTCCATCCGCCAAGGAACAGAATCGAAGCGATCCCGCACACGGCGAACATGCTGGCATATTCCCCCATAAAGAAGAACGACCATCGCATTCCGCTGTATTCCGTGTGGAACCCTCCGACCAGCTCGCTTTCGGCTTCAGCAAGGTCAAACGGAGCTCGCTTACAACTGGCGGTTGCCACAACGAAATACACGAAAAACGCAATGAACGTAAATGGGTCATGAAACAGGAACCAGTTCGAAAACCAGCCACGCTGCATTCCGCCGATCTCACCGAGGTTCAACGAGCCCGCAGCGATCACCGGCACCAGCGCACAGATCGCGAGCGGAATTTCGTAGCTCACCATCTGAGCGGCTTCACGCATTCCCCCGAACAGCGACCACTTTGAGCCGCTGGAATAGCCCGCCATGATGACCCCGAACACCTCCAGCGACAGAATCGCAAGGATAATGAACAGGCCGCAATCCGCCGCAACCGCCACCCAGCCCTGACTGAACGGCAGCACCATGAACGCCGCAAAGGAGGCCACACAAACCACATACGGCGCCGAACGAAACAGCATGGAATCCGCGGCTGGCGGACAGAGATCTTCCTTCTGGACCAACTTGATTCCGTCGGCCAGAGACTGCAGCCACCCGAACAGGCCACCCACGCGTGTTGGACCAAGGCGGTCCTGAATTCGACCGGAGACCTTCCGCTCAAGCCAGATGAAGGCGAACGGAGACAATGCGAAGACGTGAATCAGCAGCACTGCATGCACGATGGCAGCAACGACATATTGCCAATTGCCGAGAAACTGAAAAAACTCAGCAATGGATTGAGCGGCGAACATCATGGATCACACACCCGCTAACAGGTTTCCACAGCCATTTTTTGAGTCATCGCAGGAACACATTTCAACAGATTCCATACGACGTTTGCTGTGTTCTTCACTGCCAGGGAACGGTGTCTCCGATGCCCGAAGATCAGTACTGACAGCTGCTTCTACGGAAGCCGGGAGAATATGACAAAACGAATTTCTGTCTGCAACCAACACCCATTTCGAATCACCTGGTCCTCCTCGCTTCTGTCGCATGAGACTTGAAGTGTTCATGTTTCTCGCGTGTGGGAACCTTGTGCGCTTGACGACGACGTCCGGCAGAACGTCCAATTGAGTTTGTTTCGTTTCGTCCTGCAGGTCTCGGACTAACCGGCATGACCGCACCGCGACTCATGTTCGACAGGAGGTTCACGACAGGTACAGAGTGAACTCTTCCGGTCAGTCGCAACTTTTGCTGAAGGACGCTCGAAAACACTGAAACGGAACAGTGCCTACACTCTCGCTCCGCGCAGACTGTGACACGATCGTCGTCACGCTGCCTGCGGAGAATCGGTTTCGATCCGTAAATCACCGGCCGACAAGAACTTCTTGACTCGAAGGTATCCACCGATATCTTCTTTTCAGTCAATTCTGAGCAGGGGGTAGAGGATCTGGGCTGTGTTCCTCGATTTTTCTCGTTAGATCAGATGTGAGACGTCCGCACATCGTGCCAGGGTGTTGGTTGATCGCGAACCAGGTGACCGGATCTGGTGACAGCGAGTCGTCAGGCTCCATTGAAATCGGGGTATCTCTTTCTCTGGGTGGGTTAGCTGGGCGGTCAGTGGTGACAATTTCGCAGGGATAAGGTTCCACGGACAGGGCTGTCGAAAAATCGGCCGACAGATTTCAGGACAGGGATTAATCAAACGGGGCTGAAGTGACGGCTGAACTAACGTGACAATAAGTTTCCAGAGGCTCTTCCAACAGGGCCCCTGCAAAACGGAATTCAATACCGCAGGCATCAGGCGAATCGAAAGTTACTGAAGGGCAATTCGATGGCAGCAAAAGACAACAACAGCCTGGTGATCTGGCTTTCCATCTTCGTCCTGTTCTCTCTGGGATTTGGCGTTGCCTGGTACATGACCTGGAGCCACTCTGACGACCTCCGTCGCCAGCTTGCGACGGCGACCGACGCCGAAACGAAGTCCAAGGGAGCCATTACGGAGCTGAATGGGCAGATTGCTGCCCTCAGCGGCTCGATCGGCCGAGCCGGAACGCCTGATGAAATCGTGGAGACAGTGAAGACAGAAATTGCCGCCAACGCCGGAAATGGCGCTGCGGTCCCCCCGTCCCTGGGCGACGCACTGCTGAAGGCTGCAACGGATCGCGACATCAATGTTCTGGGCAACAACGATAAGAACTCGCAGCTGCAGGCCAAGACGGCCGAACTGGCAAACCTGGTAGCCACCCACGCAGCAGCGATGGATTCCATGAAGAAGTCTCTGGACGAAAAGGAAGCCGCACTGCGTCAGAAGGAACGTGAGTCTGACGAGCAGCTGGCCAAACTGCAGTCAGAACTCGACAAGACCACCGCCGAACTTCGAGAAGCTCAGGACAATCTGGAAACGCTGCGTACCGAAACCAGTAACACGATTGCGGACCTGACTCAGGAACGTGACCGCCAGCGGGAAGCTCTGATAGACCTGCGCCGTGACAAGCAGCGATTGGAAGGCATCACGTACGAGCGACCGGACGGAGCACTGACCTTCGTCGATCAGAATGCACTGACATGCTACGTCGACATCGGCAGTCGCGATGAACTCCGGGTGGGGACGACATTTTCCGTTTACAAGAAGCAGAACGCGGGTGTCGGACGGGCTCAAAGTGATAAGGACATCAAAGGCAAAATCGAAATTACCGATATCCTTGGCGATCGCCTTGCCAAAGCCAACATTGTCGATCAACGGGACGACGCTCCGCTGGGTTCTGGAGACCCAATTTACTCGCCTCTGTTCTGGCCCGGCCAGAAACTGCAGATCGCGGTCGTGGGCATGCTGAACTTCGATGGAAATCCCGGCAGCGATCGGGAAGAGTTCCATCGCATCGTCAAAGGCACTGGAGCAGAGATTGTCGTGGAAGTGAACGACGAGGCCAATATCCTGGGCAAAACCGGCGAAGTCCTTGATCCTGCAGAAATCAAGAATCGAATTACCTCACAAACTCGGTTTCTGATCGTCGGGGATCTGGGAGATACCAGCACTCAGGACGCTGCGCAGCGCGAGATCCTGAACAAGATCGCGGATTATAAAGAAGAGATGGAACGAGCGGCCGAGAACAGTGGTGTGTACGTGCTGAACCTGGCCAGCTTTCTGGACTACGTCGGCTACTCCAGCAAGAGCCTGACGTACTCTCCGACAAAGCGATTCCCGGGTTCGCTGGCGAATGGCGCGCTCAGCCGTGGCGTCAACGCGACGCGCGGTAACCGAGAAAGTTCCGCGGCGATTTCAGGAGCCTTCTCAACTCGACGCCAGAAACCACTCGTCTCGACCGGAGCCACATCGAAGCTGTACAGTGGCGAACAGGTGGAATAGCAGCCCGCCGGACGGTGTTCGCTGGGTTCAGTTCTGTGAGCTTCTGTGAACTGAGATCCACGCACCCGAAGTCATTCTCGGGTGCGTTTTTCATTTCAGGCCGCGGCAATGGACCTTCACTGCAATTGACCAATCAGCAGGCAATAGCCGTCCGGGTCATGCACTCGCAGTTCTCCACCTGGCATGTAGAAGGGGCTGGTAATTCGGAAGACCGCCGCGCCGTCGGGAATTGAAGGCTCGGCCCCCCGAGTCCATTCACTCGGCGGCGGACCTGCATCGGGCAATCCGGCCTCGTCGAGCAGATGGCTTCTTAACCCTCTCACATCGTCTGCATAGAGGTAAAACAATACGGCCTGCTGGCTGGGGATCACCCGCCCATCGGCACGAGCCAGCATCAGCCGAGCGCCGCCGGATGAAATGTCGGCCCAGGCTGTCTGACCAGCAGGATTTGAAAACCGACTCTCACAGGCAAACCCCAGCAGCGAGTAAAAAGAAACGGACCGATCCACATCGGCCACGTGCAGCATCGGGACACTGTTGTTAATTCTCAGTGCTTCCGGGCACGCGGGCTCCGGGAACGAAGAATGAGTCATGTGGCTGTCTCCCGCGTATCCTGAAACGTGCATGATGCGACAGTGCGTTCAAACCGCTGTCATCACATTGCGGTGCCGTGACAGACCGACTCCACCACATCCCGGAGTCCCAGTGTGGTTGACGCAATCAGCAGTTCGCCACAATGGAAACCGGCCGATGCACCCAGCATCAATGCCTGGCCTTCCACCATGCGAAAAACGCGATCCTTGTCCGGAGGAAACTGAGTCTGGTAAGCGCGGATTGCCTGAATCTTGATGTCCAGAGTCTTAGTGATGTCAGACACAAACGCACCGCCGCCCGGTGGATGATTCAGAGTCTGCAGTCCCAGGGGATACCAGATTTGTTTCTGAATGCGGTGCGTCGGCAGTCCCTCAAAGTATTCGTCCCACTTTGACAGTCGCGAATAAAACACGGCGGCATCAGTAATCAGCATCGCCTGCCAGTGATCGGGCGATGCCATCGGGGTGCGATCTGCGATCCCGATCACCAGGCGCGGCCGATACTGTCGAAAAATGCGGGCCAGCGCCACGCGACTTTCAAAACTGTCAAACAGTCGCCGATTGGGAAGCGGCAGTGTTTCACGAACGTGAACTCCCAGAATCCGAGCGGCTTCCTGAGCTTCCTGCAGTCGCACCTCGGGACCCGGACTCAACGGTGTCGGCTCGCCATCCGTCAGATCCACAATCCCCACGCGATATCCCTGCTGAACCATTCGCGCGAGTGTGCCGCCGCAACCGATTTCCACATCATCCGGATGTGCACCGACCGCGATGACATCCAGCCGTTCTGATTCATCGCGACGATCGCCCGGCATTCCTCGATGTTCCTTTACAGCGATTCCCGTGGACGGTTCACAATCCCGATGCGATTCCAAATGACACTACCGCACGGCGTTGACGGGATCCCAGCGGGCGACTTCCGGAGAATTCGGCACCACAAACAACTCCACTCGACGATTGCGCTGCCGAGCGGGTTCACTGGTGGAATGCTCCAGTGGGTGGAATTCACTGTAGCCCATCGAGGCGATTCGTTCCGGAGGAACACCGTGTTTCAGCAGTTCCAGAATCACGGCGTCAGACCGGTCCGTCGACAGGTGCCAGTTCGTAGGATGCTTCTGAGCTGTTTCGGGACGAACAATGCTCTGATCGTCGGTGTGTCCCACCACCAGAATCCGCAGGCCACTGGCCGAACCTGACACGACGGCGGATGCAAATTCCTTGATGATTGGCTGAGCGTCCTGGCGAATTCCGTCGCTGCCCAGATCAAACAGAATGTCGCTGCGGAACTTGTTCAGTCCGGTTGCCGGATCATATTCAAATCCTGCCGCCTCAAGGGCTGAACTGATGCCGCTGTCGGTGATTGCATCGTCGCCGGCCCGTGCAAAGCGATCCGTCAGCGCGTTGCGTTCGGCCATCAGATTATTCAGCCGCTCATTGGCAGTCGCCAGTTGTCCCTGCGTCTCGCCCAGCTGTGACATCAGTGCCTGTTTTTCGAAATCCAGCCCCGACAGCAGTTGATTGGCCTGCTCATTTTCTGCCAGCAGTTGCTGATTCTGAGCATAGAGGTCTCGAGCGTGCGACTGAGCACTGGTCAGATAATCTCGATTCGGACCATGATGACATCCACTCAGCATGACCACTGCCAGTGAAAGCAGCAGGGCGACTTGCTGAATCAATCTCGCAGATTTCGGGCAGCACCAGGCGTCACCCGATTTCCGATGGGTTCCGACCGCTGTATGGCCGGGCGAAGCGGATCGAATCCGGTTCCTGGAGAGACCAGATTGCTCAACATATGTTTGACGAACAGTCGACCTGCCCATACCGCATCATCCCTGACACTTGAGGAGAAGTTGCAGAATTGTCCGCAACTGACTTCCACGGTCAGCGTATCGGCGCAGGAATTGGCAGGTGAAGTGGCTTTTGAGCCTTTTTGATCCGAATCGCAGCGTCCAGGCTGCCTGCCTGGCAATTCGGCCTGTGAAATCGCAGTTCCTGCCGATGCGCTCCCCCAGGCTCGCAACTTCTGCAGTCGACACTCGTCGGAAAACCGGCAGTTTCTGCCGGTTCCGCGGCACCGGGAGGATCCTGCCCGCGTTGAATCCTGAACAGCAATTGCCGAGGAAGCGCGAACACTTCGAATCATTGAACAGGACCTGGCGCTTGTCCCCTGTACTCGCATTTTTCCCAAGTTTATGATGTTCTTCCGTAAGACGAAGGCTTTTCAGATCCCGTCTTGCCGAGGTTTCCGTTTCTCTCACACAATCAGGGGCATTCTGCCTTCAGGTCGTTTCCGGTTCCCGATGAAATTTCCAGCAGGAAGCGAACATCGTAAGTTGTGTGTCTGGTTCAGCATCTCCTGACCAGACGCGTGACTTCCAGCCCTTGGAGTGAGTCCGCGACATGTTTGGCAAGCTATTTGGCGGCAGTGGCAACAAAAAGCCCGCGCATCAGAAGACCGACATTACCCGGCGCTTCAACCTGATTGGTCGAGTTGGCCAGGGCAGCATGTCCAAGGTCTGGAAAGCCGTAGACCTTTTAACAGGCAAATCCGTGGCCGTGAAGGTCCTTGAAAAGGAGAAGACGGCCAAGTTCGAATCGCGCTTTCAGGGTCTGCACAAACCTTCGGAAGGCGAAGTCGCACTGTCACTCAACCATCCCAACATCGTCCGCACGTTTGAATTCGGCTGGACTACCGACGACGAAATGTTTCTGGTCATGGAGTTTGTGGAAGGCGTTGGTCTGGCCCTGCTGGTTGATCTGCAGAACGAAGAGATGAAGCGGTATCGGCTGCGCTACATGATTCAGATCGGCGACGCACTCGATCATTTTCACCAGCAGAACTGGATTCACCGCGACATCTGTCCGCGCAACGTGATGATCTCCGATGAGAAGACGGCCAAGATGATTGACTTCGGTCTGGCTGTGCCGAACACGCCCGAATTTCGTCGACCGGGCAACCGCACGGGAACAGCCAGTTACATGGCTCCGGAACTGATCAAGCGTCAGCCGACCGACCAGCGAATCGACATTTTCTCGTACGCAGTCACCTGCTTCGAAATGTACACCAGGCGATTCCCGTGGGATGCCGGTCTGACGATTGACGCCGCTCTGCAGCACATCAACAAGCCACCCATTCAGCTGACAACGCTGGTTCCCACCGTCGATAAGCAGATCGCTGCTGCCATCATGAAGGGACTGGAATCAGATCCGGATCGCCGCTGGCAGTCCATTGCCGACATGGTCAACGAAATCCGAGAGGCCGAAGCGCGACTGGTTCGCGCAGCCCGAGCTGCTCAGGCCGCGCGCGCCCGAGCTTCCGGAATGACACCGGCGGAGGAACTGCCCGTTCGCCCACCGGCATTGCTGCCGTCTGAGAAGGAAGACAGTGAATCACACGCCCCAGCCAGGCACAGTGATTCCGCATTATCGGACTCGGCCCTCTCAGACTCTGCACTTTCCGATTCGGCGCTTGTGCCGAGCCGACCTCCGAAACTCGATCCCCGAACTCAGGCCAGGACGGCCAAAAAGGCGACAAAATCAAAACGTCGGTCTGCCGACGACGATGTGGACCTGAACGAAATGTTTGGCGACTGATGGTATGACAGGGAATCAAATTCGTTGAACCAGGAGTGCCTGACGGTTCGTTGAAAGGAAACCGCTCACATTGTTCGCTGTCTGCAAACATCCGAGCACCGTCCTTACATAAAATTGAGTATGCCACAAAGCAGCTCTGACAAAACCAGGACAGGCACCGTGCCTTCAGCCAGTTCGATTGTGTTTTCAGAAATGTTCGGGAGACAGTCCCGGTTTTGTTAGGCGAGCTAAGACAGTAACCCATGTCAACAACTCTGCAGGGCAGTTTCCTGGTGGCCGCCCACCATCTGCGAGATCCCAATTTCTATCGCAGCGTCGTACTGATGCTGGATCACAACGATCAGGGAGCCATGGGTCTGGTCATCAATCGCCCCTCGGCGACCACGATCGGCAAGGCGCTTTCGCAGCATGGCGAGGTCTCAGGGAATGACACTCCGGTGTTTGTGGGTGGCCCCGTTGAACCCACATCGTTATTCATTCTGCATAACTGCCTGACACTGGGGAAAAGCGATCAGGAAGTCGCTCCCGGCGTCTTCCTGGCTGGCAGCGAAGATTCGTTTGAAACCGTTGTCCGCAGTGGAAAGAAGCCCGAAACACCGGTCAGCTTCCGACTGATTTCCGGCTATGCCGGCTGGGGCGAAGGCCAGCTCGAAAGCGAGATCGCTCGCGGTGACTGGTATATCATGCCGGCCGACGGAGCCCTTGTCCTCGAAGACGATCCCTACGGCCTGTGGGACGTCTGCACCCGCCGCATTCACCGCGCCTCGCGATTCCTGCCGCACGACGTTCGCAATCCGGAATGGAACTGACGACCGCAGGACTTACCGTGGACTCGCTTTTCCAGGTTCAAGTCGTCCGTATCACACGCAACGCTTCTGGCGACGAATCCTCAGTCCATGCGTTCGAACAGTTGTCAGGGCCAGTTCCGGCTGCGAAAGTGACATCTTCCAGGATGCATGTATTGTTTCGTCGTGTCTGCAGAAGCAACTTGCAGAGAATCTGACATCCCTACTGCCGCATTCTTCGTCAACCAGTTTCGAATGAACTGAAACGCCGTCGAGCTGACAGGAGAATTTCATGAGAGTTGCCGTACTCATGCTGCTGAGCTGGGCGATTCATTTCACTGCTGGCGTTTCCGCTCAGGAACCGACTCCGGAGACCCGGATACAACAGATCGTGGAAGCCGCCGGCGGAAAGGACAAGCTGCTGAAGCTCGTGCGAGTTCGCGAACGACTGAATGTCAGCTCGGACCCGGAAAAGAAAGGTACCGAACGTGTCTCAGTCATGGAGCCTCCAAAGTCGTGGTGGCTCGGCAAGCGAGAACGAGTCAGCGAAGACAAGGAACCGGCCATCTTCCTGGTCTGGGGCTGGACCCTGGGTGCGCTGACGGATCCGGAATCCAAAGTGGAATCGATCCCGGAGATCACTGAAGGAGATCAGCCGGTGTTCGGACTTCGAGTCAGTGGCACAATCGATCCGGCCATGGATCTGTACTTCTCAAAGACCAACAATCATCTGGTTCGGATCGACTGGCGATCAGACATTCATCGGTTCAGCGACTGGAAAGAACACGATGGTGTCCGATATCCCGCGAAATGCGTGGGATTCAAAAAGAAAACCGGAAATCCGTGGTACTTCACAGAGATCCTGGAACTCGAACGACTGACAGAACTGCCGGACGGATTGCTGCGAGCACCCTGAGCGACAAACGAGGCGAAGCAGTCGCAGCGGCAATGCTATTTGCGCGATTCGAATGTCTTCCAGGCACGTCACTCCCGGTCCTGCACCGATGCGGAATTCCGCGCAGGGATTTCAGCAGAATCGCGCGTTGCGCTGGTGAAACCAGCGGTCTCCCTGGCATAATCCTCGCAGGTCTGTTGACGCATTGACCTGTTCATGAATTGAGACGTCAATCGAGCCGGCTCGTTGCGGGTCATGTTTCTTCACCGCTCACGTTTCTTCCTCCTTCAACACAAAGCAAAGGTGGTTCCGTGTCGAATTATCCCGACGATGAAGATGGAGCGGTGCTGGCCGATCTGGAAGCCATGGGCGTCGATATGACTCAGCCGCTGCTGTTTGAATTCCCTGTCGATGCGCCGGACGAAGACACGGCTAATGAGATTCATCGAGTCATGACGGGGGCCGGTTACGATTCGCACATCGAATATGATGAAGGCGAACTCGAGGATGACGAGGACGAAGATCCTGACGACGAAGAATTTGGACCCGCATGGACGGTCTTCGCCAATGTTCGCATGATCCCTGATTACCAGAAAATCATTCAGATTCAGAAAGAACTCGATCAGCTCGTCGAACCGCTCGGTGGCAGCGCCGACGGCTGGGGCGTCATGGTTGATCAGGATGTCGAAGACGAGTGATCTCGTCGGAACGAATTCTTAAAAGTGTTCCGGCGACCCCAATGTTCAGTAGCTCGGACTGGCAGAACTGGAGACTGCCTGAACTCGCAGCAGGCGTCCGACGGGCTTGCGAGTGTCGACCACGACCGGCTGCGGCGTCTGCGACGTGCTGACATTTCCGGCGGCATCGCGAGCCAGCAGTCGGAAGTACAATGCGGGCGGAGTGCCCGGTCGCACGGCCCATTGATGGCCCCCCTGATCCGCCTGCCAGTCAAACACGGGAGTCCAGGGCCCGTTGGGCAGTGT
>Ga0209573_1005759_pt1 | contig 10862 bp, 9 predicted proteins | sample TNRBio252014_DNA_FD_185870 | JGI IMG/M metagenome (GOLD analysis project Ga0209573, IMG submission 185870) | Wastewater treatment Type I Accumulibacter community from EBPR Bioreactor in Madison, WI, USA - TNR Reactor_6/25/2014_ DNA (SPAdes)... | ecosystem: Engineered > Bioreactor > EBPR >...
GATGATGAGAGCTGCCGCGAGTACCATGATTGGATCGCTGCTCAGCCAGGCGTGGCCTACGTCGATGTCGTGCATGTGAATTTTGAAGAACCAGCCGCTGATCTTAACACCGCAATCACTCCATGATCCAACGTCGTGAATTCAACAAGCTCGCCGCGCTCGCGGCGGCGTCTGCGGCGGCTCAGGTCCGCGCTCAACAGGCAACTCCCGCTCCGAAACCAGCACCTGCGGATGGCATCACCTGGGACAAGGCTCCCTGCCGGTTTTGCGGCACGGGCTGTCATGTGCGGGTGGGCGTAAAGAAAGATCGTGTGGTCGCCATCGAGGGTGATCAGCTCGCGGAGGTCAATAAAGGGCTTCTTTGCGTGAAGGGCTATCACGTTGGCCTGGCGTTGTATGGAAAGGATCGCCTCACGCAGCCGCTGCTGCGGCGGAATGGCGTGCTGGAGCCGATTTCGTGGGAAGAGGCCATCGAAACGATCGCGCAGCGCATCCAGGCCGCGCCGGAGCAGTTCGCGATTTATGGCAGCGGCCAGTGGACGATCCCGGAAGGCTACGCGGCGAACAAATTCATCAAAGGTGGCCTCGGGAGCAATCACATCGACCCCAACGCCCGCCTTTGCATGGCCAGCGCGGTAACGGGTTATCTCAGCGTTTATGGCGTGGACGAGCCCGCAGGCTGCTACGACGACCTCGACAAGTGCGATGTGCTCATCATGTGGGGCAACAACATGGCGGAGATGCATCCGGTGCTCTTCAGTCGCGTGATTGACCGCCGCACGCGCGGGGAAAAGGTGACGCTGATCGACCTCGGCACGCGCCGCACACGCACCACGGATTTCAGCGATCACTACCTGGAGTTCCGCCCGCACAGCGATCTGGCGATCATGAACGGCATCGCGCACCTGCTGATCAAGAACAACGCCTTCGATGCGAAGTTCGTGGAGAAGTTCTGCAACTTCCGCCAGGCACCGAAGGACCCGCTCGCCACGCCCACGGCGCCGCTGCTGGGTGATGCGATGAGCTTTGACGACTACAAAGCCGCGCTGGAGCCCTACACGCCCGAGCATGTGGAAAAACTCAGCGGCGTGCCTGCGGAGAAGATTCGCATGCTGGCGGACTTGTTTGCGAACAAAGACCTCCGCATCACCTCGACGTGGTGCATGGGTTTCAACCAGCATTCACGCGGCACGAACGCGAACCGCCTCTGCCACGGCATTCACCTCCTCAGCGGCCACTTTGGCAGGCCGGGCGATGCGCCGACCTCCCTCACCGGCCAGCCGAGCGCCTGCGGCACAGCGCGTGAAGTCGGCACGATGTGCCATTTCCTGCCTGGAGGCCGTCTCATTCTCAATCCAGACCATCGCAAGGAGACGGAGAAGCTGTGGAATGTGCCCGAAGGCCGCATCAGTCCCAAAATCGGCCATCACACGGTGCTGATGTGGGAGAAATTCTGCACGCCTGCGGACAAAGGCGGCGATATTAAAACGCTGTGGGTGCAGGTGACGAATCCCGGCCAGTCGCTGCCGAATCTGCACAAGCTCTTCAAAGCGAAGGCGGGCCAGCCGGACAAGTTCCTCATCGTCTCCGACGTATATCGCACCGCCACCACGGAGCTGGCGGATCTCGTGCTGCCCTCGGCGATGTGGGTGGAGAAAAACGGCATGTATGGCAACAGCGAACGCCGCACGCAGCAGTGGTTCCGCATGGTGAAGCCGCCGGGCGAGGCCCGCGACGATGCGTGGCAGATGATTGCGGTGGCGCGTCGTTTGCACGATCTGGGACACCCCGGCATGAAGGACAAGGACGGGCGTTTCCTTTTCAGCCTCAAGAACGACAAAGGTGAAGAAGTGCCCGTGTGGGAGTGGCCGCGCTACTACGACATGAACGTGGATAAAGCCCTGTTCGAGGAATACCGCCTCTTCAGCCGCTACAAACACAAGGACCTCGCTCCCTACGACGAGTATGTGAAGGCTCGTGGCCTGCGCTGGCCGGTGGTGCAGCAGCCGGATGGAGCCTGGCGCGAGACGAAGTTCCGCTTCAGCGAATTTGATGATCCTTATGTGAAGAAAGGCGCGGAGATTCAGTTCTACCACTCTGTCACGAAGGATGACAAAGCGCTCATCTGGTTCGCGCCTGCTGAAAAAGCCGCCGAGGAACCGGATGCGGAGTTTCCCTTCTGGCTCTGCACGGGCCGCGTGCTGGAGCACTGGCACACCGGCAGCATGACGCGGCGTATTCCGCAGCTCCATGCCGCCATGCCGCATTCTTATGTCGAGATGCACCCCGAGGACGCCCGCGAGCATGGTTTTGCCAATGGCGAAAGCATCGTGGTGAAGACGCGCCGTGGTGCGCTCAAATTGCCCGTGTGGATTGACGGGCGTGGTCATCCGCCGCGTGGCTCGCTCTTCATTCCGTTCTTCGACGAGCGGCTGATGTGTAATGACATCACGCTGGGCGATGTCGATCCCATCTCCAAAGAGCCCGATTATAAAAAGTGCGCTGCCACCGTGGTCCGCGCCACCGCCGCCCCTTGATCATGCCTGACGAACCGAAATCGAAGCGCGTCGAGTCCGGCCTCATCGTCGGCGGCATCATCGCGCTTGTCGCCGTGAGCGGCTACTTCGTGGGCCTGCGGCAGACGAACAGCGCCATCGCCATGACCCGCGCCGTCGCCGTGGTGAAGCATGACACGCATCGCGATCTCACCGGGGCCACGAACGTGCCGGTGGCCGTGCGCTACATCGATCAGGACTGGTCAGGGCAAGGCCCAAACGCACAGTGGCGGAACTCACTCGTGGATTTCCAGCAGCCAGCAGCAGCCGCACCCGCTGATGTCGCCCCCGTGCCGATGGAGGTGAAGCTGGCCGCGCTGCAAGCCCGTGCAGGCCGCCGTGCCTATGATGGAGCGCCGCCCACGGTGCCGCATCCCATCATGCAGGACTCCTCGGCGGCCTGTCTGGCCTGTCATGCGCAGGGTTTGCAGGTCAAGGATCGTTTCGCCTCGAAAATCAGCCATCCGACCTTCGGCGGCAGTTGCACGCAGTGCCATGTGTCCTCGCGTGGAGCCTTCAGCGCGGCGGATGCCGCTGTTTTTGCCGCCTCGCTGACGGAGAACTCCTTCCAGGGAGCCGAAGCGCCGCCGAATGGTCCGCGTGCTTGGCCCGGAGCGCCGCCCACCGTGCCGCATCGCACGTTGATGCGCAGTGATTGCATGAGCTGTCATGGTCCGAAGGGCCTCTTCGCCCTGCGCACGCCGCATCCTGAGCGGCAGAGCTGCACGCAGTGCCATGTGCCCGCCGCCGCGAATGACCAGCGCCAGTTCATGCCCGCGCCGCCGCTGGATGCGGTGAAGAAAACAGACACCACCGCCGCATCAGCCGCAGCGCCGACACCACCCGCAAACCCGCCGCCGAATCCATGAGCGCATCCGTGTCCAGACGCGGCTTCTTCACCGCCCTCAGCCGGCCTTTTCAAAAGAAGGCGGCTCCGGTGCGTGCTGTGAAAGTCATCGCGCCGGCCACACCCGCCACGCCACGCACCGCGATCATTCAGGGGCGATTTTGCATCGCGCTGACCTCGTTTTGCTCCGTGTGCGTGGAGCGTTGTCCCGTGCCGGGCGCGATGACAAAAGAGCGCGGCATGCCGATGGTGGTGGCGGATGTCTGCACCGGCTGCGGCGTCTGTCACGATGTCTGTCCAGCGCCGCGCAATGCCGTGCTCATGCTCCCGCGCCGTCAACCACCCGTCACCCCGCAGCCCGCATGAGCGACACCACCGCCACACCACCGCTGCCCGAGCTGCAGCAGGCTCAATTCGACGCGGCCGAGTTAAAGAGGCTGCTGCGCGACATCGGTGCCTGCGCTCAGATCACTGAGATCATCCCGAAATACTCCGCCACCGGCCATGTCCCGGAAAACGCAGCCCTCACGCTCGATGACGGACGCCGTCTCCTGCTCGATGGCGGCGCACGCGCCGTGCAGTTCCGCTATCGTTTTCAGGACGCCGACTGGTGGGACACCGTCATGGCGCTGCCCGGCGGCCAGTTCCGCCTCGTGCGCATCCAGCACCACTTCGATTCCGCCTCATGAGCCGACTTTTGAAACAACATCCCAGCCTCGCGTGGATCGCCCTCGTGGTCTTCGCCACGCTTTGCAGCCTCGCGGTCGTGTGGGCACAAAAAAATCTCGGCGCCGCTGAATCTGCTCCAGTGATGAAGAGCCAGCCAAAGCCGGAAAAACATCCCGTGACCATCAAGCCCGGCCCGCCCACGCCGAGGCTCGATACCGGCCTGAAGGATGCGCAAGGCAACGCCATCACTGCCGCATGCAGCACCTGCCACAGCACCACCACGCCAAACACGACGCGCAACACCGCGCACGATCTTTTCCAGGCCCATCGCGGCCTCAGCTATGCGCACGGCCAGCTCACCTGCCTGAGCTGCCACAACGCGAAAGACTACGACACGCTCCATCTCGCCGATGGACGCAGCGTAGCCTTCCCCGATGTGATGACGCTATGCGCCCAGTGCCACGGCACGGCGATGCGTGATTACCTCCACGGCAGCCACGGCGGCATGAACGGCCACTGGGATCTCAGCAAAGGTCCACGCGTGCGCAACAACTGCGTCAACTGCCACGACCCGCATCATCCTGAATTTCCCCTCGTAAGGCCCGTGCTGCCGCCACGCGACCGCATTTCCGTTCCCAACGTCCCCGCAGAGCATTGAGCCATGAACGATCCCTCACCTCCATCTCCCAAAACACCCTGCGGCGGCAATTGCTCCTGCTCCGGCGGTTCTGCCAACGCATCGCCGCCTCCCGGCGATGACGGCTCCACCCGCCGCGCCGTGCTGAAGGGTCTCGGAGCCACACTCGGCGTCGCCGCGTATGCCAAAGCGCTCGCGCCGCTCACCGAGCTGACCAAAGAAACCTCGATGGATGAGTTCCTGCAAAAGCACTACAAGGAGCTCAGCAAAGACGAAATCGCCACCGTCATCACCCGCCTCACCCAAGAGGCCAAAGAGCAATACGGAGCCGATGTGACCATCAGCGACCCGAAGCCGCAGGAAGGCGTGAAATTTGGCTACGCGCTCAATCTTTCCATCTGCAACGGCTGCCGCAAATGCGCCGAGGCATGCCATTTGGAGAACAATCATGACCGCCCCTCGCACCAGAGCTACATCCGCGTCTTTGAGATGACGAAAGGCTCGATGGACTTCGAAAAAGGCAACGTCCACTACGACCATCCCGTGCCGCAGCCGGACAAATACTACATGCCCGTGCAGTGCCAGCAGTGCGAGCATCCGCCCTGCGTCGATGTCTGCCCGGTCGAGGCTACTTGGAAGGAAAAAGACGGCATCGTCGTCGTCGATTACAACTGGTGCATCGGCTGCCGCTACTGCGAGGCCGCGTGTCCGTATCACGCCCGTCGCTTCAACTGGCAGAAGCCGCAAATCCCCGCCGCAGAGATCAATCCGGATCAAAGCTACCTCAGCAACCGCATCCGTCCGCAGGGCGTGATGGAGAAATGCACCTTCTGCCTCCACCGCACGCGGAATGGCCGCCTGCCTGCCTGTTTGGAGGCATGTCCCACCGGTGCCCGCGTCTTTGGTGATCTCAATGATCCCGCCTCCGAGGTCCGCTACGTGCTCGAAAACAAACGCGTCTTTGTCCTCAAAGAGGAACTCGGCCTCAAACCTCAATTCTTCTACTTCTTCGATGAGTGATTCCGCCGTCATCCCCGTGCCCGCCAAGCCCGTGCCCGAATGGCGGCAGTATCTCCGCTTTGCCTGGAACGCCTTCAGCCAGTCCGTCGAGGGTGGCTGGAAGTTCTATGTGTGGATGACGCTGCTCACCGCCGTCTTCCTCGTCGGAGCGAACGCCTGGGCCGTCCAGGTGCGCGATGGCATGGCCCTCACTGCCATGAGCGACCACGTCTCCTGGGGCCTCTACATCGCAAACTTCACCTTCCTCGTCGGCCTAGCCGCAGGTGGCGTCATGATGGTCATCCCGGCCTACCTTTATCATGACGAGCAGATGCACGACATCGTCATCATCGGCGAACTGCTCGCCATCGCCGCCATCATCATGAGCATCATGTTCGTCGTGTGCGATCTTGGCAGGCCCGACCGCTTCTGGCACATGATGCCCGGCCTCGGGAAATTTAACTTTCCCGTCTCCATGCTCACCTGGGATGTCATCGTGCTGAACGGCTATTTCGCCATCAACGTCTATATCTGCGGCTACCTGCTTTATAAGCGCTTTCGTGCTCAGCAGCCCGTGGCGAAGATGTATATGCCCGCCGTGTTCCTCAGCATCGTTTGGGCCATCAGCATCCACACCGTCACCGCCTTCCTTTATTGCGGACTTGGTGGTCGGCCCTTCTGGAACACGGCGTTGCTCGCCCCGCGCTTCCTCGCCAGCGCCTTCGTCAGCGGCCCCGCCTTCATCATCGTCGCCATCCAAATCATCCGCTGGCAAACCGGGCGCATGTTTGGTGAGGGAGCCATCCGCACACTCGTGGGCATCGTCCGCATCACCATCCTCATCAGCCTGCTCATGGTCGTTTCGGAGATCTTCGTCGAGTTCTACACCGGCGGCAGCCACACCGGTGCCGCGAAGTATCTCTACTTCGGCCTGCACGGCCATCATGAGCTGGTGCCGTGGATCTGGACCTCCATCGTTTTCACCATCGTTGCGGTGGTGCTTTTCATGCAGCCAAAGGTCAACCGCCGTCCCGTCCTCCTCAACACCGCCTGCCTGCTCGCCTTTGTCGGCCTGTGGATCGAAAAAGGCATGGGCATGATCATTCCGGCCTTCATCCCCAGCACCCTGCACGAGATCGTCGAATACCGCCCCAGCCTCACCGAATGGAAAATCACCGCCGGCATCTGGGCGCTGGGCTTCATGATTTACACCTTGCTTCTCAAAATCACGATCAACATCCACAGCCGCAAGCTCAAGGACACGAGCGGCGCCAGAACCGTCACGCCCGACGACGCACTGGCGATGGCGGACGGAGGCGGGTTGGTGTGAGGATGTTGGAGAGGATCTAAGCCCCAACCGAGGTCTTTGATCGGCAGTCTTGCCCCTGACTCGTATGTGGAAGCGCCTGTCGGAGGCAGGTTTTACCTGTCATGCACATTCTCACCGGCATGCATGGCACAAAAGACAAGAGCGGCACAGTGGATGGCAAGTACGAGCGTCTTGGTGAGCCCATACATGGCGTTTTAATTGTTGCATAAACTCTGCAACTTTTACGCGGGGTTGATGCAATCTCACATCTCACCACCCCCCACACGCCATGATGCTCGCCTCCCCCGATGGATTTGTCGCCCACAGTCTGGCTCCTGACCGCAGGCTGCTAGGAAACCGCAATCGTGTCATGCGAAGCCATGATGCCGGAGTCACTGGTCTGGAGTTCCCGCCGCATCTCATCGGCGAGCAGCATCACACGGTGATCGATCTGGGCAAAGTGAAGCGAGTGGCGATGATGGTGACGCCGGAAGGTGGCGGCAGCTTCCGCGATGAGGCGTGGGAGGCGGCTTCGACGATCCGCGCCATCTTGCGGCAGCAGGACGAGCCGATGGCGGTGACGATGCAGACCGTGTTTGTGCGGGATCGTGCGGATGTGCCGGTGGCGAGGCAGATTCTCGAAGCGTGCTACGGCGGGCAGATGCCGCTGACGCTCTTTGTCGTGCAGCCGCCGTGCGAGGGACGCGGGCTGGCCATCGAGGCCTGGGCGGTGAACACGAACGCGGCGAAAGTGGAGTATCACTCGGAGGATCTGGTGACGGTGAGCTATGACGGACTGCGCTGGATTTATGCGTCCGGCGGTTCGCTGCATCTGGAGGGACGCACGCCTTACGAGCAGTCAGCGGAGGCTTTCTCCAGCATGCGGCGTGTGCTGGCACGCGCGGGCGCGGGTTTTCAGGATGTGGTGCGCACCTGGCTCTACCAGGGCTGCATCACGGAGGAAGTCGATGGCGTGGAGCGTTACCGTGAGCTGAACCGCGCACGCACGGATTTCTTCACGGGCATCGACTTCGCACATCGTCCGGTGAAGATGGCGAACAACGGCCACGCCATCTATCCGGCCAGCACAGGCATCGGCACGCTTTGCCACGGGCTGGTCACTGCCTGCATGGCCTTGCAGACGAATCGCGAGGATGTGCAGCTCATGGCGCTGGAGAATCCGCTGCAAACCTCCGCCTTCGACTATCCGAAGGAGTATTCCATCAAGAGTCCGAAGTTCGCCCGCGCGATGGCGGTGCGGGCGGGCGAGTATGTCACGACATGGATCTCCGGCACGGCGAGCATCGTGAATGCGGAAACGGTCCACAAAGGTGACATCGTGAAGCAGACGGAGCAGACGCTCACCAACATCGAGAAGCTCATCGCGCCGGAAAACTTCGCGCGGCAGGGCTGGGCCGACGCTGGAGCCACCTTCGAGGATCTCGCGCGGCTGCATGTGTATGTGAAACGCCCGGAGGACTACGAGGCGTGCCGTGCCGTGTGTGAGCGCCGCGTGGGCCATGTTCCCTCTATTTATGCGGTGGCGGATGTGTGCCGCCCGGACCTGCTCGTGGAGATCGAAGGCGTGGCTTTCTCCCGCCTGCGCAAACCCGAATCCCAGCTTCGGACCCACTGATGACCCGCCATGAAAACCCCACGCCTCTTCTTCCTGCTGGCCGCGATGACTGCGGCCGGAGCGGTTGACGACACGGCACGCAAAAGCACTCCTGCCGCCGCGCCGCCGCCTGCTGTCAAACCTGCGCCGCAGCCTACGCCAGCGAGTCCAAAGGCCAATGCGGCGAAGCCACCGCTGCTCGCCACGGCATCCATAACCGCCGCTGTGCCGGTGCTGCCGCCTCCGCAGCCGAAACCGGAACCCAAGGCAGAGCCGCCGCTCTACGATAGCACGTCGCCAGTGAAGCCTGCGGGCGAGATCGACAGGCTCGTGATGGCAAAACTCGAGCCGCTCGGTGTCAAAGCGGTGCTTTGCCCGGATGCGGTGTTTGTGCGACGTGCCTTCCTGGATGTCATCGGCACGCTGCCGACTGCGGCGGAGGCTCGCGCTTTCATCGAGGACCCAAAACCGGACAAACGCCGCGCTTTGATCGAAACGCTGCTCCAGCGCGATGAGTTCGCGGTGTATTGGGCCATGAAGTGGAGCGATCTGCTGCGCATCAAGGCGGAGTTTCCGATCAATCTCTGGCCGAACGCCGCGCAGGCCTATCACCGCTGGGTGATGACGGCGATCGAGGACAACATGCCCTACGATCAGTTCACGCGTGAGCTGCTGACATCGAGCGGCAGCAACTTCCGCGTCGGCCCCGTGAACTTTTACCGCGCCATGCAGAACCGCGAGCCGGAAGGCATCGCGTCCACCGTGGCGCTCACCTTCATGGGCGTGCGCACGGATGCGTGGAAGCCGGAAAAGCTCGCGGGCATGGCGCGATTCTTCACGCAGGTGGGCTACAAGCCGACGAGCGAATGGAAGGAGGAGCACGTCTTCTGGGACCCGATGGGCACGCACACGCTGGCGGGAAACATCGCGCCGGGAAAAGCCTCCATTGAGGAGATCGGCAAGCCCGCCGCGCCCGCGCAAGGTGTCGCCACGACGGACGCACCCGCACTGCCCGCCACAGGAGAGGCGGTGTTCCCGGATGGGAAAAAGATCAAGCTGCCGGAGGACCGCGATCCGCGTGAAGTTTTCACCGAATGGCTCATCACGCCGAAAAATCCGTGGTTCACGCGGAGCATCGCAAACCGCGTTTGGTCCTGGTTTCTCGGTCGCGGCATCATCCATGCGCCGGACGACATCCGTGAAAACAACCAGCCGTCGAATCCCGAGCTGCTCGCCTATCTCGAAGGCGAGCTGGTGAAGTCGAAATACGACTTGAAGCACCTTTACCGGCTTATTTTGAACTCGAACACCTATCAGGCATCCTCGCTGCTCGGCGACACGAAGCCGGAGGCGCAGGCGCAGTTTGCCCGCTACCCGCTGCGTCGTCTGGAGGCCGAGCTGATCATCGACGCGATCAACAAGATCACCGGCACCACCGAGCTTTACACCAGCGCCATTCCTGAGCCCTTCACCTACATTCCGCAGGGCGAGCCGGCGATGTCGATTGGCGACGGCAGCATCACCAGCCCCTTCCTGGCGCTCTTCGGGCGCTCCGCACGTGCCACAGGCATGGAGGACGAGCGGTCGAACAAGTTCATCGCGCCGCAGTGGCTGCATCTGCTGAACTCCACCCAGATTCAAAAGAAGCTGGAGACCGGTCCCGGCCTCAAAGACATCATCGGCGCGAAGCGCGGCCCTCAGCACACGCTGGAGGAGCTCTATCTCACCATCCTCTCACGCCTGCCGACCGCCACCGAGGTGGAGCTGGCACTTTCCTATGGCGAGCCAAAGGAAGGTCTGAACAAAGCCGGCAAACCGCGCACCGGCAAACGCACCGAGGACTGGAACGACATCGCGTGGGCGCTGCTCAACAGCAGCGAGTTTTTATTCCGTCATTAACCCCCAAACACCCCAGGAGGACAAAATCATGAGCACAGCAGACTTTCACCAGCTCGGCCTCACTCTCAGCCGCTCCACCACGCGGCGGAATGTCATGCAGGCCGGCCTTTTCAGCACGGCGAGCGTGTTGTTTTCAAACACGCACGCAGCCACCGTGTCAGCGCCGCAGGCATTGCCTGCCGCGCCCTTCAAAACGAAGGCGAAGTCCGTCATCCAGGTCTTCCTGTGGGGCGGCATGTCCCACAACGACACCTGGGACCCGAAACCGGACGCGGGCTACGATTACAATGGCCCGATGAAGACCCCGCTCTCCACCAACGTGGCTGGCATCC
>Ga0209573_1005760_pt1 | contig 10861 bp, 10 predicted proteins | sample TNRBio252014_DNA_FD_185870 | JGI IMG/M metagenome (GOLD analysis project Ga0209573, IMG submission 185870) | Wastewater treatment Type I Accumulibacter community from EBPR Bioreactor in Madison, WI, USA - TNR Reactor_6/25/2014_ DNA (SPAdes)... | ecosystem: Engineered > Bioreactor > EBPR >...
ACGTAGACTTTTTCGAAGCGAGAGATGATGGCCGCGTGTCGGCGCGAAACAGAGACATCATCCAGAACGATGTCGCAGGATTTGTCGCGCCCGAGAATCATTTTCTCAGCGGTGATCTTGTGGATAAATTCTTGTCCGTCTTTTACGAGGACGATCGCCCGTTGTTTCATCGTATCGTATCCTCTTCACCCATGGCCTGCCGCGTTTGCTTGATGAGCTCGACGGCAAGCTGGCAGGTCGCTTGTTCTTTGGTGCGGTCGCAGGGAACCGCCATGAGTGTTTCTTCATGCGCGGGTCGTCGCCCATCGTTTCCGGTACCAAGGCGTTGTTGTGCGGTTTGTTGCCAGTATCCGGGGATCTGTTCGCTCATAATCGAGAGGACTTGGGCAAATTGAGCCTTGGCACGCGAATATTGGAGAAGCGCGTAACTGCGCTGTCCGTCTTGCATGAGATCCTTGATCTGAGTTTTTAGACGTGCCTGGGCGAACTGCAGATAATCCGCGGCCGCACTCATGTTGGGGTTCTGCGTGAGGGCTTCTTCGAAACGACTGATTGCGCGCACAAAGTTTCCGTTATTGTAGTCGCGCATGCCTTCTTGGAATTTTCCTTCGGCTTCGATTTCGCCACGCGATTTCTGGCGAGCGGTTTCACCGATCAAGAACTTGGAGTCCAGGGCCTTCGCAACGCTTTCGGCATTGAGGGTCAAATCAGAGGCCAGCGGAACGGGGTCGTCACTCTTGCCGCCCATGAGCAGCGCGATGACAAAAACTGCAACGGCTCCGATGAGAATCATGCGACGACGTTTTGCAAAGGCGTCGCTTTCGGCTTCGGAATCCGAGAGATTCCCATGTCCCGGGCCGGCGAGCCCCTCGTCTTTGTGCGCTGAGACGGCACCGATAAAAATCGAGAAGACTTGGTTGCCGATTTTAAGCAAATCACCACTCTTCAGTGCGGACGTCGTTCGCTGAGCGACGCCATTGACGAAGAAACCCGTTTTCGAGCCTGCATCTTCCACGATGAGAGTGTGGTCCTTAGGATAAAGGTTCACATGATAACGTGAAACGCTGGGGTCATTGAGCACGACCGTGTTGTCCTCAGCGCGTCCGACACGGATGAAGTCACCGGAGAGCCGAATTTTGAGGCCCTGCTCCTTATTGCGCAGCTCAAAGCGGAGGTCGCTCATTTTATCCCTCCTCCGTTTCGACGTTTAGCAAGAAGGCGCCGTTGCCGCCGATCATGGACATGCGGAACGCGTTGCCACCGAAATCAAGATTCTTTGTGCAGGGTTGCCACGCATTGGCGGCGGCTTCTCCCGCGAGATCGCGAACAGCTGATTCGAAAGCCACGTCGCGGCTCGCTTGGGAAATGTCCGCTCCGATCGCCATGGATTCCTGAATGCCCACCAGCTTCGCCATACCCTTATTCCAGGCAAGGACCGTCAGAGAGGCGTCGAAGGCGGCAGAGGCGCGTCGGGTGTTCGCGACCGAGGCAATTGCCCAAGCGGGTTGAGCGGCGCCTGCACCAAATCCGGGTCCGTCGCTTTCGCCCTCGAGCGCTTTGGTGAGACTGTAGCCGATCTCCTGAACCAGTTTCTGGAGGGAGGGCCACTGGACGGGCATTGCGATCGATCCTTTGGATTCTCGTAGCGCTTCTTCGGTCGCACGCGCGGTGCGCACGAGACTTCCGTCCGTCCAGCGATAAATAAAAACCAAAAACACGCCCGAGATGATCAAGGCCCAGAATATCGAGTTGACGATCTGCTCGACGAGATTTGCCAACGTGAACTGACCGTCAAGATAGCGGTACTCAACGAAAGCGGCAGCGACCGTTTTGTTGCCTTCGCTCGTGCCGACTTTAATCGGCACGGACACATAAGCGATGCCATTGTCCTCGTCGATATTGATGTATTCCGAGTCTTTGGAAAGCGCGATTTGTTCGGGCTGACGGTCGATCGACTGTCCCAATTGCTCGGGCGGCGCGAGGATCTGCGCGTTGATGGTGTCGAGAATCTTGGCTTCGCGCAGTCCGGGGGTTTCTCCACGTCGGGAGTCGAGGTCCGAGACGAGATCTTTGTAGCGTTGTTCAATGATCGCTCTTTGGTTGAGGCTCACGATCTGACGTGCGTAAAGTCGCGCGACTTGGATAGATTCGTCTCGGGCACGTTCATTGGCGAGGGTTTTGAAAGGGCTCAGGCTGAGGCTTGTGACGATCAACGTCCATATGGCCAGAGCGCTCACGCAGAGCAGTCGAATGTCCATCGACGCACTTAGCTTGTCGGCAGTCGGGTAGACCGTTTCTTCAAACCAAGCATCGACTTTGTCGAGGAACGTTTCTTTCTTTTTCAGGCCAAGGGTATCGATGGAGTCGTCGGGATTGAGGAAGGTGTTGTTGAGCGAATCGGAGGGGCCGGTGCTTGCCGCGTCTGGGATTTTTTTTACCAGCTGAAGAATAAAGTTGTGAATGCTCAGCGTATCCCCGGGGCGCATGATGTGCTTTTTGATGAGCAGCCCGTTGATGTAGGTCCCGTTCGCGGAGCCAAGATCTTCGACCTCGACTCGGGTGAGAGAAATCGGCGTGATCACACAATGTTTTTTTGAAATGCCGGCGGACGAAAGGCGAATTCCGCAGTCCTCGGCGCGCCCCAGGACTATAGAGCGCCCCCCTGGAATGTCGAAATGCTCGCTTTGCCCATTGGGGCTCTTGATAATTTTCAGCTCAAGCATCTTTGAACTCCAAATGAGCGCCCGCCAAGAGTCCGGCGCGCGTACAGCGGCCCGAGGGCAGTTCTAGGACGCGAGTCGCCTTCCACACAAAAGGGGAAAAGCGCCACGGTTTGAGGGTTCGGATCAGGAGGACTTCGTTCGATGCCCCCAAAAAAACGACGTCGATCTCGAAGCGCATAAATAACGTGTGGACCTGTTTGCACGGCTCGATCAAGAGAGACTCAGTTTCGGGCAGAGAATTATGGTTGAGCAGGCCCAGCATGCGGCGGTAGGGATCTTGTGCCCATGAGCAATGCTCGCTCAAGGTTACGTTGTTCTCACGAATTTTGACGGAAGTCGTGCGCAGTCCGCGTGTCATTTGGCCCCCAGCATCTGCAGAACGAAGGGGCCGAAGATGATCAAGAACACAGCGGGCATGATGAAGAAGATCAGAGGAATAAGAATTTTTTGGCTGGCTTGGGCGCCCATTTTTTCGGCTTTGGTGAGGCGTTCATTTCGCATTGAATCCGATTGAGCGCGCAGGACGTTGCCGATGCTCGCTCCCATCTGGTCGGATGAAATAAGAACGGCCACAAAGCTGCTCATCTCTTGCATGTCGATCCGGTCGGCCATCGAGCGAAGCGCTTGTGCGCGTGTTTTGCCCAGTTGAATGTCTTTGAGGAGAATCGAAAGTTCTTCCACGAGCGGAGTGTCGGGAGCTTTTTCGACAACGCGTCCAATGGCGCCCATAAAGTCGAGACCGGCCTCGATGCTCAGGGTGAGCAAGTCGACGACATAGGGCATTGCGATTCTGATTTCGAGCTGACGCGCTTTGCGGAGCGAATCCACGTGGATATTTGGCAGAAAGAACATGACCACGACCACGGTGCAGCTGAACCAGCCTGGCGGCGGGTCGTCTGAAAACGCATGCACCATAAACAGAAGCGATCCGACAAGCATCGTGAGCCAAAATTTCGAAGCCACGAAATGCTCGGCCTCGACATAACGACCTAAGCCTGCCGAAACGAGTTTCACTTTCCATTTCTCTAAGGAGTCCTGTTTCCAGTACCCTGACGCCAGCGAAAGGTAAGGGCCTTTGAGGAGGGGCCGCGTGAGCGCGAGATAAAACGGAGGCTTGAACGCGTTCTTCTTTTCGCTGTTCCAGTTCAGGCCGAGGCGATCCTCGACGGCGGATTTCTCCGCCGAAATCTGGATGACGTACATCATGAAGAAGACAGCGCTGCCGATGATTACGGCGGCGGCATATGCAAGCACCACGCGACTCAGTCCTCCTCTCTAAGATTTATCGACACTTAAGGCATGCTTCTTGAGCAAAAGCCGCCATCGACCCCTCTCTTAGATTGTAGCCCGCTCGCCGCACCAAGTTAGAGTGAAGATCTCGTTAAGAAGACGCTCCACTAGGGACTTGTGACAAGGCAGGACACGCCCTAGATTCCTGTGACATGGCGCTCAAGTATCTTTCTGGATTCGGCAACCATTTCTCAACCGAGGCCGTCGCGGGCGCTCTGCCCGAAGGCCAGAACTCACCGCAAAAGGCACCTCTGGGTCTCTATGCGGAACAAATCTCCGGGTCCGCGTTCACGGCTCCGCGCGCGCTCAATAAACGTTCGTGGGTTTACCGAATTCAGCCCTCGGTCACGCACGGCGAGTTCCGGAAGAAGCTCGAGCACGAAGCCTTCGGGCTCGGCCACCTCGTCAAAAGCTTGGCGCCGGTGCAGTTTCGCTGGAACGCGCCAGCGATGCCCAAGGCAAAGCTCGATTTCCTCGCTTCGCTTCGTTGTCTCGCCGGGAATGGCGACGCCGAAGCTCAGGTGGGCATGAATTATTATGTCTACGCCGCGAACGCGAACGATGAGAAAACATTTCTCTACAGCGCCGATGGAGAGTGGGTCTTTATTCCCGTCGACGGCGTTTTGAGACTTAAGACCGAGTTCGGCATCTTAGACCTCGCACCTCGTGAGATCGCGGTGATTCCTCGCGGAACACGTTTTCAGGTCGAGCTCGTCGGCAAACACGCGCGAGGTTATGTTTGCGAAAATATGGGTGCACCCTTCCGACTTCCTGACTTGGGGCCGATCGGCGCAAACGGACTCGCCAATCCTCGAGATTTTTTGTCACCCGTGGCGGCCTTCGAGGAGCGCAAGGGAAAATTTCGACTCGTCGCTAAGTTTCTAGGTGAGCTGTGGGAGTCGTCGATCGACCATTCTCCCCTCGACGTCGTTGCATGGCACGGCAACTACTGTCCTTACAAGTATGATCTTTCGCTCTTCAATACGATCGGGACAGTGAGTTTTGACCACCCCGATCCGTCGATCTTTAGTGTGCTCACCTCGCCGTCCGATACTCTGGTGACACCCCATATGGACTTTGTTATTTTTCCTCCGCGCTGGATGGTCGCCGAGCACACGTTCCGTCCCCCCTATTTCCACCGAAATGCATTGAGCGAACTCATGGGCCTCATCGAAGGCGCTTACGATGCCAAGGAAGAGGGCTTTGTCCCGGGAGGTACGAGTCTGCACAATTGCATGTCGGGGCATGGGCCTGATGCGAGCACTTTTGAGAAGGCATCCTCTGCCAAGCTCGCGCCTCAATATCTCGACAAGACCTTGGCCTTCATGTTCGAAAGTCGTTTTGTGATTCGTCCTAGCGAGTGGGCACTTGCCACAAAGGATCTCGTGCAGGAAAATTATGTGGAATGCTGGTCGGGTTTGGATCCGAGTTTCAAAGCCAAAAGGAAATAACTCACGATGGCTGAAATTTTTGATCATAGTGACTACCGCGCTTTTTTGAGAGCTTCTCAGCGCAAGCATCCCGGCACGGGTCGCGCTATCACGCTCGAGGCTTGGGTGAAGCGCCTGGGCTATAAATCTCCTCGAAGCGTTGCGATGGTCATCAAAGGTCAGCGGGTTCCTTCAAGCGATTTGATCGAAGCCTTTGCGAAAGATCTCAAGCTCGACGCCATCCGCAAGCGCTACTTTGAATTGCTCGTAATGAAGGAAAAGCACTCACAAGATGGCCTGCAGATCGACTCTCTCTATCACGAACTGCGGGAGCTTAATCCCAAAGCGCTCAATCGTAAGACGCTCGACGAAAGCCGGCTTTCTCCGCTCGCGGACTGGCACAACCTTGTCGTTCGTCAGATGGTTGCCGCCCCTGGTTTCCGGGAAGACGCTGAATGGATCTCTGCGCGATTGCGAGGAAAAGCTTCTCCCGAAGCCATTCAGCAAGGAATCGCGCTCATGCTGCGCAATGGGTATCTCGTTCGCACTCGCGAGGGCAACTTGCAGCTGCCAACGAGCGACGCCCTGGTGACACCTTCGGACATTTCCTCGCGAGACATTCGCCTCCACCACGCGCAGATGATGCAGCGGGCGGTTGAGGCTATTGCGGAACAAGATGTCGAGGCGCGCTTTTTTGCCTCGGTCACTCTCAGGATCGGGCAAGAAAAGTTTTCCGAAGCGCGTAAGGCTCTGCAGGAATTTTGTAAGAGCTTCAATGCAAAATATTCGCGTGACGAGTCCGATCGTGTTTATCAACTCGGACTTCAGTTCTTCGAACACACGCGGGTGAGCAAAGAACAGTCTCCTTAGTTCTCTGTTTTGATTTTCGGCGCTTTTGGCTTTTTGGTCTTTTTGAGTTTTTTCTTGAGCTCTGTTTCTTTGCTTTTTGCGACGCAAACTTCTTCGTCGGTGCTGGGATCGATCATGCAGAACTGCTCATCTTCTTTTGTGGGTGCTTCGGAATCGACGCGGCCATTGTAGACCTCGTCGCCTCCGAATGCCGTCATCGAAACGAAGGTGAAACCTAGGAGTGCTGCGTAAAATGCTTTCATGGGCTCAAGTTATCCTGGTCGGCCATTGTCGACAAGGGCGCTCAAGTACCACGCCTCAATCCACGCACACTTCGTGCGCATTGATGTCTTGAGAGCTGCTTCGGACGCTGCGCAAGTCCACCGTCCTGACTAAGCTTGTGCGAAGGAGAGTTTTCATGCGCTGGAATGGAACCCTTTTTTTGATGCTCATTGCGGCACTCATTCTCTGGGTCGCGGGCTGTGCCCCAGCTTCGGCTGTCTTGTCTCGCGCAAATCCTGGGGGACACTCCCAAACATTCATCAAGGCCAGCTACGCCGCGGTCTTTGAGGCCGTTCAAAACATTCTTCAGAACGAGGGGTACGTCGTGGAACAGCAGGACAAGCGAAGCGGGCAGATCGTCGCCACTATCGAGAAGCCTGACCCTTCGTCTGGAGAGAGAGATTTATCGAGCGTCGCGGGTGACGCCTCGGTGCGCTCGTCCTCCTCAGGGCCTCGCGGCAGAGAGGGTTATCGGGTGTCTTTGACTTTTCAGCCCGTCACCGAGACGAGCATCAAGGTGCAGCTGACAATCCAATCCGTTGAGTTATTCAACGAGGGTGGGCGGCGCGGTTCCGTCATTGTGAGCGAGGAAAGCTACAATGCGTTCTTCGATAAGCTTCACTTTGAGCTTGAGCGGAGTGGGCCGCAGGGACGTGTATGACGCCCAAAAAAATTAACCCCAGGAACCTTTCGATTCCTGGGGTCTAAAAAGAACCTTGCTTCGCAGCCGGGGGGGAGGGGAGGGGGGTTGGCCTAGAAGCAAAGTTTTTTAACTTGTGCCGTCCTATATGCAGCTTGTGTGCCAAGTCCAGCATCTTTACAAGGTCTTGATATTTGGTGAGTATAACTTGAGTCCCTGGTTTCATTTTGGAACCATGGCCCGGCACGCGGTTCCATTAAGGGACTTGTTCTCAGAAATTCCCCCTCGCCCTTGAGCTCGGGGGGCCCACGCTCTAAGCAACACCTAATGTCCTTTGTCTTAGCCGATCGAATCGAGCGTGAGCTCAATCCCGCCCAGCGTGAGGCCGTCATGCACACCCAGGGCCCTTTGCTGATTCTTGCCGGTGCGGGCTCAGGCAAGACGCGCATTCTCACCTATCGCATGGTCCACCTTATCGAGAGTGGGGCGGCGTTTCCGGCTGAGATTTTCGCCGTGACGTTTACCAACAAGGCCGCGCGTGAAATGAAGCATCGGATGGAGAGGCTCCTCGAGGGGTCCGGAATTCCTGCGGGAGATATTTGGGTTTCAACCTTCCACAGTTCCGGGGCAAAGCTTCTGCGAATGTATGGCACTCGTCTCGGTCTTCAGTCCGGCTTTTCTATTTTTGATGATTCAGATTCGCAAACGCTGATCAAGCAGGCCCTCGAAGAAGCCGGAATCAGTGACAAGGTGATCGCTCCCAAGGCGGTTCACTACCGTATTCAGGCGATGAAGAATGAGGGGCTGGATCCGCTCGAATTTAAGGCGGATGCCCGCAACTTTACCGAGAAGAAAATGGAACCCGTGATCCATGCCTACGAGAGGGGTTTGAGGCGCAACAACGCCGTCGACTTCGGAGATCTGCTCACCAAAACACTCGAACTTTTTGAGAAGCACCCCGACATTTTGGAGCGCTTTCAGGATCAGTACCGCTATTTCTTGGTGGACGAGTACCAGGATACAAACGGGGTGCAGTACAAGCTTTTGAAGCTCCTAGCTTCGAAATACCGAAACATTTGCGTCGTTGGCGACGAAGACCAAAGTATCTACAGATGGCGTGGTGCGGATATCCGAAACATCCTTGATTTCGAGAAAGACTACGAGAACACGAAGATCGTAAAGCTCGAGGAGAACTACCGCTCGACCTCCCACATTATTCGGGCTTCCAACCAGGTCATCGCCAACAATACGCAGCGCAAAGCCAAAACGCTCTTCACGAACAACGAGGCGGGGGCGCCGGTCGAGGTTCACGTGCTCGAGAGCGACTTTGAGGAAGCGAAATGGGTCGCACGTCGTATCCGTGAGTTGCTGAGCGCTGGGGCCTCACCCGACGAGATCGCGGTGTTTTACCGGACGCATGCACAGTCGCGTCTTCTGGAAGATATGCTCCGTGCCGATTTGATCCCCTACCGGATCTTTGGGGGGCTGCGCTTCTATGATCGCGCCGAAATCAAAAATGCGTTGGCCTATTTGCGCGCAGTCGCCAATCCGCAGGACGATGTTTCTCTGTCGCGCATTATCAACGTTCCCGCGCGTGGCATTGGAAAAACAAGTCTTGAGGGACTGCGAAACCTCGCATGGGACCGGCGGATTTCCGTTGGAGACAGCCTCGCGCTCGTGGCCGAGGGTCAGGGCGAAATCGCGTCGGCTGCGCGCAAGAAAATGGTCCAGTTCTCCGAAATGATGCGGAGCCTTCGGGAGGCGGCCGCAAAGCTTCCTGTTCGCGAGTTCTACGCCATGGCTTTGGACGAAACGGGGTATCTCGCGTCTCTGAGGGCCGAAGACGACATCGAAGCGCAAACCCGCCTCGAAAACTTACAGGAACTTGCCTCTGCGATCGCCGACTATGAGGCTCGTTCCGAGCAGCCCTCACTTGCGGGTTTTTTAGAGGAGGTCGCGCTCTACACCGATCAAGACCGCGCCCAAGACGAGGGGGCATCGGTGACGATGATGACACTTCATTCGGCCAAAGGCCTCGAATACCACAATGTCTTTCTCGTCGGACTCGAGGAGGAGCTCTTTCCAAGTATCCGTGGTGACGCGTTTGCGCCGGATCCCGACGAAATCGAAGAAGAGCGACGCCTTTGCTACGTGGGGATGACCCGAGCGCGCAAACGCCTGTTTATGAGCGCGGCCCATGTTCGCAGGGTCTTCGGAATCTCCAAAGTGCGCCGCCTGTCTCGTTTTGTGGGTGAGATGCCCGAAGATGAGATTTTGCTTCGAGACCACGCCCCCTCTTTTCAAGCGCGCGGAGCTTACAATGCCGACAGCTACGATTCATCTTATGACGGTTTCGAGATGAACCGACCTAAATCGAGCTTCTCGACGGCCGGCTACAAGCCCCCCGCAAGTAAGAAATCCGACTTCAGCGAGTTTTATGATGCGGGACCTTCCGAAGAGGACGGATTCGCGGTTGGCACCAAGGTGAGGCATCCCGACTATGGTGCGGGCGTGGTGGTGGGTCGTCAAGGCGCTCGTGATGCTTTGAAGCTCTCAATCAAGTTCGCCGACGTCGGAACGAAAAAGTTCTTGGCGAAGTTTGCTCCCCTCGAAAAAGTTACTTAGATTTGAGCGGGTGAACCCTCGCTTCGATATCTCGAAAATCGCCCGTCTCGCACGTATAGAATTGCGCGAAGGCGACGAGGCGCGCCTCACGGCTCGCCTCGAAAAAATCCTTGCATCCTTTGAGGCCCTTCAAAACGTTGATGTGGGGGACACCACACCCCTGTATAGCCTGTCCGAAGAAAGCGTTCTTCGAGACGATCGACCTGAAGCGCCTCTTCCTCGCGATAAAATTTTGGTGAACGCGCCCAATAGCTTCGACGGGTGTTACCGAGTTGGTCGCGTGGTTCGATCGGAGTGAAGACGCAGATGAAGCGGATGCATTTTTCAGAATGTCGCCAGGCGCTTGAGACGCGTGCGATAAGCAGTGTCGAGCTAACGCGTGAGAGCCTCGCACGAGCGCGCGACTCCCAGGCAAAATTCAACCCCTACATGTCTTTCCTCGACGAGCGCGCTCTGGAGTCGGCTGCAAGGGCCGATGCGCGGCGAAGCGCCGGGGAGACGCTCCCTTTGCTCGGTGTTCCGGTTGCCGTTAAAGATCTGATCCTCGTCGAAGGCGAAAAATGTACGGCCTCGTCCAAAATTCTTGAAAATTTCATAGCGCCCTATTCGGCCACCGTGGTTTCACGTCTCGAGGCTCAGGGGGCGGTCATCGTTTCTAAAACAGCCCTCGATGAATTTGGCATGGGCTCGTCCAACGAAAACTCAGCATTTGGCCCCGTGAAAAACCCTGTCGATCCGTCCCGCGCGCCTGGAGGTTCTTCGGGTGGGTCGGCCGCAGCCATCGCCGCAGGCGATGTAGCGCTTGCTTTAGGCACGGACACCGGGGGCTCCGTTCGCCAGCCCGCGGCTCTTTGTGGAATCACGGGACTCAAGCCCACCTATGGTCGCGTGAGTCGCTATGGGCTCATGGCGTTTGCGAGCAGTCTCGATCAGGTCGGCCCGATGGCGCGTGACGCCGAGGGCTGCGCGGCACTCCTCGAGGCGATGGCGGGTTTTGATATCCACGATGCCACGAGTTCGCA
>Ga0209573_1005761_pt1 | contig 10859 bp, 5 predicted proteins | sample TNRBio252014_DNA_FD_185870 | JGI IMG/M metagenome (GOLD analysis project Ga0209573, IMG submission 185870) | Wastewater treatment Type I Accumulibacter community from EBPR Bioreactor in Madison, WI, USA - TNR Reactor_6/25/2014_ DNA (SPAdes)... | ecosystem: Engineered > Bioreactor > EBPR >...
CCAGCAGCAGGTGTTGCCGGAGAAAAAGGCGACGTTTCCGCCAGCGGCGGCGAAGCCTTCGACGGTGTCGCGCATCGGAGTCGACCAATACTCATCATGACCCAAACTCAGGAGCAGTCGGTAGGGCTTCACGATCTCGGGCCGCAACTCGAGATCGAGGTTGGTGGCAAAGTCGATCGTGTAGCCGTTCTCTTCGGCCCAGACGACAAAGGGCAGTTCCCAGCGGCTGTATTGCGAGGCGGGCGGACGGTTCTCGGAGACGCGATGTCCCTGCAGTCCGGCGCGGCCGTGAAAGGCGTAGACGCTCGAGCCGCCCCAGTTGTTGTAGGCGTTGTAGGTGTTGGTGGCGAGTTGCAGGAGGATGCGGCTGTTCTTCCCCGGCTCGGCGGAACGCAGCACGAAATAGCAGGTCGACTCGGCGGTGCGCGTGTTGCGTTGGGTGAAGGTGCCGCCCTTGTCGCTCACCTTCATGGTCACCTCGTAGTAGCCGCTCTGCCAGTCGGACGGGATGGGCAGGCGGAATCCCACCGGCCAGTGGCAGCCGTGCGACGAAGCGTTGAGAGGCACGGGATGTTCGAGCAGTCCCTCCAGCTTCGGCACTTCATGGACGATCTTCCGATCTTTTCCCACGCGGGTGATCGTCAGCGACGCGACCGGGGAAGGACTGGAGAGATGGAGCTGCAGTTCGTCGCCGGGCGCGTAGCTGACGTCTCCGGCATACCCTTCGATGTAGAGCGAGCGGCCTTCGTCGATGGCGGGGAGCGTCGACGGGATCGCAAGGAGGGAGGCAAGGACGAGCGTCAAAAGGGGCTTCATGACGGCGATCGTAGCAGGCAGGGGAAAGGTCGTGCAATGCGCGTGTGCGTGAGGCTTGGTTCGACAACGGAAGAATGACCCTGCGCCTTTTCGTTGGCGTTCGTCATTTCCCGCCTCGTTGGTTGACACGATCGTGCCGGATCGTGTTCCATTCCCCTATGCGAGCCGCTATTGGGATACTGGCCCTCTTCTCCACCTTTTCTTCCGCAGGGACCGCCGCCGATCCCGTTGAGAATCTGCGCTCCCTCATGGAGGCGGAACTGTCGGTGAGCCAGGTCGAAGCCCGGAAGCTGACGGAGAGCTACCAGTCCCGACTGCGGACGCTTTCCGATTCTTATCAGGAGCGGGGCGATCTGGCCGGCCTTCTTGCTGTGAAAGAAGAAATCGAAAAGCCCGACGGCACGGAGACGAACACCCACTCTGAACTGACGAGCCTGCGGCAGATCTACCGCGAGGCGCTGCCAACGGCGCAGGAAAAGGACCGCCAGCAGGTCCGCCGCGTGCTGACCGACTATCAGGCGAAATTCGACGCGCTGACCATGCAGTGGACCAAGGACGGCGAGCTCGAACAGGCCACGAAGTCGCTTGAAGCGTCGAAGCGCATCGCGGCGACGCTTCTCGATCTTTCGAAGCTTTCCTTGGTTTCCAAGAAGTCTTTTCCCAATCGCGACGGGGGACGGCCGGGAGAGTCTTGCACCGACGGATTTGAGTTGGTCTTTCGATGGATCCCGCCCGGCAGTTTCAAAATGGGAAGTCCTTTGGATGAACTCCACCGCAAGCCCATCCGCGAGGAACTGAAGATCGTGGAACTCAGCCGGGGATTCTGGCTCAGTCAGCATGAGATCACCCAAGCGCAGTTCGCCGCGATCATGGGCGAACATCGGAACAGCAACAAAGGAGACGCCGCGGTGCTTCCGGTCGAGGAGGTCACCTGGGAACAAGCCGCGGAATTTTGCCGGAAACTCACCGAGCGCGAACGCGCCGCCGGGAGGCTCTCGGATGACTGGGTCTATGCCCTGCCCACGGAACACCAGTGGGAGTATGCCTGCCGTGCGGGTGACTCCGGCCCGACGTCGGGTGGAACGCTGAATGAAGTCGCCTGGACGATGGACAATTCCGAAAAGCGAACCCAGCCGGTCGGCACCAAAGCGCCGAATGCGTGGGGTCTTCACGACATGCTGGGCAACGTCTGGGAATGGACGAACTCCCCTTGGGCGGACCGGCCCGGATCCGGGAAAGACCCCGTCGCCTCGGGCGATGATTCCTTGCGCACGATCCGCGGGAGCAGCGTTAAGGGCGGTCCCCAGCAAACCCGGGCCGCCCATCGCGACGCCCGCAAGAAGACGTTCCAATGGAACGATCTAGGCCTGCGCCCGGCCCTTGTTCCGGTGCGATAGGTGCTGGACATCGTGATCGTATTCACGGAATTTCCGGCGATTTTGGCTGACGATACCGGGATGGTTTCGGATCCAACAGGGTTGGATTGCATCGTCGGCCAGAGGTGATCGTAATTCATTCTGCAAGAAAAGGTCGAAATGTAACGGTTTCCGCAGATTTGGAATCGAATTGAAAGGAAACTCGGGTTCTGTAACCTTTTCCTGAGAAGCCTCGCCGAACCAGTGCGGTTCCATCCACCTGACCGCCCCGGCGCTTCAATCCTCCACCGGCACAAACCGCACCACCCGCAGGTCCAGCAACGCCCCTTTCACCGCACCCTTCGAGCGCACGACGACCTGATTGTCGGCGGCGGGCAGATCGATGTTGCCGAGGGTTTCAGTCTTGAAAGTCTCCCAGCTTCCGGTGCTGGCGACGGTGCCGGAGAGGACTTCCTTTCCGCCGATCTCGATCTGCCAATTATTCCCGGCGGCTTCGGGGGAGACGGAGTATTCCCACTCGACCCGATAGCTTCCTGGGCGGTCGAGGACGAGGGTCCACTGGGCGCGGTCTTTCTCGGAGGTCCACCAGCCGATCGCGTCGTAGTCGGGCATGTATTCGACGCGTTCTCCATCAAGACGACACTTCGAGGCCCGCAGTTCGACGACCCCGCCTTTGCCAGGAGAAATGCGGGCGGCCATGTCGATGTTGCCTTTCCGGGCGGGTGGCGCGGCGGAACCAAGGGTGGTGAGATAGGCGATGAGATCGGCGAGTTGGGGTTGGGTGAGGATTTTCTCGAAACCCTCGGGCATGAGCGAGACTCCGGTGGAGGCCATCTTCGCGATCTCGTTCCGTGGAACTGACCTCGCGCTGCCGTCCGCCTGACGGATCGTGACGCTGTTGGCGCTCTCGTCTGCGATGAGCCCGAAGATGGAATCGCCACTCTTCGTCGTGACCGTGTAATTGAGGAACTTGTCCTCGATCGCCCGGTTCGGATCGAGAAGGGCGACGAGCATGGAATCCGGCGAGCGGTCGGTGAGGGCGGCGAGGTCGGGTCCCACGGGATTGCCGAGACCTTCGGCGACGTGGCAGGCGATGCAGACCGTCCCGAAAACGGTTTTGCCGGCGACGGGATCGCCCTTCAGGGAAAGCACGTCGGCGTGGGCCTTGATGACTTCTTCGCGGGTCGCGTTGGTGGGAGAGGCAAAGAGGCTTTGGGCCCGGTCGCGGAGCGCGGCGTCTTTGGCGGCGAGGAGGCGCGAGCGGCTCGCGGCGTCGATCTGATTGGCGGTGATGGTGCCGGATTCGATCGCGGAGAGGAGGGCGGTGGTCCAGTCCTCGCGCGAGAGGAAGAGGGCGAGGGCTTTGGCCCGATCCGCTGGCGGCAGGGTGGCCCAACGCTCCGCGAGGGCGGCGGGGGTGCCGGGATGGCGGGCGCGTTCGAGGGCGGCGAAGGCGGCCTCGCGCAGGGCGGGCGGAGTGCGGGGTTCGAGCAGCGCGAGCAAGCGGGCGAGGTCGGCCCCGCCGGAGAAGACGGCGGGATGGCCGAGGAAACGGACCGCCTCGGCGCGTTCTGATTCAGGCAGGGTGTCGTCGCCGACATGCTCGCGCAGGTTTTCGATGCGTTTGTCGAGAGCCGCGCGCACGGCGGGTTCAGGCGCGAGCGAGGCGAGGGTGGCACCGCCCTCGAACAAGCCTGACAATAGTACCAAACGCCCGCTGTCTCCGGGCTCGTCTTTCGCGAGGAGAAACGCGGTGAGTTGGCGGAGGGTGGCATCGTCCCGCCACTTCGCGGCAATGCGTCCAAGTTCGGGAAGGACGGAGTTCGAGCGCCATCGTGTATTCGGCTGGGTGAGCTTGGTGACGAGCGGGGCGAGATTCTTCCGGGTGACGGCGCTGAGGAGCAGGGGCAAGGCGTGGGGATCGTCGTGATGGCGGGCGATGAGATCGGCGAGAGTGAGCGCTTCGAGATCGGGATCGCCATCACCAAGCAAGCCGGCCAGTTCGATGGCGACGAACGCGTCGTCGCGCATCGCATCGGAAAGGCCCGCGAGCTCGGAGATGGGCACCCGCCCCCGCGCGAGACGAACGGCATGGCGGACGACTCCGGGGTGATTCTCGAAAAGAGCGAGCGAAAGCGTTTCGGCGTCCAGAGCGCCCAGTCCATCAAGCACGCAAAGAGCGTGGACGCGGGCGAGCGGGCTCTTCGCTAGCCCGACCAGTTTTTTCAGAGCGGGCACCGCTCCCTTCGCGTTCCGCCAGAGCAGCATCTGGTGGACGAGGTCGCGCACCGTGCCGTTGGGGCTCTCGAGTTGGGCGACAAGGCCCGCCTCGTCGAGGGCATCGAGCCTCGGGACCGCGGGTGATGGAGTTTTGTCAGGAACGACGCGGTAGATCCTTCCCATCTCCGAACCGGCGCGGAGGTCGAGTTTCTTCTGCCATTCCTGCGGGATCCATTCGGGATGTTCGATCACGAAGCGATACATGTCGGCGATCCAGAGTCCGCCGTCCGGTCCGGTGCGGACGGAGACGGGGCGCGACCAGGGATCGGTCGAGGCGAAGAACTCCGATCCGCGCTCGTCGGGATGACGGTCCGAGGTGAAGGTGGCTCCCTTCGCCTCGAGGATCTGCCGGCTCACCAGATTGTGGACCGGCTCGCAGATGAAGGCGTTGCCGGAGACTCCTTCTCCTAACAGAACATCCCGGTAGATTGCGGGCCCGCAGGCCGAGGTGAAGCGGTTGGCGCGATCGAAATCATTGAAGCGTTCCAGCGTCGGGCTGGCCGGGAAGACCGGAGCGGCTCCGGGTTCCTTCGGCACGTCGACGTAGGCGCGTGGCACGGAGACCTCGGGATTGCGCTTCAGGAGATGCCAGGGATAGGGATAATGCCAGAGGGGATTGCTGTTGTTGCAGCCGAACCAATTGCCCCAGTCATCGCGGAAGCGTCCGCATTGGGTGCGCCCGTTGAGCGGTTCGTGGGCTTTGGTGAAGGGATCGAGACGCAGGTCGAAGCCACGGATGTCGACCTCTTCGCGCTTTTCCTGCGAGAGGATGATACCGCCGCCGTCGCCGTTGGCGACGTGGAGCCAGTTGTCGAGCCCCCACGCGAGACCGTTGACGCGATGTTGTTGGTTGGAGCGGGCGAAGCCGCTGTGCCAGACCTCGCGCTTGTCGGCGATGCCGTCACCATCGGTGTCTTCGGCGTAAAAAATCTCGGGAGCGGCGGTGACGAGGATGCCCTTGTCCCACACCTTCACTCCGGTCGGGTAGGAGATCCCGTCGAGGAAAACGGTGGCCTCGTCGTAACGGCCGTCGCCGTTGTTGTCGGTGAGCACCTTGATGCGGCCTCCCGGTGCGTCGAGGGGATCGCCGGCCCCGTTCCAGGTGAGGCCGTTGGGATAATCGCGCATCTCCGCGACCCAGAGGCGCCCGTCAGGACTCCAGTCGAAGGCGACCGGGTCCATCACGAGAGGTTCGGCCGCGACGAGTTCGACACGGTAGCCTGCGGGCACTTTCATCGAGGCGAGCGCGGCCTCGGGCGCGAGCGGACGAGACTCTTTTGAAAGCGATACCGGCTCCGCAGCGATGAGGCATCCGGTCCACAGGATTGCGCCGCCGGTGAGAAAGCGAATGGGATTGACGACCGGGCTGCTTTGAATCATGACATCCTTCTGGCAAAAATAGTCCTCCGGGTAAAGTTCCGGTGCAACCTGATCGCGCGACTCCGATGATCCGATCGCTATTTACTATCTTCGCCATCGGCATGCTCGCCGTCACCGCGCGCGCGGAACTTCCGTCTTTCACCGGCGGTGCTCCGATCACGCGGGGCGACGATCAGGCCGTGCCCTACCTCGCGCCGCCTCCGCATTGGGACCGCTACCTCATCCAGGTCTGGCAATATCAGACGGAAGCCCGCCGCGACCTCGCCCAATACGAAGCCGCCGGCCTGCGCGCCTTTCACATCGACCGCGGGTGGAAACAGGACGACGTCGTCGCCTTCGCGAAGGAAAAGAACCTGCCCTACTACGTCGACCATGCCGCGGACAAGGGGCTTCTCCATCTCACCGAGAAGACGGGCGTGAAGGGGATCCTCAATCGCCCCGAACTCCTCCCTCGTCCCATATCGCTGAGTGACCCGGCGGTGATCGCGACGCTCAAAGACCACCTCGCCAAGAATGTCGCGACGACGAAGGCGGGGCCCGTCCTAGCCTATTCCTTCGATGACGAGATCTCGCTCGCCTCGTTCAATTCCCCCTCCGAGGTCGATGATTCGCCGGCCACCGTGGCCCTCTATCGCCAATGGCTCGCGAAGAAATACGGCGGGATCGGGAAACTCAACGCGGCCTGGGGCTCCGCTCACATGGACTTCGGGGAATGCCGGCCGATTTCCTTCGAGGACCTGCGGGCCAAACATCGCACGCCGCCCTTCTCCACGTGGCGACTCGCACCGTGGATGGACTGGCGCTCCTTCATGGACACGCATTTTGGGGAGGTCCTCGCGGACCTGACCCGGTACACCAACGGACTCGACCCTCTCGTACCGGCGGGCTTCGTGGGCGCGCAACAACCCTCGGCCTACGGCGGCTACGACTACGAGAAGCTCGCGCGATCGGTCCAATTTCTTGAGGCCTACGACATCGATGGCACCAACGAGATCCTGCGTTCCTTCTGGTCGTGGCCCGAGGCCCGGCCGCGCGTGCAGACCTGGTTCAGCAAGGGCAACGCGAAGCTCGACCGCTGGTTCCACGGCTACTACTTCCTCCATGGCAATCGCGGCGCGATCGCATGGCCGGACACGCCCGGTCACGGTCCTTGGTTTGGTGAGAAGGGAGTCGCACCCTTCGTGACGGAGAACCGCGCTTTCTTCGACGAGATCCAGGGTGGGCTTTCCGAGAAGGTTTTCGATGGAGAGGCGCGCTTCGATACCGATCCGATCGCGGTCTTCTACTCGATGCCTTCGATCCGGGCCTCCTGGGTGACGGATGTCGTGCCGCATGGAAAAACCTGGCCGCGCCGCTCCAGCGCGCTCGACAATGCCTGCCAGTCGGCCGGGAAAAATCGCGTCGCCTGGTGCAAGCTGCTCGAGGACTGCGATTACCAATACCAGATCGTCAGCAACACGCTGGTCGCAGCGGGCGATCTGATCGAGCAGGGCTACCGGGTTCTCATTCTCAACCGGGCGCTCTGCCTGTCGGAGGAAGAGGCCGGGGCGATTCGTGCGTTTGTCAGGGAGGGTGGCACCGTGATCGCCGATCACTGGTGCGGTCTTCTCGACGAAAACGGCAACGGCCGCGAGCGGGGGATCCTTGATGACCTTTTCGGGATCGAGCGGGGTGACGCTGAATCCTACTTCGGCGGCGGTGAACAGATCTGGGAGCTCAACGGGGAAAAATACCAGCAGCCCTATCTCGAGCGGCTCGACTACGAGGGGGCGCTGCGTCACGAGGGCATCGTCCGGCCGGAACGGGAGCATGAAGCGTTGTTGGAGCGGTCCGAAGGCGAAGGGCGCGCCGTTTATTTGAATCTGTCACCGCTCGCCTACTTCGATCACGCGGTGCGCTTCGCGAGCGAGGGCGAAGCCTGGAGGAAGATCTTGAAAGAGGAATTGCAATGCGCCGGCATCTACCCTGACATTACCGCCACGGCGATGGATGGGGGGAAGCCTTTCGTCCCCGTTGAAGTGGTACGATGGGATCTTCGCAACGGGCGCCAGCTCGTCGGAATCGTCATGAATCCCTCGCGCCAGGGTTCCATCGACAGCATCGGGGAGATCGGCGAAACCGCGGGCGGATCGCTCTCCCTGCGTCTCGAGCACCGCCGGTCATGGCGGGCGGCGGTGAATCTCCGCACCGGTGAAACGATTCCGGATGGTCCCGTATTTGAGCTGCGGTGGGATCCCTACGAGATCATCGTGATCGAGTGCGATCGGTGATCGACTTTGACTCAGGCGGCGCGCACCGCTTCGGCGGAGACGCCGCGGAGTTCGAAGATCTTGAGGATGGTGTCTTCGATAAGATTGTTCGGACAGGAGGCTCCGGCGGTGATGCCGACGAGCACGTCCTCGCCGCTGGCAAGAATGTTGGTGTAGCCTCCGATCTCTTCCTTGCGATGGATGTCGTAATGGAGGATCTCGCCGACCGAGATGAGGCAGGCGGCGCTGCGGATGAAGAAGGTGGGCAGCTCCTTCTCCCCGATCTCGACGAGGTGGGTGGTGTTCGAGCTGTTGTAGCCGCCCACGACGAGGAGGAGATCGAGGGGTTCCTTGAGGAGGTCGAAGAGCGCGTCCTGGCGCTCCTGAGTGGCTCCGCAGATCGTGTCGAAGACGGAGAAATTCGCATCATTGCCGTCGCGGCGCACGATCGCGTCACGGACGCGACGTTGAATTTCCTCCGTCTCGGATTTCAGCATCGTCGTCTGGTTGGCGACGCCGACGCGGGAGAGATGGAGGTCGGGATCGAATCCCTCGGACATGGCCGCGTCGCGGAAACGCTCGCGGAAGGCGGCGCTGTCGCCTCCTCTTTCCAGGTAGTCGCAGACGTAGTCGATGTCGGCGAGGGTGAGGACGATGAGATAATGGCCTTTGCCGTCGTCACCCGCGGCGCGTGACGCGGTGGCGCGAGTCTCCTCGTGGTCGGCCTTGCCGTGGATGATGGAGGTGATCCCGTCCTTGGCAAAACCCCGGACGCGCTTCCACACTTTCATGACGTCCCCGCAGGTCGTGTCGACGATGTGACAGCCGCGCGATTCGACCTTGTCCATGAAGGAGATCGGGGCGCCGAAGGCGGGCACGATGACGACATCGTCTTGGGTAAGATCGTCGTACTGACTGTTCATCGCCTGCCAGGGGAGCGAGACGATCTTCATCTCCTCGAGCTGACGATTCACCTCGGGATTGTGGATGATCTCGCCGATGAGGAAAACGCGGTTGTCGGTGAAGACCCGGCGCGAGGCGTAGGCGAGATCGATGGCGCGCTCGACCCCGTAGCAAAAGCCGAATTGCTGGGCGAGACGGATCGTGGTGTTGCCGATGGAGAGGATCCCTCCCCGGGCGCGGACCTTCTCGACGATGGAACTCTGATAATGATTCGCCACCTCTGCCTGGACGCGCTCCATCACCTCGGGGGTGCGGACATTGACACGTCGGCGGCTGCGTTCGGGCGAGGTAGGCATATGGGAGGGCGGAGCGCCCGGTCACGCGAGGTCAGAAAAGGATCTCGCTGGTCCGGTCGAGCGGCGCGTCGGTGATAAGGACGGAGCGCGGGTGATCGGGTTGGGAATAATCGGTCGGACGAGGCACGTCTTTCCCGATGGTGGCGTCTTCGGGCTGGCTGTTGGCGATCTGGATCGTGGCTCCGGCGGGGACCATCTCGAAGAACTCCTTGGCGATGGTTCGGTGCAGGCGAAGGCAGCCGTGGGTGCGGGGAGTCGGCCAGACGGCCCCGGCGTGGAATCCGTAGCCGGTCTTGAACTCGACCCACCAGGGCATCGGATAACCGACATAGGAGTAGCCCGCGGGCAGTCCGTCGCGTTTGCCGGGGATGATCTCTTCGCCTTTGACGTAGAAACCGTAGGTGCCCGAGCGCTTGCGCGGCAGTTTGTTGAAGGCCTTGAAGGAACCGGTCGGGGTGGGATCGCTGGGCGTCCCGATCGCGATGGATGCGATGAAGCGGGGTTCGGTGCCCTCGAACACGTAGACAGCCCGGTTGTTGATGCTGACCTTGACGTTGACGTTGGCTGGATTGGTCACAGTGCCGTTGCGGATCGCCATGCTGGTGGGCTGGGCCGGCTCCACCGTTTTGCAGGAGCTCAAAATCACCGGGGCCAGAAGAGCGGCGGCAAGGGGAAGGGCGAGGCGTCGGGTCACAAGGGTCCGGATAGTCATGATTTGAAAGGGAACGCAAAATCTACACCAAAGAAGGGCGCGGGCGAGCGTTGATGGCCCTCCGGGAAAAAAAAGTGAATTTCCAATCCCGAAACTATTGACATTTCTTGAATATCTAGGAAACTTTCCTTGGTTACTTTCTCGGTAACTGTCTGTTTGTGTTTCGTGTTTCGGAGCCGCTCAGCCCTCGGGCTGAGCGGTTTCTGTTTTTCAGGGCAGGTCGTTTTTCCTGACTCTCGGAGACGAAAAAACGGCTTCCGCTCGCGCGAAAGCCGTTTTCACAGGGATTCAGAAAGAAATCCAAACGCGGCCGATCAGGCCCACGGCAACTTCCACTGGCCGGGGATGGCGACTTCGTAGTTGCCGTCCGGTCCGGGCTTCACGGGCGCTTCGGCGTTCATGTCGTATTCCTTCGGCATGATGCTGAAGTTCGACTTCACCGCGTCGTCCCACTTCACTTCCTGACCGCTGTAAGTCGCGAGGCGGCCGAGGACGGAGGTGAAGGAGCTCTTCGCGCCGTAGTAGGCGTTGTTGAGCGGCGTGTTTCCGCGGATCGCCTTGTAGAGGTGATCGTGCTCGACCTGGTAGGGATTCGGATCGCCTTCGCGGGGGGCGCGGTATTGCCATTTCACGGTGCCCTTGAGGTCGGTGATGCGGCCCTGGCCGAGTTGGAGAATACCGTCGGTGCCGACGATTTCTTCGGCGACCTTGCTCCACGTGCCCTTGATGTGGCGGCACTGGCTGTTCATGATCGCGCCGCCCTGCTCCTGGCCGTAGCGGAATTCGA
>Ga0209573_1005762_pt1 | contig 10856 bp, 11 predicted proteins | sample TNRBio252014_DNA_FD_185870 | JGI IMG/M metagenome (GOLD analysis project Ga0209573, IMG submission 185870) | Wastewater treatment Type I Accumulibacter community from EBPR Bioreactor in Madison, WI, USA - TNR Reactor_6/25/2014_ DNA (SPAdes)... | ecosystem: Engineered > Bioreactor > EBPR >...
TCGATGCCATCGCCACCTACGCCGGGACCCTGAAGGATTACCGTCGCAACGTCCACCGCATCGAGCCGGAGCACGCCGCCGCGATCCGGGAACGCTGGGCCTTCGCCTTCGAGGAATGGGGCTACGATCCAGGGCCACCCGATGAGATCGAGGTCGCGGAGGCGGGAGAAACGCATTGAGATTGATGAGACGATCCCTCTTCCTCATCGCCGGTGAGATCAGCGGAGACACCCATGGAGCGGCTCTGATGGAGTCGCTCGCGGACTCGGGCGAATGGACCTTCTCCGGTCTCGGGGGACCGGAGATGACGCGCCTCGCCCCCGGCGTCGAAGATTGGCTCGGCGAAGCCGCGGTGCTCGGACTGTGGGAGGTGTTGAAAAAATACGGCTACTTCCGTCGCAAGATGGAGGAGACCCTGACACGCATCCAAACCGAGCGCCCCGACGCGGTCGTTTTCATCGATTACCCCGGCTTCAATCTCCGGCTCGCGAAGCGGCTTCGCGAGGGCGGCTATTCCGGCAAGTTGATCTACTACATCAGTCCCCAGGTCTGGGCCTGGAAGAAGGGCCGCATCAAGACGATGGCCGCGCTCCTCGATCTGATGATCTGCATTTTCCCTTTCGAAAAGGAACTCTACGAGTCATCGGGCCTGCGCACGATCTTCGCGGGGCATCCCCTCGTCGATTCCCTCGAGCCGGTGAAAGCCCGGGGAATCATCCGTGAGGAGAATCTCGTCGCCCTCCTTCCGGGCTCGCGCGAACGCGAGATCGCGGCGCTGTATCCCGCGATGCTCGAAGCGGCGGCGATCCTGAGCAAGGCCCATCCCGGTCTGCGTTTCGCCACCACGGGAGCGACCCCGCCTTTGACCGAGCGATTGCGTGAGATGACGCGTGAGGCCGGTCTCGACGACGTCATCGAGGTCGGTCGGGAAACGAGCCACGAGATCATGTGCCGCGCCACCACCGGAGTCGTCGCCTCGGGCACGGCCACGCTGGAGGCGGCGTGTTTGGGACTGCCGTATGGCCTCACCTACAAAGTTGCCTGGCTCACCGCGATGGTGGCCCGGCAGGTGATGTCGGTGAAGTATCTCGGCATCGTCAATGTCATGGCCGATCGCGAGGTGGTAAAGGAACTCCTCCAGGAGCGTGCCGACGGGCCCTCGATCGCAACAGAGCTAGAGCGGCTCCTCAGTGATGCGGAAGCCCGCCGGCGATTGCAGGAAGACCTCGCCGCCGTTGTCGCCAAGCTCGGTGGCGGAGGATCGCATCGACGCGCCGCCGAGGCGGTCGGTGCCGCGTGGGAAGATGAGGCGTAATCCAGTGGAATGAAAGAAGGTGCCCCGATCCGTTTCCTGCTCGTCGCCCTCCCGGCGGGACTGTTGATCCTCGGAGTCGGGGCGGTGTTTTACAGCCAGATCCAGGCCAAAAAGGAGCCGGCCGATCCGAATGAGAAAGTCCGCCTCGAGGCGGCCGGTCTCCAGCAGCGGCCGGTCGGCGAGGAGGATCTCTCGCGCTCTCTCACGATCCTCACGAGTCAGCTCGGGGACCGGGCCTTTGCCAATGCCGACGGTCTCGAAAAAACCGCCTTCTGGCTCGAGTCGACCCTCGGCGGCGGGAACATCGGTTACCTCGTCGAGCGTCATGGCTTCGAGGTGCCGGGGCGCGAACTGCGCAATCTCGTCGCCGAATTGCCGGGAGGCGAACGCCGCGACGAGATCATCGTGGTCGGGGTCTCCTACGACACGACCGATGGGGACGGCGCGCTCGCCTCCTTCCTCGCTCTCGCCCGTGCCTTTGCCGGTGGGTCGCAGGATCGCACGGTCCGGTTTGTCGCCTTCGTCAACGGAGCTCCCGTGTTCGAAGCGGAATCGCGCGGCGGTTACCAGTATGCGATGCGCTGCCGCGCCCGCGGAGAGAAGGTGATCGCGATGCTCTCGCTCGAATTGATCGGCGGGACCGGCAAGGAGAGCCGGCTCGAATTTTCCGGCGACGAGAGCGCTCGCTACTTCGTCGATTCGGCGAAAGGGGCATTCACACGCGGCTCGTCGCGTCCCTTGTCCGGCGGTGTCGTCACGGTTGAAGAGTTCGCCGCCACGGAAGGAAGTGCCGCGGGTTTTGCCTTGGCGGGCATCCCGGCGGTGCGGGTCGTGGAGACTTCGGCGATGATGGGGCCGGTGCAGGCGACTGATCTCAAATCACTCGCCGAGGTGACGCGTGGTTTCGAGCAGATCGTGCGAGCCTGGGCGAATCCGTGAGACCGCTCACCCCACCACCATCCCGGCGCGCTCGTCGAGGTATTCAGCGATGTGGTTCGTCTTGTCGCAGAGGACGATCTTCGGTTTCACCGGCTTTTCGGTGATCTCGAAGCCCATGATGATGACCCGCTCTCCCGCGTTGATGAGATGGGCGGCGGGACCGTTGATCCCGATGACGCCCGACCCGGCTTCACCTTCGATCACGTAGGTCTCGAGACGGGCACCGGTCGTGGAACTGACGACGAGTACCTTCTCGCCGACCCAGAGTCCCACCGCGTCGATCAGTTCACGGTCGATCGTGATGCTGCCGACATAGTCGACATTCGCCTCCGTGACGGTGGCGTGGTGGATTTTGGATCGGAGAAGACTGCGCATGGGGCCGGCGGGGAAGGTTTCGCACAATCGCGGAAAAGCAAGGATGGGGTGGGATCGCCTGTTATCGACGTGGGCGACGCCCTGTCCGTCGTGGCGTCCGGCCCGGAGGTCGTGAGGCTGCGGCCGCGATCTCCTTCGGGACGACCAGAGAGCGCTCCTGGTCTGCAAGGTCACGCCATTCTCCGGGGGCCAAACCCGTCGACTCGAGGGTCAGCCCGCCGATGGCGACCCGGATGAGGCGCAGCGTTGGAAAACCCACCGCGGCGGTCATACGGCGCACCTGGCGGTTTTTCCCTTCGGTCAGGGTCAGCTCGATCCAGCTCGTCGGGATCACCGCGCGGTAGCGGATCGGAGGATCGCGGTCGGGATGGGCGTGTTCGACGCGACGGGCCGAGCAGGGGAGGGTGCGATGTCCTTGGATGATGAGTCCTCCGTCGCTCAGCCGCGCGAGCGCTTCCCCGGTGACTTCACCCTCAATTTGGGCGTGGTAGGTGCGCGGATGGGCATTCTTCGGATCGAGGATCCGGGTATTCAGACCCGCTTCATCGGAGAGCAGGAGCATTCCCTCGCTGTCGAGGTCCAGGCGTCCGATGGGATAGACACCGGGCGGAAACCCGACCTCGGCGAGCGTGACCTGGCCCTCGCAGTCCTGCGTGAACTGCGAGAGCATGCCGTAGGGTTTGTTGAAGACGAGCAACATTTGATATCGGCAGTTTCCCTCTGGATCGCGTTTGGGCAAAATGGAAATCGCCCCTCGCGTCAGTGGCACCTATTGACCGAATTGGAATTTTCCCTTAAACAAAAAGGCGAATTCTCCACTCATCCGCTCCATGAAACGATTCATCCGTCCACTCACTGTGCTCTTTGCCACCCTTTTGGTGATTTCCGCGATTCCTCTGCACCTCGGTGCCCAAGGGAAGAAGGGAGGCAATGCGAACAATCTCGTCGTCACTTTCACCAATGCAACCGACCGCAAGGTGATCGTGAACTCCTCGGCTCCGGGCCAGCCCTTGCAGGCCTTCGGCGAGCTTCAGGCGGGACAGTCGGCGAAGATGAAAGCCTATCCCGGGCAACGCTGGGTCTTTGTGAATTCGAATGGAAAGGTTTTCGGCGAGTATGTCACTCTCAACGAACCTCGCCAACAGGCCTTCAGTATCGCCCAGACCGGCGGGGGTGGCGGCAATCCCGGGAAGCCGGCCCCCGGCCCCAAGAAGCCGAATGCAGGTGGTAATGTGAATGCAGGTGGCAACGCCGCCGTCGGCGGAAACACCGGCTCGGGTCTCACCGCTCAGCAAGCGCAGCAAATCGTGGCCTATCACAACCAGAAACGCGCCGAGGTCGGGAATGGAAACGTTTCGTGGTCGGCCCAGATCGCCCAGTATGCCCAACAGCGAGCCGACCAGATCGCCCGCAACAAGCAGCTCGCCCACCTGCCACAGGGACAGAATCCCTACGGCGAAAACCTCGCCTCGGGTGGCAGCACGGGAGGCGCCGGCGGCTACACGGTGATCAGTGCCTGCGACGGATGGTATGCCGAAAAGGCGAAGCTCCCCCGCAACGCCCGCACCATGACCGTTGACCTCTTCAACAAAGGCGTCGGTCACTACACCCAGATGGTGTGGAAGGGCTCGACCCAGATCGGAGCGGGCATTTCCCAATATCAGCAGGGCGGATTCACCATGACTGTGGTCGTCTGCTGCTACAATCCTCCGGGCAACGTGATCAATCAGGCGATCTACTGACCGCGATCGGTCAGAGGAGCGTCTCGACAAACTCGGCGGGGACGAAGGCTTTGAAATCCTCCGCCTTCTCGCCGGTGCCGATGAAGCGGGTCGAAACGCCAAGTTCGTGACGGATCGCGACGACGCTTCCACCCTTGCCCGAGCCGTCGAGTTTCGTGACGATCACCCCGGTGAGGTCGAGGGAACTCTGGAACTCCCGTGCCTGCGAGACCGCATTCGAGCCGGTCGTGGCATCGACGACGATCCAGCGTTCGTGGGGTGCCGCCTCGTCCTGCTTCGCGAGGGTGCGGCGGATCTTCTTGAGTTCCTCCATCAGGTTATGACGGGTGTGGAGCCGGCCCGCCGTGTCGCAGATGAGGTAGGCCGCGCCCGTGGCGATGGCTTTCTGGTGGGCGTCGAAGCACACCGCCGAGGGATCACCCTGGTATTGGGTGGTCACCACCGGCACATCAATCCGTTCGCCCCAGATCTTGAGCTGTTCGATCGCGGCGGCGCGGAAGGTGTCGGCCGCAGCGAGGACAACGCCATGGCCCTGGTTCTTCAGGAAAGCGGCAAGTTTCGCGACCGAGGTCGTCTTCCCGACTCCGTTGACGCCGGCGACGAGGATCACGGTGGGTTTTCCGGGAGGTCCTGGGGGAGGCACCGGCACGGCTTCGCCGCCAAGGATCGCGGTGATTTCCTCGCGGCAGGCGACCACGACTGATTCGGCGTCGAGCTTGCCTTTGCGTTTCTGGAGACGGCCGACGATCTCGGTGGAGAGACGCACGCCGAGGTCACCACCGATGAGGGTTTCCTCGAGGTCGTCCCAGTCGATGTCGTTTCCCCGGAAGCGGTTGAGGATCGATTGAAAAAGGCCCATGTGGCGTCGGAATCAGCGTTTCAGGATGCGGTCGAGGATGCCGTTGACGAAACCGGGCGAATCCTCCGTGCCGAAGCGTTTCGCGATTTCGATGGCCTCGTTGATCGCGGCCTGCGGCGGGATGTGGTTGGAAAAGATCACCTCGAAGGCCCCGAGCCGCAGGATGCTGCGATCGACGGCGGTGAGTCGCTGCAGTGTGTAATTTTCGAGGTGCGTGCGGATCGTCGCGTCGATCTCGTCGAGATGTTCGGTGACGCCGTAGATGAGCTCCTCGGCGAACTCGCGCACGATCGGTTTCGCATCGCGCAGTTCCCAGAAGGCGGCGAGGAGCTCGGGCGTGACTTCGACGGAGCCCTGCGCTTCATTCCCGTAGAGGAACTGCACGGCGGCTTCGCGTCCGTCACGGCGGGGCGACGGCGCTTTCTTTTTGGGCTTGAGATCCCGGGGGGAGGGGGAATCCATCGGAACGGAGGAAGGCTTCGTGACCATCGCGAAGGACGACGATCTGGCATTCGATCCCTCGCTGATTTCGGATGAATTGCAAGCCTTCCTTTGGTCCGAGAAGGGTCACGGCGGTGGCGTGACTGTCCGAAGTCGTGGCATCGGAGGCGATCACGCTCGCGCCGATGCGCTCGGTGAGGCCGAGGCCGGTTTTCGCCGAGACGATGTGGGAATAACGCACCCCCTCGTGTTCGAAATAGCGTCGCGTGTCGCCCGAGGTGGAGATGGCCTGATTCACGAGGGTGACGGTCTGGAGATCCTTCAGATCGTGGCCGAGCTCGAGCGTCTCGATCCCGATTTTCCATCCCGCTTCGTCCGGCGGAGCCTCGCCCACAACGATGTCGCCGCTCGCCGCGACGAGGCTGCGGGGAAAACCGCCCTCCTTCAAAACGCGGAGGGCCGCGTCGGCCGCATAACCCTTCGCGATCCCACCGACGTCGAAGAGCATGCCTTCGATCTGCTTCGTTATGGTGCGTTTGTCAGGATCGAGGACGAGATGGGAAAAGCCGGTGCGCGCTTTGGCCGAGGCGATCTGTGCGGCCGTGGGGAGGGCGTTGTTCTTGCGGCTCATGCGCCAGAGACGGATGAGGGGGCCGGCGGTGATGTCGAAAGCCCCGGCGGTCGCGGTCGTGAGCCGTCCCGCGGCCACAAAAACGGCGTAGAGGTCCTCGCTCACGGCGATGGGCTGCCCGGACGGGGCTTTGGCGAGGGCGTTGATCGCCGATTCGGGACGGTAGTCCGACAGCGCCAGGTCGAGGCCTTTGACCCTTTCGAAGGCCTTTTTTACCAAGAGGGTCAGGTCTGCCTCTCGACCCTCTTCGGTCCAGGCCCGGATCGTGAACTCCGTGCCCATGTGGGGCTCGGTGAAGGTGAGGAGACGCCATTCCGCGGCCGTGGCGGGAGGAATGGCGGCTGCGAGAAGAGCGGTTCCGAGGGCACAAAGAAAAAGGCGAACCCGCGGGCCCGCCTTTCCATGTCGCGAGGGTGCTGTGAGGCTCCCGGGCATGTCGGGATCAGCCGCCGATGCGGCCGAGGTTCCAGAGTTCGTGCATCTTCGGCGTCTCGGGGATGTCGAGGGGGCGGACGATGCGGAAGCCGAGCCATTGGGCGTCGGTGTGATACCAGATCGACTTGGGCAATTGGGGATCCTGCACCTTCCAGCTTTCATTGGAGGGGATGCGGCGGGCGGAGCGGAGCTCTTCGGCCGGATCATACCAGGAACCACCGCGGGCGACGCGGGGATAGAGGGTCGTCGGAATGGCAAGGGGGTTCTCGGTCACTTTGCCGTCGCGACCGGCATAACCCTTGTCGAGGTATTGATCGAGGCACCATTCCATTACGTTGCCGTGCATGTCGTAGAGACCCCAGGGATTTGGCTTTTTCGTGCCGACCTTTTCGTAGGCTCCGCGAGTCTGGGTGGGGTCGAAGACGGCAAACTCGTCGAGTTTGTCTTCGGGACAGGAAAAGGGGCCCACCGTTCCGGCGCGGCAGGCATACTCCCACTCGGCCTCGGTGGGGAGGCGGTAATAGTGTCCGGTCTGGGCGCTGAGCCATTGGCAGAATTTGCTCGCCGCGTGCTCGGTCATACAGATCGCGGGGAATCCGTCCGTGCCCATGCCGAAGCTCATTTCGACGTAGGGCGTCGTGGGACTGGAGACGATATCGACGGGGGCGGCGTCCGGCGCGATGTTCTCGGGCGAGCCGTCCTTGTTGCGGGCGACACCGGTGATCATGAACGGATTGTACATGTTCCACGTCACCTCGAACTTGCCCATCCAGAAGGGCGAGATCTTCACCTTGTGTTGCGGACCTTCATCTTCGGCGCGGCCCTTTTCATCGGCCGGGCTGCCCATCATGAACTCGCCGCCCTTGATCGCGACCATGTCGAACTTCACGCCCGTCTTGGGGATCTCCGAGGTGTAATCCTTCATCTCGGCTTCGGTTTTCTCCGTGGTCGTGGCGAGGATGTTTTCGCGGATCACCTTCACCAGCTCGACGTTGTCGGCGGGACCGGCGGCAGCCTGGCTGTCACCACCGAGTTTGAAATCTTTCGGCCAGACGGCACCCTGCTCGACCCAGAGGCGCAGCAGTTTTTGCTCTTCCGGCTTGAAGGGACCGCCCTTCGAGAGGAGCGGGAGGATGTTGTTTTTGAAATCCATGCGCGGCTTTTCCTCGAGCGTCACGCCGTCGGGCCAATTGGCGCCATCGGCGATCCAGGCCTTGAGGATCTCCTGCTGCTCGACTGAGAGGGGCTTCTTCGGCGGCATGAGATCGGCATCGTCCTTTTCCACGGTCGTCATCCAGTAGACCGGGCTGGCCTCGGGATCCTTCGGGATGATGGTTTCCTTGGCGTAGTTCTCGCCACCGGCGAAGGCGTGATCCTTCGTGTCCATGCGGTATTCACCCTCGGCCTTCTCGGCGTTGTGGCAGTGAATGCAGGCACCTTCGAGAAGGGGCTTCACCTGGGTCATGAAATCGACGGTCTCGGCGTGACTAAAAAACGGCACGAGTGTTCCCGTCAGGAGCAGGGGGAGGGTTCTTTTACGCATGGTCGAAAATGTGAATGGTGAACAAAGCAAAGATCAGAGGTGAATCAAGGAGCGTCTTCATGGCTTTTTTGAACAGGGATTGTCCGACAAAACGAAGATGCGGGCGGGGCGGGAGTTGACCGGGGGATCGGTCGCGGCTTTCGTTCGCTGCGTGTCCCGATCCCTGCGTGCCCTCCTTTTCTCCTGTCTCGTCTTCGCTGCTCCGGTCGTGGGGCAGGAAGCGGTGCGGGGATTTGTCAGCGTCGAGCCCTTTGAATTCCGCCTCGAGGCCCTTGTCAAAGTCGCGGCCTATCGCGAATCATGGAGGATCGACGGCGATTCGATCGGCCCCGGTGAGAAGCAGGCGGCGCTCGACAATCTCCTCACGCTCTTTGAATCGGGGGTGAATGTCACCATCCCGGGAAAGGATCCGGCCTTCACCGAGAAGACCTTGCGGTTCATCGTGCCCGATCCGGAGAAGGGTTTCGTCCCGGACGAGCGCGAGTCCATTCCGATCGACGACGCGCTCGTCGGGATGACGCTTTCCTCGTCGGTGCGCGGCGTGACGGCCTTCGATCTCGAATGGCTCTGGTTTGCGCCGGGACAGGAGCGGCTCGTCCTCGAGATCGCGAGCCGGGGCAAACCCTCGGCGCGACTCCTCACCCCGGCGGAAAACAAGGCTAGCTGGAAGCTGGACGGCGAAGCGGTCGTTCCCGCGTTGCAGCCGGTGCCGGGTCTGAAAACGGAGAGCAGCCGTCCCCTGCGTCCCCTCGTTTTTCTGGGATTGCTCTTGCTCGTGGTGGCTGCGGTCGTGGTGGTTCGGCACAAGACCAAGTCACCCGCGTGGGTCGGGTGGTTCATCGTCGGAGGTCTCGGCGTGGGGATATTCGCACTGCGCTACGAAAAGAGCCGGGTGATCCTGCCCGCCGACGCCGCAGCCGAGGATCTTGTCTATTCGCTCTTGCGGAACACTTACCACGCCTTCGACTTCCGCGACGAGTCGGCGATCTACGATACGCTCGAGAAAAGCGTGAGCGGTCCTCTCCTCGAGGAGGTCTATCTCGAGATGCGATCCTCGCTCGAGCTCGAAAACACCGGCGGACCACGCGTGCGGGTCTATGAGATCGCCTTGCGCGAATGTCAGGAGGTGCCCGGCAGTGAGCTGGCCACAGGCGGCTTCCGCACCAAGGCCGAGTGGGTTACGATCGGGGAAGTGACGCACTGGGGCCATACTCACGAGCGGACAAACCGCTACGAAGCCGAGATCGCCCTCGTCGCCCTCGACGAGACCTGGAAAATCAGCGGGCTCGAGTTGCTCAACGAGGAGCGTATCCAGAAAGTCTCCCGGCAGAACGTCGAGCCCGTCGCGCCTCCGGCTCCGGAGCCCGCGCCTGCTCCCGAATCCGGTTCCGATTCCGCACCGAAACCCTTGCCATGATCCGCTGCGAACAGTTGCGTTTTGCTTATCCCGGCGATGCCTTCGAGCTGCGCATTGATGCCTTCGCCGTCTCGGCGGGCGAGGCGGTTGCACTGGTGGGGCCGAGCGGTTGTGGCAAGACCACGCTGATGAATCTGATCTCGGCCCTGCTCGTGCCTCTATCGGGATCTGTCGTGGTTGATGGCGTCGAGGTGCACCGTTTTCCGCTCGCGGCACGACAGCAATTTCGCCTCGGCAAGATTGGACTCGTGCCTCAGAACTTCGAGTTGCTCGACTACCTCACGATCCGGGAAAACATCCTCCTGCCTTTCCGACTCGGGGCCGGGTCGGGGATCGATGATAGTGCCCGTGCCCGCTGCGACGAGCTCGCCACGAAGTCCGGCATCGTCGCGCATCTCGGCAAATATCCCGACCAGCTCTCCCAAGGCGAGCGGCAGCGTGCCGCCCTCTGTCGCGGACTGGTCACGGCCGCACCCCTCATCCTCGCCGACGAACCCACCGGCAACCTCGATCCCGAGAATCAGGATCGCATTGTCTCGCTCCTGCTCGACGAGGCGCGGGGGATCGGGGCCACCGTGCTGATGATCACGCACGATCCCGTGCTCCTCCCGCGTTTCGACCGGGTCGTCGACGTGCTCGCCTTGCGGAAAGGAGGCGCAGCATGAACCTTCGAGGTGTGCTCTTCCTCGGGCGTCGTTATCTGGGGCGGAACCGGGTGAAAACATTGTTGCTCGTCGCCGCCTTCACCCTCGTCTGGCTGCTCCCCGCAGGCATCGCCCTCGTCGTCGGCAAGGTCGAGTCTCAGCTTCGGGCGCGGGCCGAAGGAACGCCTTTGTTGCTCGGTCAGGCCGGGAGTCCGCTCGAACTCGTCTTCAACGGGCTCTATTTCACCAAACCTGCCATCGCCACGCTGCGTCAAGGCGAGACCGAAGCGATCGCCGAGAGCGGTCTCGGCGCGGTGATCCCGCTCTACGCTCGTTACGCCGCTGCGAACCACCGCATCGTCGGCACCACCCTCGACTACTTCGATTTCCGCGGTCTCACGATCCGCGAAGGACGCGGACTCATCGATCTTGGCGAATGTGTCGTCGGCGCCGAGGTCGCGGCGAAAAATGGGATCGCACCGGGCGATTCCGTCATTTCGACGCCTGAGACGCTC
>Ga0209573_1005763_pt1 | contig 10854 bp, 3 predicted proteins | sample TNRBio252014_DNA_FD_185870 | JGI IMG/M metagenome (GOLD analysis project Ga0209573, IMG submission 185870) | Wastewater treatment Type I Accumulibacter community from EBPR Bioreactor in Madison, WI, USA - TNR Reactor_6/25/2014_ DNA (SPAdes)... | ecosystem: Engineered > Bioreactor > EBPR >...
GCTGCCGGCCAACCCCGGCGGCATCGTGCCGATGAACAGCGCGCCAAACCCCACCCGCGCGCCATGAATTTCCCGCTTCTCGCCTTTCGTGGCGTGGCGCTGGCACTGGCGCTGACCGGCGCTTTGCCCGCCTCGGCCAGTCAATACGAAACGATCGATTATTACGTCCAGCAAATGATCACCCTGGCCGGCGCCAACGAAGAAGCCGGCGTGCTGATCTTCCGGGAACAGATGGAAAACCTGCCGCGACCGGAACAGGGCGATGCCCGGCAAGCCAGCCCTTTTAGCCAGCACGGCCAGGAGCGGTTGGCGGACGGCCAACTGAAGGAAGCGCTGGCGGCGTTCCGCCAAGCCTTCATCGCCGATCCCGCCGATCCGGAAATCGCCGGCGCGCTCGGCCTGACCTACCTACGGTTGCGCCGTTTCAAGGAAGCGGAACGCCTGTTGGTCTACGCGCTGTCCCTGGCGCCGACCCGTTCGATGTCCTGGCTCGTCCTGGGACAGGTCTACGGCCAGCAGGGCGACGCCCGCCGAGCGGCCGGCGCGTTCGTCAACGCCCACCGCTTCGCCAAGGACCGGCCACAACTGACCGAACAACTGCGGCAACTGGCCACCGCCGATCCGGTGGATGCCGTCCGCATCGGCGCGCTGCAAGCCTTGCGGTCGGCACAGCCCGCGCCCGCCACCAAGCCCGTTTCGCCCGCCAGCCCGCCGCCACCTCAACCGGCCGCGCCGGTCCGGCCGGTTGACGGTTCCAGCCGCGCTCCCGAACAAACCACCCTGCCCGCCACGGCAACCGGCAACCTGCTTGGCTCGCTGAAACAAGATTTGGCCATGCAGGCAAAGCCGGCCGATCCCGCCACGACGGAATCGACGGCGTCACCGGCGGCGGACAACGGCAATCCGGGGCAACGCATTTACCGACGCGGCATGCCGCTCACCTGCCTGATCGTCACCTTTCAGGATGGCAAAACCGCCAATCTGGGCAGCGGCCTGCTGGTATCGAAGGATGGGCTGGTCATCACCAACAACCATGTCATCGATAAAGCCGAGAACCTGGCGGTCCGCTGCGGCGACCGGGAATCGGTGGCTCGCATCCGCAAACGCAGCAAGGAACCGGACCTGGCATTGTTGGCCACCACGCTCAAAAGCAAGGAAGCCTTTATTCTCAACCAAACCTACAGTCAGGATCTGATCGGGCTGGATGTGTTCGTGATCGGCAACCCCTACGGTCTGGAGAGTACCTTTTCGACCGGCGTGATCAGCGGGCTGCGCGAGATCGACGGGGTCCGCTACATTCAGATTTCCGCGCCGATCAGCCCCGGCAACAGCGGCGGACCGGTCATCCTGCGGGACGGTACCGTCATCGGCATCGCCACCATGGGGTTGAAAGTCGGCCAAAAGCTCAATTTCGCCATCGCCGCGGCCGATGTCATTGCGTCCCCGATTTTCGCGCCGAAGCAAATGCAAGTCCGCTCGGTGAGCGCGCCCTGAATCCCCGCCCGTTCCGGTTCGGACGCGCGGGCGGCGTTCACTCCACCGCCCCCAGCGCCAGTACGTAGCCCCCCGCCACCAGCAGATCGCCCGGCTTGGCGGCGGCGGCGGTGTCCACGCCGGGACTGAGCACGTCCAGCACCTCGCCCGACGGTGCCAGCCGGTAAACCGACATGTTCTGGCTTTCCAATTGCACCCACCAATCCTCGCGCCGCACCTGCACCCGCAGATGGCGACGCGACAACCCCAGATATTCGGCGCTGATACCGACCGTCTTGTTCGGTTTGCCCTCCCAACGCAGGGAACGCGGATCGGCCAGCAGGCGCGGCGCGATATCCGCCTCCGAACCACGGCCGAAACTCACCGCTCGCTCGCGCGGGACCGGCAGCGCCAGCGGCGTCGGTAACCGCACCCAGCCGAGATAATGCCCCGTCATCGACGATGGCGCGGCGAAAAACTCCAATTCCAGCTCTGGAAATGGCTGCCACATGCTCGGTAGTTCCAGGGGCGTCGATAGCCCCACGACCTCGCCAAACAATCGATCCGCGCTGTCGATCCGCAGCCAGGCGGCGGCATCGGGATGGTTATCCAGCACCAGTCCGCCCGCACGGTTGAAGCTGATCCGCCAGTCGCTGATACCGGCCGCCGCATAGGTCGACAAGCGTTGCAAGGCGACGCCCACCACCTGCAAGCAAGCCGCCGGTCGACGGGGAATCCAGGTGTGCTGGTCGGGTCCGGCCGGCGGCGCGGGCGCGGGCGCGGGTGGCGGGGAAGACTCCAGAATGGCGGCCGGCGGCGCGGACGGTTTCTCGAAATGTATTGGGATGCCAAACACCGGTTCGCGCCGGCCCCAATGATCGATCATCGTATAATCGCCGTCCGCCGGGGCGGATGACTTCGATCCCGATGCCGGCTTGCCCAAATCGGCGGCCGGGGCGACGGGTTGTCGTTCCGGCCGCGCCGGCGATTCCGGCGGCGGCGCCTGTTCCGGCAACGTTGGGAGTTCCGCGCCCGCCGACAGCGCCACGACCCGCAGCCGCAAACCACGGCCACGATGGTCGCGCGCCACGAAGCCACCCTGGCCGTCGCCGGTCAGATTCAGACAGGCCGGCGGCTCCTCCACCACATCCACCAGGGTCGGCGCCTCGGATCGCTGGAGCAGCAATATCGATTCGTTGCCTGGGAACGGCCAAGCCACCACCGCGTAACTGCTGGCACGCCGATCACCGTTGAGCAGCGTCAGCCGCTGGCCGGGATAGATCGATCCCACTTCCCGCCAATCGCTTTGCCCATCGGCCGTCACCTCGATCCGAAAGACCGGCGCCTCGTCGTCGGCCGGCAGATGGATCGCCCGACCGAACAGTGCCTGCACCTCGCCCGGACGCAACACCGGGTCCGGCTCCAGGCGATAACGAATCGTCGCGTTCTCGGCCAGATGCTCGCCCAGATCCCGTTCGTGCAAACGCCGCAGTTCCCGCAGGAGCAAATGGCGACCGAACCCATCCTCCAGTCGTTCGTCACGAATGGAATCGCGTTCCGAAATCCGAATGACGACGTGGCTGTAGTAGATTTCCTGGCGCTGGCCGGCGGAACGCGCGATACGTCGCGGATGGCGCTTGAGTGCTTCCAGCAGCAACACCCCCTCCTGGCCGATCCGAACCCGATCCCACAACCATTCGGCGTTGAAGATATCCGGCACCGCGCGCAAGTTCACGCAGATGACGTAATCGGAAGCAATCAGGGCATTAGGGTGAGTGGTCATCATTTCCTTCCTCGACCGCGACGGCCAGCGCCACGATCGGCAACACGAATAGCACCAGATGGCTACCGGCGGCCGAGAGCAGCGACATCGGCTGGCCCATCACCGGCAGAAATCCCAGATTGGTACCCCATGACACCAAAAAATGCGCGCCGAGCATGGCCGCTCCGCCGCACAGCGCGAAATAGGCAAAGTCGCCAAGCGCCACCGATCGCCGGTCATTGCGGTTGGTCCGTCTCAGGGCGCGATCGGCGATCGCTAGCAGCAGCAGAACGAAGGCCGTCTGCGTGGCCACCAGCAGCAACGCCGCCAGACCGCCGTAGCGATTCAGGAAAAACGTCGGCGTGAAGTCGTTTTCCACCAAGGGAACGGTCATGACCCGCCCGTTGGCCGTATCGCTCCAGACCGCGCCGGTCCAGCCGCCGGCCCGGATCGCCTCCAGCGCCCGGCGCGGTTGATAGCCGGCGTGCGGGTATTGCTCCGGCGCCATCCAGGCTCGAATCCGAATCGGCTGCAAACTCGGCGGCAAGCTGTCCGGCCATTGACGCAACCCCATCACCCCACTCGCCAGCGACCCGACCAGCACGAGCAACGCCAATCGGCCGCCCCACCGCCAACCCAACCGAGGATGCACCCGCAGGTAGCTCCATGCCAATGCCAGCACCCAGAGTAGCAACAAAACCAAGGGCGAAAAATCGCGCAGGATTCCCAGCGCAAAACCGCTCGCCACCAGCAACAATAGCACCGGCCCCAAAGAGAGCGGCCACCGGGAGAGTTTTCGGGCGCCCCCCTCTCCCGCGCCGACCGTCAGCGCATGAGCCGCCAACAACACCAACGCCAGCTTGGTCAGTTCGAACGGCTGGAAACCGCTCCAACCGCCCTCGTCGCCAAACGCGGCCTGCGCCGCCAGCAATATCAGCGCCGCGCCACCCAGCGCCAGCGGTCCCCAGCGCGCCAGCCGAAAACCCAGTCCGTCGACCGGCCGCCAGCGGCGCCAGACGCTCCGCCAAGCCCACGCCAGCCAGCCGAATGCCCCGGCCAGCGCCGCCCCGCCACAGCCAAAGCGCGGCCAACCGGACTCTTCGGCGCCGGTTCCCAATTGCAGCAGGGTGATCCACCCACCGCCCAGCAACAGCGTCAGCACGACCAGCAAACCAACGCTCCACGGCGAGCGTACCGCCGTCAGCCACAGCAACAGCACCGGCCATGCCAACAAGTAGGGCCACAGCACCGGAACGGTCAAACTGCTTAGATAGAGACCCAGACCACCCCCGGCCAGCGCCAGCGCGCCCGCGATCCGGCCGCGATCGCCCGCACTCGGCCAGCGCCCGTCGCGCGTCCGAACCGGCCAGATCAACCCCAGCACCAGCAGGGGCAGCGCCAAACCCAGCGGCCAGGCCAACGCACCCAGGTCGGGTGGCCATAGCCAAGCCACCGAGTGCCAGCGCACCTCCACTGGGGGCGTGACCGGACGCGGGGCTATCGCGACGGGCCAACGCTGGGCGCGGGCCACGACCGCCAGTTCCAGCACCGGGACAGTTCGCAATACCCGATACCGGGTACGACCGATGATCAAGTCGTCGCCGATCGCCAGCGGGACGGAGCGCCGCCACAGCGATTCGGCCTCCGGTCCGCCCGCCGCCACCGTCACCGCCGGACCGTCCGGCCGCCCGGCCTCGCCGGGGCGCAGCACGAAACCCGAGTCGACGGGCGCCAGCACCACGGTATCCAGCGGCACCCCCACCAAGCCCAACCGGTCGGCGCAATGGACGCCACCCCCCAAGCGCAGCGGTCGCCGGACCAGGCCGAGCCATCCCAGATCGGCCATGCGCTCGCGCCAACGGCTCCGCCAGTCCGGGTAACATTCGGGCAGCGGTTGGCCATCCAGGCGCAAACGAAAACCATCGTATTCCCAACGCCGCCCACCCTCTTGCAGCGCCAATCGCCCACCTTCCACGCCAAGTACGGTAAAGGTCTGACCGTCCGCGACAAAGGCCGCTCCCGCTCGCAGTGACCATTCCCGGATCGGCTGCTCGTCGCCGCCACGGGCCGGTTGCCACAACACCTGCTTGTCGGTGGCGATATTGGTCAGCCGCCAACCGCCGCCGACTTCGCGCCACAGCAGAATATGTTCGCTGTCGGCCTGCGGCGCCCGCAATGCCTCGCGACCCAACATGACCGTTTGGCCCGGTTCCAGGGTGACGGTCAGCACCCGGGGCTCCAGCCAGGCTGGTGCTCGATACACTGTCCACCCCGCCGCCAACACCGGCAACAACCAGAGCAACGTCAGCCACCAGCGACCGGCCAGCGCCGCCGGCCAGCGAGGCGCGACGGAATCGCCACCGACACGGAGTCCGGGTTCACTCATCGTCTTTCGCCCCGGCCAGCGCCGTCAGCCAAGCCGCCGTCAACTCGCCGCATTCCGCGCCGTCGGGACCGGTGGCGGGACTGATCCAACAAGCAAAGGCCAGGCGCCGATTTTCGCCCGGCAGCGCGCCTGGTTCCAGCCAGCCCACCAGCCAGGCATTCGCCGCTGCTTTCGTGGAATCCAACCATGCGGCACCAGCCTTCAAATAGAGCGACGACCGGATCGCATCGAAGCGCAAATCCGCGAAAGCGGTGCGCAGCGGTTCCTCGTCCAGCGCCAGCCGCATACCCCGCCGAATGCGGTCGGTGGCGATGTCGAGCACGGTTGCCGCCGCGTCTCGCGCCGGTTGACCGTTCAGTTCGACCAGCACTCTCGGCGGCGTCCGCCGGCCGGTGGCAATGACCGCCGCCAGCTCGGCCAGTTGCAGAGGCGTGACATACACGCCCTGTCCCAGCGCCGCGCGCCGGACTCGTCCGCGATCGCTCATCGGTTCCAACGCCGCCGCGCTGGCCCGCAGAACATCGTTCGCCTCGATCAGGCCGGCCGGCAACAAACCGCCATCCAGATCCCGGGCCGAGTCGAAACCGAGTTCGGCCATGATATTCAGCAGCGGCCGTACCCCCCGCAACGCCGCCGGAGTCAGGGCTCGCGCGCTGGCCAAGCCCGACGAGCCCGCATCGTCCAGCAACGTGGCATCGGTGGTCTCCACCAGCCAGGCAAACCAACCGCGCGCGGAATCGCGCAGCGCCTGAATCAGGCCATACCGCTCATCGCCATGGCGACGCATCCGTTCCAGCAAGGTCTGCCCGCCACCCTGTTCATCGCAAACCGCCGACGGTTCGCGGCCGCCGGTATCGATCGGATAACAGGCCGCGTCCGCCGCAAAACCATGGGCCAGCGCGAGCGGCCAGCTTGCCAGCGCGTCGGCGGTCAAGCCCGCCAGCGCCGCCGCCAGTTGCGGCCGGTGACCGGCTTCCCGCTCCAGCAACAAGACATCGACCAGCTCGAAAACCGAGCCAACCGAGTCCGAACCGTCGCCGTCACGCTGCCAGGCTCGAACCCACAATGGATTGCGGCGCGGCCGCACGGCCGCCACGAACGTGGATAGATCGCTCCAGGCAACGCCGACCGGCGGTTCCGGGCTACCGGCCACGGCCAAGATGTCGCCCTGGTCGGCATCCAACACGATCAAACTGGTCACGCGCTCTTCCCACCGAGCATCGGTTTCACTCGCCGCAACGCCGATGGCCGGCGATCGTTCCAGCAGCGCCCGCCGCGCCGCCTGCTGCAAGCGGGGGTCCACGGTCAGGCGGGCCTCGACCGCCGTTGCGCCATACCGACCCAACCGCGCCAGCACGCCGCCCACCGAACCGGCATGAACCGGACCCAGGCCGACCAATGCCGTCAACCCCAGATCCCACACGGCTCCGGTCGGTTGGCCGGCTTCCCACAACAGCGCCCCTGCCCGGTCGCGCAACGTCACTTCGGCCGGCGACGGTCGGGACGGGTCGCCACCATGGGCCGCCGGCGAATCGTACCAGCGCAGGCGACCATCGACCCGGCGGATATGGGCAAAGTCGTAACGGTACAAACCGGGGAATGCCTCGGCCGGCAATGGTTGAAAAACCAGTTCCAATTCCGTGGCGCCGTCCCGCATTTCCAACCGCAACCAGCGGGCCAGCGCGTCCCGCCCGGCGCAGGGTCGCGCGTCCACGCAACGCGGGGCGCTGGCCAGCACCGTGGCGCCGGTCACGGCCGGGGGGCCGCCCACCACCAGCAGTTCCAGCCGCTCGCCGGACTGGGCCGGTCGCGGCAGGCTCAACCGAAACCGCACCGGCCACCGCTGCTCCAGCCCCGGCCAACGCGCCACCCGTCGCCAGGCTTGCCAACCGTGTGGCGCTTCGATAAACAAGCGTCCGGCCAGCAGCGGCATGGACTCGGTCAGCATCAGCGGCACCGCCTTCCAATCCGCCCGCCAATCTCCGTTCAGATCGGCATTCTCCGGCCGCCAGCGCACCGCCGCCAGCAGTTGGCGCGCGTTGAATGTAGCCACTTGGCGGCGTACGTAGCGGCCGGTGGTGCTGAAATGCAACGCCTGATGCAAACGTTGTATTTCATCATTCCACGGTCCATCCAACCAAGCGTGTTCACCGTCACCGGACGCCAGCAGGTCGGGACGGACACGAGCGAACGCGCGGCGCAAGGGTAGATCGGCCGGCGCGATGGCAATCCGACCATCTTCGCCCGACCGCAGCAAACCGGCGGCCAGCGACCGCTCGAACAGTTCGGCGTCTTCGCGAGGCGGTGGCGGCGCGGCGGGCGCATACTGACCGGGCGCCAGGCGGAATTCCCGCGCCGAACCGTCGCCCGCATACCACAATACGGTTCGCGGTTCCGCGTCAGCCATCCCGGCCTTTTCCAGCGGAGGACCATATACCTCGATCCGCAGCCGCCCAAGCGAGCAGGCGCGATCCTCCAACCTTCGCACTCGCAGCGCGCGATCCCAGCGCCCGGCGACCACCGGGCCGACGTTCCACAGCAACCAGAGATCGCGCTGAAACACCAGTGCCGGCCCCGCGCCCGTTTCCGCCGTATCCGCCAGCAGCAAGACCGGCCGCTGATCATGCAAGGTCACCCGCAACGACCCCGCGTCGGCGTACGATCGCGGCGGCATGCCCGCCGGTTCCGTGGTCACGACGAAAGCCGGCACGTCCACCCCATCGGGACCGTCATCCAGCAACGGGTTCTTCAGACCGCCATCCATCGCTTGGGAAGGATGAGCGGCACGATTGGCGGCGGCGACTTCCCGCAGCCGTGACCAGTCCCAGCCGACGTACAGCGGCGCCATGATGGGTCCAGCGGCGGAATCGACGCTTTGGTCGCACAAAGCCAGATCCTGCTGACCGATCGGTTGGCCCGGTCCTCGTACCAGCAGCAACCCGTGGCGTGGGATAATCAGATGAAATCCCGCGCCGGCGGGAATGGTCACCGCCTCCGTCGGCAAGCCCGCCGGCAGCCGCGCCGGTGCCGCCGGCAGGGGCGTCGGCCGGGTATAAATCGCCGCCAGTTGCGCCCACAAGGCCCCCACGCCGAGAGCCACGCCCAGCGCGAACAGGACCGACGGCAACAGCCGGCGCGACGCGGCGCAATTCAGTGTCGATACAGATTTCATGTGCAATGATATAAAGGGGGAACCAGCTTGACCCGGCGCCTATCGATTAGTTTACTGGATTACCATTCTGCCCCGAGAATGCCCAGCCTGGAGAATGCCCCATGCAAAGTGGTGAACGGATCGCGATCAACGGCCGAAGTTACCGGCTCGGCGCCATTCTTTCGCCCGGTGCCGGCAGTTACGGTCAAGTCTGGGCGGCCACCGATGGTGCCGGGCGCGCTGTCGCCCTGAAGTTCATCAATACCGAAGCGATGTCCCAGGCCGACCCCGCCTTCCAGGGTCATTGGCGCGCGCACCTGGAGCGGGAGATCGCATTTCTGGACGGCCTGGGCGCCGAACAGTCGCGGCATATCGTCGCCCTGCTCGACCACGGTCAAATCGACGGTCAGCCGGTGCTGGTGCTGGAACGGTTGCAGGCCAACCTCGGTCAGTGGCTGACACAACAGCGGCGGGACGGCGCACCGCCCCAGGAACTGGATCGCATTCTCGGCTGGGCCAGGCAGATTTTGACGGGCTTGGCGGTGATCCACCGCGCCGGCTTCGTCTACCGCGATCTTAAACTCAGCAACATCCTGATCGACGACGACGGCGATCTGCTCAAGCTGGCCGATTTCGGTTCGCTCAAACGTGAGAACGGCGACAGCACCCGTTCGTTCATCGGCACTCCCGCCACCATGGCGCCGGAGCAGATCCTGCCGGTCGGTCACGGCGCGGGCGGCTGCGAGTATGCGGTGGACTACCGCGCCGATTATTATGCTCTGGGTCTGCTGCTGTTCAGCCTCATCACCGAACAGCCGACCACCGAGGCCCAGCGCCGGCTCGGCCAATTGCTGACCCTGCATGGTCAGGAAGGCGCTGCCCAGCGAGGCGAGCAACTGGGCGGCCTCACCGAGGACGAACGAGAGCAACTGCGGCGCTCCATCGAATTCTGGACGGTACCAGCGCTACCGGAGCATGGACACGGCGGCGCGGCGACCCTGTTGACGGACCTGATCGAGCAATTGCTGGCGCGCGATCCCGCCGACCGGCCAAGCGATGGTGACGCCATCCGCGCCGTGCTGGATGCGGCGCGTTCCGGCCAGTCCATCCTGCCCGCCCCGATTGCGGAACCGGATTGGGACCTGCCGCTGTCGGCCGATCCACCGCGTCGGCACCCGCGCCGCGCCGACGCACCGACTTTTTCGCCCTGGCTGCGGCGATCGGTGGGACTGGCTGGGATGCTTGGGTTGGCGAGCGTGTTGGCCTGGACGCTCCTCCTCCAGCCAGCCGGTCAGATCCGACAGGATCGCCAGCAGTCGCCGGACGCCGTCGCCAGCGCCCCAGTGGTATCCGATACCGTGCCACCGACGGAACCGACCGTGTCCCCGACTCCGACACCCATGGTCGCCGACACGCCACCACCGCCGGCCGCCACCACCGCGCCGGAACCGCTCCAGGATGTGGACACCGCGCCGGTCGCGGCTAATACCGATCCACCGGCGCCCGCCGAAACCGATGCCGGAACCGAACCCGAACCCGAACTGGCAACGACTGTCACCACTCCGTCCGAGATCGAACCCGCCGAACCCGTCGAACCCGTCGAACCGGTGGTTATCGTCGCTCCGCCCGCGATCGTGACGCCCGCCACGCCGAAACCCGCCCCGTCAGCTCAGCCCAAATACTCGATCAAGGCCAGAACCGCCAAAGCGGCCCCTGCCGCGCCCATCGTCGAGGAGCGCGCGCCGGCACCCGCTTCGCGGATCACGAAATCGGCATCGAAACCAACCGCGCCAACGGCGGCGACTTCCAACAGCACCCAGCGTACCGCGAAAGCCACTCCGGCCACCCGCGCCAGTCGCACCGCCACAGCGGCACCCGCCACCGCAACTCCGCGCGCGACCCGACCCGCCACCGTGCCCGTCAAGCCAGCGATCGCCCGCGCCGCGCCGCGCCCACAACCAGCGTCGCCAACCCTGCCGCCGATCGAACTGAAATCGCGCTCGCAACCCACGGCGTTGAAGCTACCGCCGATCGAACTGAAATCGCGCTCGCAACCGGCGCCACCGACCCTGCCGCCGATCA
>Ga0209573_1005764_pt1 | contig 10853 bp, 9 predicted proteins | sample TNRBio252014_DNA_FD_185870 | JGI IMG/M metagenome (GOLD analysis project Ga0209573, IMG submission 185870) | Wastewater treatment Type I Accumulibacter community from EBPR Bioreactor in Madison, WI, USA - TNR Reactor_6/25/2014_ DNA (SPAdes)... | ecosystem: Engineered > Bioreactor > EBPR >...
AATATAGCGTTCCTATACAGGTTGTGGAATTCTTAAAATTTCACCATGATTTATAACTAATTGAAAATATTTTCAAATATATTTTAAGACAAAACGGATGGCGAAAATACCTAATCCACAACTCGCGAAGGAACGCTATATGTCTGCATATGACTTTCTAGATTTTCATTTTGTCGGAAATTTTGGCGGTGCTTTGCTCTGGTCTCGTGTTAATGAGTGACAGATGCTTTTATCAAATTTGGAGTCGGACTTAATGAGCAATACTGCAATAGTTCTCCCTGCATACAACGAAGAGCAAACAATTGCCGCCACGATCGAGGACTTTTATCAAGCTTTGCCGGATGCAGCCATCTGGATAATTAATAATCGATCGAGTGATGCTACCGAGCAGAGGGCACTGGACGCCATATCTCGCTTGAAGTGCAAGGGAGGGGTAATTAACGAAAGGCGACCGGGCAAGGGCAACGCCGTCAGACGTGCATTCCTGGATATTGAAGCAGACATTTATATTCTTGCCGATGCCGATTTAACTTACCCCGCTGCACAGGCGCATGAACTGATGGCCCCAGTCATCGTCGGTGAGGCCGACATGGTGGTCGGCGATCGCCATAGCGCCGGACAATATGCTACCGAGAACAAGCGCGCCCTTCACGGCTTTGGTAACCGTCTGGTGCGTGATCTGGTAAACAAGTTGTTCCGAGCCAACCTGGCGGACATCATGAGCGGTTACCGGGTATTTAGCCGACGCTTTGTTAAAAGCTATCCGATTTTGGTGGAAGGCTTCGAAATCGAGACCGACATGACATTGCATGCCTTGGATAAGCGCTTCCGCATCGTCGAGATTCCTGTCAACTACCGCGACCGCCCGTCCGGCAGCTTTTCGAAACTGAATACGTTGCGGGATGGCGCTCGAGTCCTCAGTACGATTGGGAATATCCTGCGTTACTATCGCCCGCTGGTTTTTTTTGGCAGTGCAGCGATTTTCTTCGCATTGCTTGGGCTAATAGTCAGTGTGCCGGTGATCAATGACTGGGTCACCGAACGTTACATTTACCATATTCCCTTGGCCATTCTGGCCACTGGTTTGGAGATTGTTGCCGTTGTTCTCGCGGCTATTGGCTTGATACTGGACTCGATCACGCACCAGGATAAGCAGAATTTCGAGCGCCAACTCTTGGATCGCTGATCACGCTATGGAAAAATGCAGTCTTTTATTCATGACACCTGATAAGCGCGAGGTACTTTGTGCCGAGGCGAGGTACTTACACAGCTCTCTGTTTTACCGATACCCGACCGATAACCTTGTTGATGCCTACTTGCGAGCACACATCGAGATTCCGGACCTGCGCGCAATCGATACGCGACAACTGCGTACTGTGAACCTTGTTGTCAAACACAGTCTCGATGCTGTCGGAATCGAACCTTGGTTGCGCATCAAAGTAAGGCGTCACGCTCTGAGCGCCAAGCTGTTATTGATTGCCTACTTGGCAGAGTGCGACGCGAGTCATCCGGAGTTTATGCGCCATACTACTGGTGGCTGGTTAACACTCGCCAGCATGGGTAATGCCGGGTTTATATCCGTTTTCAGGCTGCTACGCGGGCATATACAGAAGGCATGGCATGGACTGGTTTAACTTTGTGGTCGCTGGCTCCGGTCCGGGCGGGGTCGCGGCAGCGCGCCGTCTCGAAGGGAAAGGGACTTGCATCGTCGATATTGGTATTACACCAGAACAGGTATTCCCTCATGCATCACTTGGCGAAGGACTGGCATCCGGGGATATCGAATCCATGCTTGGCTCCCACTGGGAGATGCTGACCAACCTGGTCGAACCAGGGCGAGTCCATCCCAAGTTGCGTGCTCCTGGTGTACGCTATGTGGCAAGCGGCCAGGCTTTCCGGGTCCATGATGCGTCTGGCGAGTCCTATCTACGTGGCGCGGGCAGCCATGCCGCTGGCGGTATGTCGAACGCTTGGGGGGCGCAGTTGTTCCGTTACAATGACGCCGATTTTGCCGAAGCCGGCGACTGGCCGATCAACGCGGACGCACTGGAAACCCACTACGCCGACATTGAGGCACATATCGGCATTGCCGGCGAGGTTGACGACATGTATGGTTTCCTTGGCGAGACCACATGCATGCTGCCGCCGACCCCCATCGTCCCAGCGGCGGACTATCTTCTGGCCCGTTACAGAAAGTGTCGAAGTTACGCAAACTTGTGTCTCGGCCGATCCAGGCTCGCCATTCTTACCAAGCCATATCGTGGTTACCCAGAACACGGATTTAATGAGACAGAGTTTTTCTCTACTGAACAGCTTGGCCTCTATACGGCACGCCGCACGCTCGATGAGTTGCGAGATGGCGGACGCTTGACCTATCTTGGCGGCTATGAACTTGTTGCTTATCGGGAATATCCAGAATTCGTCGAGATTGATCTGCGACAGTGTGATTCAAACGCTGTTAGGATGATACGTACCAAGCATCTCCTGCTTGGCTGCGGCACTTTGCAAACCGCGCGCCTCGTCCTGCTTAACAAGCAGGCTGTCGGCAGGTCGCTGCCTTTCATCGATCACCCACCAACACTTGCGCCCTTGTTTATACCGCGTATGTTTGGTACCACGCTTCCGGCGCGTAGTTTCCCTGTACAATTAGTGGCAACTATTAACCTCCCCGCGCAGCGTGACATGATCAGTTTCTATTATCCCGGCGCGCTGCTATGGTCGGATCTGCTCGCCGATATGCCTTTGCCTATGGATGCTGCCCTGAAGTTGCTGCCGAATTTGCTTGGGGGGATGTTAGTGGCGCAAATCTGGGAGACATCCAGGCCGGCACTAGAAAATCGGCTTAGTCTTACAACTAACGGCTCAATTCGTATCGACTATCCACGCCGATCGCCTTATGCGCGATTGAATAGCTTACTTACAGCACTGCGTCTGCTAGGAGTCTATTCATTACCACGTTTGGCAACTCTGGCACCGCCTGGATGGGGATTCCACTATGCAGGCTGTCTGCCGATGCGACATCGCCCAACTTCTTTTGAAACTCATACCGATGGTCGGCTATGGGATAGTCAACGGGTTCGAGCTATCGATGGCAGTGTGTTACCCAGCTTACCAGCGAAAAATCACTCTCTAACTCTAATGGCCAACGCTGCTCGAATTGCCGATGAGACTCTACGATGCGAATATTGATTTTCGGTGCATCCGGGTTTATCGGCGCACATTTAGCTCAATATGCCGCTATAAGAGGACATGAAGTCGCCGCACTGTGCCGCTCAGGTGTTGTTGCAGGATTTGCTGGCACTTGTTTGAAATGGACTTTTGAAGCACCATTGACTGCCTCAGTGATGGATGGTGCAAACTGTGCAATCCATTTGGCGCATGATTTCAACGGCTCAAAAGGGGCACAAATGACTCTCAGAGAGACACTCACTAACGTGGAGCGGTTACGTGCGGCTGGTGTGAAACGGCAGATATTTTTCTCCTCTTATTCGGCTGGGCAACACGCCACTTCACTTTATGGCCGAACGAAGTTGGCGATAGAAAATGGCTTGGCCGGTGCTGACGATATCGTCATCGTCCGACCCGGCTTAGTGCTAGGGGATGGCGGTATTTACGGACGGATACGCAAATGGGCAAGACGCCTGCCTGCCATACCCTTACCCGACGGCGGATATGGCCAAGTACCCATCATCGACGTGGAGCGTCTATGCCAGGAAACTTTGGCCATCGCTGAAGCTTCAGCTCCTGAACGCGAGAACAATCTCTTTGAGAAACAGCCGCGTAGCTTACGCCAACTGGTTCTTGACGCCGCTGCCGAGGGCGGTCGTAGTCCTTGGATTATTTCCGTGCCAGCGTTAGTAATCGTTATCGGCTTACGGATCGTTGCGGTCCTGCGGTTACCACTTCCGGTTAATGCTGATAATCTGGAGGGTTTCTTGGCCAATCAGGCGGCACGGCATATCTCTATTCTAAAAGATTAACTTCATGATCAAACAACTACGCAACTGGCTCCATGAACCTCGGGTGCGCAACGTTGATACTAACGACAATGTTCTTCTCGACATTCACAGTGCTATCTTGCGCAAAAAGCGATTGTTACGGTCAGCATTCGAAACCTTTTACTGTGATATGGCTGGGCTGTGTGACCGCCTCCTTCCCCTCTCAGGCTTGGAAGTGGAGCTTGGTACAGGCGCTGGTTTTTTCAAAAGCCTACGTCCGACCTTGATTACCTCGGACATCCGCAAGGGACCACACATCGACATGGAGCTTGATGCTCAAGCGATGACCTTAGCAGACAATTCGGTACGCTGTATATATGCTATCAATGTGTTTCACCATCTGCCCGATCCCGAGCTTTTCTTTGCTGAGTTAGCACGTGTCTTGCGGCCTGGTGGTGGATGTATCCTGATCGAGCCACATGGTGGTTTTGTCTCAGCCTTACTACATCGTTATCTTCACAGCGATGAGTACTTTGACCCGGATGCAATAGGGTGGCGTACTGCCGAGATCGGTGGTCCTCTCTCTGGAGCAAATCAGGCGCTGGCGCATATCGTATTTCAACGCGACCTAGCGCGCTTCGAAACTATATATAGGGGGAAACTGGAAATCGTCCATCGTGGATATGAATTGAATGCGCTGCGTTATTTGCTTTCTGGTGGTCTAAACTTCCGCCAGCTTTTACCTTCCCTTATGGCATCTCCATTGGCCCTGCTGGAGAAGTGCGTAAGCCCGTGGGCACGCTACTGGTCATTGCATCAGGTGATCGTTATCCGTAAATGCCTATGATTTTCCAATACATAAAGTTTTTTATTAACGGAGGCGTACTAGGTATTGCTGCCGTGGGGTTGCAGTGGATGCTCTATGAGGTGCTGGGCAATGATTCGGTAATGGCCTATAGCCTAGCTGCGGCGCTAACATATATGGTTTTGATTGTCATTAATTTTCTCATCCAGCGAACATGGATATTTAATCATCCAGGACTATTCTGGCGCTTTGTCGTGGCCAATCTCGCGATCATGATCTTGGTGTCACTGCTGTCTCCACTCTGTAGGTACTTAATCGACCAATCATTCGGCAGTCCTTGGGGTGATCGGGTTGGCTTTATAGCGGCTGCCTTGTTTGGTTCGATTCCATCTTTTTTTCTACAGAGAATCTGGGTCTTTGGCGTTCAGTTGCACGAAAATAGTAAGAAATATTGCGCCAACTCTATCCAGCAAATTGAGGAGTAACTAATGGTTTTCGAAAAAATTTCTTTAATTAATAGAGGTGCTATAATTAATAAGATCTTGCTGTGGTTATTGATAACCTTGACAGTTTTTTTTGCCTTGGGTTTTGTGTATTTAAGGGGTGCCGATCAAAACTGGGATTTATTAAATTACCATTATTATAATGGATATGCATTGCTTCATAATCGTTTCCCTATAGATATTGCTGCGGCCCATATGCCATCATTTTTTAATCCGGTATGCAATGTTTTAGCTTATGTATCTCTATCACTCTTACCTTTTCCAATAAGTGCTTGGGTAATAACAGCAATACAATTGCTTATTTTACCATTAATAATTTTTCTTCTTAAGCAGGTGGCTGGTAATTTAAAGGATGGCCTATCCTGTGTAGTTGCTCTATTTTTATGTTTACTTGCGCCACTCTGGTGGAGTGAATTAGGTACTACTTTTTACTCATCAACTACTGCGCCACTTGTTGTGCTAAGTCTTTGGATAAGTTTGTGTGGTGTAGCACAGTTAGCTAAGGGGCAATCTGCTACAGGTATTATGATGTTAGCTGGTTTTGCAGTTGGCCTTGCTGCAGCACTGAAGTTGACTAACGCTATATTCGTGTTAGCATTGCCTGCAGCTTTAATACCTGTATTCTTCAATAATGTAAAATCAACGATACTATGTGGATTGGCATACTTGATTGGCATCACCGCAGGCTTTGGAATTATGGGATGGTGGAATACATGGTTATTTTTTAAATGGGAGAGTCCTTTATTTCCTCTTTATAATCATTTTTTTCAGTCGCCTTATTTTGAACTAAATAACTTTCGAGATATGAGGTGGAAATTCGACTCTCTATCAGAGGCAGTGGAGTTCCTGTGGTTCTCGATGCAAGGTACAAAAAAAACATCAGAGCAACCATTTGCTGATGCAAGATTTATTTTACTAGCTTTGTTGCTTTCTGGTATTTTATTTAAATGGGTGTATAAAAAGTTGATGTTTGCTAAATCACCTCAAGCTGCTGCTGATAGCCTTTCAGTAGTCACAAGCAAAGCATTTTTGTGGTTTTCTACAATAAGCTTTTTATTATGGGCTATTTTTTTTGCATATCAGCGCTATCTAATTCCGTTAGAGATAGTGCTTGGAATAGCTCTCTGGAGCTCAGCCAGATTATTGTTTAGTAGTGAAAGAGTTATTCTAGGGTTATTATTGGTATGTGTAGTGATTAGCTCAGCAACTCTATCTGTTCCAGATTGGGGTCACAATAAGTTGGTTAGAAATTCCCCTAATTACTTTGATCTGCTTATCCCTTACGAATTGATTGATCAGCCTGCTGACTACTTGATAAGTGGTTCACCAAATAGCTATATTTTACCATTTTTAAACCAAAAAAGCCGGTTTTTTCGTATTGATTTTTCAAGCAAAGTCGATACTCTAATCAAGCAGGAATTAACTCAAGATCAATTACGCCCAGTTCGCTTGTTGTCGTTCGAGTCAGAGGCAGGAAAAAATATAGCCAGATGGTCTCAATTCGGCTTTATTCCACCATGGTACTGCTGGCGTCTTTCTTCTCGCATTGATCGTTATCTGGTATGCGAGGGTCGGGCAGCACAAGGCCAACAATTAAATCGGCCATTATTGACCGATACATCCATACCTTTTTTCATTACGAATACGTTGCCTAACATTCAGCATTATCATTCTAACAAATTGCATTTTGATAAGGTTGCTTCAGTACCAATTAATGCTGATACCCCGCATTCAGTGGGGCGCTTTGACCCTTTATCTCGACAAATGGTGTCAGAGGCATCTGATGTTGGCTTTTTAGTTTATGGCCCCTATTGGGATCTGGAAGAAGGCAAATACCAAGTTACATTCTCTTTGCAAGCTAATGGTAGCCCAAATGAATTGTTGGCACAAATCGACATAAACTCGCTTGATGAGGCTAAACCTACTTTGTCTAAGCCTGTGATGGGTAGTAGTGAAGAACAAAAAATTACACTTGAATTTTCAGCTCCAAAGAAAATGGAAAAACCCAAATCTTTTGAATTTAGAGTGAGTGTTTTGGGTAAAGGTAAAGTGATTGTTAATTCAATCGTTTTAGAGCGTATTTAAAAAGCAACTAAATGTTACTACTGAAAGTATATTAAATGAGAAAAATTTTTAAAATCCATCAATTCCATCCTGGCTCCGCTTACGGTGACGGTGTCACTAATGGGCTTTTTTTTACACAGAAAATACTACATTACTTAGGCTTTGAATCAGAAATATATTGTATTCACATTGATCCTCAACTTCAGAATCAAATCAGAGACTTCCGTACTTATTGCCCCTCATCAGACCAAATATTAATGATTCACCATTCAATGGGAACTGATGAAGAGCAATGGATTGAAAATATCGAAGATCAAAAAATCATGGTGTATCACAATATTACTCCCGAATTTTTTTTCCCAGAAGGATCTCACTTATATCACTATGCAAAGCTAGGACGAGTTCAATTAAATAGGTGGGCAAAAAAATTTGTAGCTGCTATAGGAGATTCAAATTTAAATTCCCAAGAATTAATTGATAACGGATATCAGTCTGTAAGCACAATACCACTTTTAGTCGATGTAAAAAAAATTATAAGCCATCCCTGGGATAAACAAATTCAAGCTCAATATAAAGACACTCTAAATTTAATCTTTGTCGGTAGAATAGCCGAGAATAAGGCTCAATTAGACTTAATCGAAATACTTTATGAACTTAATCAGATCTTTTATAAACCGTTTCATCTAATTTTGATAGGTGGCACTACTTCACCAGCGTACTTGAACCAACTCGAAGAGCGTATTGGATACTACAATTTGCAGTATAAAGTACATTTCACTGGAAAAGTGAGCGATGATGATCTCTATGCATATTATAGAATAGCGGATGCTTTCATATGCATGAGCGAACATGAAGGATTTGGTATACCACTTATTGAAGCAATGTTATTCGACATTCCAGTTATTGCATTTAACAGCTCTAACGTAAGCTCAACTTTAAAAGATGCTGGTATATTGTTTAACAAAAAAAGCCATATACATATGGCCGCATGTCTAAAGCTTGTAGTTGAAAATCCTTTACTTAGAAGGAAAATTATTATTTCGCAACGTCGAAGGATTGAAGATTTTGGATTCAATAAACTAGCCTCTCAGTTAGCAGATTTTCTTAAAAATATAGGTATAGCCGTCGAAAAAAATGAGGGTACTTTTTTAAATAAGAATAAACCTGTTTGGCGGATAGAAGGACCTTTCGATAGTAGCTACAGCTTAGCTATACTGAATCGAAATCTAGCAAAAGAACTGTACAATATTGGATTGGATGTTGTTCTACATTCAACAGAAGGATATGGCGATTTTGACCCAAATCAGGATTTCTTGATTTCTAATCCTGATATTTTAAAATTATGGTTGAACAATCAAAAGATTGAGAAGAAACCAGAAGTAGTGTTAAGAAATCTTTATCCTCCTCGTACCACTGAAATGCAGGGGATAACTAATTGTTTTAGTAATTATGGCTGGGAGGAATCAGTTTTTCCATCTGAATGGATCAGTGCGTTTAATAAAGACTTACACTTGTTAACAACAATGTCTGATTATGTCAGTCAAACCATGATTAACAATGGTCTATCGATTCCCGTAGTTGAAGTTGGCGTTGGAGCTGACCATATTCTTAACTTAGAACCTAAGCCACTTAATCACTATCTTGGGCATGGATTTCGATTTCTGCATATTTCTTCCTGCTTTCCTCGGAAAGGAGTTGATGCGCTGTTGCTAGCATACGCAAAAGCTTTTAACAATCAAGATAACGTAACGCTAATAATAAAAACCTTTCCTAATCCACATAATACTATTGAAGCTCAAATCAGTGAAGTTAAAAAAAGTTACCATAATATAGGTCAGATAATTTTAATTAATGAAGATTTACCTGAAGAAGCAGTAGTTAGCCTCTATAAAGAGGCTCACGCATTTGTAGCGCCAAGCCGAGGCGAAGGCTTCGGGCTACCATTGGCTGAAGCTATGCTGTTCGACTTACCTGTCATAACAACCAATTATAGTGGTCAAACTGATTTTTGTAATTCGGGAACAGCTTGGTTATGCGATTACTCTTTTGTTCGTGCGCAAACTCATTTTAATCTTTACCATTCCTATTGGGCTGAACCTGATGTCAATCACCTCGCTATGCTAATGCGCGAAGTCTATGAGGCATCACCTGAAGTAATTAGGAACCGCACTGATGCAGCTAAAAAAAGAATTTTAGAACAATTTGCCTGGAAAAAAGTTGCTGAAAGAACAAATAAGGCAATTCAAGCTATCAATCACTTACAGCCATTTAGGCTAAATCGTCCACGCGTTGGCTGGGTCAGTACTTGGAATACCCGTTGTGGTATTGCGGCTTATTCTGCATTTTTATTGAAAAGTTGGGATGTAGAAGATTATTTTATATTTGCGAATTACCATGATACTGATAAACTCGAATCTCAAGATAGTGATAATGTTCTTCGGTGTTGGCAAGCTGGATGGGATGATTCTTTAGATCATCTGTTTTTTAAGCTAATTGAATTGAATGTTGATTTTCTAATTATCCAATTTAACTTTGGATTCTTTTTTTTAAGATCATTGGGAAATTTAATACAACGTGTTAAAAAACATCGTATAAAAATCATCATTTTCTTTCACGCAACATCTGATGTTGATAAACTAGATTTTAAGGCATCATTATCTGAAATAAAAAATGATCTTGCTTGCGCAGAAAGGCTTTTTGTTCATTCAATTACTGATATTAATCGCTTAAAGGGCTTTAATCTGATTAACAATGTTGCCTTATTTCCATATGGGATCTCTTTAAACAAAAGCCTCATTGAAAATAATTTTGCCAAAAACCTACTCTGGAAAGATAGTAAAATCATATCTTCCTATGGCTTTATATTGCCCCATAAAGGTATTCAAACTTTGATAAAAGCTTTTTTTGAATTAAGGGCAAAGCACACCCAAATTCGTTTACTTCTCATTAATTCACTTTATCCAGCCAGTGAATCAGAGAAAGAAATAGAATTATGTAGACAGCTTATAAAGAGTTCTATCTATAAGAATGATATCTTAATGATCAATGATTATCTCCAAGATGATGAATCACTAATTTTGCTACAACAATCTGATTTATTAGTATTCCCATATCAGAATACCCAAGAATCATCTAGCGCTGCTGTAAGGATGGGTATCAGTAGTGGTCGTCCAGTTGCTTGTACTCCGCTGGAAATCTTTGAAGATGTCTGTGATGCAGTACATTTTTTGCCTGGCATTTCAACTAAAGACGTTGCCAAAGGAATAGAAAAAATTTTGTTTAGTGAAGACCTAATTGTGGAACAGAAAAAAAAGCAGAATGATTGGTTAATAGCACATGACTGGGAAAAGCTTTCCGATAGGCTTTGGAATATTATTAATGGACTTCTAATTAACTACCACCCATTTAAAGGATAAAGTAACCATCCCCCGGCAGAGCCGGGGGCTTTCGTTCATGAGCCGCTCAAAGCGGCCAAACGGGGTCGCTAACGCGGCCCCAACTATTGGGGACCACCTAAAGGTGGTTCAGGGGGGTCGCTAACGC
>Ga0209573_1005765_pt1 | contig 10850 bp, 9 predicted proteins | sample TNRBio252014_DNA_FD_185870 | JGI IMG/M metagenome (GOLD analysis project Ga0209573, IMG submission 185870) | Wastewater treatment Type I Accumulibacter community from EBPR Bioreactor in Madison, WI, USA - TNR Reactor_6/25/2014_ DNA (SPAdes)... | ecosystem: Engineered > Bioreactor > EBPR >...
GGCGAGGTGACCGTCGCCGAGAACAAAGGCCTGGCTGACCTGAGCGGCCGCGAGATCGTCGTGCTCGTGCCGCTGTTGATCTTCATCTTCCTGATCGGCCTGTACCCCAAGCCGTTCTTCGACCTGATGACGCCCAGTGTGCAACTGCTGGCCCAGGGCCTGGACGCCGCTGCGGTGGCGCTGAGGTAAGCCATGACCCCGAACGAGTTCATTGTCCTTCTCCCGGCGCTGACGCTGGCAGCGGCTGCCCTGGTCGTCCTCCTGGTCGATCTCGTCCTGCCGCCCGAGCGCAAGCACCTCAACGGCTGGCTGACCCTGATCGGCTTTGCGGCCGCGGCTTTGGCGCTGACGACCTGGCCGGCCGGAGGCTCGACGCTGGCCTTCAGCGGCATGCTCGTGGCCGACGGCCTGGCGGCCTTTCTGATCCTGATCTTCCTGATCGCCGGCGCTGTGGTGACCGTGCTGGCCCTCGGCTATCTCCCGCGCTTCGGTCTTGAGCGCGGCGAAGCCTATGTGCTGTTGCTGCTCAGCGCGAGCGGCATGGTGCTCATGGCGCAGGCGCAAGACCTGATCATGGTCTTCCTGGCGCTCGAGCTGCTTTCGATCCCGCTCTATGTGCTGGCCGGGTTGGCGCGGCCGCGGCTGGCCTCCGAGGAAGCGGCACTCAAGTACTTTCTGCTTGGCGCCTTTGCCTCAGGTATCCTGGTCTACGGCATCGCTCTGGTCTTTGGGGCGACGGGCCGGACGCACTTCGCGGGCATCCTGGCCGTTCAGGTCGGACCGCAGGCTCAGGCCCTCTTCGACCCCCTGCTCATGCCGTTCGGCGTGGCGTTGGTGTTGGCTGGTTTGGGCTTCAAGATCGCTGCGGCGCCGTTCCACATGTGGACGCCCGATGTTTACGAGGGCGCGCCTTCGGTGATCACGGCCTTTATGAGTGTGGCGGTCAAGGCGGCAGGCTTTGTGGCGCTGCTCCGGGTCTTCGTCGAGGCCTTCCCGCTGCAGGCCGCGCTCTGGACCGGGGCCGTGGCGGTGCTGGCCGGCCTGACCCTGATCGTGGCTAACTTCGCGGCTCTTGTTCAGTCGAACGTCAAGCGCATGCTGGCATATTCGAGCATCGCGCATGCCGGGTATCTGTTGATCGCGGTGCCTGCGATTGTGAACCCGTTCTCGCCTGCCGTGCTCACCGATGCCGGCCCCGTGCCGCTGCTCAACGCCGAGGCGCTGGGCGCCATCCTGTTCTACCTGTTGAGCTATGGGCTGACCACGCTTGGCGCCTGGGCCGTGGTGATGACGATCGAACGGCGCGAGACCGACGGCGAGCCGGGCGGGCTGACGTTCGATGCCTATCGCGGATTGTGGTCGCGGCGGCCCGAGCTGGCGCTTGGGATGGCGCTGTTCATGTTCTCACTGGCGGGTCTGCCCCCGACCGCGGGGTTTGTCGGCAAGTACCTGGTGTTCTCGGCCGCGATCGAGGCCGGGCTGCTCTGGCTGGCCGTGCTCGGGGTGATCACGTCGCTTGTCTCGGCGACCTACTACCTGCGCGTCGTGGTGATGATGTTCATGCGACCGGGCGAGCCGACCGTGGCCGAAGGCTGGGGCGCGCGCCTCTCGGTCGGTCTGATGGCCGCGGCAACGCTGCTCATCGGCCTCTTCCCCTATCCCGTGATCCAGCTCGCGCAGCGCTCGCTGGCCGTCTTTGTGCGTTAGCAGGATGCAAAAGGATGCGGGCTGAAGGATGAACACGTTCATCCTTCAGCCCGCATCCTTTTGCATTCAAGCCTTCAGTTCCAAAAGTTCGTACACCACGACCGGCTGGATCCGCCCCTTGAGTTGCAGGCTGTGCGCGGCGCCGACGCGGGCGTGTTCGGCGATGCGGCGGTAGACGGCTTCGCTGATCATGACCTTGCCGGCCGCGCCGCGGTCTTCGATGCGTTTGGCCGTGTTGACCGTGTCGCCGATGATCGTGTAATCGAGCCGGTTTTTGTGGCCGACAAGGCCGACCACGGCCTCGCCGCAGTGCACGCCGATGCGGAAGCTCATCTGATAGGCCTCGGGCATCTGGGTCTGCAGCGCCGCGACGGCATCGCGCATGCGCAGCGCCGCCCGGCAGGCGCGCAGCGGATGGTCGGGCTGATCGTCGGGGGCGTTGAAGAAGGCCATCACCGCATCGCCGACGAATTTGTCGACCGTGGCCTCCTCGGCCAGCAACTCCTCGGCCGCCGTGCCGACGTAGCGGTTGAGCGCCTCGATCAGGATCTCGGGGTCGACGCTCTCGCTCAGCGCCGTGAAGCCTTCGATGTCGGCGAAGAGCACGCTGACGTCTTTGCGCTCACCGCCGAGCTTGAGCCCTTGCAGGTTGAGTCGTTCGACGACCTGCGGCGGCACCATGCGCGTGAAGATATCGAGCTTGTCGCGTAGCTTGCGCTGCTCGGTGACATCGTCGAGCACGATCACGACGCCCTGTGTGCTGCGTGCGCCGCTGGCCAGCGGACTGACATTGAGGCGCCAGTCGCGCGATCCACGCCCGGGCAGATCGGTCTGCGCCTCCTGCCCCAGCAGGGCCCGTCCGTCGCGCTTGACCTGGCCCATCATCTCCTGCAGCGCGTGGTCGACGTGCGGCAGCGCCTGCGTCAGCGGCTTGCCGATCAACTCGGCCCGGCTGCGACCAAGGATGGCCTCGGCCGCGCGGTTGGCCAGCGTCACGACGTCCTGCATATCGGTGGTGATCACGCCCGAGGCGATCGAGGCGAAGATGTTGTCGAGCAGCTCTTTGAGCTCGCTGACCTGCTGGAATTGGCGCGCGTTCTCAATCGCGATCGCGGCCTGGTTCGAGAAAGCCGCCAGCAGATCGCGCTCGCGCTCTGTGAACAACCCGGTGCGGATGCGGCTGTCGGCGTAGATCACGCCGGTCAGGCGGCCGCGGACCTTGAGCGGCACGCACACGATCGAGCGCAGGTTATAGCCGATCACGCTGGCCTGGGCCGAGAAGCGCGGGTCGTCTGAGGCGTTGGTCGTCACGACCGGCTGGCCGCTCTCTGCGACAGCCGCGAGCACCGTGCGGCTGATCGTGAAATCTTCTTGCGCCAGCTGCTCGCGATCCATGCCGCGCGCGATGCGCAGCTGCAACTCGTTGCGATCGTTGCGCAGCATCAAGAAGCCGCGCTCGGCGCCGATCAGGGCGATGATGGTGTCCATCACCTGGTTGAGCACCAGGGTCAGATCGAGCGAAGAGTTGACCACAGAGGCCGTGTCGGCGAGCGCGCGAAGCCGGGCGAGCTCGCCTTCCTGCGCGGTGACGGCCGGGGCTGCGGCTTCGAGCGCGGCTCGGATTTGATTGAGCCCGTCGATCAGGGCAGGAGGGACGTTCCGCAGCGTGTTGGCCTGGCGCTCGAGCCGGTTGCGCAAGTCTTCGGCCAACCGGTTGACGTCCTTCAAGAGCTGGCCCGGCGCGGTGGTCGGGTCGATGGAAGTGGCCAACGGGCCTGTAACGCCATTACGCGGTGTCGTGCCGGATTCGCGCATCCTTTATTCCCTGTAAAGGCCGGCCGATAAGCCAGGCCTCTACACAGCCTTATGATAACCAGCGTGGGCCTGTCGGATAGCAAAAGTCGCGTGAATCATTTGGGCCAAGTATTGCCTACCCGGTGGAGTCATGCCCAGGGATGCGCAGCCAGTCGGCCAGGATGGCCTTGGCCGAGCCAAAGGCGATCGCTTCCGGGAGCTCCTGCGGGCCGAAGAAGCGGGCATCGGCGGCGTCATCGCCCGGCAGGAGCGCCCCACCGACCACCTCGGCGCGAAAGGCCAGGAGCAGGTCGGCGCCCTCCTCAGGATCGGTCCGGCCAAAGACCTCCCAGAGCGTCGTCGCGCGGACGATCAGGCCGGTCTCCTCGAGCGCCTCACGCTCGGCGGCGGCGCGTGGATCCTCACCGGCGTCCATGAACCCGGCCGGGATAGACCACTTGCCGGATTCGGGGTCGCCACGACGCTGGATCAGCAGGATCCGCCCGTCTTGCTCGACGACGACGGCCACCGCGACCTTGGGGTCGAGGAAGTGCACGTGGCGACAGCCCGGGCAGACCGGGCGCACAGCCCCGTAGGCCTCACGACGTTCGAGGCGTGTGCCGCAGCGGACGCAATAGCGGATCAGTTCAAGACGTTCAGCAGGATGCATACCGACATCGACCCTCAGGATGATCTCCAGTATAGAGCAGCTGTGTCGGGGGGTTGAGCGGGTGAGAAACGGCGAGACGGGGATCCGCCAGGGACAAGAGCGTGCGTTGCCGGGGCGCGATCGCTCAGGGCGTTGGTCGCCGGCGTGAGAACCAGGCGATCGCCGTCAGACCGCCAAGCAACACGGCCAGACCGCCCGCCGCGTACGTCCAGAGCGCGATCGCAGGCGGGGTTTGGGGCGCGCTGTCGGCCGTCAGATCACTGGCATCGCCCTCCGGCGCCGGCGTCTCGGCCGGCATGGCCTCAGCAGCAAACGCGAGGGCGGCCGGGTCGGGGGTCTCCGTTGTTTCGATGATACGCGCGGCGCCCATGGCCTCAGCCGTCGCAGTGACGTCTGCTTCACCCATCTTTGTGGTCGGGACCTCGGGCGAGCCACCGCCCTGAACGCCCTCGAGCGTTTGACCCGCGTCGCCTGTGGAGAACATCTCGGTGGAGTCGGCCGGCGTGCCAAGTGGTTCGGCAGACGCATTGTTGAGCGCCGCGATCTCGGAACCGGCTTCGGTGCCGGCCGGCGCGGAGCCCGCGATCGGGGCCTCCGGGTTGGCGACGGCATCAGCGGCCGTTGTCAGAACGGCCGGCTCTGACTCGCGGGCGACGAAGGCGTTGTAGCGCATCAGATCGAGGCCCAGCAGGGTCGCAAAAGCGAGGCTGGCCAGGCCCGTGGCCAGGCGCATGGCGTTAATCGGCAACCCGGCCCAGAAGCCCGGTCGGCGGGCCGGGCGGATCGCGGCGGCCTGGGCGCGGGTGAGTGTGAAATTACGTGGGGCACGCAACGTCGGGAGCTTGCGCAGCAGGAGCCTGTCCTGACGGAGTTCCTTGAGCGCCAGACGGAACTCGCGATCATCGGCCAGACGCGCTTCGAGCGCCGAACGCTCACGCGCGCCCAGTTGATTATCTACATAAGCGGAAAGGATCTCGTAGTCGCGTTCTGTGATCATACCGACGCCTCATCGCTCAGACGATAGATCGCCGGCAGAAGTTCCCGCACGCCTTGCAGACAATCGCGCAGGCGTGCGCGGGCGCGCGAGAGCCGCGACTTGACAGTGCCAAGCGCGAGGCCTGTGCTTGTCGCGATCTCGCTATAGTCGAACCCCTGGACATCGCACAACACGGTCACCAGCCGCATCTCCTCGGGCAGATTGTTGAGACATTCCTGGATGGCGTTGGCCACCTCGCGGCGCTGCGCGATCTCCTCAGGCCCATCGTCGGGCGAGGCCAGCGAGCGCTCGCTCTCGAGGTCCGGGCCATCTTCGCTCACCAGGTCCTCGAGTGAGGTGGCGGGTCGGCGCTGACGCCGACGCAGTTCGTCGTAGCACGCGTTTGTGACGATCCGCATCAGCCAGGCCTTGAACGACCCGCCGCGGTAGGCGGGCAGATGACGATAGGCGGCGATGAAGGCGTCCTGGGTCGCGTCTGAGGCCGAGGCCGAGTCGCCCATGATGCGGTAGGCGACGTTGTAGGCAAGGTTCTGATAGGCCAGGACCAGTCGGTTGAAGGCGTCGAGGTCGCCGCCCTGCGCGTCGCGGATCAGACCGGGCTCATCCATAACGCAATGATACCCTCGCTCGGCGCGTGCATGAAATGGGACGTGAGCCGTGTGCACGGGCAACCGGATGCCAGTGCATCCGGCGTTGTCAGCTGCGGATTCTGGCCGCGGATTGCACGGATTTCGCTGATACCGCTCGACGCGGCCTGCGCGATCGTCTGGCGGTTGCCTGTGCTTCGGTGGAGCTCATCCGCGTCATCCGCGCAATCCGCGGCCAAACTCACGACGATTGTGCAGAAAGGCCGTGCCGGTGACAGTCGACGGCCCGAATCAGGAGGGAGGCCACTGGTGATCGGGCGCAGCAGGGCCGACCGTATGAACAGCGCGCGGTGCGCGCCATGGGGGCAGCGTGACCGGTTGGGATCTCGCGACGGTGTTCTTCGTCTACGGCCTGGCGTTCTTTGCCATGGGCCTGGCGGTCTGGCTCGAGGGCGGACGCGCCAGCGACCCGCGTCTGAGACGGGCGCTGCGACCGCTGGCGCTCTTTGGGTTGATCCATGGCGGGCACGAGTGGATCGAGATGTTCCAGCAGCTTGGTCGCCTCCCCGGCCAGCTGACGGCCGGCGCGGCCTGGGAGGCCATGCGGATCGGCGTGATCGTCGGCTCGTTTCTTCTGTTGGCAACGAGCGGCGCCTATCTCCTGGCGGTGACCGAGCCGCTGAAACGCCGTGCGTTATGGGTCCCGCTTGGCCTGACGTTGGTCTGGGGCGTTGGCTCGATCGCGATCGTCGCGTTTCCCGGTTCGGGCACGGCGCCCTGGGCGATGCTCGATGTCTGGGTCCGTTACGTCGTCGGCGTGCCGGGAGCGCTGCTGGCTGCGATCGGGCTCGTGATCCAGCAACGCGAGTTCCGGCGCGCCGGGCTTCATCGGTTCGGGCGCGACAGCCTGTGGGCGGCCGTGGCGTTCTTCTGGTACGGCGCGGTCGGGCAGGTGTTTGTGCGAGCCAGCGCGCTTCCGCCTTCCGACTGGTTGAACCAGGATCTGTTCTTCGCCTGGTTCGGCTTCCCGATCCAGCTTCTGCGCGCCGGGTGCGCGATGCTCGTCGCGGTGTTTGTCATCCGCTTTCTGCGCGCCTTCGAGGTCGAAGCCCAGGGCCGGATGCTGGCGCTGCAGGCGGCCCGCCTCGAAGAGGCTCAGCATCGCGACGTGTTGCGCCGTGAGTTGCTGCAACGCGTGGTCGGCGCCCAGGAGGCCGAACGCCAGCGCGTGGCGCGCGAGCTCCACGACGCAACAGGCCAAAGCCTGACGGCCCTCGGCCTGGGTCTGCGCAGCATCTCGCCGCTGCTGGGTCGAAATCTCGTCCTCGCCCGCCACAGGCTCGGCCGTCTCGAAGCGCTGGTCAGCACGACGCTCGATGAATTGCGTCAGGTCATCGCAGATCTGCGCCCGCCGCAGCTTGATGACCTCGGCCTGCCCGCCGCATTGCGCTGGCTGGCGCAGACGCAGCGGATGCGCGCGACGTTGCTGGTGCGGGTGTCGATCGCGGGCCGTGAGCGCGGCCTCGAACCCGCGACACGGATCGCGCTCTTCCGCATCGCCCAGGAGGCGCTCAGCAATGCCGTCAAGCACGGTCAGGCGTCGACCGTCGACCTGGAACTCAAGTACGCGCCGGACGCCGTGATCCTCCGGGTCGTCGACGACGGCCAGGGATTCGTCGTGCGGCTGAGCGAGGAACGCGATCGGCCCGCCTGGGGCCTGCTGGGCATGCAGGAGCGCGCGGCACTGCTGGGCGGGCAGTGCGAGATCAACTCGGCGCCGGGCTCAGGGGCGACGGTTGAGGTGCGGATCCCCGATGCGTCTCAGGAGGTAGCTTCATGACCACCCGTCTGATCCTGGTCGATGATCATGCCGTCGTGCGCTCGGGTTTGCGGATGTTGCTCGAGAATGAGCCGGATCTGGCGATCGTTGGCGAAGCCGGCACGGCGCGCGAGGCCTTTGCGCTGATCGAGACGGCCATGCCCGACGTCGTGCTGATGGATATTGGCCTGCCGGATCGGTCAGGCATCGAGGCGACTCGCGAGATCAAGGCCGCCCATCCCGCGGTGGCCGTCGTCGCTTTGACGATCCACGAAGACGCCGAGTATTTCTTCCAGATGCTCCAGGCCGGGGCCTCGGGCTATGTGCCCAAACGGGCTGCCCCGCAGGAGTTGCTCTTCGCAGTGCGCAGCGCGGCGGCCGGCGAGGTGTATCTCGATCCCTCGTTGGCGAAGCTGCTTGTGCGCGACTTTGTCGCGCGCGGCCCCGTCGAGGCGTTGACGGATCCGGAACATAGGCTGACCGAGCGCGAGCTCGAGGTGCTGGCTTATGTGGCCGAGGGGGCCAGCACACAGGAGATCGCCGAGGCGCTCGGGATCAGCCCGAAGACCGTCGGCAGGCACCGTGAGAACCTCATGCGCGCGCTGGGCCTGCATACGCGCACCGAGCTTGTGAAATACGCCATCCGTCACGGCCTGATCAGCCCGTAAACCTGGGTCGATCACCCCACATACGATTGGGGTGGCCGCCCGATTGACCGTCGCTCGCCGCCGGAGCACAGTAGAGGTGGCAGCCAGGGCTGTCGAGGAGGGCGTATGTTCGGCCTGACCGTGACGATCGGGATGATTTTGGTGCGGCTCCTGATCCCGCTGGCGTTGACTGTGCTTGTGTGTTGGGCGCTGAGACGGCTCGACGCGCACTGGCAGCAGCAACCGCGGCACAGTCACTAGCCACACTCACGACAAAAAGGGCGGGCCCGTCGGGCCCGCCCTTTTGTCGTGAGCAGTCGCGCTGCGTGATTACGGGCGGGTCAAACCGCTCAGATCACCGCGCAGATCCTGGATGCTGTCGTACAGCGCCTGCAGGACGTACACGGCGTTGTGCGCGTAGGCGCCCGGATCCTTTTGCGAGTACTGATAGTTGTAAGCGGCCTTGAGCAGGCGCGGCGTGAAGGCGTTGTAGCGCACGTTCGCGCCCTGATCGTTCTTGTCGATCTCGCCGTCGCCGTCCGCGTCCACGAAGAAGTACGGGTAAGCCCCGGGGTTGTACACGATCCCGGTGCCCGCATCGGCTGCATAGGCCTGGATAGCCCCGAATAGCCGCTCCTCGAACGCGTCGAGCTCGTTGGCGATGCCCTCGGTCACGTCGCCGTCGCCGTCGTAGTCGGTCTCGGAGACCCGGATGCCCGGGAGGTCCTCGGCCGAGGTGACGGACTTGTGGCACTGATCGCACGTGTCGATCTGCACCTCGAGCTCGTGCGTGGCGTGGCACTCGATGCACTGGCTCGGCCCGGCCAGGTTGCCCTCGCCGTGCGTGTTCAGGCCGACGTACTCCTTATCGGGGTACTGATACAGACCGCGCGCCTGCGAGCCGAAGAGCGTGGCGCCAGCCGCGAAGTAGTGGATGTTCTTGAAGCTGATGGTGTTGTCGACGACGTCGACTTCCTTGCCGCGCAGCGCCGCATCGACGCTGGCCGTCGACTCGCGACCCTGGTGGCATTCCAGACACAGGTTCGAGCCGGTCGGCTGCAGTTTGCCGTCGGCGTCTGGCACGCTGAAGGTCAGCGAAGCACCCGACGGGAACGGCACTGTGGTCACCGCGTAGGTCGCGGGCCACTCGGCGCCGTTGTGGCAGGTCGAGCAGGCGAAGCCGTTGCTCGACGGCATCGCGCCGACGCCCGCGGTCAGGGTGTTGCCGCGCGCGTTGAACACCACGGTCCCGCCGTTGGCCAGGAAGGTCGGCAGGCCGTCGGCCGTGTGGCACTTGACACAGCTGTAGGGCACCACACCGGTGTCGTCCCAGTCGCGGAAGGCCATCGTGTTGCCGGCGAAGTGCCCGGCATCATCGCGGACCAGCCCCGACACGTCGGCGCCCAGGTCCTCGATCGAGTCGACAAGCAGCTGGACGATGTACTTGTTGCCGTGCGCGTAAGCGCCCGTGTCCTTGACCGAGAGCTGGTAGTTGTAGGCGGCCTTGAGCAGGCGCCCGGTCCAGTTCGGATAGGCCTTGTCGTCGGCGCCGACGAAGTACGGGTAGGTCGTGGCGCTGTACTTGATCTCGGCTCCGGCTGTCTCGAGCGCGTACGACTGGATCGCGGCCAGCAGCTGTTCCTGCAGGCCCTGGACCTCGTAGTACATGCCCTCTTCGACGTCGCCGTCGCCGTCGTAGTCGGCGAAGGAAGCCTGGTGCTCGCGGATGGTCTTCAGACCGTCCTCAGCCAGGACGCCCTCGCCATGGCACTCGGCGCAGTTCTCGACGCGCACCTTGAGGGTGTGCGGGTCGTGGCAATCGCTGCAGCTGGCGAATCCCTCGACATGGTCGTTCTTGGAGTCGTACAGCTTGTCGGCGTACTCGTAGCCGCCCTTGACGACGCCGCCGTACAGCGTGGCTGCGGCCGAGTAGTAGTGGACGTTGATGAAGCCGAAGAAGACGTCCTTGCCGGCGTCATCCTTGATCGGCGCCACCACGGCGTCGAGATCGGTCACCGCGAACTTTTCGATCTGGCCGTCGACCGACGCCTTCGAGGCGCGGCCTTGATGGCAGACCATGCAGCGCGCGTCGTCGCCGGCGACGTTCACGACGATCGGCTCGCCTTCCTCATCCTTGCCCGGGAAGGCCACGCTTGTGAGGTTGGTGGCGACATCGTTGTGGCAGGCCGTGCACTGGACGCCCTGCGCATCGGCGGCGGGCACAGCAGCATCGACCTTGCCGGCCTCGCTGCCGTCGACGCCCAGGAAGTCTTGATAGCCGGCGCTGGCGTGGCACTTGGCGCACGCGGCGGGCACCTCGGCCGGGTCCTCGGCGTCCCAGTGGCGGAACGCCTCGGTGTCGACGGCGTTGTGCGCCGATCCGGCCCAAAGCTCCTCGTAGGGCACACCGCCGATCGGGGTCACCTCGACCACGCGCGTGACCTCGACCTGGACGGTGACCTCGCGGGTCACCTCAACCGCTTCGGGCGTCGGCTGTGCGCACGAGGCCAGCACCAGCAGGCCCAGCACGCCGAGCAGAGCGCCCAGCACAAACGTTTTTCTTGATGGCATCTTCACCCCTCCGTCGTGCTGAAAAGGCCAGCACGCAACCTGTGCGCGTCGTGTGGTG
>Ga0209573_1005766_pt1 | contig 10850 bp, 11 predicted proteins | sample TNRBio252014_DNA_FD_185870 | JGI IMG/M metagenome (GOLD analysis project Ga0209573, IMG submission 185870) | Wastewater treatment Type I Accumulibacter community from EBPR Bioreactor in Madison, WI, USA - TNR Reactor_6/25/2014_ DNA (SPAdes)... | ecosystem: Engineered > Bioreactor > EBPR >...
CGACGATGCACGGTGCCCTGCTCGCCGCCGTACAGGCGGTCAGTCGAAGTAGGTGCGCGCGGTCTCGAAGCGCTGTGCGTAGTAGCGGGCGCCGAGCTGGTCGATGCGCACGCGGCCGCTGCCCGAGGGCGCGTGCACGAAGCGCTCATCACCGATGTAGATGCCGACGTGCGAGAAGGGTGCGTTGCGCGTGTTGAAGAAGACCAGATCGCCGGGGCGCAGACCCGAGCGGTCGACCGCTCGTCCGCGGCGGGCGATGTCGGCGGCACTGCCGCTCACCCGGATGCCGGCGGCACGATCGTAGATGTACGAAACCATGCCGCTGCAGTCGAGACCGGCGTCGGGGTTCTTGCCGCCGAAGCGGTAACCGGTGTCGATCAGGCCGAGAGCGAAGATGACCACGTCGTGCGCCTTGTCGCTGCTCGCCGGCCGCGCCGCTGGCTGCTGTGCCGTCCGCCCGGGCGCTGGCGGTGTGCTGCTGCAGGCCAGCAGCAGCAGCGGGACGAGACAGGTGAGCAGGGTCCGGACGCGCATGGTGCACAGTATAAGCTGCAGCTTTCGGAATTTCTGGGGGAGAATCAGGGATCTGCATGATTCGCGCCGACTGCGGCGTCGCCGAGTCAGGCGCCCTGGCGGTTGGGTATGCGTCGTCACCGGGCACGTTCAAGTGTTGTCGGGTGCGGCCTGCGCCAGCCATCTGCTCAGCCCCCGCGGCGGCCGTGGGCCGAGACTCTGCTGGCGCAATGTTGCCCGCAGTTCGGCGAGACTGTCGCGATGATCCCGGTAGATCTCATCGCTCAGGCAGGCCGGGTTCATCCTGAACCACTCGAGTCGATGCTTGTTGTTGTAGCGGTAGAGGATCTCGATCAGCGGCCGGTAGTACCTCCCGTAGCGCTGGAAATAGCGCGTATTGATCCACCGCAGGTACTTTTCCCAGTTCTGGCCATTCGAATGGAACGTCAGGCGGATCATCGCGTTGAGGTCCATGTCGAAGTAGTCGTCCGGCACGCGGTCGGGGACGCCTGCGATCGGCCAGTACTGCTGGAAGAACGGGATGTATCCCTTGCGCCGGATGAAGCGGAAGCGCTCGTAGTCTTCGCTGAGACTGGTGTCGAAGCCATAGAGCATGATCACCGCGACGCCATGCCTGCCGAATCCCTTGAGCAACTCGGCGCGTTTCTCGAATTGCCGAATGTCTCGCGGGTGGTTCAGGCTGAAGTAGATCAGGCGCTTGGTGAATCTTGCGTTTCTCGAGTCCACCTGGCACAGGAGCCGGAATCTGGCTTCGTCGAGATAGGCAATGTCCAGGGTCTGACTGAAGTTGATGGCGTAGCGACGGGCGATCATCTCACCGAGCAGGTCTTCCACCCCCGGATACGCGAGCAGATTGTCGTCGAGCAGCAGAACGTTGCGCTGCCCGTCGGGGACGAAGTCGTCAAAGGAAGCTGCCTGGCGTTTCAGCCGGCCTTCCTTCTCCGGGACGACGCAGAAATCGCATCGCTTGTTGCAGCCGCGCGTCAGGAATCCGAGGGCGTAAAGCTTGTGGTCGTACAGGCTGTAGTCGGGGAAACAGCTTTCCACTTCCGGCGGCAGGCGCTTGCCCAGGTCGACCCCCGAACCGCCGAACTCGATCCGGTCGCCGTAGAGCGCCTGCAGTTGCTCAACCGCTCGCGCCGCAACCGGGGTGCGAAAGACCACGCTGGCCAGATGCTTGTCGGCGTCGAGTCTGGCCGCCGGCCGCGCACCGTCGCGCGCCCGGCTGAGAACGACGTGCCAGCCTTGCTGGCGATGGAAGGTGCTCAGCTTGAGCAAGGCCAGATTCGGGATGCGGCCATCGACGTCGTGCAGGACGACGGTCTTGCGGATTGCGTTCAAGATCGCCTGCCGTCGCGTCGATCGATGCTGCTGCCGATGACGATGGGCGGGCGCGGCGCGCATGCCAGTTCGCCCAGGTTGGCGACCACGGAGCGCCCGTCGTTCATCATCTCAGCCTGCATCCTGCACCGTTTGCGGCGGCGCGAAGGGTGCTTCGGTCCAAATCCGCGCCGCCGCCATGCCGCTGTGTTCGGCAGACCAGACGAGATCGATCCGGCCGGACTGCACCCACTCGGCCAGCGGTCGACGCGTGCGGGCGAGCAGGGCAGCGGCCGACTGTTCGTGGGCGGCGAGCGCTCCCAGTCAGCCATTGCGGCCGGTGCTCTTGACGGCGTCGATCGCCGCATCGGAAATATTGACCATCGCACTCCAGTCCGGCGCCCGCAGGCCATTCGACCGGCTGCTGCTCGCCCTGCGGGCGCGGTCGACGGAGCATGCTGGCAGACACTGCGTACCATCTGGCGGCGTTCGCCAATGCGTCCAGCCACTCCCGGCTCCCGAATATTCGTCACGCACGCAAGTGTATTTCATTCCGGGTAGACTGCGACTTTCGGGATTTTGGAGGGAAGAACCATGGATCTGGCCGATTCGCGCCTGCTGCGCGGCGAATGCTACGTCGACGGTCGCTGGCAGGCCGCCGATGACGGCCGCACGCTGGCGGTCAGCGATCCGGCGAGCGCGCTCGTCATCGGCGAGGTGCCGCTGATGGGCGCCGTCGAGAGCGGGCGGGCGATCGCCGCCGCCGCTGCCGCGCTGCCTGCCTGGCGGGGGAAGACGGCGAAGGAGCGGGCCGCCGTCCTGCGCCGCTGGCATGATCTGATCGTCGCCAATGGCGGCGACCTGGCGCAACTGATCACCGCCGAGTGTGGCAAGCCGCTCGCCGAGGCGGCAGGCGAAGTCGCTTATGGTGCCTCTTTCGTCGAATGGTTCGCCGAGGAGGGCAAGCGCGTCTACGGCGAATCGATCCCATCGCCGGCGAATGATCGTCGCCTGCTGACGATCCGCCAGCCGGTCGGCGTCTGTGCGGCGATCACGCCGTGGAACTTCCCGCTGGCGATGATCACGCGCAAGGTCGCGCCGGCGCTCGCCGCCGGCTGCACGGTGGTCGTCAAGCCGGCCGAGCAGACGCCGCTGACGGCGCTGGCGCTGGCGCTGCTGGCGCACGACGCGGGTCTGCCGGCCGGCGTGTTCAACGTGCTGACCGGCGATCCGCTGGCGATCGGCGGCGCGCTGACCGCCAGCCCGCTGGTGCGCAAGCTGTCGTTCACCGGCTCGACCGAGGTCGGTCGCCTGCTGATGGCGCAGTGCGCGGCGACGATCAAGAAGATCTCGCTCGAACTCGGCGGCAACGCACCATTCATCGTCTTCGACGACGCCGATGTCGCGGCAGCGGTCGAGGGGGCGATCATCGCCAAGTACCGCAATACCGGCCAGACCTGCGTCTGTGCCAACCGGCTGCTGGTTCAGGACGCCGTGTACGATCGCTTCGTCGAGCGACTCGCCGAGCGCGTGCGCTCGCTGCGGGTCGGGGCAGGCAGCGAGGAAGGCGTCACGCAGGGACCACTGATCGACGCCGCAGCGCTGGCCAAGGTCGAGGAACATGTCGCCGACGCGCTCGCACACGGCGCGCGGGTGGTCACCGGCGGCCGCCGGCATGCGCGCGGCGGCACTTTCTTCGAACCGACGGTTCTCGCCGACGTGACGCCGGCGATGCGTGTCGCCAGCGAAGAGACCTTCGGCCCGGTGGCGCCGGTTTTCCGCTTCAGCGACGAGGCGCAGGCGGTGGCCATGGCCAACGACACCGAGTCCGGTCTCGCCGCCTACTTCTACTCGCGCGATGTCGCGCGCTGCCTGCGGGTCGGCGAAGCGCTCGAGTATGGCATGGTCGGCATCAACACCGGGCTGATCTCGAACGAAGTGGCACCCTTCGGCGGCGTCAAGCAATCGGGGATCGGCCGCGAGGGATCGAGGCACGGCATCGACGAGTATCTCGAAATCAAGTACCTGTGCTTCAGCGCCGTCTGATCCGGTCCGTGGAGGAAGCGAGATGAAGCTGCTCGTCGGCCTGCTGTTCGTCGGCCTGATCGCCGCGATGATCCTCTGGTGGCGCGCCCTGCATCGTCACCGTGCCGATTTCATCGAGAACTACCCCTATGCGAAGTTCCTCGACGCGCGCCTGGCAGCGCGCCGGCCGGAACTCAGCGCGGCGCAGCGGAAACTGGTCTTCGAGGCGCTGCGCGACTACTTCCAGCTCTGCTACCAGGCGAAGAAACGGCTGGTGGCGATGCCATCGCAGGTGGTCGATGACGCCTGGCATGAGTTCATCCTGTTCACCCGCCAGTACCAGCAGTTCTGCCAGCGCGGACTCGGTCGCTTCCTGCACCACACGCCGGCCGAGGCGATGCGCTCGCCAACCGATGCGCAGGAGGGAATCAAGCGCGCCTGGCGGCTGGCCTGCCGGCGCGACGGCATCGACCCGCGCACACCGCAGTCGCTGCCGCTGCTCTTCGCCCTCGACGCGATGCTCGGCATCGCCGGCGGCTTCACCTACCAGCTCGACTGTCTTGCGGCAGCGCAGGCCGGCGCCGGCAGCGCCTACTGCGCCGGCCACATCGGTTGCGGCGGTGGTTGCAGCGGCAGTTCGGGCGACGGCGACTCGTCGTCGGGCGACGGCTGCGGCGGCGGTGGTTGTGGCGGTGACTGAGGCCGCTGGTCGCGGCGGGCGACCACGAGGCTAGTAGACCGCCTGCCAGCCGCCATCCGCGGCGCGCACGACGACCATTCGCGGCGGGAAGGCGGCAAACAGCGCAAAGCCGGCGCAGGCGCGGGCGTCCTCGCCCTTGATCTTCTCGAACTTCGCCGGATCGGCCGGACGGAAGAGGTCGCCGTTCGTCCGGCGCAGCACCACCTCGGCGTTGCCGGTCAGCGTCACCTCGAGCTGGTCCGCCGCCGGTGCGTCGATGCGCACGCCTGCCGCCCAGGCCTTGTCGAGACACTTCATCTTCCTGATGTCGTCGACGCGGATCTGCGGGTTGCCCTGCAGCGCCGCGTAGATCCCGTCGAAGTTCGGTTTGAAGCTGTCGGCGCGTGCCTTGACCAGCTTCGCGAGTTCCTGCCGGTCGGTGTCGCTGAGCGAGGTCACCGCCGCGGCGCGATGCCATGGATGTTCGCTGGCGAAGGGCGCATCGAACTGGCGCTCGATCCGCAGCCGGCCGGTGGCCGCCTTTTCCTCGACGCCTTCGCCGCTCTGGTTGGTCGATTTGAACTGCCCGCCGCTGCGCTCCTCGGTCACCTGATCGTTGACCTCGGCCCAGCGCAACTGCGCGCGGTAGCTGGCCTGCGCATCGGCGGGTTCGAATTCGACGCGCAGCGTATTGCGGCCCTTGCGCACCGCCGGTCCGGCGGAAGCCACCGGCAGCCACACCGCGGGGGCGATCTCGCGCGCCTCGAAGAGCACCGGCACGGTGCCCTTCCGCACCTCCTGTTCAGCGAAGAAGATGTTGTTGATGTACAGCCGAGCCTTGCCGGCGACGGTCGTCACCTGCTCGTTCTTCTGCGGGTCGCCGACGAAGGGGGTGAACTTGAACTCGACGTTGATGACCGCCGCCGAGGCCAGCGAGCTGCCGAGGCAGACGAGAAACGCCAGGATCGCCTTGCGCATGGGTTGTCCTTTCGCGAAAGTGGTGGCGCGTCGGCCGGAGATGCCGCCGCCGCCAGCAGTATAGCGACGACTGCCCGGCAAGTGGGGCGCCGGTCTTGGGCGCCGGTGGCACATCCACCTTGCGCGGCGGGACGCGCACGCTCGCCGCGTGCGTGCCGTCGGCCGGTCGCCGCGGTGTCGCGAACGTTGTGTATTCGCCTGCGGGCGGCGGGACGTTCAGCGTAGAATCCCGGCTTTGCCGCCACCGACCGTTGCCCGCACTGCCGTGCCCCTCCCATGGTTTTCCGCCGCCGAAAGCGCGACCGTGCTGCTGCTGCCGTTGGCGGCGGTCGCCGGGGTGGTGCTCGACCGTCTCTTCGGCGAGCCGCGGCGCGGGCACCCGCTGGTCGCCTTCGGCACGCTGGCGAACTCCTGCGAGCGGGTTTTGAACGCGGGCCGCGGCCGTCGCCTGCGTGGTCTGCTGGCGTGGACGCTGCTTGTCGTGCCGTTTGCCGGTCTGGCGCTGTGGGCGATCCCCGGCGGGTTGCCGGGCGCGATCGTCGACGCGCTGCTGCTCTACCTGGCGCTCGGTGCCCGCAGCCTCGACGAGCATGCACGCCGCGTCGCCGATGATCTCGCGGCGGGCGATCTCGGCGCGGCGCGCGAGCATGTCGGCTGGATGGTGTCGCGGCAGACGGCGGAACTCGATGCCGACGCGGTCGCCAGCGCCTGCATCGAATCGACGCTCGAGAACGGCAACGACGCCATCTTCGGCGCGCTGTTCTGGTTCGCGCTGCTCGGTGGTGCCGGCGCGATCCTCTTTCGTCTCGGCAACACGCTCGATGCGATGTGGGGTTACCGCAACCAGCGTTTCGCCGCCTTCGGCTGCGTCGCGGCGCGCATCGACGACCTGCTGAACCTCGTCCCCGCCCGCCTGACGGCGCTCTCCTACGCGCTGGTCGGCGATACGCGCACCGCCCTGCGCTGCTGGTGGCGGCAGGGTGCGCGCTGGAAGAGCCCGAACGCCGGGCCGGTGATGGCCGCCGGCGCCGGCAGCCTTGGCCTGGCGCTCGGCGGCGCGGCGACCTACGACGGCCAGCAGCAGCAGCGACCGCCGCTTGGCGAGGGCCGGCCGGCGACGGCCGCCGACATCGCGCGCGCGCGGATCCTGGTCCGGCGCAGCCTGTTGCTTTGGCTCGCGCTGCCGCTCGTCGGCGGCTGGCTGCGGTTCTGAGCAGCGATTGCCCGCGCGCCGGGCACGGACGCGCCTGCTGCACCGGCGCCGCAGCGGTCGTCCCGGCTTGAGCGAGGTCAAGGACGGGCGGTCCAGCCGGTAGCACAATCCGGCCATGAAACGTTCTCCGGCACTGATCGAACTGTCACGCGAGCACCATCAGGCGCTCAGGCTCGCCCTCGCCGCAAGGCGGGCGGCCGTCTCGGGTGCGGACGAGGAGGTCGCTGCACTGGCGCAACAGGTGCGCGCGCTGATGGCCAGCGAACTCGAACAGCACTTCTGCCGCGAGGAAGCCGACCTGCTGCCGCTGCTCGCGGCGGCCGGCCACGCCGAGCTGGTGACCCGGACGCTCGCCGAGCATCGCCTGCTGCGGCAGTCGGCGGCGGCGCTCGTCAGCCCGCAGCGCGGGCTCCTGCTCGCTTTCGCCGAGCTGTTGCAGGCACACGTCCGTTTCGAGGAGCGCGAGCTGTTCGAGGTCGGCGAGCGACTCGCGCCGTCGCCCGATCGCGTTGCCGCTGCCGCCGCCCCGCCCGGTGAGGCGGCAGCGGCCGCCGCCATCAGGGCCAGCGGCAGTCGCGGATGAGCGGGTCGCCGCGGCGACCGCAGGGTGCGGTGCTGCCGGCAAGCGGCTGCGGCGTGCCGTCGTCGTCGATGTGGGCAGTCACCGTGTCCCAGGCCAGCAGGCCGCTGCCGTCGAGCGTCAGGCGCAACATCCAGCCGCTCCGCGCGGCCGCGTAGTCGAAACCGTCGAAGACGAAGTTGCCGAGGCTGTAGACGATCAGCCGGCCGCGGTAGTACTCGACTCCCTGCGTGACGTGCGCGTGGCCGCCGACGACCACGTCGGCACCGGCGTCGATCATCAGCCGTGCCAGTCGTCGCTGCCGCGCACTGGCCTGCGGCTCGCGTTCCCAGCCCCAGTGCATGAAGGGGATCACCAGATCGGCGCCGGCGGCGCGCGCGGCGCGAATGTCGGCGACGACGTGGCTGTCCTCGCTCCAGGCGATTCCCGGCCAGTCGGCCCCGGCCTCGAACGAACGCGGCTTGAACTCGTTGTAGGCGAGGACGGCGATGCGCAGGCCACGGCGCTCGATCCACAGTGGCCGGTGGGCCTGCTCGAGGTTGCGGCCACCACCAAAGGTGGCGATCCCCTGGACCGCCAGGAGATCGAGGGTCTCGACGAAGGCTTCGCGTCCGTAGTCGCCGGAATGGTTGTTGGCGACGGCGAGCGCGTCGAAGCGTCCCGCCAGCACCCGCAACACGCGCGGGTGGGCGCGGAACGTGGCGATCTTGTTCTCGAGCGGCCTGCCGGTAGTGGCGATCGGACACTCGAGGTTGCCGATGCGGTAGTCGGCGTCCTGCAGCAGCGCGGCGAAGGGTGCCAGCGGATCGGCGCCGGCGGCGACCAGCCGCCCGGGTCCTTCGTCGAGCATGATGTCGCCGACGAAGACCAGACGCAGCGGTTCGGCGGCGACGACACCGGCAAGCGCGCAGCAGAGCGCCACGAGCAGGCAGCGCAGGCGGCGGGTGCTGCTCATGGCGCGCGTCCGGGTGCTGCCGACAACTCGCACCAGTACTGCAACTCGCCGTCGCGAACCGGTTCGTAGACGCTGTTCAGGCCGGTGAAGCCGTAATCCGGGCGGTTGGGCGCCGGCGGTGGGTAGGGATGGGTGAGCTGCTGGATCGGCACGGCGCCGCCATCTTGGGCGGCCAGGACATAGAGCTTGATCGCCGCGAGATCGGCCGGCTCCTTCTGCCAGACCATGCGGAACAGGAAGTACGAACCGATCGCCTCCACCGGCACCGCGTACGGTGAAGCGACGGGCTGCGCGCGCAGGATCCGCGTCTCGCCGCCGTAGCTGACGTGACAGAGCAGCATCTCGGCAGCGGCGGGTCGGGCGCAGAGCAGGATCGCGGCGAGCAGGCCGCACCCGTGGCGGCGTCTGCCGGCGGAAGCGAAGCGGTGTTGCAGCATGGGCGCGACGGATGCCGGGCGAAAGGGATGGACGGCGAGTATCGCGGTCCGCTGCGCAGCCGTCAACGCGCTTCCGGCGCTGCCCGCCGCCTGCTATATTGCTGCCGGCCGGCAGGGCTGATTCGCCTGCCGGCGATCATCGTGCCGGTGGCGCCGTTCGGGCGTGGTCGGACAGTCGGTCATGTGCAGTGGGTCGGGAGAGCAGCGACGATGAGCCAGACGGAAAGCGTTCAGGAAGTGCTGCAACGGTTGCTCGCGAGCCAGCGCTACGCGGTCCTGGCAACCGACGGCGCCGGTCAGCCGTATACCAGCCTGATGGCCTTTGCCGTCAGCGACGATCTGCGGCAGTTGACCCTGGTCACCGAGCGCGGCACACACAAGTACGCCAATCTGCGCGCGAATCCGCGCGTCGCCCTGTTCATCGACAACCGCGAGAACATCGGGACGGACACCCGTGACGCGATCGCGGTGACCGCTCTCGGCGAGGCAGAGGAGGTCGACGGCGACGAGGAGGTGCGCCTGCGCAACGGCTACCTCAGCCGTCATCCCTACCTCGAGTCCTTTGCCGGTGCCGCCTCGTGTGCCGTCGTCCGCGTCAGGCTCAGATCCTATCTCGTCGTGCGCCGCTTCGAGGAGGTTCTGGAGTGGCGTCCCGGTGACTGACGGCAATCGCCGCCGCCTCCTGCACGCCGCGCCCGCCGCGCCCGCCGCGGCGCCGGCGCTCGCCGGGAGGGCGACCGATTGAGCGACGCACGCGCACCACTTCTGGTCGTCTTCGACTGCGATGGCGTGCTCGTCGATAGTGAGCCGATCGCCAGTCGGGTCCTCGCCGAAGCGCTCAGCGAGATCGGCTTTCCGCTGACGGCGCAGCAGGCGATCGACCGCTACACCGGTATCAGCCTCGGCGCCGTCCTGGCGCTGGTCGAGGCCGAATGGGGGCGGCAACTGCCGGCCGATTTCGCCGACCGGCTTGGCGAACTCGACCGGGCGGCATTTGCCGCGGAACTGCAGCCGGTGAGCGGGGCGGCCGAGATGCTCGCCGGCCTCGGGTTGCCGCGCTGCGTCGCATCGTCGGGAACGATCGCGAAGATCCGCAGCAACCTCTCGCTCACCGGGTTGCTGCCGTACCTCGATCCGCATCTCTTCAGCGCGACGATGGTGGCGCGTGGCAAGCCGGCACCCGACCTGTTTCTCCATGCGGCGGCGATGATGGCCGTGCCGCCGGCGCGTTGCGTCGTCATCGAAGACAGCCTCGCCGGCATCCGTGCGGCACGCGCTGCCGGCATGCGCGCCTTTGGCTTCCATGGCGGCGGCCATGCCCGCCCGGATTCCGCCGCGGCGCTGCAGGCGGCCGGCGCGACACGCGTCTTCAGCCGCCTGCGCGAGCTGCCCGGCCTGCTCGCCAGCCCGGCGCCGGCGGTGGACTGAGGGCGCCGGGCCGCCGGCGACCGGTTCAGAGGCTGGCGTCGCCGGGACTGTTGGCGGCGGGCGCCACTTTCGGCAGCACGATGTCGAAGCGAACTCCCTGTCCCGGCTGGCCATCGACGGCGAGCGTGCCGCCGAGGACGCTGCTGACCAGATTGTGGCTGATGTACAGCCCGAGGCCGCTGCCGCCGCTGCCCAGCCGGGTGGTGAAGAAGGGATCGAAGATGCGATCCCGCACGCTGTCGGCGATGCCGTTGCCGTCGTCGCTGTAGCACAGCCGGATGTGCCGGTCGTCGATCTCGCCGGCGGTGAGCCTGATCAGGCCGCGCTCGACGCCGTAAAAGCCGTGCAGCAGCGAGTTGCTGACCAGATTGGTGAGCACCTGCTCGAGCGGGCCGGGATAGCTGTCGAGCTGCAGAGCGGCGGGAATGTCCAGCTCGACGCGATGCTGGCGACCCTTGAACTGCGGCCGCAGGCTGGCGACCAGCTCTTCGACCGTCTGCCGCAGGTCGAAGACGCGGCGGCGGATGCTCGTCTGATCGATCGCCACCTGCTTGAACTGGCTGATCAGCTCGGCCGCGCGTGCGGTGTTGCGGTCGAGCAGCCGGGCAGCTTCCCGGCAACGGCCGACGAAGGCAGCGAGTTGCGAGCGACGCAGCGGGCCGGATTCGCAAGCGTGGGCGAACTCCTCCACCTGTTCCGCC
>Ga0209573_1005771_pt1 | contig 10836 bp, 12 predicted proteins | sample TNRBio252014_DNA_FD_185870 | JGI IMG/M metagenome (GOLD analysis project Ga0209573, IMG submission 185870) | Wastewater treatment Type I Accumulibacter community from EBPR Bioreactor in Madison, WI, USA - TNR Reactor_6/25/2014_ DNA (SPAdes)... | ecosystem: Engineered > Bioreactor > EBPR >...
CCAGTGAGCGGCACCAGAGTGGCGCGCACTGCGGCCAGCAGATCATCCGAGGCGCGGGTTTTCAGCGCCGGAGCCGGCAGGGCGAGTCCTTTACCTTGCGGCGTGCAGCAGCCTTTGTGTTGGTCCATCGTGCGCCCCCTCGTTGGCAAGGAGATGCCCGAAGGCCGTGCCAAAGGCAACGGGCGGCCCCGCTTGCAGGGCCGCCCGCGCCACGGTTGGGAAGGGTGGGGGCCCTTACCACCCGAACTGCAGTGTCAGGCCGGATTGTCCGCCGGTTTGCGCGACGTGTGAGTTGGTGTTCTGGCCGAACTGGAAGAGGCCATAGGCGTTGTTGCCGCCGGTTTGCTGGACGGTTCCGGTGTGGCCCGAGCCTTCCTGGTGGATGATGGCTTGGTTGTTGGGGCCGCCCTGGGCGATGCCGGCGGCGTTGTTGACGCCGTGCTGGGTGACATGTCCATTGGCCTGGATGTCGTTGTGCAGGGCATAGAGCGCCAGGCCGAGGCGCAGGGCGCGGGCTTCGTCGGCGTTCGAGGGGGTCAGGTTGATCGAGACCGAACCGGCAGCCGCGGCGGGGGCGACGGGGGCCAGCAGGGCAACGGCAGTGGCGGCGGCGAGGCTGAGGGATTTGAGCGACATCATGGGTCTGGTCCTTTGAAAACGGGTTGGCAGCGGGGAAAGGGATCTGAAAATGGGTCGGCGCGGGCGGGGCCGGGGTTCAATGGTGCCGGACTTACAGCGCCGGTTCGGCGCAGGTCAGGCGCTGATGGCCGACGTGGATCTGCAGTTCGACCGTATGGGCGGCGGGGGCGCCGAACATCTCGGTCTCGCCCAGATCGGCCGGGGCACCCGGACGGGCGGTAAAGTCGCCGGACTGGCTGATGCTCGAGCGCCCGCCGCCCATGCGGCTGGTGATCTGCATCTCATAGGTGCCGCTGACCGCGTGGGTCGCGCTGACCCGTCCGGCGATCCGCGTGCCGCCCGACAGGGCCTCGAGCGTGATCTCGCAGCGCAGGGGGGCCGCGGGGTCGGCGGTGGTTTGGGCGGTGACGGCGGCGGCGGCAAAGCCGGCCAGGGCAAGGCCCAGGAACAGCGCAGGGCCGCGGGATTGGGTGAAGGGGCGCATGGCAAACTCCTGGTAAACGGGGGGCCGCGGGGGCGGGAGGGGGGGACCCCCGCGGCCGGGTTGCGGTTCGGGGGGCTCAGTACTGGACGATGGCGACGACGTTGTTCGAGCCGTTCTGGCTGACGCTCGACGAGTTGTTGTTGCCGACCTGCACCACGGCGGCGACGTTGCGGCGGCCGGTCTGGCTGACGGTGGCGTCGTTGTTGTGGCCGGTCTGGGCGACCCCCACCACGTTGCGGCGGCCCTGCTGGTCGGTGTCGACGCTGTTGTTCCAGCCGTTCTGGCTGACGGCGGCGCCGTTGCGGAACCCGTCCTGGGTGTTGATCGACAGGTTCGAGCCGCCGTTCTGGATCACGGTCAGCCGCTGGCCATAGCCACCCTGGCCGCCGCCGATCTGGTTGTTCCAGCCATACTGCTCGACATGGATGCGGTGGCCCGAGGCCAGGGCGGGCAGCGAGGTGGCGATCAGCGAGAGGGCAATCGCGGCGGTCTTGAAGGTCTTGGCAAACATGGGGGTCTCCTAAGGGGTTTGGTGTGAAGCGTTGGGGTCTGTTCGGTCGTCTGTGCCGCGTCGGTCAATCGCTGCGGCGGTCGTCTGGGGCGGTCGGCGCCGGTCTCTCCGTGGCGCTGTTCCGATGCACCCAACCTGCCCAAATCCCCACCGTCAGACAAAATCACCCAAAGGTTCCCCGATAACCCAAGCCGGTTATGCGATAACAAAGGCGTAAGGGGTTGGCGGGATTGGTGCTTTTTGGCGCACCCCCGGCGCCTGCCTCTGCCCGGCCTTTGCGTGCCTGTCCCGGCACCCGGTTGACTTGGCCTGTGCAACCCGTCCAGATGGGTGCAATCGGCGCCCGCTGTCACGCGATAACCGGCGTCTTCTCACAGCCTAGGACTGCCTGATGCCCCATCCCCTTGTAACCGATTCGGATATCGAGACCTTTCAGCGCGATGGCGTCGTGGTGATTCGCGGCCTCTGGGGCGACTGGGTCGAACCCCTGCGCACCGGGATCGAGCGCAACCTGCGCGAACCCGGCCCTTATGCCGCCGAAAACCTCAAACCCGGCGAGGGCGGGCGGTTTTTTGACGATTATTGCAACTGGGAGCGCATTCCCGAGTTCGTCGAAGTGATCCGCCAGTCACCGGTGGCCGAGGTGGCTGGCGATCTGATGCGCTCGGCGCGGGTGCAGATGTTCCACGACCATGTGCTCATCAAGGAACCCGGCACTTCGAAACCTACGCCTTGGCATCAGGACGGGCCCTATTATTTCGTCGAGGGCCGCCAGACAGTCAGCTTCTGGTCGCCACTCGATCCGGTGACTGAGGCAACCCTGCGCTGCGTCGCTGGTTCGCATCGCTGGCCCAAACAGGTGTTGCCGACCCGTTGGCTAGCCGAGACCGCCTTCTACCCGGATTCGGACACCTACATGCCGGTCCCCGACCCCGACGCCGAGGGAATGGACATCCGCGAATGGGCGCTCGAACCCGGCGACGCGGTGGCCTTCGATTTCCTCACCCTGCATGGCGCGCGCGGTAATACCACCGATCGGCGCCGCCGCGCTTTTTCCCTGCGGCTGGTAGGCGAGGACGCGCGCTATGTCGAACGCCCCGGCCGCACCTCGCCGCCCTACCCCGGCCATGGCATGACAGCCGGTCAACGCCTGCGCGAAGACTGGTTCCCTGTGCTGCGCGCATGATGAGACTGCGCGCATGAGCCGCCCGGCCAAGCACTCACTGACTCTGCGCGGCCATCGCACCTCGGTCTCGCTGGAACCAGAGTTCTGGGTGGCTTTTCGCGCCCTCGCCGCTCGTCGCGGCCAAGGTATCAACGATTTTGCCGCCACCATCGACGCTGCGCGCGGCGATACCGGCCTTGGCACTGCGATTCGCCTTGAAGTGCTTCGCGACCTGCAGGCCCGCGCGCTACCTTGAGCCCGCCCGCAGCAGGCAGTGCGTTCAGATCGCCCGCAAATCCGCCCGATAGCGGCGCATGTTGTCCTGATAGTGGCGGGCCGACAGCCGCAGGCGGTGAAAGGCCGCCTCGTCGAGTTGACGCACCACCTTGCCCGGCGCGCCCATCACGAGGCTGCCGTCAGGGATCTCCTTGCCCTCGGTAATCAGCGCCCCGGCGCCAATCAGGCAATTGCGGCCGATCCGCGCGCCGTTCAGCACAGTTGCACCCATGCCGATCAGGGTCTCATCGCCAATCGTGCACCCGTGCAGGATGACGTTGTGCCCGATGGTGCAGTCGCGGCCGATCACCAGAGGATAGCCGATATCGGTATGCAGCGTGCTGCCCTCCTGCACATTCGAGCCTGCGCCGACCTCGATCCATTCATTGTCGCCGCGCAGCGTGGCGGTGAACCAGATCGAGGCCCCCACGTGCAGCCGCACCCGGCCGATCACCTTGGCATCGGGCGCAACCCAGGTATCGGGGTCGATGTCGGGCGTCAGGTTCCCCAGCGCATAGATCATGTCGCGTCTCCCCTGCGGGCCTCGAACTCGCGGTTCAGCCCGCGGACAAAATCGTTAAGCCCGGGCTGGCGATCGGCGCGGGCGCGTTCGGCCTGGAGGATCACCCGCAACTCAGCCTCGGACTGATCGATGTCGCGGTTAATGAGGACATAATCGTATTCCGCCCAATGGCTGATTTCGTCGCGCGACTTGTCCATGCGTCCGGCGATCACCTCCGCACTGTCTTGCGCGCGGGTTTGCAGCCGTGACTGCAGGTCAGCGATCGAGGGTGGCAGGATGAAGATCGACACCACATCCTTGGCCAGCGACGAGCGCCTCACCTGCTGCCCTCCCTGCCAGTCGATATCAAAAAGCGTGTCACGCCCGACCGCCATCGCGGCCTCGACTGGACCTTTGGGCGTGCCATAAAGGTTGCCGAAAACCTCGGCATGTTCCAGCATCTCGCCCGCAGCGACCATCGCCTCGAACTCGGGGCGGGTTTTGAAATAGTATTCCACGCCGTCGGTTTCGCCGGGGCGCGGCAGCCGGGTGGTGGCGCTGACGCTGAAGCGCAGCGTCGGGTCCCAGCCCATCAGCCGCTTTGCCAGCGTTGACTTTCCTGCGCCCGAGGGCGAGGACAGGATGATGAGCAACCCGCGCCGGTTCATGCGCTACTCCAGATTCTGCACCTGCTCGCGCATCTGGTCGATGACGGTCTTGAGGTCAAGCCCGATCCGCGTCAACTCGGCGCTTTGCGCCTTTGAACACAGGGTGTTGGCCTCTCGGTTGAACTCCTGCATCAGAAAGTCGAGCTTGCGGCCAACTGCTTCGCCGCCCGCCAAAAGCACCCGCGCAGTGGCAACATGGGTGCCCAGCCGGTCGAGCTCCTCGGTCACGTCGGTTTTCACTGCGATCAGCGCCAGTTCTTGCTCCAGCCGGGCCGGATCCGCGCCGGGCGCGGCCTCGATCAGCCGGGCCAGCGCTGCCTTCAGCGCTTCGACCTGCTCGGTGCGGCGGGCGGTGGCAGCCTGACGCGCCTGTTGGGTCAGGCTGGCAATCTGGTCGATCTGCGCGCCCATGATCGCCGCCAACGCCGCGCCTTCGGTGGCCCGCGAGGCATCGAAGGCGTCGATCAGCCCCTCGGCGGCGGCCAGCAGGGTTGCAACCAGCGGCGCCGGGTCACTGACCTCGGGCCCGGTGTCGATCACCCCGCGCAGCGCCAGCAGGTCAGCGGCGGTGATCGGTGCCAGCCCCAGCCCCTGCGATTCCGCCCTCGCCTCGGTGGCCATCACCAGCGCCACGGCGGCATCCAGCGCCAAGGGATTCAGCCGCATCACGCCCGCCGGATCGCTGCGCGTCAGTTTCAGCGACAGCGTGACATTGCCGCGCTTGACCCGCTCGCCCAGTTGCTTGCGCAGCGCGGCCTCCAGCCCGTCCAGCCAATCGGGCAGGCGAAACCGCAGATCCAGCCCGCGGCCATTGACCGAGCGCAGATCCCATTGGCAAGACTGCACACCCGCACCCGAGTCGATCTCGCGGGTCAGGGCGGCGAAGCCGGTCATGGACTTAACCATTTCTCTAAAATTCTCTCCGGATTCGAGGAAATACGGCTACATTAAGGCATCAGTAAGGATTCTCAATCAACCGTAAACCGTTCTCTGCGACTCCGGGCCCTTGGATGCAAGGCCCGGCCAGAAACAACAATCGGAGACCGCCATGTCGGACGCCAAGAGCCCGTTGATTGATCTGATCCCCCTGGCAGCCCGTGTCTTGCGCCTGCCGTTCGCTGCCGCGCCGCCGCCCTCTGACTATCCGGTCGTGCGGGCCGTGCAGCGCCATTGGGAGGACCTGCGGGCCGGGCGCACCGCCCCCAGTCGGGCCGAACTGGACCCACGGCCAATGGCCGATTGTCTGGACATGGTCTTTGTCGCCGAACTGGTCGCGCCGGGCGTGGCGCGCCTGCGGCTTGCAGGACAGCATCTGAACGAACTCTTGGGCATGGAGGCGCGCGGCATGCCGCTGAGCGTGCTCTTTACCGGCGCCGGGCGCGACGAGTTGGGCTCGGCGTTGTTGCAGGTGCAGCAGGGTGCGCGGGTCGTGCTGCCGCTGCGCTCGGACCGCTCGTTGGGCCAGCCGGTGATCGACGGGTTGCTGGCGCTGATGCCACTGACTGACCACAAGGGCGCCATCACTCGCATTCTGGGCGTGATCGAGACGATCGGCGTGATCGGCCGCGCGCCGCGCCGGTTCCGCACGTTGGCCGCCCCGCGTGAGTTGACCGAGATGCCGCCGACGCCACGCGGCCAGAAACCAGCGCTGCGGGTGATCGAGGGCGGGCGGGGATAGGTCCGGGCACCGGCGCGTTTAGACACAAACCCTATCCTGACGACCGGCCCCGTAGGGTGCGTGCTTGCACGCACCCTTTTCCTTCAGACCGCCTTGCGCGCCATGTCGCGACGCCGCTGCGACAGTTCCTCGGCCACGAGGAAGGCCAGTTCGAGCGACTGACTGGCGTTCAGCCGCGGGTCGCAGGCGGTGTGATAGCGGCTCGACAGATCGCCGTCTCCCACTGCCCGCAGACCGCCGGTGCATTCGGTCACGTCCTGCCCGGTCATCTCGAAATGCACGCCGCCGGGAATCGAGCCCTCCGCGCCATGGATGGCGAAGAACTCGCGCACCTCTTGCAGCACACGCTCAAACGGCCGCGTCTTGAACCCGGACTCGGATTTGACCGTGTTGCCATGCATCGGGTCGCAGACCCAAAGCACATTCGCGCCCTCGTCGCGCACCGTCTTGATGAGCCGCGGCAGATGATCGCCCGTCTTGCCCGCGCCAAAGCGTGCGATCAGCGTCAGGCGACCGGCCTCGTTCGTCGGATTGAGCCGCGCCATCAGCACCTTGAGGTCCTCGGACGACAGCGACGGGCCGCATTTCAGCCCGATCGGGTTCTGCACACCGCGGCAGAATTCGACATGTGCGCCGTCGATCTGCCGGGTGCGGTCACCGATCCAGATCATGTGGCCCGAGCCGGCAACCGGCAGGCCGGTGGTCGAATCGATGCGGCACAGCGCCTCTTCGTATTCCAGCAGCAAGGCCTCATGCGAGGTATAGAAATCGACCGTGCTCATCGCCGCCAACGTGTCCGAGGTGATCCCCGCCGCCGTCATGAAGTCGAGTGCATCGGAAATCCGGTCCGAGATCGCCTTGTAGCGCTCGGCATCCTCGGATTTGGTGAAACCCAGCGTCCAGGAGTGTACGCGGTGGATGTCGGCGAAACCACCCTTTGAAAAGGCGCGCAGCAGGTTCAGACTGGCAGCGGCCTGCGTATAGGCCTGCAGCATCCGCCCCGGGTCCGGGATGCGGGCCTCGGGCGTGAAATCAAAGCCGTTGATGATGTCGCCGCGATAGCTGGGCAATTCGACCCCGCCCATGACCTCGGTCCCGGCGCTGCGCGGTTTGGCGAACTGCCCGGCCATGCGGCCCACCTTGACCACAGGCACCTTGGCGCCAAAGGTCAACACGATCGCCATCTGCAGCAGCACCTTGAAGGTGTCGCGGATATTGTCGGCGCTGAATTCGGCAAAGCTTTCAGCGCAATCGCCACCTTGCAGCAAAAAGGCCCGCCCGGCCGCCGCCTCGCCCAAGGTGCGCTTGAGCGCACGCGCCTCACCGGCAAAAACCAGCGGCGGATATTTGGCCAACTGCGCCTCGACCAGGCCGAGTGCGGCGCTGTCGGGATACTCCGGCATCTGGATGCGCGGCTTGGCGCGCCAGGCGGTCTTGCTCCAGGCGTTGGTCATGGCTTTCTCCGTCGATGGCCGACAAGTCGCCCCTGTCAGCGGTATCAGCGGCTCATACACCGGGTTTGCCGCGCTTGCAAACCCGACGAATCGCATCGCCGCGCTGCGCTGGGGTTCTTGCGGCGCTCCCGGTTTCCTGATTGGATTGCGACAACCGCGCGTCGGGAATGGACGCCGCCTCCGCTTTTGGAACCTGCCATGCCAGACCTGCCCGCCGTGCGCCCTGCCCGCCCCTTCAAGGCGACTGGGCGCTCTCCTGCCACTGTGACCGCCCCTGCTGCCCCTCGTCTGGCCCCCGATCCGGTGCGCCAGCGGCATTTCGTCTTTGTGCTGCTCAACCAGTTCACCTTTCTGCCCTTTGCCGCCGCAATCGAGCCCCTGCGCATCGCCAACCGGATGAGCGGGCAGGCCCTGTATCGCTGGACGCTGATGGCAGAATCGGGCGCCGAGGTGCGCTGTTCCAATGGCACCGTGGTGCGTGTCGATTCGGGCCTTGCCGATGTCGGGCGCGACGATGTGGTGCTGGTTTGCGGCGGCATCGACGTTCGCACGAACACCACGCAGCCGCTGGTCAACTGGCTGCGCAAGGTGGCGCGCAAGGGCTCGGTGATCGGCGGGCTGTGCACCGGGGCGCACAGCCTTGCCGAGGCCGGGTTGCTTGAAGGCCGCCGCGCGACAATCCACTGGGAGAACCGCGACGGGTTCTTGGAGGAATTCACCGCCACCGACCTGACGAAATCGGTTTTTGTCATCGACGGCAACCGGTTGACCGCAGCCGGGGGCACGGCGGCGATCGACCTGATTCTGACGTTGGTGGCCGATGACCATGGCAAGGATCTGGCCAATGCGGTGGCCGACCAGTTGATCTATACCACCATCCGCACCGACCGCGACATCCAGCGGCTGTCGATCCCCACCCGCATCGGCGTGCGCCATCCGCGGCTGAGTCGCGTGATCGAGCGCATGGAACAGGCGATCGAGGAACCCGTCTCGCCGGCCGATCTGGCCGAAGAGGTGGGCATGTCTACCCGCCAGTTGGAACGGCTGTTCCGGCGCTATCTGAACCGCTCGCCCAAACGCTATTACATGGAACTGCGGCTGGCCCGTGCGCGCAACCTTCTGATGCAGACTGAACTTTCGGTGATCAACGTCGCGCTGGCCTGCGGGTTTTCCAGCCCGTCGCATTTCTCGAAATGCTACCGTGCGCAATATGGCACGACGCCCTACCGCGAACGCGGCGCGCACGGTCTGGACGACGAAGCCGGCGCCGAACCCGGCGAGGATCAGGATCTGGGCGCGTTGCTCGACGATCAGGAGTGACGCGATGCGCCTGGTTCTACTGGCGGCAGGCGCCTCGCGACGGATGCTGGGGCGCGACAAGCTGATGGAAGAGATCGACGGCGAGGCCCTGCTGCGCCGTCAGGCGCGCGCGGCTCTGGACGCAGGCGTTGGGCCAGTGGCGGTAACGTTGCCGCCAGACCGCCCTCACCGAGCGGCGGCCTTGGACGGGCTGGCCCTGCAGCACCTGATGGTGCTCAAGGCTACCGAAGGCATGGCCGCCAGCCTGCGCGCCGCCGCACTCTGGTCCACAGGCGACGCGTTGATGATCGTGCCCGCTGACATGCCCGACCTGACCGCGGCGGATTTCGTTTGCATGGCCAAGGGCTTCGATGGCGTTCAGCCTCTGCGCGCCTGCGGTCAGGACGGCACGCCGGGGCATCCGGTGGTATTTCCCGCAGCTCTACTGGAGGCCTTCACCAGTCTTCATGGCGACGAGGGCGCCCGCACCGTTCTGCGCGCGTATCCGCCGCGCCTGCTGCCCTTGCCCGACCGGCATGCGCTGACTGACCTCGACACCGTGCAGGACTGGGCGGACTGGCGCGCGCAGCGGGATTGACGCAGTTCATGGCTCGCGGGCTCAAGAGCCAACAAAAGCACTAAGCCATAAGCATGCATCGGTTGCCATGCCCCGGTCAAAGTCTTCCAAGGCCCGACGCGATCGGTGAACCCGGAAACCTGAGAGGGTTCTGCCCCGCCATAGGTGACGGAAACCCTAGGCTGAAGGTCCTGACCCATGGTTTCGCGCTGGACGACCGCCGGATCGACGCGCTGCGGGCATTCCTGCGGGCGGACACCGACGAACGGTATAACCCCTAGCTGGCTCAAGAAGGGGGGAACTCTATCCCTCTGAGGATATTTGAAGAGCAAAGAGGGGCGCAATTTGAGTCAAATTGTCCCTTCGCCGCAGTGTTCATCTCGCCTCAGATGCCCCGGTTTGGACGGTTTCAGCGTTGGACCATCAGCCTGGTCAAGCCATGGAAGTGGTAGGTGCCGGCATAGTGCGGCGGTTCGGTCAGGTGCAGACCGGGCGCAGCGGCGAGGAGGATCGGCAGTGCCGCTGCCATTTCCAACCGGGCCAGCGGCGCTCCGACGCAAAAATGCAGCCCAACACCAAAGGCGAGATGCGGTTTGAGCGGCCGGGCTGGATTGAAACGTGCCGGCTCGTCCCAGACTTCAGGATCGCGGCCAGCGGCGGCGATCATCACGCCGACTTCGTCGCCGGGTTCAAACACATGGCCCATGACCTCGACGCGTTCATAGGCCCAGCGGGTAAACATGTGCAGCGGCGGGTCGAGGCGCAGGGTTTCCTCGATCGTGGCGTCGAGGGTGGCGGGTGCCAGCCAGTCGCGCGGCCCGCCCTGTTCGAGCAGGGTTTTCACCCCATTGCCGATCGCATGCACCGTCGCCTCGTGCCCGGCGTTGAGCAAGAGGATGCAGGTGGTGATAAGTTCGTCCGCGCTCAGGCGCTGGCCGTCTTCCTCGGCGGCGATCAGCGAGGTGATGAGGTCATCGGCCGGGCGTTTGCGGCGCTCGTCAACATAGGCGCGGAGGAAGGCGGTGAACTCGGTGCTGGCCAGTGCTGCGGCATCCTCCATCGCGCGGGTGCGACCGGCCTGATACATGCCGACCATGGCGTGTGACCAGCCAAGCAACTGGTCCTTCATCGATTCCGGCACGCCCAGCATACGGGCGATCACCACCACCGGGATTACCTGCGCGAAATGCTCGAGCAGGTCAAAGGGACCATCGGGCAGGCGGTCGGCAAGGTTCTGCGCCAAGGCCTGAACCTCGGGCATCAAGGCATTGATGCGCCGCGAGGTGAAGGCGCGCAGCACGAGGTTGCGCAGGCGGGTGTGACGCGGCGGTTCGAGCTCCAGCATCGAATTCGCCTCGACCGCATAGAAGGGTGCGGTATGCGGGGCGACGGGCTTTCGTTTGTTTTCGGGCACTTCGCGGCCGAACCTGCGGTCGCGCAGGATGGCGTTGGCAGCGGCGAAGCCAAAGACACAGGGCAGATTGTAATCGTCCCAGAACACCACCCGCCCAGCGGCGCGCGCGCGGTCATAAAAGGGATAGGGGTTCTGAACGAAGGCGTGATCGGTCGGCGACTGGCTCAGG
>Ga0209573_1005772_pt1 | contig 10835 bp, 5 predicted proteins | sample TNRBio252014_DNA_FD_185870 | JGI IMG/M metagenome (GOLD analysis project Ga0209573, IMG submission 185870) | Wastewater treatment Type I Accumulibacter community from EBPR Bioreactor in Madison, WI, USA - TNR Reactor_6/25/2014_ DNA (SPAdes)... | ecosystem: Engineered > Bioreactor > EBPR >...
GCGGAGGACGCGGATGAACCGCGCCTGGATGAGCGCGGAAAGTCCGTACACGAAGTTCCAGGTGGGTTCGGACGCGGCCCAGTTCCTGACGGACACCGGCACCTTTTTCTTTTCGCCGGCTGACGGAATGCTCGATCAGCTGCGCGCCCAGCGTGAGCGGATCCTGACGGACCCGTCCGCACGGCGGGAGGCGCAGCGCCAGGACCAGGACGGCTACACGGTCGAACGGTTCTTCATCGGTTCGTTGGACCAGGGCAGCCGGGTCCGGCTCCGCACGGCGTTGGCACCTCCTGACGCGACCCGCTATGAACACTCGAGCTCCACGCGCGCCGTGCGCAGGGACGCGCCCACCCCGGCGGCCCCGCCCCGTCCGATCGAGCCCCCCAAATTCTCGGTCCCCGCTGCCGCGCCGACCGGTCCGGATCTGTCGTTGAGCCGCCTTCCGGCCGTCGTTCCGGTTCCACCGGCCCCTATCACTGCTTTGCCGGTCCCTCCGCCCGATCGATCGAAGCCCGTCGGAGTGTTGTCGTCCATCACCCTTCCGTCATCGGCCCAAGCCAAGGTCCCGCCGGCCCCTGTCGAACCCTACAAGATCCAGGTCCGGCTGGACGGGGCCGTTGTGTTGAGCCAGCCCGGCGCCGCGATCAACGGACAGCCGGTCGCACTGAACAAACTCACCGGCCAAGCGGTTTATTCGTATTCGATCCCGGGCGGTCCGTCGTATGAATTGCGCTGGTCCGATCCGGACAAGCAGCGGCTGTTGCTGACCCGGGACGGTTCCCCGGTCGCTTTGAACGAACCGGACGCGTTCACCCTCGTGCGTCTAAGGAACTTTTTGCCGTCCGGCGCCCGGCTGGCTTTGGCGGTCGGGATCGTCGCAGATTCCGAGGCTCTGTTCGAGGAACGCGCGACGGCGGTGAATGAATCGGTCTCGGCCGCCGGCGTTGTCAGGCCGATCGACCTTGAGTGGGTCGGCCCGGGCGAAACGGCTTCGAGCGCGTTCATGAGCTCGAACCAGCTGAGGGACAAGGTCCTCCTCGATGAGGGCGCGTTCGATGGACCAAGGCTCGTGGATGCTCAAGGCATGGGGTCGCAGATCAAGTCGGCGGCCGCCCGCGAGACACGTGTCCTGGAGACGCTCCTTCGGTTCATTCAGAGCGCGGAAGCGAGGGGGCAGGCCCTGGACGATGCGGCGATCGACGCCTGGATGGATGTCGTCACCGGTCCCGGAGCGCTTCCGGCCGTCGAACCGATGAAGATCGAGGTCCGGTCCGGCGGGTACGCTTTTCGCGCGGCGGCGGAACTTCCCCGGGTCAGCGCGGAGACCGCGGTCGTGAAGCTTGCCACGGCGTTCACAGGCTCGGACTCCTACGCCTCGGCGCGGGAGAACGCCCTTGAAGCTGCCAGGTCCCTTGAACAGGTCCTTCGCTCGGCACCTGTGTCCGAAGGTCCGGAAGACCCGACCGCGGCTGTCCGGTCCGAAGTGAGCCGCGCGCTCAAAAAACTCTCGGCCCTGCGCGCCGCCTCCGCCGCGAAGCGGGCGGAGCTGAATTCCGGGTTTGGTCCCGGCATCGGCGAAGACGGAGGAAAAATATACATCGAAGAAGCCCTGTTCATGGAAGACCAGGCGTTCTTTGAATCGGAGGACAGGACCCTGAGCGAAAGGCTCCGGACCGCCGGCAAGGACATCCGGCGCGTCATCGTCGTCGAACTGACCGAGCGATGGGAAGCTCTGGCTCCGGAAGAACGGGTGTCCGCCTACCGGACCGAGCGGAATATCCGGGGGGACTTTGATGTGATGTTCCTGGACCCGAAGGACGGCGGGACCGTGTTCGGTGACGGCGGGAAGCATCATGCGCTCCTGACGAGATACGCTTCTCCGCTGGCAAATTCGGCCCTGCCTCAACACCTGTCGGTGATCGAACCCATCAGGGTCGAGAGCGCGTCCTACGCAGGCGTCCTCTTCGCCGCGGCCAGGCTTCTGATTGAGGACAACGACCGGCTCCCCGGCATGAAGAAATTCGCGGCCGGCCGCTATTTTTACCTGCCGCCGCTGGGCGCCGGGGATCTGCTGAGGGCCCTCATCGGAGCGCGTCTGTCCGCGGAGGCCGCCGCGACCTCGGCCTAAGCGCTCTTGGGGTCCGGGAGAGTTTACACGCCCGTTACCCCCGTCTCACACGGCTGTAACACACGGACTGTATCCTTGAGAACGTCATGAAGTACCCATCCCAAACCCGCGCTTCGACGGCTGTGTTGTGCGTCGTTCTTGTGCTTGAAGCGGCGGCCGGACATTCGCTCGCCTGGTCCCAGACCCAAAACACCTCCGCCGAATCCGTGCCTTTCTCCCGGCAGTGGACGAATTTTTTCTCGTCGATGCCGGCGCAGGTCGGACGATTGGAGGAAATTTACGATTCCCGCCGTTCCAAGGACACGCCCGCCGCTTCGGGGGCATGGAGCGACCGGGCGATCCTGCTCATCGAGGACGCCCCGGCTTCGCCTTCCGCCCAAAAACGTATCGCATCCCTCATCATCTCGATCGTGTCCCGATCGGGGATCTCGCTCATCGGCGTCGAAGGCGCCGAGGGTGACGCGTCCCTTTCATTTTTAAAAAAACTCAGCTCTCCCGGCCGCCGCCGCGAAGTCGGACGCGAGTTCGTGGAACACTCCAAGCTTTCGGGCGCGGAATGGGCGCATCTGACATCGCGGACAGAGACGGTCCTCTGGGGCTCCGACAACTCCGACCGGTTCAGCCGTTCGGCGGAACTCTACCTCAAGGCGATGGGCGCGCGCGAACACGCCAGGCGTCACTTGAAGCAGATGAGCCTCGTGCTGGCGCTTTTTCTGCATAAGGAAGCGTTCCTGTCGGAACCGCTCAAGCCGAGGATCCGGCAGTCGGTCCTTTCACTGTCGAGCCTGGTGCGGATGCTGGATTCCGAGCCGGGCGCCCTCGAAAGTTCGGAGATCAGGGACGTGAGCGTGCATTACCGGGCCGCCGCTCAGAACATCAACGACGCTGTCCGCGAGCTGGGTCTCGGCGAGACGGGTGTATTTTTCTCGGACCCCGTTTTTGAACAGATCGGCGGGATGGACGCAGAGTTCGTGAAGTCCGTGCAGCAAAGGGACACCGAAGCGGTCCGCCGGATGCTCGAAGCGATGGACGCACGCCGGGTCCGGAGCGCCATTTGGGTCGTCCGGACGGACCGGATGTCCCGGATCGTTCAGGAGATCCGCCGTTTGGGTGTTTCCTATTTGCGCGCGGCCCCCGGCCAGGAAACCCCCGATACACCGGGCAGTTCGGCGGCTTACCGCAGGGAACTCACGCTCAGCTTTGGCGCCGGTAAGATCGGCCGCGCGGCCGGGATCGACCCCCAGGATTCCGAAAGGCTGTTCATCGGCCGGCCGCACAACCCGCTCAGGGTCCTTCCGCTCATGGCTCAGGCACCGCTGGACCTGGACCGCGGCCGCACGCCTCGATTGGCGGAGCTGGCGCGGACGCTCAGTCCGGAGGCCGGCACCCGCGTGGGGAATCTCATCGCGGCTTTTCAAGGCGCGTCGCGGACGAACCCGGTCCCGGTCATGCGCAATCCGGCTTCCGGAGGGAAGGGAAATTCCCAGGTCCAGGTCGAGACGATGCCGCTGCCGCCCCAGGCCGCTCTGCCGGACCTGGGTCCGCGGGACGCGTGGCTCGGCAGTTCCGCTGACGAGGAAAGCCAGGCGCGGTACCTCGCGTTCCAGGAACATCTCACCGCGATGAACGTGGAGCTTCCGGGCCGTAAGTTCCGGGACGGGAAAGAACCGCTTTCCCCGGAAAAGATCCAGGCCGCCGCTTCGGATTATGCCAGGCGCCTGAGCTCCCTCGTCTCGGGCCGCGAAGAGGTCCGGCTCAGCCTCATCCGGTCCGTGGAGAACGCGGTGGTGGGTTCGGGGAATATTTTTGCTTCCGGTTCCATCGGTCCGGTGTGGTCGCTTTTTTGGGGCGATCCGGGCCGCCGCGAAGGGATCCTCACCGCCGCCGCGCGGAACGGCTGGATCCGCCCGCTCCGTGCGCGGGCATTGGACCTTAAGCGCGCGCGGACAGAGCATGGGTTGTTGGTGGATTTTTTACGCGGGACCAAGATGAACGCCGGCATTCCCAAGAGTTACCGGCTTCCGCAAGGCTACTGGGAGATCCATAGAGGGCAGACCGACAAAGCGGGCGAGGTCGATCGGATCATCGAACGCCAGATCGCGGAGAACAGCCTGTCGATCTATGACGGCGCGGTCTGGCAGATCGCGCTGGCCTTGGCCGCGCCCCGCGAGACGGCGGGCGAGGTCCGCGGTCTCACCCGGGTGCTGACGGACGGGAAGTTAGGGGACTTCGAGACGATCCGCGCGCATCGTTTTCCTTACCGTTACGGTGACCGTCAGCTGCCGATGCCCAAGTCGTCCGCATTCTTCTTCCGGATGATCGCGGACCGGTACACCCAGCCGGATCCGATGGGCGGTGCCACCCGGCATGAGAATTTTCCGAACCTGGCGATCCTGCACCATGAGGATTGGAAGCCGGTGATGGGAGAGCAGGCGTGGGCGGCCGTTCTGGGACCTCTGCATTCCGAGCGCCTGCTGGTCCCCGCAGGGGTGCCGGCATCCTCCCAGGCGCAGGACCTGGCGGTGTCGCTTCTGCCGGCGTTCGAGTCGATGATGAGTCCGATCGGGGCCGTGTACCACGTGCCGCACGGGACCCATGGCAAGAGCGGGTATGAGATCAGCACCGAGAACAACCTGTCGCTTTTGGCCGCGGTCCGGATGCTGCACAAGAGGCTGGCGGCGCAGGGCAGGACCCAGGCCGCCGATCGCGCGGCGTGGATCTTGAACGGACTTCAAAGTTATTTCAGGGGGCATGCATTTGACCGGGCGGCAGGCATTTTCATCCAAGGGGGGCATTACCTCGAAGGCCGGTTCGTCCCGTCGTCCGTGTTCGCGGCGGATTGTCAGACCTGGGGCATCGCCGCGCTCGGGCCCGACTGGATCGACCGGGAGTTCGGAGAGGGCGCGGCGCGGAAGGTCTGGCAGACGACCCGGCGCCGGTCCGGGACGTTCGACGCGTGGGGGAATCTCGAGGGCATCGGGTTCACGGACCAAGAGGACGTGATCTCGATCGAGTGGACCGCGGGGGCGATCCTCGCGTGCCGGATGCTGGCCAGTTATTATTCAAAGACGCGGCCTGATTGGGCCTTGGAGTTCGAGTCCGACGCGGTGCGGATGCGGCTGGCGCTGGACCGGTACCGCGTGAAGTTGGACGACGGGTCCGAAGCCTACCTGTATTCGAACCGCAGATTTTTCATCCCGTTCGGCTGGTGGGCCAACCCCGTGCCGAGCCTCGTTTCCACCGCCTGGGTCATCCTGCTCGACCGCGGGTACAATCCCTTCTGGCCCGAAGGAAAATACCCTCCCGCCCCGTAGGTTCTTTTAAACGCTTTTGATCCGGTGAGAAGCGGCTTCGGCGAGCTCCACCAGAGAACGCTCGGTGGTCTCGAAGTCGATGCAGGCGTCGGTGATGCTCTGGCCGTACTGGAGCGGCTGGCCGGGCTTGAAGTCCTGGCGTCCGGCGACCAAGTGGCTTTCGACCATGACACCGAGGATGTGGCGTGAGCCTTCGCGGACCTGGTCGGCGACCGAACGCAGGACGAGCGGCTGGTTGTTGTGGTTCTTGCTCGAATTGGCGTGGCTCGCGTCGACCATCACGCGCGGGTTGACCTTGGCGGCGACGAGTTTTTCGGCGGCGGTGGCAACGCTCACGGGATCGAAGTTCGGTCCGGCCGAACCGCCGCGCAGGACGATATGGCAGTGCGGGTTGCCCATGGTGCGGATCACCGCGACGCGGCCTTCTTCATCAGTGCCGAGAAAACTGTGCGGATGGCTCGCCGACTCGATCGCGTTGACCGCGACCGTGAGTCCGCCGTCGGTCCCGTTCTTGAAGCCGACCGGCATCGAAAGGCCCGACGCCATTTCGCGGTGCGTCTGGCTCTCGGTCGTGCGGGCGCCGATCGCGCCCCAAGTGACGAGGTCGGTCAGGTATTGAGGTGTGACGGGGTCGAGCGCTTCGGTCGCGGCGGGTATGCCGAGCTCCGCGATGTCGACGAGCAGCTTGCGCGCCAGCGGCAGGCCGTGGGCCACGTCGCAGGTGCCGTCCAGATGCGGGTCGTTGATCAGGCCCTTCCATCCGACCGTGGTCCGGGGCTTTTCGAAGTAGACGCGCATGACGATATCGAGGGAATCTTTGAGGCGTTCGCGCACCGGCAGGAGGCGCTTGGCGTATTCAAGCGCGGCCTTGGGGTCGTGGATCGAGCAGGGGCCCACGATGACGAGGAGACGCCGGTCCTTGCCCGTCAGGATGTCGATGACTTCCTGACGCCAGCGGGCGATGGACTGGGACACGGCTTCGCTGATCGGGTGGAGCCGCTTGATCTCGGTCGGCGAGGGCAGAGGCTCGAGCGCGGTGACGCGCAGGTTGTATGTCTTCATAGGGGCTCTATTTTGAATGGAAACGGCGCAAAGTCAAGCTCCCCGGAAAGACCGTTCCGAGGCCCGTTCCATCCCCGGGCCGCCGGCCCATCCGCCCCGGATTGACTACTATTCATAAGAATAGTAGTCTAGACGAAACACTAGGAACGGGAGGCGGTCATGACAACGGCAACGACGGCGCGGCAGAAGAAGGTCCTCGACTTCATCATCGATTTCAAGTCCAAAAAAGGGATGCCCCCGACCCTCGCGGAGATGCAGCGGCATTTCGGCTTCTCGTCGCCGAAGGCCGTCGCCGATCACCTGACTTCCTTGGAGAAAAAAGGCCTCATCCGTCGCGAGCGGTACAAATCCCGCGCGATCACGGTCACGGACCCGGCCGCGTCGGCGCGGTCCGCCGAAGACCCGTCGCCCTACCGCGCGGTCTTCAGTCCGCGTTCCATCGCCGTGATCGGCGCCTCCCAGAAGGACGGTTCCGTCGGCTACAGCATTCTCGCCAACATCCTCCAGGGGCATTTTACGGGCGTTGTGTACCCGGTGAACCTCCACGCCGAGAGCATCCTCGGCGTCAAATGCTACCCGTCCGTCCTCGACGTGCCCGGGGACGTGGACCTCGCGGTCGTGATCGTGCGCGCGCCCGGCGTGCCGGACATCATCCGCCAATGCGTCCGCAAGAAGGTCAAAGGCCTCATCATCGTTTCCGCCGGGTTCAAGGAAACGGGTCCCGAAGGCGCCGCGCTCGAAACGGAAGTGAAGCGCCTCGTCGCCAAGCACGGCATGGCGCTCATCGGCCCCAACTGCCTGGGCGTCATCAACACGGACCCCGCCGTGAGACTGAACGCGAGCTTCTCGCGCTCGATGCCGAGACCTGAGCCGACGGCGTTCATCTCCCAGTCGGGCGCGCTGTGCACGGCGATCCTCGACTACGCCCGCGGCATCGGCGTGGGCTTTTCCAAGTTCGTGTCGATCGGCAACAAGGCCGGCGCCAGCGAAGTGGACATGATCGAGATGCTCGGCAAGGACCCCGCGACGCGCGTCATCCTGATGTACGTCGAGGACTTCGTGGACGCCAAGCGCCTGATCGAGATCTCGCGCGTCATCACGGGCGAGCAGGAGATCAAGAAGCCCATCCTCGCGATCAAGTCCGGCCGCACCGAGGCCGGCGCCCGCGCCGCGTCGTCGCACACGGGTTCGCTTGCCGGGTCGGACGAGGTGTACGACGCCATCTTCGCCCAGTCGGGGATCCTGCGCGTCGAGAGCGTCTCGGAACTTTTTGACCTGGCCGCCGCGTTCGGAAGCCAGCCCCTGCCGGCCGGCCGCCGCGTGGCCATCGTCACCAACGCCGGCGGCCCCGGCATCATGGCCACGGACGCTTGCATTCGCGCGGGCCTGGAAATGGCGAAGCTGGAGCCGGAAACGGCGAAGGCGCTCAAGGCCAAACTGCCGGGAGGCGCGAGCGTGAACAATCCGATCGATGTCCTCGGCGACGCGCGGAGCGACCGCTACCGCCTCGCGATCGAAGCGGCCTACGCCGACCCGGGCGTGGACGCGGTGCTCGTGATCCTGACGCCGCAGTCCATGACCGATATCGAGGAAGCGGCGCGTGTCGTCTCGATCTACGCCGCCCAGAAGAAGAAACCCGTCGTCGCCACGTTCATGGGGATCGTCGACGTTTCCAAGGGCGTTTCGATCCTGCGCGAGAATCACGTCCCGCATTATCCGTTCCCGGAAGCGGCCGCGCGCGTCCTCGGCAAGATGCACGAGTATTCCCGCTGGGTCCAGCGGCCCCGCACCGCCGTGCGCCAATTCCCGACCGGCCGCGCGAAGGCGCGCGCGATCCTGTCGCGGGTGAAGCGCGCCAAGTTGGCCCAGGTCCCGACGCCGGACGTCGAGGCGATCCTCAAGTTGTACGGCTTCCCGATGCTGCCGTCCGCGTTCATCCGCAAGGATGCCGAAGCCGCCGCGGCCGCGCGCACGGTCGGCTACCCGGCCGCGCTCAAGGTCGTGTCCGCGCAGATCATCCACAAGGTCGACGTCAAAGGCGTGAAGCTCCACATCAAGAACGACGCCGAGCTCGCCGAAGCGTGCGCCCGGATGCGCGCGGACGTGAAGCTCGCCGCGCCGGGAGCGCGGATCGATTCGTTGTGGCTGCAAAAAATGTCGAGCCCCGGCCGCGAGGTGATCATGGGCATGAAACGCGACGCCGCGTTCGGGCCACTGCTCATGTTCGGTCTGGGCGGCACCTATGTCGAGATCTTCAAAGACGTCACGTTCCGTCTGGCGCCGCTGCGCGAATTGTCCGCCAGGCGGATGATCGAATCCATCCGCACCTACCCGATCCTGCAGGGAGTCCGCGGCGAAGCCCCCGCTGACACCGACAGCCTCGCGGAGCTTCTGACCCGTCTGTCGCAGCTCTCCTGTGAGCTCGAGGACATTCAGGAGATCGACCTCAATCCCGTCATGGTCCACTCGGCCGGCAAGGGATGTCATGTCGTGGATGCTCGGATGATTTTATAGGGCGAATTGGTGTAAAATAGGTTCGCTTTGAGCCAATACTCTATTAAAAAATCAGCACGTCTGTCCGCCGCTTTGCCCGCGAGTGTTCTTTTTGCCGCGATGCTGGGCACTTTTTTCATCTCCACACCGTCGGCGGCGGAAGCCCAGTCCCGTATCGGCTCGCCGGTCCAACCAGGTCAAACCGACGCGTGGGACCGGGCCTACGCCCAGGCTCAAGAGTTCACGACAGCCGGCAAGTTCGACCAGGCGCTTGCGTCCGCGGAACTCGCGCTTTCCACCGCTGAAAAGGCCTTCGGTCCCGATGACGAACGCGTCGCCAAGACGCTCCGCGCCGTCGCTCAGATCCAGGTCGCGCGCAACAACGTCTTCCAGGCGCAGATCTTCTTCGACCGGTCGATCGAGCTCTACAAAAAGATCAAGGGGCTCAACGACCCCGAGACGGCCAACACGATGGTCCAGGCCGGCGCGCTCTACCTGGGGCTCCAGCGGATCCCCGAAGCCGAGGAGCTTTTTCGCACCGGTTACGAGGTCCTTCGCAACGCGTACGGCCGTGATGACGCGCGGATCACGATGGCGATGGGCGGGCTGGCGGAAACGTACAAGGCCGTCGGCGACACGCGCTCGATCGAACTTTTTCAGAACATCATCCGCATCCTTTCCGTTCAGAAGGGCTCGTCCGACCCGGGCGTGATCTCGAGCTACTACCATCTTGCCGACATTTATGAGGCGATCAAGGACTATGACCGCGCCGCGGAATGTTACTTCACGATCATCCGGATCCTCGAGGAGAAACACGGCATCCACTTCTGGCAGTTGTCCTCGATCTACAACAACCTCGGGCTCGTCTACGCGCGCGCGGGCCGCCGCGAGGAAGCGCAGAACGCCTACCGCCACTCGCTCGATATCCTGGTGCGCAAATACGGCCCTCAGCATCCTGAGGTCGGCACCGTCCTCGAGAACATGAACAGCCTTTACGTCCAAAAGGCCGGAAGCGTTTCCTGAGCCTCTTCCGCGCCGCCGCCGTCCAGCTCTCCGCTTCTTCCGACAAGGAAAAAAATCTCCGCAAAGCCCTCAAGCTCATCGCCCGCGCCGCCGACACCGGCGCGCGGGTCGTCGCGCTGCCTGAGAATTTTTTGTTCCGCGGAACGGACCGGCAGTTCCGCGGCATTCCCGAGAAACTCACCGGACCCTCAATGACCGCTTTGTGCGCCGCCGCCGTGCGGCACGGGATCTACCTTCTGGCCGGGAGCATCGCCGAACTCGTCCCCGGCAGCCGCAAGACCTACAACACTTCCTGCCTGATCGCGCCGTCGGGCCGGATCGAGAGCGTCTACCGCAAGATCCATCTGTTCGACGTGGACCTGCCGTCCGCCGGCCGTTCGGCCGGGAGCAAGGTCAGGGTCCGCGAGTCCGACAAATGTCTTCGCGGCAAAAAGCCGGTCCTGGGACTTTTGACCCTGCCGGACCGCGGCCGCAAAACCTCAGCGCTTCGCTGCGGACTTTCGATCTGTTATGACCTGCGTTTTCCGGAGCTTTATCGGGAATACGCGCTGCTCGGAGCGAAGGTCCTGTTCGTGCCGTCCAACTTTACCCGGCGGACCGGCCGGGACCACTGGGAGCCGCTTTTGCGCGCCCGCGCGATCGAGAACCAGTGCTTCGTGATCGCGCCCGGCCAGAGCGGCTTGGGGTCGCAGGGCGTTCTGAGCCACGGCACGAGCCTGATCCTCGGGCCTTGGGGCGAGACGCTCGCCAAGGCCCCCGGCTCGGGAGAGACGGTCATCCAGGCCGACCTGGACCTGGATCATCTCGACCGGATC
>Ga0209573_1005773_pt1 | contig 10835 bp, 9 predicted proteins | sample TNRBio252014_DNA_FD_185870 | JGI IMG/M metagenome (GOLD analysis project Ga0209573, IMG submission 185870) | Wastewater treatment Type I Accumulibacter community from EBPR Bioreactor in Madison, WI, USA - TNR Reactor_6/25/2014_ DNA (SPAdes)... | ecosystem: Engineered > Bioreactor > EBPR >...
GCGCGGCGTTTCAAACCACGTCACTGCCTGCCACATGTCGCACACCGAAGCAGCCGGACGCTTCGCTTCTGCCTGACCCTCCGCTTCGCTACCGGCTGCTTCCGTGCCAGTCCAGCCCACCACGAGCAATCCCGCCTTCATCATCATGGTCGGGGCAAGCCCTCCCTCTGCTGACAAAGGCCAGCTTGCTCCCCCACAACCTCTTGGACCGATCCGCAGACGCGCCGGACCGCGACCACTTTGCCCGCCTTCGCCCTCCATTCTTGTCGCCAGTCCTTGCTACATCTGCGGTTCCGTCCGCTCTGAAGCGCCTGCTCTCGCAGGCGGGGCAAGCGCGTCTCTGTGGAGACTTTCAAAGGATGCCTGCACAGGCGGGCCTTGTGGCACCGCCGCTTGCCCTTAGTTTTCACAAAACACTTCTCGGCAACCGGGTCGTTTCATCTACAATTCACGCACACTATGAGCCGCAGATTCCACACTATTCTCGCCGTCACGCTTTGTCTGTTTCCCCTCATTCCATCTTCTGCGCAGACAGAGCAGCAGAAACAAACGATGTCAGTGCTGAAGGCCGCGAGCGAACGCCTCATGCGCGGCGACATCGCAGCTCTCGACGAGGTGAAAGCCCTGCCGGGCATGTGCGTCAGGTTAAGTTCATGATGTTTGAATTGCTGGCATGTGGTGGAGAGTATGCGGCTATGCCCACCCCAGACCAAGCTGCTGACGTAACCCTCCACGAACCTCGTGATGTGGCTGACTTCATCCAAGCTCTCGGCATCCCTGAGCTGGAGCTTGAGTTGATCGCCATCGTCACGGGTTTTCAAAAACGCTCGCCGCGAAAGATCACCCCGGCAGCCCTGCTAAACTCGCTCTGCGCACAATGCCATGGTGGCACGCCCAGCTTCAACGACATCGCTGCATCCCTGGATGGCACTGCGGGGCGGCAGCCGTCACGACAGTCGGTGGCGGAGCGCTTCGGGCAGCCCTGCTTGCGCCTGATTCAAACCGTGCTGCGTCTGGCCATCGACAGACGCGTCGCCACCTCAATGCAGGAGAACTCGCCTGCGCACGGAGTGCTCGATCCATACTCACGCGTGCTCGTGCAGGACAGCACGATCATTGATCTGCCAGGCTGGCTCTTTGACACCTTCTCCGGCGTGGCCAACGGCGCGCACCAGGTGTGCAACGCCCGCATCCAGGCCACCTACGACCTCAAGCACATGGGCTTTGAGGCCTTCAGCATCGACGCCTACAGCAAGAACGATGTGAGTGCCGCGCCCGAGCTTGAACTACGTCCCGGCGACCTCGTGCTGCGAGATCGCGGCTACCTCAGCGTGAGCGAAATACAGCGCCATCAACAAGCCGGAGCCCACTTCATCTACCGGCACAAAACCGGCACGATCTATCGTGACGTGCAGAGTGACGAGCCGCTGGACTTGCCCAGGCTGCTGTGTCGTCACGGCAGCCTGGACCTGGAGGTGGCGCTCAATGACGCACCACGCACACGCGTGCGACTCGTCGCCGCACCCGCGAGCCAGCAGATCGCCAGTCAGCGGCGGATGAAGGCGAAGAAAGAGACCAAGGGGCACAACCCATCCGCCGCCGTGCTGGAGATGATGGGCTGGACCCTCTTTTTGACCAACCTAGGGCCGGAAGTCAGCTTCAGCACGCTGCTGGAGACGTATGGCCTGCGCTGGCGCATCGAAGTGATCTTCAAAGCGTGGAAGAGCCAGATGAACTTCCACGTCATACACCGCGTCTCCGCGCTGGAACTCAAGATCTGCCTCACGGCCAAGCTGGTGAACATCACCGTGGGCATGGGCCAGCTCTACAAGCTGTGTTATCAGCGAATGCGAGAGGCCACTGGGAGGGACTTGAGTCTGCTCAAATTCACCCGCTACATGGCAAAGATGCCCCGACGCCTGATGAGCATCACCGCGTGGCTGGCAGAAGGAACACCAGCATCCTCACCCACCTGCGTCGCCCTGCGCAAATACTGCTGCTACGACCAACGCAAGCGACTCAATTACCACCAAAAACAAAGAGCCTTATGCTTAACCTGACGCACATGCCTGCCGGGGGACGATTCGGTTGCCGGACTTCTGATGTTCTTCAAACAGAATTTCTACGTCTATTCCAAAGAGACCCAGAAAAAGGCCATTGCCGCCAAAGCTGCGCAATACATCACCGAATGCCCGACCGCCGCTGACTACATCAAGCGTCTTTTCAAGAAGGAGGAAGGAAGGCCCAAATCGGGAATGCTCATGAACTACCGGCAGACCACGCTGGACAGCCTGACCGCCGCGAACAACAAGTTCGCCGTCAGTCTCCTCATCGAACTTATGGACGAATCCAACTTGGAGGTGCCGCCCGGAGATTTTGCCGTTGCCATCGCCAAGATGGGCATCCCTTCTGCTCCCTTTACAAAGACAGAACTGAAATCCGCCGCCACGCCAGAGGGCGTCGCCAAATGGAAATCATGGTGGAAAGAAAACAAAGACGGCTTCCCTGAGAAGTGATGGTGTAGCAGTTATTTGAATGCCGTCTGATTAGCGATACGTATTCTTCCATGTTGGTTGTAAACCTCTTCGTGTGAACAAGAGCTTCGAGTGGGAAAAGCCTTTCCCTCGCGCCTACTGCGTGCAGCGCTACCCATTCTAACGGGACGCTTCCCGTAACGCCCTCGCTCCGGCCATCTGCCGCCATTCGGGCCAGCCTTCAGCAAGCCTTGACGAGGCAAGGCGCGACTGCCCCGAACCACGGCACTGCACACCGCTTCCAGGATCACCAAAGGACGCTGCCTTGCGACGCTACCGGCTTCGCCCTCCGCTAACGCAAGGCACATCCTTCCGTGCAGGTGAGTGCTGCTAAGAGAGCCAGTAACGCCGACCGCTTGTGCCTCGCTTGTCGGCTCTGATGCCTCCCGGACGTTCGTGCTGTCAAGGGCATCCACCAGTCTCCCCAAATTGTCCTCTCTCGTGCCTCGCTGCGGGACTTTGGGGATGCCCCTCTGGCGGAGCCTCCCTGTGACTGCCGCCCGTCCTACGGCGGTTTGGTCATCATGTTTTGCGCGCGCCCGAGTGCTTTGCGCAAACCCGCAACAGGAGGAAACATACATGAAACCAGACATCTACGAACAGGTCACAGACCGCATCATCACCCAACTTGAACAAGGCGTTGTGCCTTGGAAATCGCCATACTTCTCGAAGGTCGGATTACCCCGCAACTTCTCCACCGGCAGAGCCTATCAGGGCATTAACGTCTTCCTGCTTGGAAGTCTGCGCTTCACCTCGCCTCACTTCCTGACATTCATTCAGGCCAAGGAGCTTGGCGGACACGTCCGCAAAGGGGAACACGGTTCCCTTGTCGTGAAATACGGCACCTACACCAAGCACGAGGACCAAGCCCCCGCCATTGAGGACGAGGCAGAGACGCGCCGCTTTTTGAAGGCTTACACCGTGTTTCATGCTTCGCAGATCGAAGGCATCGAATTCCCGCAGCCCGATAATCTGCCCGAGCTTTCCATCACACAGAAGACAGACCGCGCCCGCGAGATCGTCGCAGCGATGTCGAACGCCCCCGCCATCCATGACGGGAATGCGGTTCCCTGCTATCGGCCCAAGACTGACAGCGTTCACATGCCGGAGCGTGGTTTCTTCGAGAGTGAAGAAGCGTATTATTCCACCCTCTTTCACGAGCTGAGCCACAGCACCGGCCACGCCTCACGCCTTGCCCGTAAGTCACTGCTTGAGAACAAGGGCATTGATGCCGCTGGCGACACGGCCCGCAAAGTCTATGCCGAGGAGGAACTGGTGGCAGAAATGGGCGCTTCATTCCTGAACGCCCACGCCGGCATCATGGAGGACGAAATCAGCAACTCCGCCGCCTACCTGCAAAGCTGGATTGATGCCCTCAAAGGCAAGGACGCCAAGAGCTGGATTGTCCGCGCTGCATCGCAGGCGCAGAAGGCAGCCAACTACATCTTGAACATTCAGCCGGAGGTTCTGCCATGAGCACCTTGCTTGCCCTCTCAGATGCCGAACTGATCGAATTGGCAGACCTTACCGATGCGGAGTTTGACGAGCTGGAAAACCAGCTCGCACTTCGCGCCGCGTGCCTTGGCTGGACTGGCGACCCCATGCGCCAGCCGCTCGAAACCGTCGCCGCCATCGTGCGCGGCATCATCGCCAAACGCACACCATGAATACCCTTGTCAAAGTCACCGGACCCCACGCCGGAGCCGTGAGAATCGAAGGAAAGCCCCGCGCCGCTTGGCGCGTTGCCGTGATCGAAACGCAGAACCGGAAGCCGCAAGGCAAGGTTTATCAATGCCTCAGCTATCGCCGCGCTGTCTCGTTATCCTGCAATATGGCGCATGACCGGAAATTGCATCTTCACCTTGAGGCATTGCCCCGATAGGGGCGCAAATCAGGCCGGATGTGCCATTATTCTGGCAGTCTCCCAACACTTGGAGGGTGCGCACTCCCTGCCTTTCAGATGGCAAGCTAAAGTCCCCGCCGACCGCTCAAGCAGAAAATTGGTTCCCCCTGAAGGTCTCCCCCAATTTTCGGCTTTGACCGGCTCGCTTCGCTTCGGCTTGAAGGGACTTTGTTTTGCTTTGCCATCAGGCAGCGAGAGGCGCCGCCCAACATAAAAAGGAGACAGAGCCATGAACGACAACACCAACAATCAAGACGCTGATTTTGAAACGCCCCTTTTCCCAGGGCATCAAACTTCAATGGAATGCATCGAACAAATGATCGACTTCACGCCAGATATTGAATCCGAGTATGCCTTGCTGATGACCCGCGATCTATTCCGAGGCGCACCCGACCTGCTAGATGCTGCAAAGTTTGCCTTCCAAGAACTTCAAAAACTATGCGATTCGCAGCCTACACTTTCCGCTGTTTCCAAACGGCTCAACGCTGCGATTGCCGCAGCGACACCGCCGCGCCCTCTGATGGCGTAGGCGGCCACGCCTCCCGATGCAATGCCATGAACCAGAAGCGCCGCTCTCTTTCGCTCACTCTGCGAATACTTTTGGAAGTCCCCGCCCTGCCCGTCCCTTGGTGCGGCTCAGCAAGCATCGCCTATAGACGCAGAAACCAGAGTTTGAGTTCGTCTCAAGATTACTGCGGCCCCTTGCCCCACATTTCCACCGCCTGAATTCTCCCCACTGGTTGCTTGAGCTTCGCTAGTTCGCGCAGTTCTGAACCGTCTGGTTTCATCCTGAAAACAGTGTCGCGGGTGGCAAGAACCACCACTCCCAGTTCCCGCATCAAAGCCACGGCAGCGGCGCTGTCATAGCCCACCAAGTAAGGATGCTCTAGCACCCTATGCGCTTCGCTGCCAATCGTCCTTAACCAGGTGCCCCGCAGCTTCATGTCTGGGATTTCTCGCGCATACATCAGCGTGTCATGGCTTACCCAGCCGATATGATTGGCTTCAATGCCTAAATTCTCTGCGGTCTTTTTTTCGACATCGACCACCACCACCGCCCGCCCGTTATTGCATAGCACATAGCGGCCATCCAGGGACGGGTCAGTGATCTTTTGGCAATCAAAAGGCAGCGTAGCCACCTCCTCGACCGTGTTCTTTTTCCGGTCGAATACGCTGACGGTTTTGCCACCGACGATGAAAGCGCATCTGTCGTTGTTGAGCCACTGAATATCCAAAACCTTGCCGCCAGTGCTCGGAAACAAGCTCGCCTCCGGCTTGTTGATGTCATAGGCGAAAAATTTGCCGTCATCCTCGCCCACCATCATCTGGCAGTCAGGCGAGCGCCTTTTCATGTTGTAATGCAGCGGCAGCTTCACCTGCTGCAAATCACCTGTGCGCAAATCTACCCGCAGCAGTGTGTTTTGCTGTTTTACCAGACAGGCGTTGTCTGAAGCCAATGACACATTGACCGAAAAGTAGAGCGCATTGAACTGGCCGTATTTCGTGGCCTGCCGCTCGTTGATAAACTTGAATGCGGTCCAGTCAATGCCAGCGATCCAAATGTCACCGTCCTTCACATACATGGCCTGGCTGCCGTCATTGGTAAACGCAGGAGGCGTTTCAACACCCATCACACCATCCTGTTTTCCATCCAGCCCGAACCGCATGATGCCACGCTCTGCCTGCACCATGAGATGCCTGCTTTCAGGATAGTAAAACACGCGCATCGGAATGCCCCGCAGCCAATTCTTGAAGATCACTTCACCTGTGCTGATGTCATAGAGGTCGCTGCCAACCAAGGCCAGCCAGCCCAGCTTGTCGGGAAGCGCGTCAGCTTTCTTTTTGATCTCTGCCACCACGGCGGGATCAGGCTTCGCAAACTCCCAGCGCGGCATGGAACGCTTGAAGAACCACCATACACCAAACAATCCCGTGCTAAGCAGCACCACGCCAAGCGCGATGGCATATTTGGGAAACGCCTTCAGTATGCGCCAGTTCATGAGATTTATTCAGCGGCAGGGGCTTCCTCAGTGAACCCTTTCGGCGGAGTGATGCTGATTTCTTCAATGAAGCAGTCGTTGTCCTTGTGGTCTTGAAGATTGCTGTCCGCTTCCTTCACCCAGGCGACCCGCTTTCCTTTGACGCCGTTGAAGATCGTGCGCAGGCCACGGCCTTTGATGGTGATGAGGAAGCCGCCAAATTCCAGGTCGATGCAGCCGCTTTCCGGGTCGTGGTTGAACCATAGCAAATCCGTATAGCTGAAACAGGTTTGCAGCCCGTTGCGAAACTGCAATTCCAGGAAGTTCTCCTGCATCCCTTCACCGATCAGAATGGAGAAAAACTTATCGCCATCAGGCGTCAGTTCGGCAGACTTTTCAGCCGCCTGTCTTGCCTTGAGAATTTCGTCAATTTTGTCAGCCATAGTGCCTCATTTTTTGATGACGACGGGACGCGGCGCGGCCTGCTTCGTCTTGGTTTCAGTTCTGTTTTTAGCCTGCCCCTCGCCGGTCTTCCTAATACTTGCTGCTTTTTCCTTTTTGGAGTGCTCCGCCGCTCGGTCCGCGTTGCTGTTCTGCAACGGTTTTACTTTTGCCCTCCCCATCTTGACCTCCTTCTCTTTGTCTCCCTGCGCAGACCTACCACGCACCTTGTCCGCCACTTTCTTGAAATGGCTGGCCGCTGACTCGTAGGCTTTTACCAGTCGCTCTTTGCGATCTTGAGGGGCTTTGGGTGCCGGAGGTTTTTCTTGAGCGGCTCCTGTCTTTTTGGCTTCATGAGCCGCCTTCAGCTCAGCGATTCTCGCGTCCGAGTGCTGGCTTATCTTGGGCCGTGTGATGCCTTTGCTTTGACTGCCCTTTCTCGGTTCTGAAGGATAGCCCTTGGAGCGGCTTTTGCCGTCCGCGCCAACCAGGTTCCGGCGCATCTCCACATAGCCCTTCCAGTCGATGACCTCGCCTGTTTTGCGTGGTTCGACCTTCCGGTGCTCGGTGAGCTGCTTGACGAAGGTTTTGGCACCGTCCAGCCCTTTGCGGCTGTGAACAGCCTCCCGCCATTGTTTTGCACCCAGTTCGCCGTTCATGAAGTTGGAGAGTTCCTGCGAGGTCAGTTCCGCCAGTTCCACGCCGGACATTCGCGTGGACGTGTTGCCGACCGCCTGCTGCAATTCGCGGCGGTTGTCAGTGTAGATGCGGAGGGTTTGTTTGCCACGGCTGCATGACACATAAAATTGTTCACGAGAACTGGCAAGGAACGAATCGGCGCTTTGTGCCACCAGCACGTCGCGGACGCTCCGGCTCTGGCTGGAATGCGAGGTCTGGCAATAGCCGTGCGCGATATGGCCGTGGTTTGCCGGAAGAATGGCCCCGTTGCTGAGGATGATCTCGCCCTTCCTGCCGAACTTCTCCACAGCTAAGAGGTTGCCGTTGTTGAGGCGTTTGCCGTTCGTGCTCTCCCCGTTTCGTGTGATGCGAATGCGGTCCCCCTTTGCTAGGGCGATCTCGCGTTCCTCATAGACCAGAAACTTTGCGGCCTCGTTGAGGGGCAGCGTGCGGGTTTTGCCTGCCTTATTCTGAATTTGCACCGTGCCGTTTTCGCCCTGCCCCAGCACCTTGAAAATTTCGCCGCGCTTCACGCCCTTGGCGTTTTGATGGAACTGAACAACCAGACCGGCACGGTAGTTCTCAGGAAGTTGGCGCTCCGCTTCCTCCCACTGCAAGTTCTGGTATTGAAGGAACTTCTTTTCCGCGCCGAGCTGTCCCGCCTCCCGGCGAGCCTCACGAATGGCGTTCGTGACCTTGGCGCTCTCCGCATGGGTCGGAGAGACGACCAGCGGAAACTCGCCCCGTCGCCCGAGGGCGATGTAATCAGCCGCCAGTTCCCGGTGACGCTGCGCTTCATCCGCGATCTCCACGAACGCTCCCAGGCTATCCAGGCGACGGAAGCCGGTTCTGAGGTCGCCTTTGCTGATGGCTTCAATGGCTTTTTTGTAGTCCTCGACTTCCTGCCGCCGGATCTCCGTCACTTCCGCGACGCGAAGACCGGCATGTTTTTGCAGGATTCGGAAGGCGTCACCCCGCGCAACCGGCGCGTGCTGCGCGGTGTCGCCAGTGAGGATGACGCGCGTTTTAGGCCCGGCGATTTCCATGATGCGCCACAAGTCCCTTGTGCCGAGCAGGCCCGCCTCGTCGATCCAGATGACCTGCCCACGAACCTGCTTTTGCAGCTTCGTGTTGAGCATCAGATGGGCGACCGTATCGGCACCCGCGAACCCCGCTTCACGGAGGGTTTCACGGGAAGCGACGGCGGAGGGAGCAAAGGCGAACACCTTCAATCCTTGTGCCTCAATCGCGGCCACCGCGTCTTTCATGAGCGTGGTCTTGCCCACGCCTGCGCCGCCGCGAATCGCCATCACCTGATCGCGGCTGGTGAGCAGATGTTTGACTGCTGCCCGCTGTTCCTCGGAGAGCTTTTCAGAATATGAAAGCCTGCCCTTGCCGCCCAGCGGCATGGCCGAGTTCCGGCCAGCACGAACAAAAGCAAGGAGGGCGACTTCTTCCGCCAGAACATCCACGGAAGTGCAAAGATGCTCATCGCCGATCTTGCGACCGATCAACTGCCGCCGCTCGAATTCAGCCTTGATGGCCTCCGGCGTCGTTTGCCCGACGCCAAAGCGAAGCGCTGCCGCCAAGATGTGTCCGCGTTCCACCACTGATTGCCGCTCGAACAGTTTGGAAATGGCATAGTCCACGGCCTGCCCCGCAGTCACTCTTTCGGCACCGCCCTGCCCGCGCTCATAGCAGACCTTGGAGATTTGCACCTTTTCGTCATCGGTGAGCCGGACACTCCACGCCGCCAGCAGGTCTGAAAAGGTCATGCCGTGTCGTTTTCCCTCCCTGCTTGCAGCCCCAAGAGCATCTTTGGCCTTGGCGTCCTTGATGCCCATTTCATCGGCCAGACGCTCAATTTGAGCGGTGCGCCGCGAGAACTTGGCAATGACACTGGCAGGCATCCCTTTGATTTCCCAGCCGCTTTTCCGGCGCTCGATGGCGTAGCCTTGAGCCACTAAACTTGCCGTCAGGCGGGCATGAAACGCCGCTTCAGCGTAATGCGCTTCGCGCTTGATGGCCCCGAACTCCGCAGCTTTCCATCGCGCCTCTGTTTGGTCGAAAGTCGCGTTGAAGGTGAAGCAGTGGACGTGAAGATGCGGATCGGGAATGCCACCGACCGGGCGTGAGGTGAAGTGAACAAACTCGGCCCAGGCGAGGTTTCCCGTGATGCGGTTTTCACGCGCCCCCTTTCTGCGGACCCGCGTTTCTGCCCTAGCCTCAAGTTCCGTCATCGTGTCAGAAACCGCCTGCCAGAACGCCTTCAAGACATCCTTGTCCTGCGTCAGCGCATAAAGCACGGAGAGACTTTTTGGCGCGTGGAAATTGAGGTCATACCCGACGCGGCGACCTTCCTTCGTGCGGGGTGTCAGCTTCTCGCCAGTGAGCGGATTGCGGTTCTCCACCAGCGCCGCGAACTGCTCCCGATCCACGTCCCCGGACAGCCCCAGCAGGCCAGCAGCGCGGCCATGCCACTTGCCTACCACCTCCTGTTTCTCGGAGTAGTAGTCCTCGCGTTTCAGACCTTCCGCATAGTATTTGCGGGCGGCTGCCGCGCTCGTGTGCGCCACAACTCTGAGCATTGGTTCATTCTACCACATCTGATTCCGCGAATCCATTTTCGCCGCTTACTCGGCAAAATTTGCCTGCTAGCAAGCTATTGAGCGAGCCAGCAAGGCAGCGAACTTGCCACCTTGTCAGGTTGCGAGCTAGCAAGCTGGGAAGGCAGTTTTCGAGCAAGTTTGCCGTCTAGCAAGGAGGCTACCGAGCTAGGAAACTAGCAAGCTAGCAACATAGCAATATGATCTTCAGACATCTCTCCTTAGCAGTGCTAAGGCTGTGGTTTTTGCTCGCCGCAGAGCGGCTGCGCGGCTAGCTTGCAGTGACCCCAGCACCCTCCCCTCATGGATGAATTCAGCCTCGCCAAACGTCCCCCATCTGCCCCAACAGGAGCAAAACGAAACTGGCCCGACGACGACGAGGCGCTGCTGGAACTGAGTGCAGACGGCAAGATCAGCCGGGCGGAAAACTACTGGTGCCTGAAGGATGCCTTTGAGGGCGTCCAGATTTTGGGAGCGACCGGCTCTGGCAAATCATCAGGGAGTGGGCAAGCCCTCGCCAAGGCGTTCATGGAGTCCAATCTAGGCGGACTGGTTCTCACCGCCAAGAACGATGAAGTGCTCTCATGGAAGCGCTTCGCCAAGGCCGCAGGCCGTGAGTCAGAATTGCTCATTGTCGGCCCCGACTCACCCCACCGGTTCAACTTCCTGCGCTACGAATTGAAGCGGCCAGGAA
>Ga0209573_1005775_pt1 | contig 10829 bp, 11 predicted proteins | sample TNRBio252014_DNA_FD_185870 | JGI IMG/M metagenome (GOLD analysis project Ga0209573, IMG submission 185870) | Wastewater treatment Type I Accumulibacter community from EBPR Bioreactor in Madison, WI, USA - TNR Reactor_6/25/2014_ DNA (SPAdes)... | ecosystem: Engineered > Bioreactor > EBPR >...
ACTACGCATGTTTCTCGCTGAGAATTATTCCGTTACAATGGAAAAAGAAGATTACATTATTTACGAACGACGATAGACGATGGACGGCAGACTGCTGCCACTCTCTACTTTCCGCTCCCCACAAATGAAACGCCTTTCCTACATCTACCTCATCCTCCCATTCATCCTCTTCCTCTTCGGCTGGGTGCGTCTCACCATCGCCATACCGCTTGCGTTAATTCTTCTCTTTACTCTCTGGCAACTCCTCAAACAACCATCCACTACTCACTATTCACCATTCACTATTCACTGGTCACCATCCACCGTTTACTGGTTACTACTCACTACGTTCTGGCTCCTCCTCTCCGGCATTGGCGGCTACGCCTTCCAAAACTGGGACCATAACTGGCGCAACGTCGTCCTGCGTGACCTGATGAACTTCGACTGGCCCGTCTACTATGCCCAACCCGAAAGCGGACCGGTCAAGATGCTGGTCTACTACGTTGGCTTCTGGCTGCCTTCCGCGTTGATCGCAAAATTCACCAACTGGCAAGTTGCCAATTTCGCCCTCTTCATCTGGTCGCTTCTCGGCTTGTTACTCGTTACGCATTATCTCGCCAACTTCTTCAAAACCTCCAACCTCAAAGCGGCACTGCTCCTCATCCTCTTCAGCGGATTGGATATCCTCGGCACGCTCTTCTTCTTGCAGGATTATCCGACCATCTTTCCACCCATCACCCATCTCGAAACCTGGGCAGGAAATTTGCAATATTCATCGTTCACGACGCAATTGTTTTGGGTCTTCAATCAAGCCATTCCAGCATGGTTGGTGATTTCAATGATTGCGAGCCTTGCAGTAGAAAATAAATCAGACACACGCACCGAACTCATCCTGCTCTGGTCTCTCTGCTTCTTCTTCGCCCCCCTCGCCTCGGTGGGACTTCTCCCTTACATCCTTATCGAACTCGTCAAGCAAACCGACTTCAAATCCCCTTTCAAACACCTGCGCTGGGGACAACTCGCTGCCGCCGTCATCATCTTTCTTCTTTCCTCTTTCTTCTTCACCGCCAACTCCGCTGCCCAACAACGAGGATTCCAATCCCTGCCACTCGATAAATTTCTCGCCTTCTTCCTGCTCGAAGGTGGGATTCTTTGGCTCGTCCTTGCCTCGTCAAAATACAAAGATCCACGTTGGATCGTCACGGGCATTCTCCTCGCCCTCATCCCCTTCATCCAACTTGGCAGCGGACGGGACTTCGTCATGCGCGCTTCCATCGCCCCGCTCTTCTACCTCATGCTGATGACCGGCGAGACCCTCTTCAATAAATCTACCAGCCGAACTTTACGCATCACGCTTTACGCATTACTTATCCTCGGCGCATTCACCCCGCTCTACGAAATCAACCGCTCCCTCTACCGCACCTACGATTACTACTTCCTACAAGATTCCTGCTCAGCCTGTGATTTTTCCACTGACCCGGTCACCAAACTCGCCCAACCCGGTAAGCCGGAAGAGGAACATCCCGGCACTCTTACTGCCGATGCTTTACCAACACTTCAATTCATGACCGATGAACTTTCACAGAACTTCATCGCGAATGTGAGACAGACATTATTTTATAAATACCTAGCCAAGCGTTAACAATTTTCTACTTTCCACTTTCAACAAGGAATCCCATGCCCGAACTCCCAACCCTATCAGACCCTCAAGCCTTTTACGCCCAAGTATGGAATATCGTCGCCCGCATCCCACGCGGAAAAGTCGCTTCGTATGGGCAGATCGCCAAAATGCTGACTCCGCCCGCCGGTGTGGATGAAGCCACCTTCGCCGAGTTCGGCGCATTGTGGGTCAGCAATGCCGTCGCCGCCAGCCCCAATGAGATTCCGTGGCAGCGTGTGGTCAACTCAAAGGGGCAGATCACCGAACGGGACGGGGTGGAGGCGAAGCGTCACCAACTCATGCTGTATGATGAGGGCGTCCCATTCAACCCGCGCGGACGCATTGACATGCGCAAATACGGCTGGAATGGAAAGTAAAACAGTTCGTCGATAAAAAGGAATTTCCCATGTCCTTCTCTTCTCCCCCCAATCCGCAAGCCTATTACGAACAAGTTTGGGCAATTGCCCGAATGATCCCGCGCGGAAAAGTTGCCACGTACGGACAGATCGCCAAAATGATTCCGCCGCCCAACGGCGTGGAACTCGAAACTTACGCCGCGCTCTCTCCGCGATGGGTTGGTAGCGCAATGGCAAATTGTCCCGACGATGTGCCATGGCACCGCGTCATCAACTCGCAAGGCAAGATCAGCGAACGCCCTGGCGCAGAGAGACAACGTCCGCTGCTCGAAGCGGAAGGCGTGGTCTTCGATGCCAAAAACAAAGTGGACTTGAAAAAGTTCGGTTGGAGCGGCAAAGACGAAAGCGATGTTCCGCAACAACAGACTTTGTTTTGAAAAAATAGAAAGTGGAAAGTAGAAAGTCATCATCCTACTTTCCACTCACTACTTTCCATTCATCATTCCTCATTCTACATTCACTATGACTCTCCTCATCATCGGCGGCACCTCCACCGACATCCTCCATCTCGATTCCCAAACCCTCCCTTCTGCGGGCGGTGCAGGGATGTACACCGCCATGGCGGCCAAGCGCTGCGGATCAAATGTTTCACTTTTTGCGCCCAATCCAAATCCCGTCCCCGACGTTCTCCAACCCATCGCGGACAGGCTCACTGAATGGCTCGGTCCCATCGTGGAGCCCGAAGACGGGTTGCCGCATTTTGAAATCTCCCAACGCGGCGGCAAGACCGAATATCTCAAAGCGACCTTCGGCGCCGAGTCAACACTCACGCCAGAGATGCTGCCCACCGACCTTTCGAAATATGATTGCATTCACATCGTCCCGCTTGGCGACGCGCAAAAGCAATTAGATTTCATCACTGCCTGCCGTACGCGCGGCGCAAAGAAAATCTCGGCTGGCACATATCTCATCAGCGTCAACGAATCACCTGAGCAGGTTCGCAGCATCATGAAAAACACCGATATCTTCTTCATGAATCAAAGCGAAGCCATCGGCTTATTCGGCTCGCTCGAAGCGACGCACACCGACGCGGGCAAACTGCTTTTCATCACCCTTGGCGCGGACGGCGCATGTGTCATCCAAGGCGATCACAAAACTTTTATCCCTGCCGTCCCAACCAACGAACTCGACCCTACTGGCGCGGGCGATACCTTCTGCGGTGCAACGCTGGCGTATCTTGCGCAGGGAAACCATCCCGTCATGGCGGCGCAGCACGCTGTTCCGCTTGCCGCGCAGATGATCGCGCATGTTGGTCCAACCGCGTTGTTGTTCGACCAAGCCGCGCCTGCCATCCCAGCCAGCCCCAAAGCGCAGACGAACCCGACCCAGATTCAAAAAATTTCCAACATGGTCGCCGCGCTCGATGAAGCCGCGCCCTTCAACTTTATCAGTCCCGAACTCCCGCCTGCGCATCACCCCAAGGTGCTTGATTATTTTTTCGCGGTCACGTTGCAGCAATTCAGTTTTTGGAACGAACAGAACAATCGCTATCACACGCCGCTGATTGCGCCGCTTGGTGGAGTCAGCCAAAAGGGCGCATTCTATCTCTTCGATGCATACAGGCGTCGGCTTGAGTCGGATGCGGATTTTTGTTCCCCCGAGCGGCAGGCAAATCTCAGCCGCGCCGAGTTGCTTGAAATCTTCAAAGCTGATGATGGGACGGATCCCATGCCCGCGCTGGACTTGCATTTGGAAATGGCGAATGCCTACGGGCGGGATATGCTTGCGCTTCGCCTCACGCCCGAAGCTGTTTTGCAAAAAGCCCGAGCCTCTGCCACGCCGTTAGCGACTCTCGTCTCCATCCTCGACAAAGTTGGCGGATACAAGGAAGACCCGCTCCGCAAAAAAAGCGGACTGCTCGCACTCATCCTCAACCAACGCCCCGAAGCGTTCCTGACCTTTGCCGCTGGCGAGCAAGTGGAACCCGTCATTGACTATCACCTGATGCGCTCGTGCCTGCGCGTGGGTTTGGTGGATATTCTCGACGAAGATTTGAAAACCCAAATCACCAACCGCGAACTGATCTCCCCCGCCGACGAATGGGCGATCCGCCTCACCGCCTACCGAGCCATTGAAGAGGTGGTGGCGTTATCCGGCAAATCCACCGGCGCTGTGGACTGGTTCTTCTTCGGCGCGCGCAAACGCTGCCCCGAAATGACCGAACCCGAATGCAGTTTGTGCCAGATCGATTCCGTTTGCGCCCATCGGCGGGAACTTTTTCAGCCTGTTTTATGTACTAGCTTCTACTAAACACATATCTTGTGTATGTTTGGAAATAAACAACCGAAAAAGGATTTATCAGTACATGAAAAACATGCTCAAAAATGTTCTTGTTTCACCCGCCACATGGTTCTTTGTAACTATCTGGCTCGCCTCTATTGGATACTTGTTGTTGACGGGAAACGGCGTAATCGGCTCAACTACTTTTGCGTTGGGCATTTTGGTTTTCTCTGCTATTACGGTTTCTATAACCGAGAATCAAGCGGAGAACCCAGTTGCAGAAAAGAAACAATCACCGTTCTTCTGGCTTCAACTTCTTGTCGTTGTATTCTTTATCCTTCTAACAGGCTATCGCGGATTTGTCTTCAACGTCCAGCCTGCCCGTGCCATGAACATCCCCGTTTGGTCGTGGTTTGGCGATTGGTTTTCAAACCTTGGCGGGCGTTATTTGTCCAACCTGGTTGACCATTCCCCTGGGCTTGCTGCTGAGAATTTTGCTGGCTATTTTTTGATTCCCTTTGTTCTTTTGTTGCTGTTGCGCGCACGCCTTCCCGATTTGGGGTTTGGCAAGGGACATCGTGTCTCGCGAGTGACTGCCTTGTGGGTGAGCATTCCACTGGTTTTCTTCATCATCAACATCGTAAATGGTTCCACGTCACTGATGCGATTGGGGATGATGTTCTTTGGAAATCTATTACGGAACGGCTTCTCGGAAGAATTTCTTTTTCGCGGCGCGCTTCAAACCCGTTTGAAAGATTGGCTTGGCTCCGAATGGGCATTGGTTTTGCAAGCGTTGGTCTTTGCAGTCTGGCACCTCGGCGCGGACACACAGTTCATGGGCGGGGACGTTCTGCAAGGCTTGGCGCTTGGCATAGCATCACACAGCATATCAGGGCTGGCAATGGGCGTCATCTTCCAACGCACGCGTAATTTGATCGCGCCATCCATTACCCATGTAGTGATTAATATGTTCGGGAGTTGAAGTTGGCGTTTCGGGCGGTTGCAATGAAATTGCACACACCCTTTTGAGCCCTTTTGGATATAGTGGTGAAGATGGAGGTAGTTATGTATATCTTTCAAGTTCATCACTATATCAAACCAGAAAGCGTCGAAGCATATAAATCTGCCACCCTTGAGAACGCCCTCAAGACCCGCCTTGAACCTGGTGTGCTGCGCTTCGAGTTCTTTCAAGATACGGCAGACCCAACCCACTTCAGTCTCTTCGAAGTCTATGCCGATATGGCGGCACGGGACGCCCACCTTGAAACCGAGCATTTTCTAAAATGGAAAGATGTCTACCTTGCCACGCAAGCGCGTAAAGGCGAAGGGCATGAGTTTACAGCGATCTATCCAGAAGAAGGGGAATGGAAAAAAGTTTAACGAGCCAGTTCAACCACAAGCGCATCGAGAGCCAGGTCTAATGTGATCTGGCTTGTTTTTACCTGTTCATCAATTTGCAGCAGGCGATGGTAAATTCCCTCAAGTGCTTCCATTGAAAAACGGTTCGCCTGCCCGGTGGTTTTCTCTGCCACAAACGGGTGGACAGATAGCGCCCGCGCCACATCGTCCTTGTTTCCCCATCCAAAATCTCTCGCGCTTGAATCAACAAACGAAATTGACGCACAACCATGCCCCACAACGAAAATGGGTCTTCGTTCTCAAGCAAGCGATGCAAAAGTTTTTGCGCCCGTTGAGCATTGCCTTGGGATAATGCATCGACGAAGTCAAACACGCTTTGCTGGGATGTGACGATACAAACCGCCTCCACATCGGACCCGCGAACGGGTCGCTCCCAGTTGACATATGCCAGCAGTTTGGAGAGTTCCATCCCCGCCTGACGGGTATCCACACCAGACATTTCGGCGAGACGTGCCGCGGCGGCGGGTTCGATCTGCCCGCCTTGATTTTTCGCCTCGTTGATGATCCAACCCGGCATGTCGCGTTGTTGCGGCAGGAAGAACGCCTGCGACTTGACATGCGGTTTATGCTTTTCTGCCCATTTATACAGCCAATGCTTGTCGGCATCTTTTGCTTTTTCCACGGTGTCGTACAAAACGACTTTGGCCGTGTCGGGGGCTTTTTCTAAGAACTCTTGAAATTTTTTGCGGGTGTCAGGCTTGTTATATTTGGCAGATGGATATGCAATGAAGACCAACCTCTTCGGCGCGAGGAACGGCATGGCGTTGACCGCGTTGTTGAGGTCGTTCTCGGTCATGGAGCGCGCTTCAAGACGAGTCGTATTCATGTCCGCCGTGGTGGGGTCGGTGAAGTCGGACTCAAAATCCTTGAGTTTGCGTGCGATGGCAAATTCGTCGTTGCCGTAGAGTAAAAAAATAGTAGGCATATTTTTTACCACGAAGGGTCACAAAGGTACACGAAGGAAAACCTTTGTGACTCTTTGTGACCCTTTGTGGTTAATCATTTTGTGATGACACGATGCACACCTTTGCGAATGGGCACAATATCCACGATCTGCAGATTACCAAGGTTCGCTTCGGTGGTGACGTATTTTTGGAGCCACGGTCCGAGCGGTTTGCTGAGTTGATAGCCTGCCAGCGCAAAAAGCAATGCCAATGGAACGAGCAGGAGACGCCACAGTGTAGACTTCGTTCCCCGAAGCGGCATCCAGGCAAAGGTTCCGGCAAGAAGCGCGGTGGTCGCCATGTTGGTTCCGCAGCCTGGGTGAATCGCCAATCCGCTTTCGCCACCATTGAGTCGTGTGTGTGCTTCCGTTGTACATTCCCAAATTTGTTGGGTGGTCAGATCGCCGAGCAGGAAAAAGCCAGTGGGGTTGGAGTGACCCGCCATGCGTTTGCCTGCGTGTTTATGCGAGAGCAAATGGATGGTGGCGTGTTCGAGCGCGTGATTGCGCCGCGTTTCGAGAATGAGGGGCAGGTCGAGGATCATGAGTTGATTATAAGGTAGTCTGAAGCATCGGCGAGTCGTAGATCTTTTCGAGCAGTTCAAGAAACTCAGCGGATGGACGCGATTTGAGGATCTCCTTGCGTTCGTCGCGCGTGAGATGATTCATCATCACGTATTGCACGGCGTTCTTGCGGAAGAGACGCGAGCCGTCTTCGTCGCCGTAGAATTCAACGCTGCGGGCGAGGTGCTTGCGGATGGTGGCTTTGACCAACTCAGGCGGAACTTGCTCGCGGTCGAGGCGCGAGAAGATCCACGGATTGGGAATGGCGCCGCGCCCGATCATCACCGCATCGACATTGGCATGTGCTTTGAGGCGGTCGATATCGGCGACGGTCTTTACGTCACCGCTGCCAATGACGGGGATCTTCACCAGCGACTTGACCTCGGCGATGGCATCCCAATCCGCGTTGCCTGCGTAGCGTTGCTCTTTGGTGCGTCCGTGAACAGCGATGAGCGAGCCGCCTTCCTCTTCCACGATGCGGGCGATGAGTTTGTAGTTTTTGTTTCTATCCCAACCGAGACGAATCTTGCCAGTGACAGGCACACGCAAATGTTTGACCAGTTTGCGGAAGGTGCGTGCGATGCGCAGCGGAGAAGGCATCATTCCCACGCCCGCGCCGCGGTCCGCGATGGTTTTGGCGGGGCAGCCCATGTTGAGGTCGATCACATCGGGATTGTTCTCTTGAATCTTCAGCGCAGCTTGCAAGATAAGTTCGGGGTCTTCACCGTAGATTTGAAACGTAATCGGACGTTCCGGTTCGGTGAAGTACATCCGCTTGGCAGGTTGTTTCGATTTGCTCAGGATCTTCTCAACCTTGATGAACTCGGTATAACTCATGGCAGAGCCGAGTTCACGGCACAGCGAGCGGAAGGGCCAGTCTGAGTATCCATCCATTGGCGCGAGAATCGCGTCACCGTATATTGGGAGGTCGCGAATGTGGAAGTTGGGTGTCTTGCTCTCGGTCATAAGTTTAGAAAGTATAACAAACTATTTTTCTCATTTTTAGCCACAGATGAACGCAGAAAAAAGGATGGTTCATTAAGAAATCCTGTTTATCCGTGTCCATCTGTGGTGAATACATTTATGCCGACTGCTTTTTCCATAACTCCAAGAAGTGCTTGCGGAATTTACTGACCTTTGGCGCGACGACCGCCATGCAGTACGGTTGGTTCGGGTTGTTCACAAAATATTCCTGGTGATACTCTTCGGCGATGTAGAAATCCTTAATCGGCTCCACTTCAGTGACGATGGGACTGCCCCACACTTTCTGCGCCGCCAACTCGCGGATGGTCTGTTCGGCGACTTCCTTTTGCTCAGGTGTGTGATAGTAAATGCCGGAGCGATACTGTGTGCCTACATCCGCGCCCTGACGATTCAAGGTGGTCGGGTCGTGGATCACGAAGAAAATGTTCAGAATATCCTTGAATGTGATCACCGACGGGTCAAACTTGACCTGCACCACCTCGGCATGACCCGTATCGCCATTGCACACAGCGCGATAACTCGGGTTCTTTACATGCCCATTGGCATAGCCAGACTCCACCGAGAGCACACCCTTCACCTCATCATAAACGGCTTCCAAACACCAAAAACAGCCCCCAGCCAGTGTGATGGTTTCAAATGATGTCTTCATCCTAACGCTCCTTTTCTGTGATGGATTAGACGCGGTGTGATGGGAATATTTTCTTAGCAGAATATTACAGATGAAAAAAAGACCGCCTCATGACGGTCTTTGGGCTTTGTCCACGCTTCGCGGAATTGTTACCTCATCCCGGAGAGGGTGATCAACCCATTGGTGACCTTGATGTTCATCATCTCCAACCCGGGCGCCTGCTTTTCGACTGCTTCCATCAGCATCTGGTTCAGCCAGGTCTCCATCTGTGAGAGAAGAAAATCCGGCAGAACCTGTTGCCCGATCTGCATCGACTCGATCTCGAAATATGGTTTTTTATTATCATCGATCTTTGCCTCGCCGACGATTAGCGCGGATGTGGCATTGTCACTGCCGTTGACAACGCCCCAAATCTGGACCTTGCCGTTCCGCAAATAGACCTGCACATCACTCAATGGCAGGTCGGGTGTATCCTGCATTTCGAGGGCAAGCCAGGAGGTGAACTGTTGCTCGGTGATGGTAACTGAAGAAAGCGAGCCCGGCTGCGGCATCGAATTTTCCAGCATGGATTTCGCTTCCTCTCCCGCCTTGCTGGAGACAATGATCTCGTCGCCGGGACGTTCCGGCGCACCTTCCATACCGTTTTGCGCATTGTCCACTGCAACGCCCAGCAGCGCATTGACAAGCGGCATATATTCGGGGTACTTTTTGTTGACTTCGGCAATGGTCTGTGGAGCAAGTCCGTTTGCCGAGGCGCTGGTCTGCAAAGTGGGAGTGGCTGCAACAAGGATCTGTGCAACTTTCGATGCCGGGTTGTTCCTTGCCACCACAAACGATGTGGTACCGAGGAACACAAAAGCGACAAGGACGATCAAAGCGCCGCGCAATGCATTTTTATACGGGTTTGTCCTTGGCTGCCAGAGATTGGTATTCGCATTGCTTGCGCCCTTTAGGGGCAGGGTGGGGTTGATGGTCGATTGAACACGCACCAGACCGATCTTGGCTTCATTGTGGCTGGGATTGATCTTAAGGACGCGTTCATAGCATGCGATCTGATGTTCTTTCTGCCCTGTGATCTTTGCCATCAGCATCCACGCGGATTCATCATCCGGGTAGGATGCCAGATACTCTGACAAATATTTCTTTGCCAGTTCGCGGTTGCCGCGTTGAAAAGTGTAATCGGCTTGCTTGAGGAGTTCTTGCTTGGTCATTTTGAACGTAGGGGCGCGATATATCGCGCCCCTACAAATAATTTACAAACTCGGCTCGGCAACAGTTTCTTGTTGCTTATTTAGCACGATCTCGCCGTCTTCATTGACGTTGACTTGGACGGAGGCGCCATCGGTGAATTCACCGGAGAGCAGCTTATCGGAGAGCGGGTCTTCCACTTTTTGCTGAATGACACGGCGCAGCGGGCGGGCGCCAAACTCGGCGTCGAAGCCCTGGTCTGCCAGCGAAGCCAACGCTTCACTGGTGGCGGTCAGCACCAGGTCATGGTCTTTGAGGCGCAGGGCGACCTTATCCAGTTCAAGCGAGACGATCTTCTGGATGTCTTCCTTGTTCAACGAGCGGAAGATGACGACCGCATCCAGACGGTTGATGAACTCGGGACGGAAGGCGCGCTTGAGCGATTCGCTCAACTTCTTGCGCATTTCTTCGTAGGAGAGTTTCTCCTCGGTGGCTTCATCTCGTTTGAGAGCGAAGCCGAGCGAAGATTGACGCTTGATCACATCCGCACCGATGTTGGAGGTCATGACGATGATGGCGTTGCGGAAATCCACCTTGCGTCCCTTCGCATCGCTCAGGTGACCTTCTTCCATGATCTGCAGCAGCATGTTGTGGACTTCAGGATGTGCCTTTTCGATCTCGTCAAAGACGACGATGGAATACGGGCGGCGGCGCAGCGCTTCGGTCAGTTGACCGGCGTCTTCGTAGCCCACGTATCCGGGAGGCGCACCCACGAGGCGGGAGGCGGTGTGGCGTTCCATGAACTCAGACATGTCCAACTGCACGGCG
>Ga0209573_1005776_pt1 | contig 10828 bp, 5 predicted proteins | sample TNRBio252014_DNA_FD_185870 | JGI IMG/M metagenome (GOLD analysis project Ga0209573, IMG submission 185870) | Wastewater treatment Type I Accumulibacter community from EBPR Bioreactor in Madison, WI, USA - TNR Reactor_6/25/2014_ DNA (SPAdes)... | ecosystem: Engineered > Bioreactor > EBPR >...
GGATGATGTCATCGGCGCATCCGCCACCGGACGTTTTGCAGTGAAGGCGGGTTCCATGATTTGGACAGGCTTTGCCGTGCTGGCGAGGCGTTTCGGCTCCTTGGAGGCTCCGCAGTCGAATTGATCGATCAATTCCTCACGGCGCAGCTCCAGCGGTAGGTCGCTGTAAGTCTTGAGCGAGTTGCAACGCCGCACCAGATCGTCGATCTCCGGCGTGGTGAAGGATGCGGGATCAAACGGCGCGGTGCGCTGGTTTTCGAGCGTTTCAAACTCACGCGCCAGCAATCCACGCGCCTGTAGTTTCGCGTTCAGGCTGGCCTGTGCCGTTCCGGCGCTGCGCTGGAACTGCGCCTGCAGGTTCGCGATGTTCGCGGCCATCACCGCGTCCTGGTTTTGGATGAGCGTCATCTGCTGGCGGATCTGCTGAATCTCGATCTGATGCTGCTGGATTTCCGCAAAGATGGTGACGGCCTGAGTGGGATTCTGGGACGCGTTGATCTGATCCTGCGCCATGCAGGCGGTGATCTGCTGCAGGCGCGCGTTCATCGGCTGGATCTGCACCGCATTCATTTGCTGCTGCTGCATGAATCCGGCCACCTGCACACGATACTGCTGGTCAAACTGGTTCACCGTGGCCTGGAGCGTCTGGATTTCAGCATCGCAGACGGCCACCTCCTTGCTGATGACGCCCTGGCGCTCCGCCATGCGGGCGACCTCGGCATTGCGCTTTTCCGTGACATCGGTGATCAGCTTGTTGCGCGCCGCGTCCTCGGCGGTCTTCAGCGTGGCGTGCTCGGTGCTCACATGGTCCCGCGCCTTCGCGCACTCGGCTTTCAGCTCGCCTTTGAGGGCGCTGAGCAGCTCGCTCTCCAGCAGCACCGCGTCCCCGGCGCCGATTTGATCTTTCCACGGTCCTTTGAACAAGCCGAGCGCGATGCCGCACACACGCGCGGTGTCCTGCGCCGCCGGAGTGACTGGCCGCGTGGCATAATGATTCTGCACCAGCGAGCGCACCTCCCGCAGTGCCTGCGCGGGCTGGTGCATGCAGAGGTTCATCCACAGCCGCGCTTCGCAGGCACGATCCCACACGGTGCCGTCCTGCTTTTTGCCAATCGCCGCCGCGAGGCTCTGAAGGGCCGCGTTGTAGTCCCCGGCGCTGAGTTGGGCCAGCGCGCACGCGTAGTTGGCGCTGCAATCTCCCGCGTCCGCCTTCAAGGCCCGCTGGTAGGCGAGTTCGCAGGCGGCCTTGGCCTGGGGTGTGCTGCCCCAGCCATTCGTCAGCATGACGCGCACATAGCCGTGCAGCAGCTCGTTGCAGGGTTGAAGCTCAAAGATGACTTGGTCGTCCTTGTCGCACATGACTTTGAGCATCCCGGTGAACGGCTCGCACTCCGGCGCGTCGATGGCGACGGTGTAGTCCCCTTCCCCGATCATCGGCGCGACACACTCGCCTTTCGCATCGGTCACAAAGGGCTGGTTCAGCGGCGTGGGCAGATTGCCTGAAGGCTGAAGAATGAGCTTGGCGTTCGCCACCGGCAGCCGAGCGTCATTAGCCTTGTCCTTGCCGCTGCTGATAAGTTTCACGACGAGCACGGCTAGATCACAGCGGTCTTTTTTGAGCGGCGGCTTGGTGAGAATAAAGTCATGAACGTATTCGAGCGAGTCCTTAGGCACGGCGAAACCGCGACCGGCATCCTCCGTCATGAAACCTGCCGCGCTCACGCGATACGCGTAATCGGCTGACGCGAGGTTTTTGATCTCGTAGTAGCCGCTGGGCGTGCCCGCCGTCGCGCTCGCCACAACGCTGCCGCCTTGACCGGAAAGCAGCTCGATCCGCGCCCCTGGCAGCGGTCCGATGAGCCGCCCGGTTTCATCCTGGCCATAAACACGGCCATGCACGGCGGACTGACCCATTTGCCCCGCCATGGGCGGCGGCGTGGCGGGTCCGGGTCCGCTTTCCACCATGAGGAGAAAATCATGCACATAGTCGGTGTCGCTCTCCGGCAGCGCGAAGCCGCGCTCGTGATTCTCATCGCGCCAGCCCGTTGCTTTAACCGTGTAGCGATACGGCGCGGCATCCAGGCCGCTGATCGAGTAAAAGCCGCTGCCGCTGCTCGTCGCGCTCGCCACCACCGTGCCACCGGCGTTTTTCAGCTCGATCCGCGCCCCGGCGACGATGCCGACACACGCGCCGGTTTCATCCAGGCCATACACGCGACCATGCACCGCGCCTGCGGCATACAACGAGGCTCCGCTCATCAGCAGGGCGAGAAAAACAAGGATCGTTTTCATAGCGAAGGATCGGGGATGAGCCGCACCCCGAAGACACCGACGGCGTCCGTGGGATCAGGCGAGGTGAGGGTCGTCATGAAGGTGAGCGTGACAAACACACGACCGGTGACGAGCACGCCATTCAGCGCGGCAAGATTCGCCGGAGTCAGCGGCGCGGGCGGCGTGTAAGCGGCGGCATTCACGGTGCTGAGGCCGTAACCGGCCATGTTGTTCGTGCGGGCGCGGGTGATGCGCAGTGGAATATCGACGAGCGCCATCGGCTGTGTCACACCACCGGCGGTCTTGGCGAGGTTGTACTGCCCGGCATCGGTTTGAACCGTCACGAGCGGCTGGAACGGACTCGCTGGCGAGATGTTCCCGGCGCGATTGCGCAAAATGGGGCCGACGCTGAGTTCCGCACGAGTGAGGGCGACGCCAGTCGTCGTCGGATTTGATCCACCGATGAAGCCGAGGTGCGCCACGGCGCGCAGCGTGTTGAAGGGCGCGGGCGGCACGGCCACGAAGCCCTCAAAACGCACAGTCATCTGCTCACTGCCGCCGCTGGTGGGACGGATGGCGGTGTTGAAAGCCGGTTGCAGCAATCCGCCGACCCCCGCAGTGTTTTCATGCGAGGCAAAAATTTGCCCAAAGTGCGCAGGTTGCTCCGCACTAAGCAACCAGGCGTTTTGCACCGCCTGCGGATCAACGGTGCGCATGGCGGCCCAGTTGAACGGAACGGCAGGCGCGGCAGGCGTGACCTGGAAGCTCGGCGCGGGCGCGTTTCCCGGCAACAGCGGTGGCAGCGTAGGACCGCGCCACATGCCCACGTTGGCCACCGTCGTGCCGGTGGGAAACAAAGGCAGAATCGAGCCTGTGGCCGCTGTGATCGGCAGTCCGGCCGCGTTCAAGGCGGTGACCACCGGTTGAACATAGAGATAAGGCAGTTGCGCCGCCGGAATGCCCGCCGCCGAGATCGCCGGCATCACCCGCGTGATGCGCGCACTGCCACCGGAGAGCGTGATCGGCCCGGCGGGCGTGTTCAAAATCGTCGCCAGCGGTCCGGGCTGCAACGGCACCGGCAGATGCGGCAGCACACCGAACAAATCCACGCGCCACGCGGCGATCTGCGCGGTGTTGCCCGCCGCCGTCCAGTTCACCGTCACCGCGTCCCCGTTGCACACAATCGGCGTCGTCGGGGCGATGCGCACATTGCTGATGAGCGGCGCGGCAGGCGGCGGCAGCGGATTCAGCAGATTCGCCAGCGCGTTCAGCAGCGGGAGCAGGCCGAGAGAATTTGGCGGCGGCAGTCCGATGGGCAGAATCGTGCGCACCGGCGGCAACAGCGGCGGAGGCGGGGGCAGCGTCAAAGGCGGCGTGGGTGTGAGCTTCGGCGGCTCGGGCAGTGGTGGCACACCACCGGCCAGCGCGGGCATGCCCGCCTTCCACAGCGGCACCACATTCGGAGCAGGCGCGTTTGGTACCACCGCGCCGCCTGCGTCGAGATGCGCGGCGGGTGCCAGCCACAGATCACCCAGCACGCGCTTGTCATCCGGCTTCAGGTCGCTGTCATACACCACGCTACCGTCCGCCTCGATGAGCACACGCCCCAGCTTTGCACGATCCGGCACGGTGTCAGCCTTCGCACCACTGCCGATGATGCCGATGCCCGGCTGGCTGAGCGAGGCCAGGCTCAGCGAGTTCTCCCGCAGGTCAAAACCCGCGATGTCCAGCACCTGCGCATCCGGCGCGTCGCGCAGCGGATCATTCTCGGAGGTCAGCAGGAATTTCTTCGCCCCGGCCTGGAGGTAGAGTGGATTGCGTGTGCCAGGCTGCTTGTCGGCACCGCTCGTCAAAGTCACGCGAAGCTGGCGGACTGCACCCGGAGCCACCTTGGCCGGAGAACTCTCCACAAACCACGGCGAGGCGCCGGAAACGATGCCGTTGAACTCACGCACCTGCGCATGCAGCTCGGCGAGCCGCGTCTTCTCATCGTCTTTGAGCGCCGTCTGGCTTTGCAGCGCCTGATAGGCGGGCATGATCTGCTGCAGCTTCTCCCGGCTTTCGATGAGCTTGATCTGCGGATTCGCATCCACCGTTCCATTCGCCGCGAACAGCTTCCCGTTCACCTCAATGCGATAGCCGGCCAGAATCCACGCGCTGCGTCCCTGCGAGGCAAAACCCACGCGCTGCAAGTCACCGCACTTCACCTCCGCGAGCAACTGCGCGGCGGTGCGCAACTCATCGAGGCCCGCGTCCGTGCCTTGGACCGAAAACTCAAACGAGGCCATCTGCCCCGGCTGAATGGCGTTCGTCCCGCGATCCAGCGATGTGGCATGCGGAAAGGCCGCGAAGGACGGCTGCCTGTCTGCGCCTCCCAGCGGATAAAGCCGCAGCGGAAAGCCCAGCCCCAGATGCACATCCACCGGCTCGCTCAGCGCCATGCCGTCCGTGCCGACTCCCAGCGTGATCTTGATCGTCTGCACCGGCTCGTTCGGCGGCAGCGTGCCGATTTCCAATGCTGTGCGCGGCAGTCCTTGATGCGTCACCGGCACTTCAGGCTCCTCATCATCCGAGGTGGCGGCTGATGACGAAGCCACTGACGCCCCCTTCGACAGCAGCGAGGGATCGACCTTCGTGACATACAACGCCCCCGCGCCGATCACACCGCCCAGCACCAGGCCAATCAAGAGGTTTCCCCAGCGGGACGGTGGCTTGGCATCGGATGAGGCGTCATCAGGGGAACCGTCGCGCATGGCATTGAAAGGTTTGAGTCCACAGCATCCACGCAGGAAAGTCCGCGTTGAATCGGGCGGATACTACCTCTCCGCCTCATGAAGCTGCAATCTCAATCTTACGCCAACACCCCCGCCGCCACCTCGCCGCTGACGTTCGTCAGTCGGAAACAAAGTTGCCCAGTTGCTGTGCAACTGGTGTCCGGGCCTTTGTTGCGCAGCAACAAAGCTACTTTTGCCAGACCGCTCACGAAAGCCGCACAGCGACCCTGCGCGGCTTTTTCGTGGCTCACCGCAGATCAAACAAATAAAGCAGCGCCGCATAGCCGTTGGGCAGGCCGAGAGGCTGAGCCTCCAGCTCCTGCCCGTACTTGCAGGCCATCTTCACGAAGTAGTGCGCATGAAACAGCGCCTCGACCATGGGCCGCGTGTGATGCAGCCAGTTGTCGTTGTGCGACAGCTCAAATTTCTTGCCCGTGCCCTCGCTCACGATCTGCATGAACCAAGCGTTCAGCGGACGCTCCAGCAGCAGGCTTTGCAGCAGCTCAACGGCCTCTTGGGTCATCTCCTGCACATAATAAACCTTCAACGATTGATGGTAGAAGCGATAGACCCCATCCTCGATTCCCCAGTGACGTTCCATTTTTTCCAGGAGGGCGCGTAGTTCCGCTGACTTCTCCTTCAGCCGAGCCAGGAGGCAGTCACGCAGGGCATCCTCGTCGGCGAGCCGGTCTTGGGTATTCATGGTGGTATGAGTTAATTTTCTCTGGTTGCGACAAGTAGGCGGCTGATTTCCAGGCTGTCGTACCACTCCGCGTAAATCCGCAGCATGCGTGACCGGGCGGCGTTCATAAAGCGCGCAACTTTGGACGGATCGTTGATGTCTTGTTCGCACATCGAGAAGGCGAGGCACTCATCCTGATCCTTATTCTCAACTTCGGCCGTAATAAGGCTGTTGGACCGATCCTCAGGCGTCGTGATAGTTCTGATCGCCATATCATCACTCTTGCTTCGATTTGCTTCGAGCGGCCAGGCACGCAGATTGCCAATCGTTCCAGTCCATTGACTGCAAGCTGACTTAAACTCTTGGTTGTGCTTTCGATAGATGACTGCCGAAGGAAGAATGTGATCGTAGTCCCATGGACGGTCGTGGCCAGTCCAGACATCGACGCAAGAGGGATCATAGGATTCGAACTGAACGGATAGGTAGCGGCGTTGGGCATACAGCAAAAGTGGCCTGCTATGAATAGTCTTATGTACAAAAGGCCAGAGGCTGTTTTCCGCTTTCTGTCTGGCCTCTGTATCTGTCTCGTTCCCCACGAGGCTTCCCCAGAGCGTCCAGGCGCGAAGTGCTGGATCGGTTTCGAGAACTGGTTTCACCAAATCCGCCAATTGCTCAGACGGCAGAATGTTCAGCACACCATGCTTATCGCCAGCAGGCATGCAGAGGGCTAGGAGGCCTTTGAATGAGTTGGGGACGAGAGGACGGTCATTCAAAATCGTGAGCACCTGTCCCGCCGCAACATCATGGTTGATCCCGAACCAATGCAAAGCTGTGGCAAGGCCAAGGATAGGCTTTCTCAGCGCAACCATTGCCTCCGCGTCCAAGGACTCGTTTCTCGCTCGTTGAGCCAGATAGAGCAGCAGCAGATACACATCAGGCGCTCCCTGCGCCAGACTTGAGCGCAGTACAGGCGGCAAACCGATATCATCTTGCCTCGTGCGGTCAAAGAGCAGCCATGCATCCACTTGGCGGAGGTTTTTATGCAGATCGGAGTCGCGAGTTGGCGCCTCAGATTGCATTTGTTCTTTCTCTGGGATACCGAGGTATTTCTTGATCACGTCGCGTTGCTCGCGGGACTTCTCGTCCTTGGGAAAAGCGAGGCTTCTGATTTGCGGGATACTCGGACTTGTGGGCAGGGAACGCGGTTTTTGCTCGCTCATCATGGCGGCGCGAATGCCAAGCGTAGCAAGGCGGGAGCCTGGCATAGGCAGGAAAGCGTGCCCGAGACCATCGCGAATTTCGGCGAATGATTTCTCGATGGCGGGCCAGTAGGCTTTGATCATGGAAAAAAGCAGTTCCTCACCGCGCAATTCGGTGCCGGCACTGTTCAAGCGCTGGAAGAGGTGCTCGACATTGTGGACACGTTCATCACCCTCAGGCTGAGGAGCCGTGTGCGTCTCTTCCTGAAGGCTTTTTTGCAACAAAACATCCTGCGGAACTTGCAACGCAACGAGCCTGAAATCTTTCGCCTTCTTCAGGGCCGTCTCAATGCGCTCTAAGTGACAGCAAGGTCGGCCGCGATGTGCTCCGATGAGTTTCGCTGCCTTTAAAGCCCAAGGACGAGCTTTGAAGACATCCGACTGACATTTGTCGAGAATCAGTCCCCAGAAATCAGCCGCCTCATTTTTTTGAAATGCAACCTGCGTGAGCCAGGAAAATGGGATCGGGCATTCGCTTTTGTACGGCCAAGCTGTGGTAATGGGCGGACGCTTGCCGCCCTCATACTGCTTCACCGCATCACGGATGTCCCCCACACCGATGAACCCGGCATCATCAGCCATCGTATACCCCCACGGATGGGAGGCCGTGAGCACACGCAGTACAAAATGGCGAGTGGAGTTTTTTGTGAGAACGGGATCGAGATCGACCCAGAGCGTGGCCTGCGGCTGCTCATCGTCCACTGCTCGTAGAGCATCCAAAAAGCCCAACGCGATGGCATTGCAACGCTGCTGACCATCCAGCAGGTAGTGCGTGACATGCTCATCGGCCCAGCCTTTGCCATGCTTCCCGCTGTGATAATCTTGTCCCTCAAACTTTGGACACATCACCAGCGCCCCAATGGGAAAGCCTCGAAGGATTGAATCCCAGAGCATCTCCACCTGCCCTGGCTTCCATACCGCCCCGCGTTGTAGAGACGGGATGGCAGCAATGATCTGAGGTTTGCTTGTTCCAAGCGTGTTCGGAAGTTCAGGAAACTGCCAGGAGGCGATTTCGGGTAAGGACAGAGTGGGCGGACTGATAAATGTCATTGTTGAGGAGGGGAAAACTGATGTGTTGATAAGTGGTTCGGGATTCGTCCATGTGTCGATACAAAAGTCTGTGCGGTGCGAAAAAGTAGCTTCATTCAGTGGACTTCTGAGGCTGCACCCCCGGTGATCTGGATCAGCGCATGCAGATCGGCGACATGAATATCCCGCATCATTGCTAGCAGCACTTTCCCAGCAGCCTCGGCATCGGCTTTGGCGTGATGATGCTGGAACTCGTGGCCGATGTGGGCAGCGAGTGTGTTGAGCTTGTGGTTCGGCAATTCAGGCCAGACGCGTCTCGCCAGACGGCAGGTGCAGAGGTAGCGGAAGTCAGGGCAAGGCAGATGGAAGTGCTCCAAAGTCTGTTTCAAAACGTCCATGTCGAACGCGGCATGGTGGGCGACGACGATGTCGGCTTTCGCGAGGTGTGTCAGAAACGCAGGGGCTATGGCGGAGAATTCCGGCGCGTCTTTCACATCAACCCACGAGAGTCCGTGGCAGTTCTTCGTCCATTCCGGTTTGAACCAGCCGTGGCCTTTGGGGGGCTTCACGAGCCAGTAGGGGGATTCGATCAGCTCGCCATCCTGGAAGACGGCGACGCTGGCAGCGCACATGCTGACACGGCTGTGGTTGGCGGTTTCAAAGTCGATGCAGGCGATGGTCATGTTCTTGGAATGATGAGTTTGGCGTTACGCGGCAAAGCCGAGGCTCGGGCGCTGGATGGACTTGGGCTCGTATCCCGCGAAAACCTCCGCGAGCGAGTAGTCCTGCGCGGCGGTGAGTTTCCTGCCGAGGCTCTCCGCAAGCAGCAATGCCTGCGCGTAGTCGAGCCTGTGGAAGACCCGATGGCAGAGCAGACGCCCTGGGCGAAGGAGGGCCTGGTCGATGTCGGCGGCTTTGCAGTTGATGGTGCAGATGATCTGGAGGCGGAGGAAGTCGGCGAGCATGCCATCGGAGAGATTGAGGATGGCGCTGACCTGCTCGCGATTGTCGGAACCACGCGTCATGAGAGCGGCGTCGGAATCCTCCAGGATGACGACGAACTGCATGTCTTCATGACGGCGACGTTGCTCCGCCCAAAAGCCGATGAAGTCGGGGTTGGAAAGCACCCCCATGGTCGCTGGAGGGATGTAGTAGAAGCGATGCGTTTCTTTGAGCACACCCATGAGATGGCGCAGGTAGGAGGTCTTGCCGGTGCCGGGCGGGCCTTCAAAAATGGACAGGCCATGGTTGTTCCCGAGCAGTTTGGCGATGAAGTCCTCGTGCCATTCCGTGCTGCCGCTACCGTAGTGAAGATGGAGGGCTTGATCGTCGAGGATGGTTTCGACACCCAGCGGCACGACCTCACTGCTGATGTCGTTGCCGGTTCTGATGAGGTAAAATGAACCGCCTTTCGGTGGGGGTGGTTTGCTGTAGTTCTGATCAAAGCGGGACACCAGCGCCTCGGCGGCGGCCACGCTGTCGGCATAGCCGACGATGCGGGTTTCATCGGCGTAGAGATACGAGCGCGGCCCAAACTGAAAAGTGAGATCATCCCAGGTCTGGCTGTGTTCGTGCGACAATCGGCGCACGGAGCGGTAAAGCGCTGTCGCATTTTCAGCAATGGCGCGGTCGAGATCGAAGGAGCCGCTTATGCCGCACTGGTGCAGGCGTTCTCCGCCAAAGGCGGCCAGCACGGGAACATGAAGATTATTGAACCGATGGGTGAAGGCTCCTGCCCCAGACACATCACAAACGACTCGTGATGGCAAAGAGGGCTGACTGGCTTTAGCAGGAAGCGCTGGCTTCTCTGCCGGCGGTGCGCTTTCGCTGTCGGTGATTTTGGATGTGGGGAGCATGACGGCCCGAGCAATAGGCCCGCCGCCGCATTCGAGACAGGGAACTGAATGTCCCCAAAGTGTGTCCTTACTTTTTGAATTCCGTCCGCAGCCTGCTAAGGCGTTTGGCGCTCGTCTCTGGCACCCAGCCGAGGCCTTCGCAGAGGAAGGCGTGCTTCAGCTCACCTCGGAGTCCTTGCCGTTTAGCCTCCGCATCCAGTTCTCCCAGCTTTAATGCCTGCTTCCGACGGTGTTCCTTTCCTTCCTTCAGCGCGGCTCCCTGCCGCTGCCGTGCTCTGGCACGGTGCAGGCGGGCGATTTCGCCCCAGCGAACATCTCGCTTCGGATCAAGAGACCAGTAGGCCGGTATGACAATCATCGTTGCATACGGAGTCAGATTCACCGCCAGCTTCAGCAGCAAGGGTTCATCATGCAGCATCCCGTAAAGGTTCCAATTCATGCAGAAGGCATCAAACGCCGTCTGAAACGCCGCCTCCGGCCCTGACAGACGGTTGGGCCACTCGGGGCGCAAATTTCGCTCCGTTCCCATCGTGCGGCGGATCACACCTTTGTGATCGGCATAAGTGCTGAGGTCAAACGCAGCCTTGATCCGTGCCCACTGCTCCTGAAACCCAGGATCGGTCTTCAACTCGGCTTCCTTCTGCGCATACTTCGCCTCATTACCCAGCACATGCTCATAGTCACCGGACTGCACCTGATGCTCGTGACGTGCCACAATCTCACAAGCAGCCTCGTCCGGTGGATCGGGCAGCAAGTCGATGAGCAGCCGCAGCCGCTCACCCAGTGCCACATGCTTTTTCCATTCATCCAGCGCCTCGCTCATCACGTCACACATTTCAAAGGGCCAGAGAGTGATTGGCACAAGAATCCAGTCATGCAGCTTCCACAAACGATCCCCGTCCACCCCGCGCAGCGTCTTCGCAACACGATGAAACGCCCGCAGTGCCTCCTCGGACC
>Ga0209573_1005777_pt1 | contig 10827 bp, 12 predicted proteins | sample TNRBio252014_DNA_FD_185870 | JGI IMG/M metagenome (GOLD analysis project Ga0209573, IMG submission 185870) | Wastewater treatment Type I Accumulibacter community from EBPR Bioreactor in Madison, WI, USA - TNR Reactor_6/25/2014_ DNA (SPAdes)... | ecosystem: Engineered > Bioreactor > EBPR >...
TGACCTGCCCCCCTCTGGTCCCGCGGTCATAATGGGAGTCCGCAGGCTTCATAGCTGATCTTGGGCTCCGGTGGGAGCGGCCGGGCGGCGCAGCCATTCACGTCGCGCAGCCGACCGGCCGCGTGGTTCAGCCGCACGGTCTCCGGCGCGAGGCGGCCATGCCGAAGTCGGTATTCGGCGGTGCCCACCGCCATCTTGTGCAGGCGCTCGTTGCAGCACGGCAGCGCTCGGGCCTCACCCAGCGCGAACTGGCTGCGAAGCTGGGCAAGGATCAGAGCTTCGTCTCCATCATCGAGGGTGGTCAGCGCCGGGTCGATGTGATCGAATTCTTTGCGATCGCGCGTGCGCTCAATGCGAACCCCGTGCAGTTGATCCGCGAGATCGAGGCCGCTCTTCCGCACGACATCGAAATCTAGGCGCGCTTAGCCCTCGATCTCAAAGGCCGCGAACGATGCGTCCTCCCATCCGCCCCATATCCTGCCGACGCTCGCGAGGTCGGCGTTAGGAGAGGCGGGAACGAAGCAGCGCACTCCAAGAGGTTCGAGCCGCTCGCGAACTCGCAAGAGGTGCTCGCTCTCCACTCGCGCGTTGCATCGCCGGTGCACCCGCTCGACGTGCCAGACTCCGGCATCATCCATTCGAGTGTCGATGAGCAGGCCAGCCCCATGCCAGACGACCAGCGCCCATACACCCGACAGCGCCTTGGGCAGGATCCGTGACGGCTCCAAGCAGTTCTGAAATTCCTGGCCGATCCGCTTAGCGTCTCGGACCGCTACGCGTTCGAGGTCGGGATCGGCATCGCAGGGATGGTGCTCCGGGCAGGGTCGGTCTGCCTTAGCGAGGATCGCGCGGAGCCAGGACCGGCCAAGTCGATCGGGAGCCTGCGACGCCGCGCGCCGGATGTCCTCGTCACCGGCCCAAGAACACAAGCGTCGCACAAGCGTGACGCCCGCTTCGAACCGCGCGACATCCTCCGATCCCCGCATCTTCTGCACGATGGTCGGCGTGATGAGGTTGGGATCGCGGATCGAAAGGACCGCGCAAATCATAGATTCGTCGAGCGACCCGGTTTCCAAGAGAGCGGCTCGGCGCTCATGGTCCAGGGGATTGCTCGATGCGAGAAGCCCGAACAGAGCGGCGTAGCTCTCGGGATGGTCGAGGGGCTGGCCGTGGAGTTTTCGTAGCGAGCCGAGCCAGCCGTCGGGGCATGAGCCGAACACGATCTCCGACAGGTCACGCGGCGCGACCGAAAGCACCGCTCGGCCAAACTCGGCCCGAAGGTTCAGGGGCGACTGGTCGAGGCTGCCAGGGTCACCGGTCAGCCGAAGAACGGCGGCGGGATTCGTGTCTGCGTCTACCGACAGCGCAGCCCACAGGGTCTGTCTCCAAGTCAGCCGCGCACGACACACGTGGGCGACAAAGCCAGGGGCCGCATCGTCGATCTGAAGCACTCGATTCAGCGCCCATCCAGCCGCGATCGAAAACGCCATGCCGCCGGGCAGTGGCGCGGTTTCGTTGTGTTCTTGAGAGTTCATTCCGCCTCCGAAAAGGCGGCAAGCCTAGTGCTCAGCCGCCTGTAGGCGACCGGAGGTCGATCGAGTTGCTCGTGTTCATATGAGCAAGTCTCTCATTGATCGGAGATCTGTCCATAAAAACATCAGGGCGTGAGCGCTGACGAACGAGCTAATCGCATCGTGCAGTCGTGCGCTGGCTCATGACCACGCAAGCTGACCTCATCGTGAGCTAGTATCTGCGCATGGGCGACGACTTCATCCACCGGTTTTCCTTTTGGGCAACCCAACGCGAGGCCGATGAGGTTCAGGCATGGCTGGCGTTCCCGCACCGCGACGGGCTTTGCGAGCTAGAAGCCTTAACGGATTGGCCTGGCAACGCCGACACGCGGCGACGAGCGATTTGGCACAGTAAAGCCCCGTTCAAAGTCGGCTTCATGCGTTCCAGGGATGCCGTCGACTTTTGCTCTGTTTTTGCCGGCGACCTCTTGCCTGAGCCGGACTAGTCACGGCGTCCGTGAGGCGGAACTCGGCCAACCGAGCGGCACGGACGAGCAGACCCCAGGGCATCGACTGGTCAGCGCCGCCTAGGCCCCTTCAGAATATGAGGCGGCCCGCCCGCCTCACGCTCATTCCTGCTCATGCCCATCCAAGACTTGGCCGGGGGGAGAGGCTCGTCAGTCAGCCTGACGTGATGATAACGGTTGTATCTGCCGCAAGAAGGGCACGCGATTGCGCGCTTGTAGTCGTCGAGCGTTCCGTCAGCACTGATCATGGCCCGCGCCTTGTCGGGCGTTGCCCACCAGGCGACGAGGCAATTTTGATTGCCGCATCGGTGAAAGATGTTCTGGCGAATGCCCGCCATCGGGAGCGACGAGCCATCGGCGGTGTCTGTGAAGGCGATGCTCAGTTTTCGCTTTCCGCAAGCCGTGCATCTCGCCCTCGCCTTCACATCAGCATAATCCGGGTCGCCCCAAGCGGCGACGGCGGCTCTCAAGTCGAACTGCCGGCGATGGCCGCACTCGCATTCGAGACGCAAACCTTGTGCTTGAAGATTGATCGAGCCGAGCCGCATGCCCGACGCCTAGCGATCGTTCGGAGCTCGCTCTAGCGGGTCCGTCCGCGATTGGCGGTCAGAAGCGGACGCCCCCAAGGTCCGCCGTGGAAAGTTCGTCAGATTTGTCGAAATGGACGTGAGGTGAGGCGAAGGTTTGTCAACGCACGGAGCCTGATCCATCCCCAGACTTGAGGCTGGCGCGGCCCAGGCGCATCAGGGCCGTCTTCAAGCCATCGGCCGGCGCGGCCGCGACCGATTCCGCCAATGCCTCATCCGCAGCGGCCTCCAGCGGGCGTTCGACGGGGCGCTTCCGGGCTTGAACCCGCACCGCGCGCGGCTTGATCGGCCCCTGGGAAATGCGAAGCCGCTCGACCGCCCCCTCCCCCAGGAACAGGTTGACCCGCGCGAGGATCTCGCTCGCCTGATGCTGGACGAAGGCGGCGGCGGGCCCGACCACCCGCAGTTCCAGCGCCGCACCCTGGCCTGACCGACCTTTGACGAGCCGGATCGGCTCGGACACCCGGGCCAGCTGGTCGCCGACGATCTCGGGCCAGCGACTGTCGAGCGCGCCGGTGCCCTGACCGAACCGGGCATCCAGCGCCCTGATCAACGGGGCCAGCGACTTGCCCGCCGGCGGTGGAGGCCGCCTGAGCGGACGCGGGCGCTTGCTGGCCAGGATGGCGCGGGCTTCGGCATCGGTTGGCAAGGGGCGCGGCATGAGGCGCAGCATAAAGGGTGTGGGGTGTAGGGTGAAGGGTGTGAGGAGGTTCTGGGGACCAGGAACCAGGGACGGGGGTGTCGGGTGTCGGGTTTGCGGCGTCCGCGCCGATCGATCCCAAACATGGTCTGAAGATTGGCTGACAGGACCGCGCGAACGCCAGGACCTAGTCCCTAGAACCTAGAACCTAGTCCCTCTATACCCAGGCCATGTTCAGATCCGTGCTGGTCGCCAATCGCGGCGAAATCGCCTGTCGTGTTTTCCGTACCGCCCAGCGGATGGGGATCGAGACGGTGGCCGTCTATTCCGAAGCGGACGCCGACGCGCCCCACGTTCGCATGGCCGACAAGGCGGTGCTGCTGGGCCCGGCCCCGGCCCGAGAGAGCTATCTGGTGGCCGAAAAGGTGCTGCAGGCGGCGAAGGACACCGGGGCGGAGGCCATCCACCCCGGCTATGGCTTCCTGTCCGAGAACGCCGCGTTTGCCGAGGCCGTTGAGGCCGCCGGCCTGATCTGGATCGGGCCGAAGCCCGCCTCGATCCGGGCCATGGGCCTGAAAGACGCTGCCAAGGATCTGATGGACAAGGCCGGGGTGCCGGTGACGCCCGGCTATCTGGGCGAGGACCAGTCGCTCGAAACCCTCCAGGCCGCCGCTGACCGGACCGGCTATCCGGTGCTGATCAAGGCCGTCGCCGGCGGCGGCGGCAAGGGCATGAAGAAGGTCGAAAAGGCCGCCGACTTTGCGACCGCCCTGGCCTCGGCCCAGCGGGAATCGAAAGCCGCTTTCGGCGACGACCGCGTCCTGATCGAGAAATATGTCACCCGCCCGCGCCACATCGAGGTGCAGGTGTTCGGCGACACCCACGGCAACGTGGTCCACCTTTTCGAGCGCGACTGTTCGCTGCAGCGCCGCCACCAGAAGGTCATCGAGGAGGCCCCGGCCCCCGGCATGGACGACGCCACCCGCGCGGCGGTGACCGAAGCGGCGGTGAAAGCCGCCAAGGCCGTCGACTATGTCGGGGCCGGGACGGTGGAGTTCATCGCTGATGCGTCCGACGGCCTGAAGGGCGACCGCATCTGGTTCATGGAGATGAACACGCGGCTGCAGGTCGAACATCCGGTCACCGAGGCTGTGACCGGCCAGGATCTGGTCGAATGGCAGTTCCGCGTCGCCGCCGGCGAGCCCCTGCCCCTGAAACAGGATGAGATCGAGCTGGACGGCTGGGCGATGGAGGCCCGGCTCTATGCCGAGGACCCGGCCGGCGGCTTCCTGCCCTCGATCGGGCCGCTCGATCACTTCGTTCTGCCCGAAGACGATGGCGTGCGCGTCGAAACCGGCGTCGAAGAAGGCGGCGAAGTCAGCCAGTTCTACGATCCGATGATCGCCAAGCTGATCGTCCACGCTGAGGACCGCGAAAGCGCCGCCGCCGGCCTGGCCGATGCCTGTTCCCAGGTCGAGGTCTGGCCGGTGAAAACCAATGCCGGCTTTCTCGTGCGGTGTCTGGACCACCCCGATTTCGTCGACGGCGATGTCGACACCGGCTTCATCGGTGCGCGCGAGGCCGAACTGGTCGAGCCAGATAACGCCGGCCTAGCGGCTTCGGCGGCCCTAGGTCGAGCCGCTCTGGAAGCGGCTTGGGCGTTCGCGCCCGGCAAGCGCGCGCTCGACCTGGACTCGGTCTGGGATGGCCGACCTCGCCAGCTGTTTGGCTTTCGCCTGAATGATGCACCGCGCGCGGAAATCCGGCTCGAAGACGCTCGGGGCATTCATGCCGCCCGCCTGTCGCCCGGAAGGGCGACCGAATATCCCTTCGAGGAAGGCCTGGTGCTGGAACTCGGCGAAGTCCGCCGGGAGGTTCGCGAACTTCGTGGCGACCGTATGCGAGTCGGCGACGAGGACCTCACCCTCATCGAACGCGACGGTCGCCGCATCGTTTTCGTCGACGGCGACTGTTTCTCGTTTGGGGAGCCGAACTATGGCGGTGTCGGCGGCGGCGCATCGACCTCCGACGGGGCCTTGCGCGCGCCCATGCCCGGCAAGGTCGTGGCGGTTCAGGCCAAGGCCGGCGACCCCGTCACGAAAGGTCAGTCGATTGTCGTGGTCGAGGCCATGAAGATGGAACATGCCCTGACGGCACCGTTCGACGGTGTGGTCGTCGAGGTTTCGGCGTCGATCGGGGACCAGGTCACAGACGGGGCCGTTCTGGCTCGCGTGGAGGAAAGTTGATGTTCAAAATTGCTTTGGCCGCCGGTGTGGCCGGCCTGTTTATGGCCTCCACGGCCCAGGCCCAGGACATCAGCCAGCAGTCGCGCGATGACCTGACCTGTTTTGCCGTATTCGCCGCCATCTTCGGCACGCCGAACGCCGAGATGACCGCAGAGGAACGCCAGGCGGTCGCCAGCGGCATCACCTACTACCTGGGCCGTCTGGAAGGACGCGATCCCCAGACGGACTGGCTGGCCTACCTCCAGGCGCATGAGCAGGAGGTCTATGTCCGCGTCCTGGATGAGCAACAGTTCAACCGCTGTGCGACGGAATTCACCGCCGTCGGTGCCCGCATGGCCTCCACGGGATCGTCCTAGGGGGCGACGCCGCCGGGCGGCGGGACCGGGAGGACTAAATGGGGGCGGCCCCGGCTAGATCCCCACGCCACCCAGCGGCTTCGTTTCGAACCGCTCGCCAAAGCCGGCGATCATCGGGCGGGCCTGGCGGATGGCCTCCTGCACCTGCGGCAACTGCAACGACGCCCGATGGCTGGCCTGATCGGTCCAGACCTCGGTGATCCAGATGGCGTTGTCGTCGGTCGGATCGTTGGCGACGACATAGGACAGACAGCCCGGCATCCCCTGGGTATTGGCCAGCATGATCGCAGCCAGGGCCTGCCGCTGACCCGGCTGGGCCAGCATCTTGCCGATCAGTCCATACATGGGGGTTTCTCCAGGACGCGGTCGGTGAGGGGCGGTGTGGCCAGCGCAGCCCCGCCCACGATCGCCTGCCGCCACTTCATTTCCATCGGCCAACCATATCCGTCATCCTCGGGCTTGTCCCGGGGATCCATCGCCTCGTCTTCCGCCGTCCGGGTTCCACGCGGGCACCTCGCGCCGATGAATGGCCGGGATAAACCCGGCCATGACGGTTGAAAGGAACGCCCCGGCCGACCTAAATCCGGCCCATGTCGCTTCACCTCATCAAACTGTGCGTCGGCGTCGCCAAGGTCGAGACCCTGGAGCGGCGCGTGGCCAAAGGTGACTGGCTGAACGTCCACACCCGCAATACGCCCAAGCGCGCGGTCGAGCTGGAGGACGGCGGCTCGCTCTATTGGGTCATCAAGGGCTCCGTCGTCTGCCGCATGCCGATCGCCGACATCACCACCCACGGCGAGGGCAAGGCGTCGCGCTGTATCATTCGCCTGAAGCCCGAGGTAATCCGCACCGCCCTGCAGGGGCATCGCCCCTTCCAGGGCTGGCGCTACCTGGAGCCGCGCAATGTGCCCCAGGATCTGTCGCAGGCCGAGGCCACCGATCTGCCCGACGACCTGGTTCGCAAGCTGCGCGAGGCGGGGGCCTGGTGAACCAGACCGGTTAACCCGTTAACCTGTTTCCTTAAGCCTATCTGACAACTGAGTTTTTTCCTCCCGTGGGTAATCTCTGCCCATGGTTTCGATCAGAATGATTGTCGCCGCCCCCCTGCTGGTCGCCGTCGGCGGCTGTGGCCTGGTTGAGGCGGACCCTCAGCGCTTCGAGCGTTGGGCCGAGAGTGTCGCCGACATTCCCGTGACCGCCGAACCGGTCGGCCTGCGGCCGGCGGCCCTGCCCGCAAACGTGATGGGCCTGCGACCGGCCACCGTACCGGGTGCGCGCACCCCCATGCGTATCGAGGTCGTCGAGGCTGAGGAGCTGTGGGAGCATCGCGCCAACGGTTTCCAGGCCGTGGCCGAAGTCACTTCCCATGCAGTAGCCGGGGCCGTGGTCGAACAGGCCGTCGTCCGGGCCCCGGTCGTGGCTGAACGTGTGGTTCGCACCCTGACCCAGACGGTCCAGCTCGGGGCCTTTTCGAGTCGTTCGGCCGCCGAGGCCGCCTGGTCGCGCCTGGCCGGCCATTCTGTCTTCTCGGGAACCTCGCCGCGGTACGAGGAAATTCAGCGCGATGGCCGCACCCTGGTGCGCCTGCGAACAACCGTGGAGGCCGATCAGGTCCAGGCCGCCTGCCAGGCTGCCAGCGCCGGCGACTTCTGTGCATCCACAGGCGCGACCTGATCCCCCCTCCCCCTTTGCCCGTTAGGCGCTAGTCTCCCGGCTGTACGATCCGCCCGAGTGAGTCGCGGGTCCAGCGTCGGGAGTCTCGGATGGCCAGGGTCATCGTTGTCGGCAATGAAAAGGGCGGGGCGGGCAAGTCCACCCTTGCCATCCACCTGCTCGCAGGTCTGATGCAGACCGGCCATTCGGTCGCGGTCATGGATCTGGACCTGCGCCAGCGGTCGCTGGCCGGATTCCTGGCCAATCGTCGTGCCTGGCTTGAGGCAAACCGCGCGACCGCCGCCCTTCCGATCGAGCCGGATGCCTTCACCGACGGTGCCCGGCTGGCGCGCGCGCCTGAAGACGAACAGCTGGCGCGGTTCGAGGCCGCCTTTGCCGCCGCCCAGGACGCCGATTTCCTGATCATCGACACACCGGGCGGGGATACGGCGCTGTCGCGGGCCGCGCACGGTCGGGCCGATCAGATCGTCACCCCCATGAACGACAGCTTCGTCGACTTCGGCCTGCTGGGTGAGATCGACCCGGTGACCCTCAATCTCAAGCGCCCGTCCATCTACGCCGAGACGATCTGGAATGCGCGCAAGGACAAGGCCGTCGACAATCCGCAGGCGGGCCTGGGCCAGATTGACTGGCTGGTGGTGACTAACCGCCTGGCCGTGTTCGAGGCGCGCAACCGTCGCCGGGTCGATGAGCGGCTGGATCTGCTGGCCAAACGGGTCGGTTTCCGGGTCGGGCCTGGCTTGAGGGATCGGGTGATTTATCGCGAGCTCTATCCCTTCGGCCTGACGGTGGCGGACCTGTCCGAACAGATCCGGCCCGTCGAGATCTCTCTGGCCCATGTCGCCGCCCGTCAGGAGCTGCGCTCGCTGATGCAGGCGCTGGGGCTGGACGCTGCCGCCGCGCAGATCGGGCCGGGTGACGCCGCCGACGAGACGGAGGCGCAGCAGGCCGCGTGAGCCTGGCGTGGATCATCCTGGGCGGCGTCGGCCTGTGGGCGCTGATCCGTCTCGGACGTCAGGCCGACCGGACCAGCCGCGTGCAATGGCGGGTGACGGCCACGATCTTTGCCGCCGCCTGCTGGGGAGCGGCCGCGCTCCTGGCCCTTCGTGGCTCGTGGTTGATCGCGTCCTGCCTGGCGGCGGCTGGGGGATGGCTGGCGGTCTCGTCACGCCAGCGCGAGGCCCTGCCCCGCGCAGCGGATAACGAGATGAGCCTGTCGGAGGCCCGGCGGGTCCTGGGCGTTGCCGATAACGCCGACCCGCAGGAAATCCAGGCCGCCTGGCGCCGCCTGATGGCGCGCGCCCACCCCGATGCCGGCGGCAGTCAGGGCCTGGCCGAACGGCTCAATGCGGCACGGGATCGGTTGTTGAAGTCCTAGGCCTACTGCGCGCGGATGACCATGCACGGCACATTGCGCGCCGTCAGGGCCTCGCAGGCGGCGTCGGCTGCGGTCCGGGTAAAGCCGACATAGCGGGCCCGGAACCAACCGTTCTCGGACGGCGTCACGGCCCCTTCGGCATTGCGGAACTGTTCGCCGAAGCGACGGCCGACCTCACCCAGCCATTGCTGGGCGACGTTCTGTTCGCGGAAGGCCCCGACCTGAACCATCCAGCCGGTGGCACCGTCACCCTGGGCCCGCACCGGAGCGGTCGGACGCGGGGTGGGGGCCGCCGAGGCCAGGACCGCCGCGGCCGACGCCTCTTCCGCCTCGGCGGCGGCATCCAGTCGGGCCGAGGCGGCGAGCACCTCTGCCGACACCGCGACCTCGGCCGACGCCATCTGAAGCGGAGCCGTATAGCCGCGGCCCGTCGCATAGTGCGCCCCGACGCCGCCCGGAAGCGATGCGAACATCACCTGGGCATGGGCCAGGCTCTCGCCGCGCGCCACCCGCCGCTCGACGTCAAAGCCGATATTGATCAGGTCCGCGACATGGGCGTTACGCGACGCCGTCGAACGGCCACCCAGGACCACCGTGATCAGGCGCCGGCCATCGCGAACCGCAGAGGCCGCCAGATTGTAACCCGACGCATTGGTGAAGCCGGTCTTGATACCGTCCACGCCCGGCATCGAATGCAGCAGGCCGTTGGTGTTGTTGTAAACGCGCCCCTCGAACTCCCACTGGCGAATGCCGAAGTAGTGGTAATACTGGGGGAAGTCCCGCATCACGGCACGGCTGAGCACGGCGATGTCGCGCGCCGAGGACAGCTGGCGGCTGTCGGGAAGGCCGTGCGGGTTGGCGTAGTTGGTCTGACGCATACCCAGTTGCTGGGCCCGGCGCGTCATGCTGGCGGCAAAGGCGGCTTCGGATCCGCCGACATGTTCGGCCAGGGCGACGGCAATGTCATTGCAGGAGCGCACCGTCAGGGCGCGAATGGCGTCGTCGACCGTGATCCGCGCACCCGCCGGCAGGCCCAGCTTGGACGGCGGCTGCGAGGCCGCACGCGGCGAGATGGTGATGTAGTCGCCGGCCCGGATCCGGCCTTCGGCCAGGGCCTCGAACACCAGGTACAGGGTCATCACCTTGGTGATGGAGGCCGGGAACCGCTGGCTGTCGGCATAACGCTCAAACAGCACCTCGCCGGTGTTGGCGTCCATGACGATGCCGGCGTAGCGAACCTCTGCGTCCTGGGCGATCGCGCCGTTCGGGCCCGCGAAACTCAGCCCGACCATGCTGACGAGGCAGGCCAGAACCAAAAAAACGCGGCGGGCGGATGCGAGCATGGCTATCGGTCCGTCTGGTAAGCATTGCACAAGGACAGCGCCCCCACGGCCTTCTGTCCCTCAGAAGAGCATATCATGCCTCAACGTCAGTTGCCCCGACGTTAACAGCATATTGATGAGAGAATTGGTCGCACCCCCAAAAGGCGATTGTGCGCCGCACAAAAATCCCTTGACATATGTTCGCAGGTGCAACATATAGCCGTCACACGGGCAGGACAGCCCGCCCGAAACCCATTCTGAGGAGACCGAACATGGCCGCCGCTGACACCGTCAAGAAGACCGTCGAACAAGCCACCGCCGCCGGCAACCAGGCGTTCAAGGAAGGCGTCGACAAGTCGCTGAACGCCCTGACCGAAGCCAACACCCTGGGCAAGAAGAACATCGAAGCCGCCGTCGAGTCGGTCACCGCCGCCACCCGTGGCGCCGAGGCCCTGTCGGCTCAGGCCCTGGCCTACTCCAAGAAGTCCTGGGAAGACGGCGTCAACGCCGCTCAGGCCCTGGCCTCGGCCAAGTCGGTCCAGGAAGTGATCGAGCTGCAGACCGCCTTCGCCAAGACCGCGATGGA
>Ga0209573_1005779_pt1 | contig 10825 bp, 8 predicted proteins | sample TNRBio252014_DNA_FD_185870 | JGI IMG/M metagenome (GOLD analysis project Ga0209573, IMG submission 185870) | Wastewater treatment Type I Accumulibacter community from EBPR Bioreactor in Madison, WI, USA - TNR Reactor_6/25/2014_ DNA (SPAdes)... | ecosystem: Engineered > Bioreactor > EBPR >...
CGTCTTCGGCGCCCGGGCCGACCTTGAGCGCGGAGACCCGCGCTGCCAGCCGCTCGGCGAAGGCATCATAGACGCCGCTCTGCACCAGGATGCGGTTGGCGCAGACGCAGGTCTGGCCGCCATTGCGGAACTTGGATGTCATGACTCCTTCGACGGCCATGTCGATGTCGGCATCGTCGAAGACGATGAACGGGGCGTTCCCGCCGAGCTCCAGGCTGAGCCTCTTGATGCTGTCCGCCGATTGACGCATCAACAAGGCACCGACGCGGGTCGAGCCGGTGAAGGAGATCTTGCGCACCGCCGTGTTGCCGGTCAGTTCGGCACCGATCTCAGCCGGCAGGCCGGTGACGACATTGACGACGCCACTGGGGATACCGGCGCGCTGCGCAAGCACGGCCAAGGCCAGGGCTGAATAGGGCGTGAACTCCGAGGGCTTGATCACAGTGGTGCATCCCGCGGCAATGGCCGGAGCGACCTTGCGGGTGATCATGGCGGCCGGGAAATTCCAGGGCGTGACGATGCCCGCGACGCCCACAGGTTCCTTGAGCACCAGGATGCGCCGGTCCGCTTGCGCCGCCGGGATGGTCGTGCCGCCAATGCGCCGAGCTTCCTCGGCATACCACTTGACGAAGGAGGCGGTGTAGACGATTTCGCCCCGCGCCTCGGCCAGTGGCTTGCCCTGCTCTAGCGTCATGATGCGCGCCAGGTCTTCCTGGTGGTCGAGGATCAGGCCGTACCACTTCTCCAGCATGGCCGCGCGCGCCGCATGGCTGGTGCGCCGGAAGCTGGCAAAGGCCTTTTCGGCCGCTTCGATAGCCCGCCGGGTCTCGTCGCGGCCGAGATCGGGAATTGTGCCAATAGTCCTGCCGCTGGCGGGATCGACCACATCAACGGTCTTGCCGGAGGCGGCGTCGATCCAGTTGCCATCGATAAGGGCCTGCTGGCGGAACAGGTCGGGGTCGGTCAGTGCGGTCATTTCGTGCTCCATGTCAGTGCAGGGCCGTTAGGACGGCTCGGGTGATATCATCTGTCTTGTGCTCGCCGGGGACCGTGCCCATCCCCCGCGCGGTAATGGCTTCTATGGCTTGCATGATGCGAGCGGCCGCATCGGTTTCGCCCAGGTGGTCCAGCATCATCGAGGCAGACCAGATCGCAGCAATGGGATTGGCGATGCCGAGATGGGCAATGTCAGGCGCAGAGCCATGGACCGGCTCGAACATGGATAGCGTGCTGCGATCCGGATTGAGATTTGCGGATGCTGCGAAGCCGAGTCCTCCCTGGATCGCAGCGCCCAGATCCGTCAGCACGTCGCCGAAGAGGTTCGAGGCGACCACCACATCCAGCGTTTCCGGCGCCATCACCATGCGGGCCGCCATGGCGTCGATGTGATAGCTCGTCACTTCCACATCGCTGTATTCGCGCGCCAGTTCGTGGGTCACTTCGTCCCAGAAGACCATCGAGTGCCGCTGGGCATTGGACTTGGTGACCGAGGCCAGCTTGCCGCGCCGACGGCGGGCCTGCTCGAAGCCGAAGCGCAGGATACGTTCGACACCCTTGCGGGTGAAGATGGCGGTTTCGACAGCGACCTCGTCTTCGGTTCCCTGATGCACGCGCCCGCCGGCGCCTGAATATTCACCCTCGGTGTTCTCACGTACGCAAAGGATGTCGAACTCGGATTTCCTCAGCGGCCCCTCCACGCCCGGCAACAGCCGATGGGGCCGGATGTTGGCATATTGCCGAAAGGCCTTGCGGATGGGCAGCAACAGTCCGTGCAGCGAGATGGAATCGGGGACCTTCCTTGGCCAGCCAACAGCACCCAGCAGGATAGCGTCGCGGCCGCGCAGGATTTCCACGCCGTCCTCCGGCATCATGGCGCCGGTTTCCAGGTAATGGTCGCATGACCATGGCAGGCGCGTGGCATGCACCGTGAAATCCGCGCCGCGTGCGACAGCCTCGACCACCTGCCAGGCAGCCTCCGTAACGGCTGGTCCGATTCCGTCACCGGGGATGAGCGCTATGGAATAGGTCTTCATCTTACTCACAATGCGGATGCTCCTGGTCGTGTGTTCGGCCTGGTACCGCAAGCACATCGGGAGGTGCAGGAGCGATCTGGTCAGGTCCATCATCGGCTCTCGGCGCGGCATGTTGCGCTGAAAGCACTGCTACCGACGGCATATCTCTTTGAATTTGCATGCCTGGGCACCGGGCCGTGCGCCAGGGCCCCTGATCGCCGACCTGGCGGCGAAATGTCCACGTCCGCACAGCAGGGCCGAAGCGCGTCTCCGAAAAGAAATATGATGCAAATACTCTTGTTTTCTGCCGGACGGGCGCCTAAAGCAGCCGCGCCGACTGCTTCAGACCGATTTCAAACGCGCAAGAAAACACCATGTCATCCACCAGAGTCCTTACTGCAACGCTCGCCATGGCCCTTTGCGCCAACGCGACGCCGACCTTCGCCGCTTCCACCACCTACCCCCTGACGATCGAGAACTGCGGCGTCTCGGTAACCTTCGACAAGGCCCCGGAGCGGGCCGTCGCCCTGGGCCAGAACAGTGCCGAGATCATGCTGTTGCTCGGGCTTGAAGACCGGATGGTGGGAACCGCATTCTGGCCGACGAAAGTTCTGCCCGAACTGCAGGAAGCCAGCGACAGCGTCAAATTGCTGAGTGTCGAAACGCCTAGCCTAGAGTCGGTTCTAGCCGAGGACCCCGACTTCGTTTCGGCACAACTGCCCATCCTGATGGGTCCGGACAGCAAGGTCGCCCAGCGCGAGGACTTCGATCGCCTCGGCATTGGCAACTATCTCGCACCCGGAATCTGCGCAGTGACTAACGACACCAAGGACGCCTATGGCAGCCGCGACTACCTCTGGAGCATGGATTATGTCTATCAGGAGATCGACGAATTGGCGCAGATCTTCGACGTGCAAGACCGCGGTCAGTCGCTGATCGCTGAGTTCAAGGCCCGCGAGGCAGCGCTGCGCGCGCGCGTCGGCACCGAGGCTGCTGACCTTTCCTATGTCTTCTGGTTTTCCAGTCCCTCGCCCGCCGATGACGCATATCTGGGTGGCAAGAACGGCGCCTCGGGCTTCATTGCCGACCTGCTTGGCGGGCACAATGCCATCGACACCGAGGCTGAATGGCCGACTGTGAGCTGGGAAGGCATCATGGCTACCAACCCAGACGTGATCGTGGTTGGTGAGTCCGATCGCAATCGCTGGGAACTCGACAGGGCCGAAAACAAGATCGCCTTCCTCAACTCCGATCCGGCGGTGAGCCAGCTCGATGCTGTCAAGAAGGGTCGTGTCGTGATGATGCAGGCGTCGGCGATGAACCCGACCATTCGCACCATTTACGGCGCCGAAGAAGTGGCTGATCAGCTGGAAAAGCTTGGTCTCGCCAAGTGAACGCGACGACTGACAAAACATGGGAACACGCCGGTCTCGGCCTGTTCATCACATTGGGTGGGTTGCTTTTGCTGCTGACCATAGCGGCAGGCACCGGGATCGGCGAGATGTCTATTTCGATCGAGACCACCTTCGCCGCAATGACCAACAAGATTGGCTGGTCGGCAGTCGCGCTCAACCCCATCCAGGAAAGCGTGATTTGGGACTACCGGCTGAGCCGAGCGCTGGTCGGTGCCTGCTGCGGCGCAGGTCTTGCGGTAAGCGGGGCCGTTTTGCAATCGCTGTTGCGCAACCCCTTGGCCGAGCCATACGTGCTGGGCATCTCGGCGGGTGCCTCCACCGGCGCCGTCAGCATCATCATTCTAGGTGTCGGCGTCGGAACGGTCACGCTTTCTGCCGGCGCGTTCGTGGGTGCCTTCGTCGCCTTTGCCTTTGTGGCATTGCTCTCCCACGGCGCGCGCGGCGGGGCCAGCAAGACAATTCTGGCGGGCGTTGCGGCCTCGCAGTTGTTCAATGCCTTGACCTCCTACGTGGTGACGACCTCAGGCAATGCGCAGCAGACGCGCGACGTCATGTTCTGGCTGCTGGGCAGTTTTGGAGGCGTGCGCTGGCCTGAGTTTCAACTCATCCTGATCGTCGTGGTCATCGGCTTTTTGATATGCATGTACTTCGCCAGCGCGCTCGATGCATTCGCATTTGGAGACGATGCTGCCGCCTCACTCGGTATTCCCGTCAACATCGTCCGCATTGCCCTCTTCGCCACCACGGCGCTGATGACGGCAACGATCGTCTCCATGGTCGGCTCGATCGGTTTCGTCGGTCTCGTGGTGCCGCATGGGGCGCGCTTCATCGTCGGCCACAATCACATTCGACTGCTTCCGACCTGCATGGTGGCCGGTGGCATTTTCATGGTGTTGGCGGACATCACATCGCGGGTCGTTCTGCCCCAGCAGGTTCTGCCCATCGGCGTGGTGACGGCGTTGGTCGGCGTACCCGCCTTCTCGATCATTCTCTATCGGGCAAAGAGCACGACATGAGCATTAGGGCAGAGAACCTGGTCTGGTCCGTAGGCAAGATCAGGATTATCGATGGGGTGTCCCTCTCGGTACGGCCCGGCAAGGTCCTGGGCGTGCTCGGGCCGAACGGATCGGGCAAGTCGTCGCTACTGCGTCTGCTGGCGGGGTTACGGCGACCGGCCGGTGGACAGGTCTTTCTTGAAGAACGCGATCTCCGGACAATTGGGCGAGGCGCCTTGGCCCGACGCATGGCGCTGGTCGAGCAGCAAGCAACGACCGAGGCCAATGTGCGGGTGCGAGACGTGGTCAGCCTCGGTCGTATCCCGCACCGCTCTCCATTCAGCGGCTGGAGCCAGGGTGACGAGGCAGCCGTCAACGCGGCCCTGGATCGGGTAGGCATGCGGGAGCGCGCTCACAGAACATGGCACAGCCTCTCAGGCGGTGAACGCCAGCGCGTGCATCTGGCGCGCGCGCTGGCACAAGCACCCCGCGAACTACTGCTGGACGAGCCGACCAATCACCTCGATATTCAACACCAGATCGCGCTGCTGAAGCTGGTCGGCGAGCTCGCTCTAACCACCATAGTCGCACTACATGACATCAATCATGCTGCCATGTTCTGCGACCAGCTTCTGATCCTCGACGGGGGCAGACTCGTGGCTCAGGGCACGCCGGAGGCGGTTTTGAGCGAGGCTCTCATGCGGCAGGTCTTCCGCGTGGAAGCCCGGATTGAATCCAGCCCACACCACGGAAGACCTCATATCCACTACATGATATAGTCTCTCAGCCGGCCCGGGGCCCTCACCCCGTTACAGACTCCGGATATCCGGGTCGGCCAAGGTCAGATCGAGGACCGTGCGGGTCCGCTCGACAATGGCGTCAATGTCCGCTTCTGTGCAGCAGAGCGGCGGTGCAAAGCCCAGCACACCCTGCGCAAAGGCGCGGATGATAAGACCGTTATCCCAAGCGCGATCGAAAATGCGCCGGCCAGGCTCGGCGGCGCCGGGCAAAGGCGTCTTCGCGCCCTTGTCCGTCACAAGCTCCACGGCCGCCAGCATGCCGCGGCCACGGACGTCGCTGACAAGGGGAATAGGTGAAGCCGTGCCCCACGGGTGAAGCGCCGGCGCCGTCGGGCAGCGCCGTCGGCGTTTAGTACTGCATGCGCCCGCGCGGCCCTCACGGCATTCCGCCGTGCGGACTCTCTCGAAAGCGCGAAGCGGTCATCGCCTCCAAGGCACCTTTCCTCCGCAGGTAGAATCCTCGAATGACTAGCCGTGTCACCCCCGCCAGCGCCGTGGAGGCGCCAAAAGTGTGCCGCTGGGCAGCATGAAGTGCCAAGTCCGGCGGAGCAGACAGCGATTCGTCCCGCGGCACGCCCGACGGTGCGAGGTCTGCCCGCACGAGACCTACGGTATGTGACGCATCCATTAACGCGCGAATTCTGCCGCTCCGACACAAACTAACAGCAGGATATTCTGCCCGCCAGCAATCGGCCGCAGCACGTTGTCGAGTGGCTGAGCTAGAATGAATAGAACAAAGGAGTTCCCATGCCCGCGCCCCTCCTACATATCGAGTCCAGCGCCGACCTGCCTCGAGAGGCGGACGTGGTCGTCATCGGTGGTGGCGTGGTGGGCGTGTTCACCGCCTACTACTTGGCGCGCCGGGGCGTTCGGGTTGCCTTACTCGAAAAGGGACGCGTCGCCGCCGAACAGTCGAGCCGGAACTGGGGCTGGTGCCGTCAGCAGAACCGCGACGCACGCGAACTACCGATGGCCACCAAGAGCCTTGAGCTGTGGGAAAACGTCGCCGCGGAGACCGGCGAAGACACCGGCTTCCGACGCTGTGGGTTGCTTTACCTTTCTCAGGACGAGACCCAATTGGCCGGATGGGCAAAGTGGCGTGACTTCGCGAGCACCGTCGGGGTCACGACACACATGCTGAGCGGTCAGGAGGCCACCGAGCGGGGCAAGCCGACCGGCCGCAAATGGAAGGGTGGAGTGTTCTCGCCAACCGACGGAACGGCGGATCCCTCACGTGCAGTGCCGGTTGCCGCTCGCGGCATCATGGCCGCGGGCGGCTCCGTGCATCAGTTATGCGCCGCGCGGGGCATCGAGCTGAGCGCCGGTCGGGTCAGCGGGGTGGTTACCGAAAAAGGCACGATAACCACCAGAACCGTGGTCATGGCAGGCGGCGCATGGGCTTCCTCCTTCTGCCATCAGTTAGGCATCCGGTTCCCACAGGCCTCCATACGCTCATCTATCCTGGCGGTCGCTCCGGGCACATCAGAACTGCCTGTCGCCCTTGCCGCGCCTGATGTTTCATTTACGCGCCGCGGCAATGGCCATTATACACTGGCGATCAGCGGCCGGGCGCGCGTCGACCCCACGCCACAGCAAGTTCGGTTCGGGCGGGAGTTCCTGCCCATGTTCGCTCGCCGCTGGCGCAGCCTCTCTCCTGGGGGGCTGGACGGGTGGCGGCAAGGTCATGAAAGCCTGGAAAAGTGGTCGCTAGACGACATCACTCCAATGGAGCGTAACCGCATTCTCGATCCTCGGCCCGACATGGCGCAGATTCGCCTGACCTATCAGCGCGCGTGTGAGCTGATTCCAGAGGTTCGGAACCTGTCGATTTCAGACGCCTGGGCCGGGTATATCGACAGCACACCTGACGGCGTCCCCGTCATTGGCGAGATAGAAAGCATTCCCGGCTTCATCCTTGCGGCCGGGTTCAGCGGCCATGGCTTTGCGATCGGACCTGGTGCAGGGCACATGATCGCAGACATCATCACAGGAAAGCCACCGATCGTTGATCCGGCGCATTTCCGGCCCGAGCGGTTGAAAACCGCGGCCTGGGGCAAGGTCGCCGAGTTCTGATTGACATCAAAAGGCATGGGAAGAAAAATTTAGCCTGGTTGCATCCTCATGCCGACTTAATCGAGGAGAGCGACCGCCTGCTGTCCCGCCCTCCGCTCGCGCTGAGTACATGAAACGGAACTCTATCTGGCGCAGGAGATGACATTCAAGCGATGTCTGGCCGTGGAAGCAGCGCACTAGGTCCGTAGCTGCATGGGCGAGGATGCCCGGGGGCGCAGGCGGCTGCCCGCGAAAAGCGACCACCCGTCCTCGTGAACGGCTAGCGGCTACATTGCGGCATAGTTGGGGCCGCCGCCGCCTTCGGGCGGAACCCAGTCGATGTTCTGGTTGGGATCCTTGATGTCGCATGTCTTGCAGTGCACGCAGTTCTGCGCGTTGATCTGCAGCCGAACATCGGAGCCGTCGGCGACCCACTCATAGACGCCAGCCGGGCAATAGTGCTGCGACGGCCCAGCATAAACGCCATACTCGCTCTGACGCTGCAGTGCGGGGTCGTTGACATGCAGATGTGGTGGCTGATTCTCCTCGTGGTTGGTGTTGGACACGAATATGGATGACAGACGGTCAAACGTCAGCTTTCCGTCGGGCTTTGGATAAGAGATGGGCTGGTGCTGTGCTGCCGGCTCGATCGATTCATGATCGGCCTTCCCATGCGCTAGGGTCCCGAAAGGAGAAATGCCAAACAACTGCTGGCACCACATGTCAAAGCCCCCCATGGCGATGCCGCCCAGCCCGAAGCGCGACCACAGCGGTTTGACATTGCGCACCGGCTTCAGGTCGCGGCCGATGGCGCTGCCCCGCCACGCTGAGTCGTAGCTATCGAGGCTGGCCGGGGCGTTGTCACTCGCCAAAGCCTTCACGAGCGCGTCGGCGGCCAAGATGCCGGACTGCACCGCGTTGTGGCTGCCCTTGATGCGCGGCACGTTGACGAAGCCGGCCGCGTCACCCACCAAAATTCCGCCGGGAAAGCTGAGTTTGGGAACCGATTGCCAACCACCCTCGGAAATAGCGCGCGCGCCATACGAAATGCGCCGCCCACCTTCCAGGGTGGCCCGAACCAAGGGATGGGTCTTGAAACGCTGGAACTCTTGGAACGGCGACAAGTACGGATTTTTGTAGTTCAGGTGGACCACGAAGCCGACGGCGACTTGATTGTTCTCGAAATGATAGAGAAACGAACCGCCGCCGGTCTTCCAGTCCAGCGGCCAGCCGAAAGAATGCTCGATGCGCCCCGGCTGGTGCTTGGCCGGATCGATTTCCCAAAGCTCCTTGAGGCCAATACCGTATTTCTGCGGATCCCGACCGGCTGCGAGGTCGAAGCGGCGAATCACCTGCTTGGAGATCGAGCCCCGCACACCCTCGGCCAGCACCGTGTAGCGGGCGTGCAATTCCACACCTGGCTGAAAGCCGGGCCCCGGCAGGCCGTTCTTTTCAATGCCGACATCGCCCGTCGCTACGCCGATGACCTGACCGTTCGCGTCGTAAAGCGCCTCTGTCGCCGCAAAGCCCGGATAGATTTCGACACCCAGCGCTTCCGCCTTGCCCGCCAGCCAGCGACAAAGAGCGCCAAGCGATCCTACATAGTTGCCGTGGTTGGACATCAGGCGAGGCATAATCGGCGTCGGCAGGCCGAGGCTGCCCTTGCAAGTTAGCAGGCGAAAGATGTCCTTGGTCACCGGGGTGACCAGTGGACTGCCGTCGCTCCGCCAGTCCGGCAGCAGCTGGTCGAGCCCACCCGGATCGATCACGGCACCTGACAGGATATGGGCGCCGATCTCGCCACCCTTTTCGACGAGTGCCACCGACTGGTCGGGTGATTTCTGCTTGAGCCTGATCGCGGTGGCGAGCCCGCCGGGCCCGCCACCGACGATGACAACGTCATAGGACATAGTCTCTCGAGCTGTCTGCTCATCAGTCATGAGTAAAGTCCGTGTCATGAAATGAAATTAGTGCCCACGCCAGGTGCATGATCCGCGATATGCAACCCACCGCATTGCTGATCAGGGCCGGCGAGAAACCCTTTCAGAACGCGCGTGGCAACAGTGAGATCGGCGGGGTCGATATCCACCAGTTGTTCACCCTGGTAGCGCGACAGGTATTCAATCATCTGACGGCGCCGCTGATTTCCGGATTCCGTCAGCGCGAAACGGTGACCATCAAACAGTGCAACGTGGCCGTCAGCCAAGAACACGTTCAAGGAGTCTTCGACTTCGCGGCGGTCGAGATACATGCCCCTGGCGAGTTCGTCCGCCGTCAGAGGGGCCGACTGATGGAGGCCGGCGAGCACCTTGCTTCCTACCGGGGTGTAGCCCGCCACCGAGCGCCACCGCTCCAAATCGGCGTCTTCCTTATAGTGGGCCTTCGCAATCAAGGTCAGGAACGGCAATTCGTCGAGACCACGCTCTATACGCCTTTGGTCCCGCGCATTCCCTGCCACTTCGGGATGGTCCAGCATGATCCCGTATCGCCCTTGCGAAAAAGTCAGCGGGCTTCCCTCCAAGCGCCCGAAGTCGACGACCCGGCCGATCATGATGGTGTGGTCGCCGCCCTCGTACCGAGCCTCGCAGACGCAATCCAAATAGGTCAGCGCATCGTCGATCAACGGCGATCCCGTACGCCCACTGTGCCAATCCACCAGGCTGAACTTGTCGTCGCTGGCGCTGGCGAAAACCTGCGAGACGCCCACCTGATCCTCGGCGAGAATGTGTATCGCGAAATGCTCGCACTGTCGGAATGCTGCATGGCTGCGCGAGGTATGCGCGATCGACCAAAGTACCAGAGGCGGATTGAGGGATACAGAAGCGAAGGAATTGACCGTAACTCCGGCGGGGGCGCCCACCCCAGCTGTGGTTACTATAGTTACCCCCGTTGGAAAATTTCCAAGTGCGCGTCGAAATGCTCTAGCATCCGCGGCGGGGTCCCCGCCCTCTAGTATCAACCGTCTCTTGTCAGCCATCAACAACCCCGTCCTGCATTCATAATCTGAATTCAATTTAAGCGTTCGAGTACAGCACCCATTCTTTCCGCTTAAGCTTTCGCGCGTGCAGCACCCATTCTTTCCGCCTCGGAGTATGGGCCCCCGCCAAACCGCGACCGTCAGCTCATGTCCGGAACGCGCCAGCGTTTTCCAAATGCCGGACTGGGAAACGCTCCGTTGCCGATGCTCCCTTCTTCATGAATGTCCGGCCGAACGGGTCGAATGTGACCGTCCGAAAGTTGACGACAAACGGTCCGTATCGACGGATTGGCTCGAAGACCTTGCTGGCGAAGCCGATGGGATCATTCCCGCGGCGGTCACCACCTCAGAGCCGATCGGCCCGTCCCCCGGGGCTCTCAGAAGCTCTGCCTGCCGCTCTCGACTTCCTGGTTTGAGTTGACATTGCTTGCCTTAGCCCCTTTTGGCGCCAAAGCTGTTCAGGATCTGAACGACGGCGATGGACAGACCGACGATCACCAGGATGAGAGTCGAGACTGCTGCGAGCGACGGATCGATCTTGTAGCTCATTTCCTGCCAGAGCTGCTTCGGCAGC
>Ga0209573_1005780_pt1 | contig 10825 bp, 11 predicted proteins | sample TNRBio252014_DNA_FD_185870 | JGI IMG/M metagenome (GOLD analysis project Ga0209573, IMG submission 185870) | Wastewater treatment Type I Accumulibacter community from EBPR Bioreactor in Madison, WI, USA - TNR Reactor_6/25/2014_ DNA (SPAdes)... | ecosystem: Engineered > Bioreactor > EBPR >...
TCGCTGTTCGATCCGGTCACCTGGCGCGGCTGCATCAAGGGCGAGAACGAGGACATCTCGACCTTTACCGACAGCAAGCCGGGCACCAAGTGGACCGCGCTGAATGTGCCGGAAACCAAGTCGGGCGATGTCACCATCGCCGAGGGACCGCTCAAGACCTACACCTACAATTCCTGCACCTGCACCGCCTATGGCGACGACGGCAGAAGCAACTGCGGCGGTGGCGGCGGCGGCAATGGCCCGCAGGGTTTCAACCGCCTGATCGAGCGCGCTGTTCCGCAGATTTCGAACGCCTCGCTGCTGTTCAACCGCGACCTGAAGGATGCAGGCAATGCGCCGGTGGATCGCAGCTGCTCGGTCTGCGTGTCCGAGAGTTGCTCGCTTGCAACCGCCACCGACCCGGATTGCTCGGGCAAGCCTTACAAGACCTACCGGTATTGCTATGCCTGGAACGACAACGGCCGCATGAATGCCTATACTTCGGTTCTGAAACCGACCTGCACCGAAGAATGGCGGGCCTGCATCGAGCAGGGCAAGGGCGGCCCCCCGCTGAAGAGCGTCGCCGCCTGCGTGGCCGACCCCAACGAGCAGGCCTGGATCAAGGGCAGCGTGCCGTGGTGCGACAACTATGGCGATCAGGGCTCGAAGGACTGGAACTCCAAGCACTGGAATACCGACGTCGTGTATTATCCGATCGGCGGGCCGAACCTGAACTGCCCGGCACCGATGCTCGGCCTCTCGGGCAACCGCAAGCAGGTTCTGGAATATCTCGACCGGATGTATCCCGTGCCGGGCGGCACCCACGCTGACGTCGGCCTGCGCTGGGGTCTGCGCTCCATGTCGCCCAACAACAACTGGCCAAGCTTCTTCGGCCTCACAACCAAGCCCGGCGGGTTCAACGGAGAGTCCAAGAAGGTGATGATCCTGCTCACCGACGGCGAGAACGAGCAGGCCATCGACTTCCCGGGCTACTGGGGCTGCAAGGGCAAGTACGGCACCGATCCGTCACAGCCCGACTGCAAGGGCTCGCCCGACGCCACCGAACTCGACACGCGCATGCAGAGCTGGTGCACGGCGATCCGCGACACCTACAAGATCTCGCTCTATGCGATCTCGATCAACGTGGCGGGCAACGCGGCCAAGAACAAGCTGGTGCAGTGCACCGGCGATGCCTCCAAGGTCTTCACCGTGGATGCGTCCGACCTGACCAACGTGCTGACCTACATCGGCGGCCAGATCATGAAGATGCGCCTGACCAAGTAAGCCGAGGCTTCTGCCAACGAAGAAACGGCCGCCCCCCGGGCGGCCGTTGTCGTTTGCGCAGGAGGAGGGGGGATCAGCCGACCTGGCCGCGATGCCTCAGGTAATGGTCCGCCAGCACGATCGCCATCATCGCCTCGCCCACCGGCACGGCGCGGATGCCGACGCAGGGGTCGTGCCGGCCCTTGGTCATCACCTCCACCTCGGCTCCGAACCGGTCGATGGACCGGCGCGGCGTCAGGATCGAGGAGGTCGGCTTGACGGCAAAGCGCGCCACGATCGGCTGGCCGGTGGAGATGCCGCCGAGGACGCCGCCGGCGTTGTTGGAGAGGAACTGCGGCCGCCCGGAATTGTCCAGCCGGATCTCGTCGGCGTTCTCCACCCCGCCCAGCAGCGCCGCCTCGAAGCCGGCGCCGATCTCGACGCCCTTCACCGCGTTGATGCTCATCAGCGCCGCCGCGATGTCGGCATCGAGCTTGCCATAGACCGGCGCACCGAGCCCGGCCGGCACGCCCTCGGCGACAACCTCGATCACCGCGCCAACCGACGAACCGGACTTTCTCACGCCGTCGAGGAAGTCCGAGAACAGCTCTGTCGAGCCCTTGTCGGGGCAGAGAAAGTCATTGTTGTCGACGTAATCCCAGTCCCAGCGGCTGCGATCGACCTTGTGCGGGCCGATCTGCACCAGCGCGCCGCGCACCCGCATGCCCGGTACGATCTTGCGGGCAATCGCTCCTGCCGCCACCCGCATCGCCGTTTCACGCGCCGACGAGCGACCTCCGCCGCGATAATCGCGGATTCCGTATTTCGCATCATAGGCAAAGTCGGCGTGGCCCGGCCGGTACTGGTTGGCGATCGCGCCGTAATCCTTTGATCTCTGGTCGGTATTTTCAATCAGCAGGCCGATCGACGTGCCCGTGGTGCGCTGCACCCCGTCGCCCTCGGTGAAGACGCCGGAGAGGATTTTGACCTGATCCGGCTCCTGCCGCTGGGTGGTGAACCGGCTCTGGCCGGGCCGGCGCCGGTCGAGATCGCGCTGAATCTCCGCCTCGGTCAGCGGAATGCGCGGCGGGCAGCCGTCGACGACGCAGCCGATGGCCGGGCCGTGGCTTTCTCCAAAGGTCGTGAAGCGGAACAGATGACCGAAGGAATTATGAGACATATCAGGAGGTTGTCCTTCTTTCGGTCAGGGAACCCAATAGGCGCCGCCCGCCTCGAACACCAGGAGCCGGCCCTGCCAGATGTCGACCACGGTCGCTTCCAGAAGGTCGACGCCGGCCAGATGCACCAGCATGGCGCGCGCCACCCCGCCGTGGGCGACCACGATGGTTTCCTCGCCAAGCCCGTCGAACACCGGCTTCACCCGGTCGAGCAGCATCTGATAGCTCTCGCCCTCGGGCGGGACATAGCGCCACTTGTCGCGCGTCCGCGCCTGCGCCCCGGCGGGGTCGAACTGCCGCACCTCGCCCCAGGTCAACCCCTCCCAGCGGCCGAATCCGACTTCTCGCAGCCGTTCGTCGGTCCGAAATCCCGTTTCGGGCAGCCCCAGTGTCCGCCGGGCGATGCCCATGGTTTCCATCGTCCGGTCCATCGGGCTCGACAGCCAGGGCAGGTGACTGGCCTTGGCGCCGATGAAGCCGCGCAGATGGCTGGCCACCTCGGCCGCCTGCCGTCGCCCCAGATCATTGAGCGGAATATCGCGCTGGCCCTGAAGCCGCGCCTCGCGGTTCCAGTCCGTCTCGCCGTGGCGGATGAAATAGATCGCCGGACGACCGCCCGCTCCCTGGCCGGCGGGAGCAACCGGGGTGCGCACCATCATTGCAGCGTAACCGTCACCTTGACGTCACGCTCGCGTCCGTCCGGGTATTTGACCTGATAAGCAAATGAATCTTCAGCAAGTTTTGCCTTCGGCAAGCTCTGATAGACCACCGCGATGGCGGCCGGCGAGACGCCGAGACACTTGTTGCGCGGCACGCCGGCGGCATGGGCCAGGTTCATCGAATCGTTGCGGGTGCGCACCTTGCCGCCCTTCGGCTGCTCGGTGATGGTGACGCTCGGCCGGTCGCCGATCTTGCAGGCCTTGTCGATGGTCAGATACGAGCCGATGGTCACGTCCCGCCCCGGCCTGGCCTTCTTGGTCACCTCGGCGTGGGAATGCTCGGGCGGCGCGGCGGGTGCGGCCACGGGCTGGGCGGACTGTGCCGCAGGCGGTGCCGTGAACCCCGGCGTGGCGGAGGGCGCTGTCTGCGCCCGCGCCGCACCCGCGCCGGCCAGCGCCAGAACCAGAAGCATCAAGGCAAAACGCATGGGTCCACTCCGTGGCATCGGGCCGGAACGGGTCCGGCGTATCAGTCCTTGTCGAGGCTCAGGTCGGGAGCCTCGGGATTCTTCATGCCGACGACATGGTATCCGGCATCGACATGGTGGATTTCGCCGGTGACACCGCGCGACAGATCCGAGCAGAAATAGGCGCCGACATCGCCCACTTCCTCGGTCGTCACCGTCCGCCGCAGCGGCGAATTGTATTCGTTCCACTTCAGGATATAGCGGAAATCGCCGATTCCCGAGGCTGCCAGCGTCTTGATCGGGCCGGCGGAGATGGCGTTGACGCGGATGTTCTGCGGGCCGAGATCGGCCGCCAGATAGCGCACGCTCGCTTCAAGAGCGGCTTTCGCCACGCCCATCACGTTGTAGTGCGGCATCCACTTTTCCGCGCCGTAATAGGTCAGCGTCAGGATCGAGCCGCCGGCGCCCATCAGTTTCTCGGCCCGCTGCGCCACCGCCGTCAGCGAGTAGCAGGAGATCAGCATGGTGCGCGAGAAATTCGCCTCGCTCGTCTCAAGATAGCGGCCGGTCAACTCGTCCTTGTCGGAAAAGGCGATGCAATGGACAAGGAAGTCGAGCTTGCCCCAGATGCGCTCCACCTCGGCGAACACCGCATCGATGCTGGCGCCGTCGGTGACGTCGCAATGGCCGACCACCGCCGCGTCCAGTTCCGCCGCCAGCGGCTCGACGCGTTTCTTCAGCGCCTCGCCCTGATAGGTCAAGGCGAGTTCCGCCCCTTGCGCCCGGCAGGCTTTCGCGATGCCCCAGGCGATCGACCGGTTGTTCGCAACGCCCATCACGAGCCCGCGCTTTCCGGCCATGAAGCCGCCAACGCCCGACATGCATGTCTCCACTGACATTCTGACTTTCCGGCATACCTAACCGATCAGCCGAAAGGCGCAAGCGGGAAGGGGTAAATTTATCGTCGCAGGGCCCGAAAACAGCCTCTGACCGGTCAGCGCCGCTTGCGCTGCATCAGGGCGATCAGATCGGGATCGTCGGGAATCTGGATGTCGATGCCGACCAGGATGTCCCCCCGGCCGTGCTCGTCCTGCAAGCCCTGGCCGCGCAGGCGGAAGTTCTTGCCGCCGCTGGTTCCGGCGGGAATCGACATCTCCACCTCGCCCGACAGGGTCGGCACCCGCAAGGCGCCGCCCAGCACCGCATCGGCCAGCGACACCGGCACCCGCACCCTGAGGCTGTTGCCCTCGATGGCAAAGCGCGGATGCGGCGCATAGCGCACCGTCAGCAGCACGTCGCCGCGCTTGCCGCCCATGGCGCCGCCTTCGCCCTGTCCGGCGAGGCGAATCGTCTTGCCCTCGCCGATCCAGGCCGGAATCTTGACGTCGAGGCTGCGCCCGTCGGGCATGCCGACACGCTTGGTCGCGCCCTTGGCCAGTTCTTCCAGCGTGATCGTCACCTCGCCGGTGACATCGCGCCCGCCCGGCGCCGAGCCGCGCCCGGAACGCCGCCCGCCGGAAAAGCCGCGCAGCAGGTCGGACAGGATATCGTCTGCGCCGCCGTTGCCGCGCCCGCCGCTGCCGAAGCCGAACGAGAAGCCCTCCGCGCCGCCATGGCCGAACGGATGGCCGCCCGGGCCGCCGGCGCCGCCGGAAAAGCCTTCGAAGCCCTGGAATTTCGGCTTGCCCTCGGCGTCGATCTCGCCGCGATCGAACTTGCCGCGCTTGTCCTTGTCGCCAAGGATTTCATAGGCGTTGTTGATCTCCGAAAACCGCTCTTTCGCCTTCGGGTCGTTGGCGTTCCGGTCGGGATGATACTGCTTGGCGAGCTTGCGGAACGCGCTTTTCACTTCGGCCTCGCTGGCCGATTTGCTCACGCCCAGAACGGTATAGGGATCGCGCATCAAACGTCACCGCACACGGGAAAGGAAGGATTGTCCTCCGATGTGGGTGTTCGCCGCCGATTCTGCAACGGCAATGCGGCACAAGATGCGCCCGACGGTGATGATTCCGCCCGTTCGTGCCGCAAAGGCGGCTTTCAGGCGCCCGGTTCGCCGTCGCGGGCGCGGACAAACAGGTCCGCACCGCCCATCTGCCCGCCCTTCAGCGCCACCTCCATGCCGTCGAACGCCGGATCGGCCGAGCGGATGGCCATCAGCGGCACGCCGGGGGCGAGCGGGGTCACCGGTTCCAGCGCCTCGGCGCCGACCGCGAGCATGGCGTGGCCAGAGGTGTCGCCGCCCGAAAAGATCGCCCGGCGAATCAAGCCGGCCTGCCGCGCCCCGCGCACCAGCGCGCCAAGCCCGTTGCCAATCCGGGCATGCACCGCGCCCGCTTCCGCCCCGCTGGCCGCCAGCGCTTCGGAAAAGGCAGCGATGGCCGGATCGTCAGGCCCCCGCGCGCTGGCCACCAGCACGCTGCGTCCGGCGCCGAGCGCGGCCTGAGCGGCGGTTTGTGCCTCCTCCAGCGCCGCCTGCCAGCCCCGCTGGTCCAGCGCGCGGGCGGCATCGAGCGGCAGCACGAGGAACCCCGCCGCAGCAGCCGCTGCAATCTGGCGCGCGGTGATGCCGGAACACGAGCCCGACACCACCAGCAGCGGCTCTGCCCCTGTCAGACGCATCACCGGGGCCGCGGCCGGCAGGAGCCCTGTTTCGCGCCAGTGGGCGACCAGAGCGTATTCCACCCCCTGACTGCCCACCGCGAACATCGGCGCCCGCCCTGCATGATCCCACAGCATCCGCCCGGTCGCGGCCAGCGTCGGCGTATCGAACACATCGAGTGCGACGATCCGCGCGCCTGCCGCCCGCGCCCGCGCCAGCGCCGCTTCGGCGCTGCCGTCGAGCAGGTGCCGCCAGTCGATCACCGCCTTGGGCAACGCGGTCTGCGCGTCGAGATGCCGGCACAGATCAGCCTCGGCCATCGGCGTTGCCGGGTGACGCGCCATCACAGGGTGCCGGTCGAGCCGGTAGGCCACGCCGTCGATGGCGGCGAACAGGGTGCCGAACATCTGATAGCGCCCGATCTCCGGCGCCCCCACCACCAGCGGCGCCCAGTCCGCGCCGCTCACCTCAAGGCCGATGTCCGTGGCCCGGCCGATGGAGCCGAGATGCGGCGCGGAATCGAAGGTCGAGCAGGTCTTGTAATGCAGGATCGGCGCGCCGAGCTGCCTGAGTGCCGCAAAATACCGGGGCAGTTCGGCATCCATCCAGGCCGGCGGCTTGGAGCGTGCCACCCCGGCGATGCCGAAGGCGCGGACATGGCCAAGCCGCGCCAGAAGCCCGGGCGTCGGACAATCGAGAAACATCACCGTGGGCACGCCGGCAAAGGCCAGAATTTCCGTCACCGCCGAGGAACCGGTGAAATCGTCACCATAGAACGTCAGCAGCGGCGCCATCGGCTCAGCCCGCATAGGTGGCGAGCGCCGTGCGCAGGGCCGGATGGTCGCGGGCATGATCCTCCACCGGAATGCCCGCCATCGCCGCCTCCCAGGCCTCGCGGAAGGCGCGCACGCCCGCCGCCATCCCGTCCGGGTGGGCGACGATGCCGCCGCCGGCGGCATGGATCAGATCGCACGAGCCCAGCGCGGCCCAGGTGCCGGCCGCCTGCCGCACCGTCTGGCCGGAGGAGAACACCGGCAGTGCCGCCATCGGCCGATCCGCAAACATCGGCTCGCCGAGCGAGCGGGCCGAGGCGATCACGCTGGCATCGGGTTCTGAAAACTTGTTGGCCAGCCCGTTGACGTGCAGATGGTCGACCCCCGCCAGCCGCCAGGGCTTCGACCAGGCCGGAAAGGCCCAGCCGAGCAGCGGCGCCCGGCTGAGCGCCCCCCAACCGTTGCGGTGGCCGTGGATGGGCAGCTGGCTGAAGCGGCCGAGCTCGATCATCCCCGCCATGCCGACCGAATTGAGGCTGGCCATGACGCAGGTGCCGCCCCGGTTGAGCACATGGTCGTGGCGGCGGCGCATCTCGTCGAGATCGCCGGTGATGTTGAAGGCGAACATGACCTTGCGACCGAGGCGGTCGGCATGGCGGTGGATCACGGCCATCACCTTGTCCACCCGCGCCTCGAACGGGCAGGCCGGCCCATCCGATTGCAACTCGTCGTCCTTGATGAAGTCGATGCCGCCGGCTGCCAGCGCATCGACGAACCCGGCGGTGGCATCCGGGTCGAGCCCGACGCTCGGCTTGATGATCGTGCCGATCAGCGGGCCTGTCGCGACCCCGGCCAGCCTGCGCGTGCCGGCGATGCCGAATCGCGGACCGCCATAGCGCTGCGCAAACGCCGGCGGCAGGCTGATATCCATCAGCTTCAGGCCGGAAAACGCCTTCAGTTCGAACAGGTTGCCGCTGATCGTCGCAATCAGGTTGGGCAGCGAGGGGCCGATCGTCTCCAGCGGCCAGGACAGGGTGACGCGCGCCTGTCGCCACAGTGCCGGCGCACCGGCCTTCGGCCCCGCCGCGCCCGGCAGCGAGGGCGACAGAGCCTCCCCCGTCACCGTCAGGCTCTCCACCCGTGCCGCAAACCGCGCCTTGAGTTCCGGCGTTTCGCCCGGCACGGCGATGAAGGTGCCCGAGGATTGTTCGCCCGCCATCATTTCGGCGGCGCGGGCCGGCTCGATCGCCGTTTCGATCAGGTAGTCGGCGCTGAAACGCTCGGTCATCCGGCAGGTGTCCTCGGCAATGCGGCTGGCGCGAACCGTCCCTGCTGCTGCTCAGCAAGCTTCCCGGTCCGGTCCCGTGCGCCAGTTCAAGCACGGCTTCCGATGGCAGGCCAGCCATGAAATCACCGGGCCAGACGATCCCGAGTGCACAGCACGCATGAAACGCCGGCTCAGCCTGGCTGTTTCCACGGCTTGACCTCCTTGACCACCCAGTCGTTCGGGCCGAGGCGACAGGAACTGCCCTGAAGGGTGGTGTCGGGGTCGGGTTTGTTCAGGCGGGCGATGAAGGAGCGGCAAACCCTGTTTTCGAGCACATAGAGCGGTCCGGCGGCGACAAAGCTGCCCTTGTGGCCTGATTCGGGGTTGTCCCAAGACACCGGCGCGCCGTTGCCCTGCGGGTCGACCGCCAGCGCCAGCGCCGACTGGGCCCGGCGCCAGTCTTCTTCGTTCAGGGCGGGGGACAGGGTGGTGACCTGCTTGGGTGCCGAAATCGAGCCTGTGGTGATCGAATCGTCGCTGAGCGAGCCGACCGGCATGCTGATGCTGCACCCCGACAGGCCGCAGGCGAGCACGAGAAGGGCGACACCGCGCCTCACCCGGGCGGTTTCTCCTTCGCGCCTGCGGCGCGTCTCGCTATAAGTACTCAAGCAACTCGACTGGCGCATCGCGCGCTGACCCACCCCAACTTAAGCTCCCCCGCCTATACGAAAGGAAAACCATTAATGTCCGGTGACTTCGCGGAGGCCAGCGAACCGTTCGACCTGTTCCGGGCCTGGCTTGCCGAGGCGACGAAGAGCGAAATCAACGATCCCAACGGCATGGCGGTGGCCACGGCCGACACGGGCGGCCTGCCCAATCTGCGCATGGTGCTGATGAAGGAGTTCGATGCGCGCGGCTTTGTCTTCTACACCAACTATGAAAGCGCCAAGGGCCGGGAATTGCTGGCCAATCCGCAGGCGGCGGGGTTGTTTCACTGGAAGAGCCTGCGCCGTCAGGTGCGCTTTCGCGGTTCGGTCGAGCAGGTTACAGCAGCCGAGGCCGACGCCTATTTCGCCTCCCGCCCGCGTGATGCGCGCATCGGCGCCTGGGCCTCGCAGCAGTCGCGCCCGCTCGAAAGCCGGTTTGCCCTGGAAAAGGCGGTTGTCTATCATGGCGCCCGGTTCGCCGTCGGCGAGGTGCCGCGCCCGCCCTACTGGAGCGGGTTCAGGATTGTTCCCGTCGAGATCGAATTCTGGCACGATAGGCCATTCCGCTTGCACGACCGTGTCGTCTTCCGCCGCGCCGATGCCAGTCAGGACTGGTCGCGCACTCGCCTCTACCCGTAAGGAAACGCTCAGATGTCCACCAACGCCGAACGCCGCACCCTGCTGCTCACGGGCGCCTCCCGCGGCATCGGTCATGCCACCGTCAAGCGCTTTTCCTCGGCCGGCTGGCGGGTGATCGCCTGTTCACGCCAGCCCTTCCCCGAGGATTGCCCGTGGGAAGCGGGCCGCGAGGATCATGTCCAGGTCGATCTCTCCGATGTGAACGACACCATGCGCGCGGTCGATGAAATCCATCGCCGCCTGACCGATGGCAAGCTGCATGCGCTGGTCAACAATGCCGGCATTTCGCCCAAGGGCTTCGGCGGGGCGCGGCTCGGGTCGATCGATACCTCGATGAAGGACTGGAGCCATGTCTTCCAGGTCAATTTCTTCGCGCCGATCCTTCTGGCGCGCGGGCTGATGAAGGAACTGACCGCGGCCAGGGGCGCTGTGGTCAATGTCACCTCGATCGCCGGCTCGCGCGTCCATCCCTTCGCCGGCGCGGCCTACGCCACCTCGAAAGCGGCGCTTCAGGCACTGACCCGCGAGATGGCGGCGGATTTCGGCCCGGTCGGCGTGCGCGTCAACGCCATTTCGCCGGGCGAAATCGACACCTCGATCCTTTCGCCCGGCACCGAGAAGATCGTCGAGACCCTGCCGATGCGCCGCCTCGGCACGCCCGAAGAGGTGGCCAAGGCCATCTATTTCCTCTGCACCGAGCAGTCGTCCTACGTCACCGGCGCCGAACTGCACATCAACGGCGGCCAGCACGTATGAGCCGTCTCTACCCCGAGCGTCCGTTTCTGGCCGCCAGCATCGCCGTCTTCCGTGACGGCAAGGTGCTGCTGGCCCAGCGGGCGCAGGGGGCGGGCGCAGGTCACTTCTCGCTGCCCGGCGGCATGGTCGAACTGGGCGAACGCACCGAGGATGCGGCTTTGCGCGAACTCCAGGAGGAGACCGGCGTCAGCGCCCGGCTGCTCGGGCTGGTCGATCTGGTGCAGGTCATCATCCGCGATGCGGACGATCGTGTCCGCAACCACGCGACCGTCGTCGCCTATGCCGGCGAGTGGCTGGCGGGCGAGCCGCAGACCTCGCCGGAAGCCTCGGCCGTGGTCTGGGTCGATCCCTTCGCACCGGGCGACCTGCCGATGACGGCGGGGCTTGACGCCGTGCTGACGAAGGCTGCCCGTCTGATGGAGCAAGGGCAAGGGCAAGGGCAAGGGCAAGGGCAGGGAAGATGATCCGGGCCGCGCTCGCCGTCATCCTGGGGCTGGCGCTCTCCGCGCCGGGCCTTGCGCAGCAGCGGGCCGGCCAG
>Ga0209573_1005781_pt1 | contig 10825 bp, 10 predicted proteins | sample TNRBio252014_DNA_FD_185870 | JGI IMG/M metagenome (GOLD analysis project Ga0209573, IMG submission 185870) | Wastewater treatment Type I Accumulibacter community from EBPR Bioreactor in Madison, WI, USA - TNR Reactor_6/25/2014_ DNA (SPAdes)... | ecosystem: Engineered > Bioreactor > EBPR >...
GTTGAGTCGGAAGCAAGGAGAAGTTGAATTAAACCAATGGATAGAACAGGCCAAGAAAGTGAAAAATAAGCATCTGAATGACTTTTTGTCCCTGCTCAATGCTTGGAAAGATTATGTATTAAACTACTTCGTTCACCGCTTCACAACGAGTGCCATTGAAGGTATTAATAATACCATCAAAACAGTGAAACGCATGGGTTACGGATTCCGTAACTTTGTCAACTTTAAGCAACGGATAATGATCAGTTTCGCCTAGCTCCACAAGAATCGTCGAAGAACCAGATTCTAAAGAATGAGATTGAACTAGAATCACACTTACATCCAGAGATGGACTACAATACGGCGGCAAACAAATTGAAGCCACTGCTTGAATTGCGGCGTAAACCGATTGGATTTATCTGGAGTTGTAAGAAAGCAATCGAGTTGAATACAGCAACGCGGCTATTTGTTGGGAAGCATAATGACTCTGTAATCTTTGCGTCCTATGCAAAGCCGATTCAGTTTCTTACTAAAGAAACCCCTACGGCATATCTTGACGCCAGTTTGGTTGAAGGGATTGTTAAGACCATCAATCCAGAGTGTCGGATTGTGAAGATTGAAGCCACCCGTCAAGCCAATATTATTCAGATCACCGATAGTCCAATGTCTACAAAGCGACTATTAGAGGACAACGATTATCTGAGTAGTCGCCTGCTTCACTTTATTCATACCCAAGCCAAGATAAATCAAAATGGCGCGGTCATTGCGCCGATGAAATGGATTGAAGCGCACAAGGATCGCTTCCCGGCTTCCGTGAAACTCGCCCACTTCGGCGGACTGCGTGGCCTGAATACTCTTGAGGATTGTGATTGGCTCGTACAGATCGGGCGTAACCAGCCACCGCCTTATGCCGTGGAAGCGGTAGCGCGGGCGTGGTGGCCCTCGGCGCGGCTGACCTTGACCGGAGCCTATATCAAACAACAACGGACGCTGACGGCCAAGACCGGCGATGGTGCGCTCGTGTGGATTGATACCCATGCCGATCCGCGTTGCCGTGAAGTGTTGGAGGCGATGCGGGAGCAGGAATCGCTACAGGCCCTCGACCGCTTGCGATTGATTCACGGCAAGGTCAAGCAGGTTTGGTTGTTCTGCAGCCTGCCGCTACCGGGGATCGAACCGGACGAACTCGCAACGCTCAACGGGCTGACGATGCCGGGAAAGTTGGCCGAAGTGGCCTTGAGAGATTCCGTGGTGGTGATGGGTAGGGGGAACTTCACGAACGGCATCCAGATGTGTTCAAGACGGCTGATGCTGCTAGGCAGACGGTCAGGACGTGGGATGAGGAAGCCGGTTTGAATGGGTTGAATTCCAATAAGGCTCTATATAGAGATCAACCCATTCAAAATGACGACACGGACGTTTGGCTTGACGCCTTCGGAACACGACCCATTTACCAGACCGCTACCTATCGGACAGAGGGTCAACGCGGAGGCAAGGATCGGACGGTCATCGTTCCTGACGGAATTTCGCTTGCGGATGTGCCTGACCACTTGGCCGCGATCCACGGCAAGCCGGTCACGATGAAGGAGGCATTCGAGAAGCTGATCGATGAGGGGATCGATCCGTGGGAGGCTGTGGGGATGCTTTGATCTATTGACGCTCCTCCGACAAGGCCGGGAAAACCTTGCACAGTGATTACGTCCTATGCGCTTTGCAAAACGGGGATGGCCTGTAGGAGCTGTGGCGGATCGTGCGAGGGGGTGAATCTATCTTTCAGTAGTGAGCTTGGTTCAGGACGGCCCGCATGGCGCGTAGGGTCGCAGCGTTGGCATCGTTTACAAGTCCCTGGTAGGTTCGCCAGCGCATTCGCTTCGGTTTATCCGAGAACGAGTTGATTGAGCCTTCACGACTGCCAAGTTTCCGGGCGATCTTTCTGGCCCGGCGCAGGTTCCGGTCAGTGGCGTTTTCCCGCTGACTGGGATAGGCGAGTCTTTGGCAATGCCGACAAGTAAAGTGGCAACCACTGGGGTAGAGGATCGCTACTCGCCTGTCACAACCCTCCTTCGGACAGCGAAACCAGGAGCGCCGCCCGCCGAAGGGGCAAAGCGTCCAGTCGAGAGCAATAGAGTATTTCACTACCGTCATGGAGCCATCGGCTTGCTGATAGCGGTAGATCAGGATCACTCGCTGTTCTTCCACTCGTACCGCTACGCCGGGAATCAAGTGATTTTCTGGTTGGCCCCAGGTCAGGTGGAAGCGCAGCCCCGGCTTCATCACGCCTTCGCGTTGCCAGAAACGAATATCCAACACCCGGTCGTTCGTGACCATGCCCTTCGTGCGCTGGTGTTCGTACCCGCCGCTGCCGATGCCGCCCATGATTCATCCTTTTTGTCGAAATAATCTGGCTTGGGATTGACCCTCACCGTGCAACAGCCAGCTATTTTTCCATCTGGCGAGATTTCGAAGTCTGTGTTCATGCGGTTAATTTGTTAATTATAGATGATTGTTGTCTCTCCCATAAAGCGATTTGGTAAATTTTGGTCACATTTAAAAACCAACTAAGGAAACACCTAAATAGGTAGTCTCAAATACGCTATAGTAGTTAAGTATCAGCCCCTTAGAAATTAATCAAGTATGAGTACTCGATGAAGCTGATCAGGAACAGTGGCAGCGACCGGGTCGTTGATGAACTACGGCACTGTTTGGCCCCACAAGGCAGTCTGGATATAGCCACACCGAAATTTTCGCTATTCGCTTTTGGCGAACTTCAGGAACGGCTGACGAAATTGGCGAAATGTCGCTTGGTCATTCCTGACGTTGCGACGAACGATCTGGCGTTACTCGGTGCCGATGCGGATCGTATCTACCGGAATCAGCTACAGGTTCGGGGCTTGGCCCGGCAGTGTGCGGCCTGGCTTGAGGCCAAAGTGGAGGTTAAGAACGCTCCGGGCCTTCCGCAGGCCGCCCTGATGGTTAGCGATGCGAAGGCGAGCTTGTGCCGGGTGATTACCGGACACTGTCCATTGACTACCGAGGGGTTGGGAATCACTCCGGCCCCTCCATTCAGTCTGATCCAGGCGGCGGAAAGCAGCGAAGAGTGTGTTCTGCTCGGTGGGTGGTTCAACAGCCTTTGGCACAGTCTGTCCAGTTCTCCCGAACCGAAGCGGATTCTGCTGTCGAGACTTCAAGAACTGACTGCGCATCACGCGCCATCATTAATCTATTTCCTCATTCTCTATCACTTGTTTAAGGACTTGGGTGATTCATTGGATGAGGAACAAATCATTAAATCCGCGACCGGTATTCGCACAACGATAGTCTGGAAAAAGCTGTTCAAGTTCCAGCGCGATGGAGTCATCGGCGCGATTGACAAGCTGGAGCGGCTCGGCGGCTGCATTATTGCCGATAGCGTGGGTCTCGGTAAGACCTTTGAGGCGCTGGCAATTATCAAGTATTACGAATTGCGTAATGACCGAGTGCTGGTCTTAGTCCCGAAGCGCCTGCGGGAGAATTGGACGATTTATAAAGCCAATGACCGGCGCAATATCCTCGCAGCCGACCGTTTCCATTATGATGTACTCAATCATACTGATCTCTCCCGTGAGGGTGGCCTGTCCGGCGATATTGATCTCTCGCATATTCATTGGGGCAACTATGATCTGGTGGTCATTGATGAGTCGCATAACTTTCGCAACAAGGCGACGCATAAAGATCGCGAAACTCGCTATGACCGCTTGATGCAGCGCATTATTCAGGATGGAGTCAAGACTCGCGTTCTGATGCTCTCGGCTACACCGGTTAATAATCGTCTGGCTGACTTGAAAAACCAGATTGCCTTTGTGACTGAAGGTCATGATCTGGCGCTGGCAGCTCATGGCATTGCCAGTATCGAGGCGACGGTTCGCCAAGCGCAGCTTCAATTTAATCGCTGGCTCGCTTTGGAGAATGTTCAACGCCGTCCCGCCCGATTGATGGATATGTTGGGTTTCGATTATTTTAAACTGCTGGATTTGTTGACTATCGCTCGTTCGCGTAAACACATCGAAAAGTATTATGGGATTCACGAAACCGGACGCTTCCCGGAACGCCTCAAGCCGATCAATATCAAGTCGAATGTAGACCTGGCTGAAGCGTTTCCTTCTATCCGCACGATTAACAATGAGATTCGTCGCCTGAATCTCGCGGCCTATGCGCCATTGCGTTATGTGTTGCCACATAAGCAACGGGCTTATGATAAAAAGTACAGCACTCAAGTTCGTGGCGGTGAGTCCATCTTTCGACAGATTGATCGTGAGGAGAGCCTGGTTCATTTATTGCGGATCAATCTGCTGAAACGAATGGAGAGTTCAGTCGTTTCTTTTGTCCTCACCCTTCAACGTCAACTGGCCGATGTGGAGGCAACGATTGCCAAAATTGAGACTCATGCGGAAGCGGTAGAGGAGATCGATCTTGGAGAAGTGGATACGGATGATCCAGCCTTCGAGAGTCTATGGGTAGGGCGTAAGGTTAAAGTATTGCTTCAGGATGTTGACCGGGTTCGTTGGCGGCAGGATTTACTGGAAGATCGCAATCGACTCGCTACGTTGCTGTCAGCGGCAAAGGATATTGATCCGGCCCGTGATGCCAAGCTCGCGGCATTGCGGGAGGTGATTGAGCATAAGTGTCGCCAGTGCATCAATCCCGACAATCGTAAGATGATTATCTTCACCGCATTTGCGGATACAGCCCAGTATCTTTATCAGCAGTTGCACCCGTGGGCATTGCAGCAGCTTGGATTACACACCGCGCTGGTGACTGGCGCTGGTCGCAACCAGACCACATTACCCAGTTTGCGTAAAGACCTTGCCAGTATCCTGACCGCTTTTTCACCGCGATCTAAGGAACGCCCGGTTGAATGTGCCGATGAAGGGGAATTGGATTTACTCATTGCTACGGATTGCATTAGCGAAGGCCAGAACTTGCAGGATTGCGATGCACTGACCAACTATGACATTCACTGGAATCCAGTGCGGATTATTCAGCGGTTTGGGCGCATTGACCGCATTGGTTCACCGAATGCCCACATCCAACTGATTAACTTCTGGCCGAATCTAGAGTTGGAAGAATATATTAACCTCGAACAGCGGGTCAGTGGGCGGATGGTGCTGCTGGATATTTCCGCGACTGGTGAAGAGAATCTGATTGAACAGAAGTCGGGCGATCCGATGAATGATCTGGAATACCGCCGCCAGCAATTACTCAGGCTCCAGGATGCAGTGATTGATTTGGAAGACCTGAGTAGCGGTGTTTCGATTGCGGATCTGACGTTGAATGACTTTCGGATGGACTTGGCGGGTTTTCTCCGGGAACATCCCGGCCAACTGGATACTTTGTTGTTGGGCGCGTTTGCGGTCACGACTGCGTCCGGCCTTGGCGATGCCGCGATTCCACCGGGGGTGGTCTTCTGTCTGCGCGTGGTGGGGGATGCTGCGCTTAAAAGCAGCGAGCCGGGCTATCCGCTGGCCCCGCATTATCTGGTGCATCTCGGCGAAGAGGGTACGGTGCTGCTGCCGTTTACCCAAGCCAAGCAGGCGCTCGACCGTTTGAAGAAGCTTTGCTTGGGCCGCGATCTGCCCGATGCTGAAGCCTGCGCCCGCTTCGACAAAGCCACCCGCGACGGTCAGGAGATGCAGGCGATGCAAGACCTTCTCGCCAAGGCCATCGCCTCTATCATCGGCAAGAAAGAGGAACGAGCGATTGCCAGCCTGTTCAACGCGGGCGGGACTCATGCGCTGAAAGGGGAGTTTGCGGGAATCAACGATTTCGAGGTGGTGGCTTTTCTGGTGGTGTTGCCGGAGGCGGGAGGCGGGTGAGGTTCGCTCCGGTCATTGATGCCCTGGCCTTGCCGGTCAATGCCCGTGTCGATCAGCGAGTGCCGAAGAAATTGTTGTTGGAACAGGGCGCTCCAACGGCTGCGGATAAACGCCAGATTCAGGAAGGCGTTGATGAGTTGTTCTGGATCGCGGCGCTTAAACCGAGTGGGATAGGAGTTCCAGCGTTTCGGGACGAGGTGCGGGAGTATCTGGAAATCGCGGTGTTGACCGTGGTGTTGCGCCCGGCAGCGAAGACGGCGCGACTGGTTGAATTGATCCATCGGGCGATTCCCTATCCGCTGGTGCTGGTGACGGGACATGGGGAAACGGTCAGCCTGTCCTTGGCGCACCTGCGCGGTTCGCAGGGGGAAACGGGCAAGGTGGTGATTGAAGACTTGCGCCGAACGGCGCCATTTCGCCCGGATGCGCCCACGAGCGAAGAAGCGGCGTTCCTCGATAGTTTGGCGCTTTCAGGACTGCCCCGTAGCGATTTGTGGGCGCTCTATCAGGGCTGGCTGGATCGGGTGGTGGCGCTGGAGGCGGCGCGGATTACGGGACAGTTCATCGTCCCGGATTGCGTCGAGCGTTCGCAGGCGTTGCGGGAGGGATTAGGGAACCATGCCCGGCTTCTGCGTGAATTAGCGGCGTTGCGCGTTCAGGCGGCGAAAGAGAAACAGATGGGGCGGCGGGTGGAATTGAATCTGGAAATTAAACGGCTGGAAATTCAATTGGCTGAACTTAAATTATGGATTGCAAAAAAACCATGAACCACGAAATACACGAAGAACACGAAAAAGTTTTATATCGAGCGGAGTCTTATGCTATTCAAGGAGCTATCTTTGATGTTTATCGTGAAATGGGGTGTGGGTTTTTAGAGGCCGTTTATCAGGAATGTCTGGAAAAGGAGTTTTTTAAGAGAGGCATAGCTTTTCACGCTCAACCAGAGTTGTATCTGCATTATAAAGGTGAACTTCTGAAGCAGACTTATCGGCCTGATTTTATCTGCCATGAGAAGATTATTTTGGAATTGAAAGCAGCTAAAGAAATAGCACCAGAACATCAGGCGCAAATCATGAATTACTTGAAGGCAACTGGCATGAAGTTAGGTTTGCTGATCAATTTTGGCAGCCATCCTAAAGTGACCATAAAACGATTTGTGATGTGAACCTGAAATACTAATCAACCACGAAAAACACGAAGCACACGAAAATTAAATAATTCCTTGTCTTTATTTCGTGCTTTTCGTGTATTTCGTGGTTAAAAGAGGAAGTGATAGATGAAGCAGATCACTGTCTACCAAGAATCATAGGCATCTGCAATGGATCAGAAAAAGATCGTCATCATTGCCGGGCCAAATGGGGCAGGGAAGACCACTTTCGCCCGTGAGTTTTTGCCGAATGAGGCGCATTGTTTGACGTTTATCAATGCCGATCTGATCGCTGCGGGTTTATCGCCATTTGCCCCTGAGCGGGCTGCGGTGAAAGCGGGGCGGTTAATGGTACAAGCGATGAAAGAAGCCGTCTCTCGTGGAGAAAGTTTCGCGTTTGAAACAACGTTGAGCGGCATTACTTATGCTCGTGCGATTCCTGAATGGCAAGCGCAAGGCTACCGGGTCAAACTGGTTTTTCTGGAACTGCCGAATGCTGAAATCGCTATGGCGCGAGTGGCGGAGCGAGTGCGTCAAGGAGGGCATGACGTGCCTGAATTGACCATACGGCGGCGATTTGCAACAGGACTTAATAATTTCCATTTTTTCTATAAATCCTTGGTCGATTCTTGGCTGCATTTTGATAGTTCCGGGAATGAAATCACTTTGATTGATTGGAGCGAAAATGAACGCTAAATCACTACAAGATGCAAAGGATGAAGACCTACGTAATGCACTGCCGGCTCTACAACGAGCCGTGCGGCGTGCAAGACAGATCGCCGCCCAAACGCAAACCGCGATGATCGTGATGCGTGATGGGCAAATGGTGAGGGAATATCCTTCACTGAATGATCAAAATGTATCCGCCGAACGCAAATAAAACCGGTAAAAAAGGAAATTTCTGATGAAAAAACTCACTGCCCACGACCCCGAAACCCAATCCGCCGATTTGATCGCGGACAACATCGATCAACTCAAGGTGCTGTTCCCGGAAGCCTGTACCGAGGGCAAGATTGATTTCGAGGTGTTGAAGCAACTGTTGGGTGGGGCGGTGGAGGAACGCGACGAGAAATACGGCCTGAACTGGCATGGCAAGCGCCGCGCTCGGCAACTGGCATTGACGCCCTCGACCGGCACCTTGCGCCCTTGCCCGGAGGACAGTGTGGATTGGGACACGACCCGGAATCTGATGATTGAGGGCGACAATCTGGAAGTGTTGAAGCTGCTGCAAAAGAGTTATGCCGGGAAAGTGAAGCTCATTTATATCGATCCGCCTTATAACACAGGCAAGGATTTTGTGTACCCGGATAATTACTGCGACAATATCAGGAATTATCTGGAACTAACCGGGCAAGTGGAAGGTGGCAAGAAAATTAGCAGTAATACCGAAGCTAGCGGGCGGTTTCATACCGATTGGCTGAATATGATGTATCCGAGGTTGAAACTGGCACAGAATATCTTAAAGCGGGATGGGGCGTTGTTTGTGTCTTGTGATGAGGGAGAGCAAGCCCGTCTGCGAGTAGCAATGGATGAAATTTTTGGGCAGGAAAATTTTATTGCTGACATGGTTTGGGCTGCTGGACGTAAAAATGACTCCCGTCTCATTTCAATATCTCACGAATACATCATTTGTTATGCTCGCGATGCAGGCTATTTAACTGAGCAGAAAATCGAATGGCGACAACGGAAAAAAGGGCTTGAAGATATTTACGCCCAATACCAAAGGCTTAGGCGACAGCATAATTTAGACTATATAGCAATGACTATCGAATTGAAGAAATGGTATAAAGAATTAGCTGACAGTCATGCTGCAAAAGCCCATAAGCATTACTGCCAGATTGATAAGAGAGGAATTTATTTTTCGGCGGATATTTCTTGGCCTGGTGGTGGCGGGCCAAAGTATGAAGTGTTGCATCCGGTAACTAAAAAACCAGTAAGGATACCTGCACGCGGATGGATTACTCCAGATTCAGAGAAAATGAAAGGTTGGATCGCTGATGACAGGGTTCATTTTGGTGAAGATGAAACGTCTGTTCCATGTCTGAAATCTTATCTGAGAGATCAGGAGTACCAAGCACCGTATAGCGTTTTCTATCAGGACGGTCGTGCTGCAACAAAGCGGCTCCGCGAATTGATGGAGGGTGATTGCTTCGATTTTCCTAAAGATGAAACAGTCCTTCAAGAACTGATTGGAATGATGACATCTGGTGAAGATTTAATCGTTGATTTTTTTGCCGGTTCAGGCACTACCGGCCACGCAGTCATAGCTCAAAATGCCGCTGATAATGGCAATCGCCGCTATATCCTTGTCCAACTTCCTGAACCACTCGACCCGGAAAATAAAGACCAGAAAACTGCTGCTGATTTTTGCGATAAATTGAAGAAGTCCCGTACCATTGCCGAACTCACCAAAGAACGCCTGCGCCGTGCTGCTGCTAAAATAAAAAACGAATTAACCACGAAAGACACGAAAAACACGAAAGAAAAGATAAACGAAGATTTATTGAGTAATACTGATAAAGATTCCTTTCGTGATCTTCGTGATTTTCGTGGTTCAAATAATCTTGATCTCGGCTTCCGCGTCTTCAAACTCGACTCCTCCAACATCCGCGCCTGGGAACCTGACCGCGACAACCTCCCGCAATCCTTGCTGGACGCCACGGACCATCTGAAAACTGACCGCAGCGAACAGGACATCCTGTTTGAACTGTTGCTCAAGCTCGGCCTCGACCTCACCATTCCGATTGAGCAAAAGACCATCGCCGGTAAGACCGTTCACAGCATCGGCGCGGGCGTGTTGCTGGTCTGCCTCGCCCCGCAGATTGCCGCTGTCGAAGTCGAACCGCTGGCCCTGGGACTAGTGGACTGGCATAAGGAACTCGCCCCGGTCGGCGATTCTCAACTCGTGTTTCGTGACAGCGCCTTCGCCGATGATGTCGCCAAGACCAACCTCGCCGCGATCCTCCAGCAGCACGGGCTGGATAACGTGCGTAGCCTGTGAGGAAGCGGCCATGAGCAAGGATTTGAACCGTTACGGGATACTGTGTTGTAAGCGATTGAAAGATTTTACGTTAATAGTCAAATTTCAGTTTGATAACGAAACAGATTTCGTTACCAAAACGATAAGGAATCCGTTATGAATAATGAAGAACAACAAGCGCCTGCCGGGGAATTCATACTCTATGAAACCGAAGACGGGCGTACTCGTATCGAGTGCCGGTTCGAGGATCAAACCCTGTGGTTGCCTCAAGCGGGTATGGCCGATCTATTCCAAACGACTCCTCAAAATATCACTTTACATCTCAAGGCGTTGTATGCCGATGGCGAGATTTCACCAGAGGCAACTTGTAAGGATTACTTACAAGTTCGCCAAGAAGGTGAGCGGCAAGTTCGTCGGTTAGTGCAGTACTACAATCTCGACGCCATCCTGTCGGTAGGCTACCGGGTGCGCTCGCCACGCGGTACGCAGTTTCGCCGTTGGGCCACGGATCGGCTACGGGAGTACCTGGTCAAGGGCTTCACGATGGACGATGAGCGGCTGAAGAATCCGCCCATAGAAGGCTCTGGCATACCTGACTACTTCGATGAACTGCTGGAGCGCATCCGCGATATTCGCGCCAGCGAGCGGCGGATGTATCTGCGGGTCAGGGAAATTTTTGCCTTGGCTGCCGACTACACACCATCCAATCAAGACACGATCCAATTCTTCAAAGCCGTTCAGATTCAACCACTATGCACTGAAAGTGCATAGAATGCTTTAGAGACTGAAAGTCTCGGGTTCAGCTAAAGCTGACTGAAAGCTGCAAGCTGATAGCTTGTGTATGATGACTGAAAGTCATTCAATCAC
>Ga0209573_1005783_pt1 | contig 10824 bp, 8 predicted proteins | sample TNRBio252014_DNA_FD_185870 | JGI IMG/M metagenome (GOLD analysis project Ga0209573, IMG submission 185870) | Wastewater treatment Type I Accumulibacter community from EBPR Bioreactor in Madison, WI, USA - TNR Reactor_6/25/2014_ DNA (SPAdes)... | ecosystem: Engineered > Bioreactor > EBPR >...
GTAGCGGCCAAACGCGTTGCACTGCCAGATTTCGACGCGGGCAGCGGCCAGCGGCCGGCCGCTTTCATCGAGAACGCGGCCGTGCAGATTGCAAATCTCGCCGCGCGCGATGCCGTTCTGCCCAGCGACGCTGACCAGGTCGTTGTCGTTGTCAAGCGGCAGTTGTCGCGGGTAGAACGGCCCCAGTGCCTGCGGCGGGGTGCGCAGCAGTCCCGCCCAGGCAGGGGCAGCGAGCGCCAGCCCGGTGACTGACGCGGTAGCGAGCAGGATGCGGCGGCGGGCGGAATGAGGCATGCGGATCTCCGGATGTCGTTGACTGCGATACTACGCTACCGACTTTCGACTCGCTCTGCCGCGCAGAATTCCATTGGCAAGCCCTGCGGGCACGCACCCGCTTTCGCACTGACGGCAGTGAGCTTGCCCCCATTAAACGGACGCCATGAAGTGCGGTTCTAAGGCTTCATGGAGGAACGTGAGATGAAAACGAGGATAGCGAAGCGGGCCTAACCGGCGCAGTTCCGGGAAGCGGCGGTTCGGCAAGTGATCGAACTTGGGCGAACGGCGACCGAGGTGTCGCGCAGCCTGGATATTTCGCCGAAGGCGCTGGGCAACTGGGTACGGCGGGCACGGCGTGATAATCCGCTGGTCAGGCGAACGGCAGCCGTGCAGGGTCGATGAGGCACAGGCCGAACTGATAACGGCGGCGTCGACGCGCACCAATTTGGCGGCGATGAGCGCCTGCAGAGCGACGACAATCAGCGTCCGGTACTTGCTGCGAAGCGGGCAATCGGAAAGAGGCGCCCGGCGTCTGGTTGTCGGCCGCTGCGGTCATTGGGGCCATGCGCCTTGAACGGCTGCTGTACTCCGCATTGCCGACGTTCGAGGAGGTCCGGCGGAAAAGCCGGGGCAGACCAATCCGGGCGGCTGCTTACCCGAAAGCGCTACTCACCGTTTCGACCCCTACCTGCCCGATGACCTGTTCATTGGCAATGACCGCTCACAGATCATGAAGCTACCGGTGCCGGGAGTCTGACGTCGGTCTGCATCATCGGCCCAAGCGGTCCATCGGGTCAGCGATGATCAACGGGACGCGCGCCCCAAAACAGTCCATCAACAGCGACGGCTGCAAGGCAAGAGAGTGTCTTCTGAAGCTAATGGTTGCGCGTCTTTGCAGGACTGACTTCCCTGCGGTTTTGTCACGATTTTTATATCGCCGCCGCAAACCTTTTGAGCATCTTGAAATCCCCTTGCCCATAGTAATGGGGTCGCTGCAAGACCATTACGGAGGCAAACATGGATATCGTCTATCTCGCAGGCATAGGTCTGTTCTTTGGTCTGGTGGCTTTCATGGCCATCGGCTGCGCCAAACTTGGAGGTGCCAAATGACCTGGCTTCATATCGTCAGCGCCGTCGCCGCGGTCGCGCTGCTTATCTACCTGATCGCGGCCCTGCTCAACCCGGAGGATTTTTCATGACCATTCATGCCTGGCTTCTCCTCGGGGTTTACCTGGCGCTGCTGCTGCTCGCAGCGAAGCCGCTCGGCAGCTACATTGCTGCTGTGATGGAAGGCCGCGGCCTCGCCCTCCGCTTTGGTGGTGGCATTGAATCTTTGCTGTATCGCCTGTGCGGCGTGCGCCGCGACGAGGAAATGGGCTGGCTGCACTACGCGCTGGCGATCCTGCTGTTCAACGTCCTCGGCGCGCTGGCGGTGTATACCCTGCAACGGCTGCAACTCTGGCTGCCGCTCAATCCCCAGGGGATGGCCCACGTCAGCCCGGATTCATCGTTCAACACCGCTGTCAGCTTTGCTACCAACACCAACTGGCAAGGCTATTCAGGTGAATCGACGATGAGCTACTTGACGCAGATGCTAGGTCTCACGGTGCAGAACTTTTTCTCGGCAGCCACCGGCATCGTCGTCGTCATCGCGCTGATCCGCAGCTTTGCCCGTCATACGGCCAGGACCATCGGCAACGCCTGGGTCGATCTGACCCGCATTACGCTCTATGTGCTGCTGCCGATAGCGCTGGTCTACGCGTTGTTTCTGGTCAGCCAAGGCGCGATCCAGAACTTCGACCCTTACAAGGACGTGACAACGCTGCAAGTGACAGAATACGACAATCCCAAGCTCGACGCCGCCGGCCAGCCGCTCAAGGACGACAAGGGCGTCGCCATCACCGAACCCGCCACTACGCAGACCCAGACCTTGCCGATGGGCCCGGTCGCCTCGCAGGAAGCCATCAAGACCCTCGGCACGAATGGCGGCGGCTTCTTCAACGCCAACTCGGCGCACCCCTACGAAAACCCGACGCCGCTTTCCAACTTCATTCAGATGCTGTCGATCTTCCTGATCCCGGCGGCCCTGTGCCTGACCTTCGGCCGTATGGTTGGCGACATGCGCCAAGGCTGGGCCGTGCTGGCTGCCATGACGTTGATGTTCGTGGTCGTGGCCATCGCGGCCATCAGCTTCGAGCAACAGGGCAACCCGCTGCTGGCCAATCTCGGCGTCGACATGGCGGCCGGCAACATGGAAGGCAAGGAAACGCGTTTCGGCATCGCCGAATCGGGTCTGTTCGCTACCATCACCACGCTGGCGTCCTGTGGAGCCGTCAACGCCATGCACGACTCCTTCACTCCACTGGGCGGCTTCGTGCCGCTGTGGGACATGATGCTCGGCGAAGTGGTGTTCGGCGGCGTCGGCACCGGCCTCTATGGCATGTTGGTGTTCGCCGTCATGGCGGTATTCATCGCTGGGCTGATGATCGGCCGCACGCCCGAATACTTGGGCAAGAAGATCGAGGCGCATGAAATAAAGATGGTGTCGATCACCATCCTCGTCACGCCGTTCTTGGTGCTGGCCGGCACCGCCATCGCCGTGATGACCACAGACGGTATCGCCGGTATCGCCAACCCTGGCGCCCACGGCTTCTCGGAAATTCTCTACGCCTTCACATCGGCCGCAAATAACAACGGCAGTGCCTTCGCCGGACTCTCAGCCAATACGCCCTTCTACAACGGCTTGCTGGCCGTTGCCATGTGGTTCGGCCGCTTCGGCGTCATCGTGCCGGTACTGGCCCTGGCCGGCGGCCTCGCCGCCAAGAAGCGCATTACCGCCAGTGCCGGCACCATGCCGACCCATGGCCCCCTGTTCGTCGTGCTGTTGATTGGCACCGTCGTGCTGGTTGGCGCCCTGAACTACGTTCCCGCGCTCGCGCTCGGGCCGGTGGTCGAGCATCTAATGCTCTACCCCGCCCACTGAGCCGAAGGAGACAATCATGATTCACAAGAAACTTGCGATGTTCGACCCGGTGCTGGTGAAACCGGCCATCGTCGATTCGTTCAGAAAACTGAATCCCGCCACCCAGTGGCGCAACCCGGTGATGTTCGTGGTGTATGTCGGCAGTATCCTGACTACGGTGCTCTGGGGACAGGCGCTTGCCGGGCAGGGTGAGGCATCGGCCGGATTCATCCTCTCCGTGGCCCTCTGGCTGTGGTTCACGGTGCTGTTCGCCAACTTCGCCGAAGGGCTCGCGGAAGGCCGCAGCAAGGCTCAGGCGGCCTCGTTGCGTGGTCTGAAGAAAGAGACATGGGCCAAGAAGCTCAAGGGACCGCATGCCACCGCCGAGTGGCATACGGTACCGTCCGCCGATCTGCGCAAGGGCGACATCGTCCTGGTGCATGCCTCTGAGACCATCCCGGCCGATGGCGAAGTCATCGAAGGCGTAGCTTCGGTGGACGAGTCCGCCATCACCGGCGAATCGGCGCCGGTCATTCGTGAGTCGGGCGGCGATTTCTCGGCCGTGACCGGCGGCACGCGCGTGCTGTCCGACTGGCTCGTCATAAAGGTCAGCGTTAATCCCGGCGAAACCTTTGTCGACCGCATGATCGCCATGGTCGAGAGTGCCAAGCGCCAGAAGACGCCCAACGAGATCGCGCTCACCATCCTGCTGGTGGCGCTGACCATCGTCTTTCTCGGCGTCACCGTCACGCTGCTGCCGTACTCGATATTCAGCGTTAATGTAGCGAAGGCCGGTACCCCCGTGACCATCACGGTGCTCATCGCCTTGCTGGTCTGCGTTATCCCGACGACGATCGCCGGCCTGCTCTCGGCGATTGGTGTGGCCGGCATGAGCCGCATGATGCAAGCCAACGTCATTGCCACGTCCGGTCGCGCCGTCGAGGCTGCGGGCGATGTCGATGTCCTGTTGCTCGACAAGACTGGCACGATCACTCTCGGTAACCGACAGGCTTCTGCGTTTCTGCCCGCCGACGGTGTCACTGAAGCAGAACTGGCGAGCGCCGCCCAACTGGCGTCGCTCGCCGATGAAACCCCGGAAGGCCGCAGCATCATGGTCCTGGCCAAGCAGAAATTCAATCTGCGCGAGCGCGACATCCATTCGCTTGAAGCCCAGTTCGTCCATTTCTCGGCTCACACGCGTATGAGCGGGGTCGATGTCCATGGCACGCAGATTCGCAAGGGCGCTGCCGAAGCGATCAGCAAGCATGTGGAAGAATTCGGCGGCCACTTCCCGCCGTCAGTGCTCGTTGCCGTCGAGGAGGTATCCCGACGCGGCAGCACGCCCCTCGTAGTAGCCGAGGGTACCCGCGTTCTCGGCGTCGTCGAGCTCAAGGACATCGTCAAGGGTGGAATCAAGGAGCGCTTCGCCGAACTGCGTCGCATGGGTATCCGCACCATCATGATTACCGGCGACAATCGACTCACGGCTGCCGCCATCGCCGCGGAAGCCGGGGTCGACGACTTCCTTGCCGAAGCCACGCCGGAAGCGAAGTTGGCCCTGATCCGCCAACACCAGACCGAAGGCCGCCTCGTCGCCATGACCGGCGACGGCACCAACGACGCGCCAGCACTGGCTCAGGCCGACGTGGCTGTAGCCATGAATACGGGTACCCAGGCTGCCAAGGAAGCCGGCAACATGGTCGATCTCGACTCTAACCCGACCAAGTTGATCGAGGTTGTTGAGACCGGCAAGCAAATGCTGATGACGCGCGGCTCGCTGACGACCTTCAGCGTCGCCAACGATGTCGCCAAGTACTTCGCCATTATCCCGGCGGCCTTCGTCACCGTCTATCCGCAGCTTGCGGCCCTCAACGTCATGGGGCTCGCCAGCCCGAACTCGGCCATCCTATCCGCAGTGATCTTCAATGCATTGATCATCATGTTCCTGATCCCGCTGGCGTTGAGAGGCGTGAAGTACCGGGCCCTGGGCGCCGCCGCGCTGTTGCGCCGCAACCTCACCGTCTATGGTCTCGGCGGCCTCATTGCGCCCTTTGTTGGCATCAAACTGATCGACATGCTGATCGCCGCCGTCAGCCTCGCCTGAGAAAGGAAGTCGTCATGAAAACACTGTTACGTCCAGCCATCACTCTGTTCGTGCTGCTGTCCGCCATTACCGGCATTGTCTATCCCTTGACGGTAACCAGCATTGCCCAGGCGGTCTTTCCAGGTACTGCTGCCGGCAGCCTGCTCGTCAGGGGTGGCAAGCCGGTCGGCTCAACACTGATTGGTCAGAACTTCGCTGAGCAAAAGTACTTTTGGGGGCGACCGTCAGCCACGTCACCGCAGCCCTACAACGGCATCACCTCGGGTGGATCAAACCAGGGGCCGTTGAACCCGGCGCTGGTGGCTGCCGTCAAAGAGCGCATCGAGACTCTCAAGGCGGTCGATCCCGGCAACCAGTTACCCATCCCGGCCGATCTGGTCACCGCATCCGCCAGCGGCCTTGATCCGCATATCAGCCCGGCAGCGGCCCGCTACCAGGTCGCGCGCGTTGCCGCAGCGCGCAAGCTACCACCGGAACAGGTAGCGGCCCTGATCGATGTACATACCGAAGGACGGCAATGGGGCCTCTTCGGCGAGCCTCGTGTTAACGTGTTGCTGCTGAACTTGACGCTGGATGACCAGCAAGGAAAATGAACGACGCCCGTCCCGATCCCGACGAACTCCTCGGCCGGATCAAGGAAGAGGAGATTCGTGCCACCCGCGGTAAGCTGAAGCTCTTCTTCGGCGCTTCGGCGGGTGTCGGCAAGACCTACGCCATGCTGTCGGCCGCGCGCCAGCAGACCGAGCAAGGTACGGACGTCGTCATCGGTGTCGTGGAAACCCATGGTCGCAAGGAAACCGAAGCCTTGCTGACCGGACTGGCACGTCTGCCACTGAAGGAGGTCGCCTACCGTGACAAGGTGCTGAAGGAATTCGACATCGACGGCGCTCTGGCGCGCAAGCCCGAACTTATTCTGATGGACGAGCTTGCTCACTCCAACGTGCCAGGTTCGCGCCATCCCAAGCGCTGGCAGGATGTCGAGGAACTTCAGTCGTCGGGTATAGATGTCTATTCGACAGTTAACGTCCAGCACCTGGAAACCCTCAATGACGTTGTCGGTGGCATTACCGGTATCCGTGTCTGGGAAACAGTTCCTGATCATGTCTTCGACGCCGCTGATCAAGTCGTGCTCGTCGATCTGACGCCCGACGAACTGCTGCAGCGACTGAAGGAAGGAAAGGTCTATCTTCCGCACCAGGCCGAGCGTGCGATCCAGAATTTCTTTCGCAAGGGCAATCTGATCGCGCTACGCGAACTCGCCCTTCGCCGCACCGCCGACCGCGTTGACGGCGAGATGATCCAGTATCGGCGCGACCAATCGGTCGCTCGCGCCTGGCAGACCCGTGAATCGTTTCTGGCCTGTATCGGCCCGGGAGACGGCAGCGACCGCATCATCCGCAGCGCCGCCCGCATCGCCACCAGGCTTGACGTACCGTGGCACGTGATCTATGTCGAGACGCCGGAACTGCGGCACCTCTCAGAGAAGCGGCGCCTGCCTATCCTCAAGAATCTTAAACTGGCGCAGGAGACTGGGGCAGAAACGGCAAGCCTGGCCGGCAGCGACGCCATCGAGACAATCGTCGACTATGCCCGCGACCACAACCTTTCGAATATAGTCGTCGGTCGAGATCATGTGCGCGATTGGCGGCCGTGGTACCGCTCCTTCGCCGACCGTGTGGGCAAGCATGCGCCCGATCTCGACGTTATTCAGGTTGCGCGCGAGGAGGCGCGGCCAGACCAGCGCCAGGAGGAGCCAACTGACGAGTCGCTGCTCGACCGGCTGAATGCACCCTGGCAGTCGTTCGCGATGAGCGTTGTCTTCTGCGCGCTGGCGACACTCATCGCCATGCCGCTGCATTCGGTGTTCGATCTTGCCAACATCGCCATGCTTTTCCTGATGGCGGTCGTTCTGTCCGCAGTTCGCTACGGTCTCGGCCCGGCAGTCGCGGCAGCCTTCCTTAACGTTGCGGCTTTCGATTTTTTCTTCGTGCCGCCGCGATTTTCATTCGCAGTCAGCGACGTCCAGTACCTGATGACTTTCGCCGTCATGCTGGCCGTCGGCCTGGTTACCGCCAAGCTCACCGCGGGTCTCAAGTTCCAGGCCCGCGTCGCCAGCCGCCGCGAACAACGGGTTAGGGCACTCTATGAAATGTCGCGTGACTTGTCGGGCGCGCTAGTGCCGGAACAGATCGCCGAAATCAGCCAGCGTTTTGCCGAGACCGGATTCGGCGCCCGAACCGCCATCGTCCTGGCCGACGAAAAAGGCCGGTTGCAGGAGCCGATCCAGATCCCCGGCGGCGTGCCGGCGGTGGACATGGGTATCAGCCAGTGGGCCTTCGACCACGGTGCCGAGGCCGGCTGCGGCACAGACACCCTGGCGGGAAGCCCGCTCCTCTATATTCCACTCAAGGCGCCGATGCGCACGCGCGGCGTGCTGGTACTGGAGCCGCGCCATCAGAGGCGGCTGATGGCTCCCGAGCAGCGTCGTCTCCTCGACACCTTCGCGCGGCTGACCGCCATTTCTCTCGAACGAGTTCATTACGTCGATGTGGCGCAGATGACCACAGTGCAGATGGAGTCAGAGCGGCTGCGCAATTCGCTGCTATCGGCCATCTCGCATGACCTGCGCACGCCTCTCGCGGCGTTGGTCGGCTTGGCCGACTCGATGTCCATGACGCAGCCACCGCTGACAGCACAGCAGTGCGAAATCGCTATGTCGATGCGCGAAGAGTCGTTACGCATGAACTCGCTGGTCGACAACCTGCTCGATATGGCCCGCCTGCAAGCCGGTGCAGTCAAGCTCAACAGGCAGTGGCAACCGCTCGAGGAAGTAGTTGGCAGCGCCATCAAGGCGACGGGAGCGACCCTCGCTCGCCACCGCGTGAGCGTCAACCTGCCGGACGATTTGCCTCTGCTGCAATTCGACGCCGTACTGATCGAACGTGTGCTGTCGAATCTACTGGAAAATGCCGCCAAATACACCCCCCCCGGAAGCATGATCGGAATCGGCACAACACTGGGGCGCGATTATGAAGACATATCGGTCGAGGATGACGGACCCGGTTTGCCGGCTGGAAAGGAAGAGGAAATCTTCAAGAAATTCGAGCGTGGCCAGAAGGAAAGCGCTACGACAGGAGTGGGCCTGGGGCTCGCGATCTGTCGCGCCATTGTCGAAGCGCATGGCGGCACCATTCGGGCCGAGAACCGCCGCGGTAGCGGAGCGCGCTTCGTGTTCTCGCTGCCGCGCGGTAATCCTCCTTCCGTTGATACAGCCGAGGAGGATGTTCTGCAGGAGGAGAGCCAGAAGTGAGCGAACCGCTCCCCGTAGTCATCGTCATCGAGGACGAGCCGAAGATCAGGCGTTTCATCAGGATGTCCCTGGAAGCAGAAGGCTGCCAGGTCTACGAAACCGACTCCATGCAGCGCGGCCTTATCGAGGCCGGTACCCGCAAGCCGGACATGGTAGTACTCGACCTCGGCCTACCTGATGGCGACGGCGTGGATTTCATCCGCGACCTGCGGGCGTGGTCCGATATCCCTATCATCGTGCTGTCGGCACGAACGACCGAAGCCGACAAGGTGGGTGCTCTGGACGCTGGCGCCGACGATTACCTGACCAAACCCTTCGGGGCCGCTGAACTGCTGGCTCGCGTTCGTGCGCAGTTGAGACGCCGATCGAGTGCTGTCGGTAGCGGCTCTACGGTCTTCGAGTTCGGCAAGATACGTGTCGACCTCGGCAAGCGGATTGTCGAGCTCTCGGGAAAACCACTGCACCTTACTCCTATCGAGTATCGGTTGCTGGCCTACCTTATCACCCATCCAGACAGCGTTCTGACGCATCGCCAACTGCTCAAGACCGTGTGGGGGCCATCCCATGCCGACGACAGTCATTACGTTCGGGTCTATATGGGGCTGCTACGGAAGAAAATCGAAGATGATCCGTCGCAGCCAAGACACATCATTACAGAAGCAGGCGTCGGTTATCGGTTTATTTCCGTATGACGTGTTGCTGCCGTCCTCAGCGGCGGGTTCGTGGGCGTGGGTGATGGGTCGGGACCGCAACATAGAGCACTCCTGCTATCTCTGGAATGGCCGAGGATATGGCCAACGTACTACAGCGCCGAGGGACCGGTATCTGATGAGTTACCTGCCGTTCGCGTAGCTCCATTTTCGAAGCCGCTACGGCTGTTTGTGGCCGTTATGAACATCTATCCATAACGACCACAAGCGGACCAGCGGCCAGCCCCTCAATTGAGGCGATGAGCGTCAGCAACGCCCATCGACTGCCGACGCTCGCACATCGCTGCGACTGCCAGCATCTCGGGCCAATCCAGCCATTCGGAACAATCGCGGAATGCTGGCTGTCTTGAGGGGGCTTCTCCGGGGTTGGCGGCAGGTCGGCCCTGCCAACACTACGATGGGTATCTGACGCCGAACAGGTTCGGTGCCGGCCCACGCCACAGGGGCTCCAGCGACTATGGCACTTTGCCTTTCACGACCCAGGCCGTTGCGGCGTAGGACCGTGGACCATCGACCTCTCCGTCTAGATACGCCAGCTTGACCATGTCTCGAAGCTTTTCCCGCGCTTGCATGCCAAGGGTGCCGACGTAGTCCGCGATCGGTCCATCCTTGCCTTCTGCGGGTGCCCAGAAGTCGGCAAAGGATGCGAAATCCATGCGGATGGTCAGCATGCCGTCCACGACACCAACCAGACCGGCCTCACGCCACGCGCGCGCCAAGTCTCCGGGGCGACTCATGGGCTTGGTGTACGCTCGCGCTCTGTCCTCATTTCCGTGTTCATCGAGCATGGCTGCCGTATCGAAGATCAGACGAACGCAGACGAGCCCTCCGCGTGTGTCCCACGTCGCGGCGGCGACAATTCCGCCCGGACGCGTGACACGCCGCATCTCGCGTACAGCGAGATCGGCTTGGGGAATGAATTGCAGGACCAGCAGCGAGAGGGTGTGGTCAAACGAAGCGTCCGGAAATGGCAGAGCACAAGCGTCTCCCACTTCGAAGTCGACGCGCGCATCGCGATTCCGTCGCTTGGCGTGGTCGACGTAAGCGGCCGAAAAATCAATGCCACGCACGCTGCCAATGGCCGGGTTCCGGGCAATGCTGAAACTCAGATTGCCCGTGCCGCACCCGACATCGAGGACGCGCTCGGCTGCCGCAATCCCCGCGAAGTCAATGAACAGGGGCGCGAGACGACGGCTCCATCGGCCCATCTGGACCTCGTAACCGTCCCCGTCCGAGGCAACGAATGTTGATGAAATCGCCATGTGTTCTGCGACAGATGCATTGGTTTGGCCGCTAACGATCATGACAGTCGAGATACCCCGGATGATGAAAGTCATGACCGCCCCCCCTCTTCCCCCGGCCCTTCTCCCGCAGGGGAGAAGGGAGGTTCGTGAGTCGCATACGCGACTTTCACATTAACCGAGCGCTCGGCCTCAGGCTTGGTCGACTGTCACTGCGGCTT
>Ga0209573_1005784_pt1 | contig 10822 bp, 11 predicted proteins | sample TNRBio252014_DNA_FD_185870 | JGI IMG/M metagenome (GOLD analysis project Ga0209573, IMG submission 185870) | Wastewater treatment Type I Accumulibacter community from EBPR Bioreactor in Madison, WI, USA - TNR Reactor_6/25/2014_ DNA (SPAdes)... | ecosystem: Engineered > Bioreactor > EBPR >...
AAACCCGCAACGCCGCGCCGATGCTGGCGCTGGCAACGGTATTCGCCGGGCGGGTTTCCCGCAGATGAAGCCAGACCGCGATCAGGCAACCCAACCCAAACAAGGCCAGCACCACAAAGATCGCCCGCCAGCCGGCCAGCCAGAGAATCCAGCCGCCCAGAAACGGCGCGAGAATTGGCGCCAACCCCATGATCAGCATCATCAGCGAGAACACCCGCGCCGAGGTATGGGCGTCGCAGCAGTCGCGCACGATGGCCCGGGCGATCACGATCCCGGCGCAGCCACCCACGGCTTGCAGAAAGCGCAATACGATCAGCGCGATCAGATCCGGCGCCAGCGCACAGCCGATGGAAGCAATCACGTAGAGCGCCAGCCCGGCGTACAGCGGCGGTTTGCGCCCGTAGCGGTCGGCCAGTGGCCCATGAATCGCCTGGCCCAACGCCAGGCCGATGAAAAAGCTGGCCAGAGTAAATTGCACCGCCGAGGTTTCAGCACCAAAGTCAGCGGCGATGGCCGGCAAGCCGGGCAGATACATGTCGATGGACATGGGCGCGAACGCCATCAGCGCGCCGAGAATCAGCAACCAGGACAGGGGTGGGATAGTCAGGGAAGGAGGCTCCAAAATTATCGGCGTGGCGCTTGCGTCGTGGCCAGGGCGGCGCGGATCGCCTCCGTTTCCGCCTCGTCCAACTGGCGCATCAGCTTGCCGATGTATTGCAACTGGCGCTTGCGCCCGCCGCGTTGCGCGATGCCTTGAGCCACCCGCACCGCCGCCAGCAACTCGTCCGGCAGCGGGACGCGGCTCGATTGCGCTGGCGTGAGTTTTACCAAGCGCTCGCCCAGTTCCTGCAATGCGGTTGCCTCCCGCTTGCGCTGACTCTTGCTGGGCGGCGGGGGCGTTGCCGGTTCGCGCCAGTCTTCGTCCTCAAAGTTATCGTCGCGCATGGCGGGATTCCCTGGCGGGTGAAAGGGTGTGGCGCACGGCGCTAGGCGGCCAGGCGCGGTTCGCAGCGGTTCAGTTGCGCGCGGTAGCGGTCGGCCTGCCGGCGTACCTGTCGCGCCCGTTGCACCAACCATGGCTTTTGCTGGTAAGTCCCCTTGGCAAACCCCTCCTGTCCCTCGTGATAGGCCAGATATTGGTTGTAGGCGTCGCTCCTGGCGATACGGTTACGCTGGGCGGTTTCGTTGACGTACCAGCCGATGAAATCCACCGCGTCGCCGAACTCGTCGCGATCGGCGCCCCGGTTGCCGGTGGCGGCGATATAGTGTTCCCAGGTGCCGTCCAGCGCCTGGCTGTAGCCATAGGCGGACGAGGGACGCGGGCCGGGAATGAAGCCAAGATACCAGCGGCGCGGCGGCTGGGCGTCGGACTGAAAAGCCGATTCCTGGTGCATGATCGCCAGCAGCACCGGCAATGGAACGCCCCAGCGCCGGCTGGCGGCTCTGGCGTCGGGCAACCAGTCGCCGTATTCGGCGAAAATGGCGCAGGCATCTTCGACGTTGCGCGGTGGCGCGGTGGCGCAGGAGGCCACCAGCAGCAGGCCGCCGCTCAGCAGCCCGATCAACCCGGGCCAGTGGCGGTTCCAGGCGCGCGCCAGATCGGGCCGCCGCCAGCCAGCGGGCCAGAGAAACTCATAGCCCCGACGAGGATGCGGTTGGGTCGGGTCTTGGCTCATGTGGTAGTCTCGATGGTGCGTTGGCTCAGGAACAACCCCAAGGCAAGTAACCCTATCATCATCGCCATCGCCGGCCAATCCCCGAACCGGGCATAGGGCGTCAGCCCGCGCAAGGGCTGGACTTCGCCGCGAACGACCTCGGCCTGGAACTGCGCGCCGCGCGCCCGAATCTGGCCGCGCTCGTCGGCGATGACCGAAATACCGGTGTTGGTAGCACGAGCCAGGTAGCGACCCACTTCCAAAGCGCGCATCCGGGCAATTTGCAGATGCTGGTGCGGGGCGGCGGAATCCTTGAACCAAGCATCGTTGCTGAGGTTGATCAACCAGGTGGCGTCGGGCAGCGCCCGCCGGATTTCGCTCCCGAACACCGCCTCGAAGCAGATGGAGAGCCCGACTGGCTGGCCGCCGGCGCGAAACAGCGGTTGCTCCCGGTCGCCCGACGTGAAATCGGCCATCGGGATATCCACCCAGTCGCGGAAGAACAGGAAGAACCCGCGCAGGGGCAAATACTCGCCAAACGGCAACAACCGGCGCTTGTGGTACAACCCCGGCGAGCGGCCGACGCCGATGATGCTGTTGTGATAAACGCCGGCCTCCCTCGATCCGGTCGGGATGCCGGCGACATAATCCACCCCCGCTTGCTGGGCCGCGCCCGCCAAGGCGGCGACGAAGGGACGAACTTCGTCAAGCAAGGCCGGAATCGCGGTCTCCGGCCAGACGATCACATCGCTCCGGTTCTGCTCGGGCAGGCTCAACCGAACATAGCGGCTCAAGGTCTCGCCCAGCGCGTCCGGCTGCCATTTCTGGTCCTGGGTGACGTTGCCCTGGACGATGGCCACCCGCAGCGGCGTGCCGGCCGGTTCGACCCAACCCAGCCGCCCCAGCCCCCACGCCCCGAACCATAACGCCGCCAGCAATCCCAGCCAACCCAGCCGCGCCCGCCCGCTGGCGCTGTCGAGCAGCGTCCAGAGCAGACCGGAACTCAACAGCACGGCCCAGCCGACGCCGAACACTCCTAAATAGGGCGCGAGTTGACCGAGCGGCGAGTCGGTCTGGCTGTAGCCGAGCGCCAACCAGGGAAAGCCGGTGAACAGCCAGCTTCGCACCCAGTCCAGCAAAGTCCACAGCGCCGGGAAAACCAGCAACCAGCGCGCCGGTCCCGGCGGCGGTCCCCAGCGGGCGATCAACCCGCCGAGCGCGGCCGGATACAGCGCCATTACCAAGACCACGAGAGCAGTGGCCAGCGCCGCGAACGGGGCCGGGGCGTTGCCGTAATCGTGCAGGCTGATGAAGATCCAGTAGATGCCGAAGCCATACGCGCCCAAGCCAAACAAGCCGCCCCGCATGGCGGCGCGGCGCGGCGCGGCCCCATCCCAGCTCCACGGCAGGACCATCGGCAGCAGAATCGCCAGCGGCCAAACGCCGAACGGCGCAAAGGCGAGCGGCAAGAGGGCGCCGGCGCCGAAAACCAGCAGATCGGCGATCAGGGGGCGGCGGTCAGCAAACGCGTGCTTGGCGCAGACCGTGGTCGAGGATTTGGGCGACGCGAACATGACCAGAATTTCTCTGTTTAATCAAAAAGATATAAAGATCTCTTTCGGGATTGTTCGCCCCGCCCTTCGATGGTCCGCGCTACGGTTCGTGCCCTTGCGAATCGGCAAGCATTCCACTAATTCGACGGTTCGTTACGGATAAAGAGGCTAAGCCATCGGCCGCTGGTGATGAGGACGATGCCCGAAAGGCTTGTGAAATCGCAAGTTATGTCGCCTCATCTTGCCGACCAAACCTGCGATTGGCGGGGATTCACACCGCCTCGACCCGCAACCCGGCGCGGGCAGCAGCATCCCTCTGCCGCTGGTCGGCGGAGATGAAAACATCGGCTTTCAGGGCCACGGCGCTGCCGATATGAATGGCGTCCATGCCGCGCGGCACGTTGGTTTCGAGACTCGACACCGCCTGCGCCAATACTGCCGGGGTCAGATCGCAGAGGATGGCGTCCTCGATATCGGCCAGCAACAAGGATTTCAATTGCCGATATTGCGTGTCGTTGATCCTGGCTTGCCGGCGCAGCCGACAAAAAGCCGAAATGATCTCGGGCAGCGCGATGCCGGAAAGCCCGATTTCCGTGGCCCGGTCGCACCACACTAACACGGCGTCGGTTCCAGCCTCACTGACGTAGCGTTTGACGAAGGCCGAGGGATCGAAAAAAACGCGCATCAGACCTTACTTCATCACCAACCGGCTTCGCGCTTTTCGAGAATCATGCGGCTGGCCGAAACACCATCCAACACCAGGGGTTGCGCCTTCCAGCGTTTCCAGGAAGGCAGATCGGCCAGTACCGGAACGATGTCGGCGATGGGTTTGCCATTGCGCAGCACGCGCACGGATTCGCCCGACTCGACCAGGTCGAAATACTGCTTGGCGTGGTTGCGCAGTTCGGTGAACGTGGCTTGTCTCATGGCCATCTCCAAATGTACAGAATAGCGGAATTATGGATGTCCATTTGGACCGTTGCCAGTGGCCAATATCCCTGCCCGCTGTTCTGCTGCCGATTCAGGCTGTAGGTCTCCCGGTCGCGGCCAGTACAGTCTTTGTTACGCTGCGGCTCGATGGAGCCAACGTCCGGCGGGCAGCCAAGATGCAAGACACGATTCGCGAGTCAATCACCAAGAATCCGACACTAAAACCCTAGAGGTCATCTGGCAAAAACCTGATAAACACCCGACAAGCCCTCGGCAACCCGAAGACGCCCGACGCATGGCGAATTATCTGCTGACCGAATACCCTTCATCACTGGGCGGTAGCGAAGTGGAACACCCCGGCGACGTGTTGTTCAAAGCCGGGGACGAAGACAACGCCCGAAAGGCTTATGAATTGCCGTTGTCCAAATTGCGAGAGGGCCATTAACCATGCGCTTCATCAACCCGAAAACCGACTTCGCCTTCAAGCGCATCTTCGGCTCGGAACAGAGCCGCGAGGTGTTGATCGACTTTCTCGACGCCGTGCTCTACGGCAGCCGGGGCATCATCGCCGATCTGGAAATCCTCAATCCCTGGGTGGCGCCCCGGATTCGCGGCATGAAAGACACCTACCTCGACGTGCGCGCCCGGCTGAGCGAGGGCCGGAACGTCATCATCGAAATGCAGATTTTGAACGTGGAAGGCTTCGAAAAGCGGATTCTCTACAACGCGGCCAAGACCTATTCCAGCCAGTTGCGCAGTGGCGCCGATTACCTCGACCTACATCCAGTCATCGCCTTGACCCTGACCGATTTCGTGATGTTCGAGTCCTACCCTCGTTATCTGAGCCGCTTCGTGCTGCGGGAACGGGATTATCTGATGGACTATCCGGCGGAGGATCTGGAGCTGGTGTTCGTCGAACTGCCCAAGTTCGAGAAACCGCTGGAAGCCTTGGAAGGCCGGTTGGAGCAATGGCTGTATTTCATCAAACACGCCCCGGACTTGACGATGATTCCGCCCAATTGGGCCGCCGTACCCGTCTTGCGGCAGGCGTTCGAACTGGCCAACCGGGTCAATTTGGAGCCGGAGGAACTGGAAGACCTCGAACGGCGGGAAATCTTCATCGCCGACCAGCGCAACGCCCTGCTGAAAGCCGAAAAAACTGGGTTTAGTCAAGGCCACGCCGAGGGTCGCAAGGAACAGGCGCTGGACATCGCCCGCGCCCTGCTGGACGTGCTGGACCTGGACACCATCGCCGCCAAGACCGGCCTGAGCATCGACGAGCTGCAACAGTTGCGCAATGAAGCAGCGTTGTCCAAACCGGGGGAAGGAAACTAACCTTCGGCGCCGTCCGCCAGCAGGGCAGCGCCCCGAGCACGAATCACCTCCGCGTAAAACCGGGCGCTGGCCTTGAGCGTGCGTTGCTGAGTCGCGTAGTCCACGTGAATCAGGCCAAAGCGTTTGGAATAGCCGTAAGCCCATTCAAAATTATCCAGCAGCGACCAGGCGAAATAGCCGCGCAGATCGACGCCGTTGCGCATCGCGGCCAGCGCCGCGCGCAGATGGTCGCGTAGATAGCGCTGTCGCAGCGGATCGTCCACCGCGCTGTCTGCCTGCGGCGGGTCGTAGAACGCCGCGCCGTTTTCGGTGATGTACAGCGGCAGCGGCCCGTAGCGGCTGGCGACCCATTCCAGAATGTCGGTCAGTCCCTGGGGGTACACTTCCCAGTCCAGCGCGGTGTGCGCTTGCCGGTCCTGCCGAACCCCCGCAACTTCCAGCGGCCAGACGCCCGGCGCGTGCCGCACCACTTGCCGGCTGTAATAGTTGACGCCGAGGAAATCCAGCGGCTGGCGAATGAAGTCGAGATCGGCATCGGGAAACCTGGGCCAAGCCGCGCCGAAGATCTCCGCCAGTTCCGGCGGATAACTGCCCAGGCATACCGGATCGAGGTAGTGGCGGTTGAAATAGGCGTCGGCCCGCAGGGTGGCGTTCAAATCCTCAACCGTTTCGCTGGCCGGATATTTCGGCTCCAGATTCACCACCAACCCAATCTGATGCCGGCCCACGGCCCGATAGGCTTGCACGGCGGTGGCGTGCGCCCGCAGCAGGTTGTGGGTGGCGATGGGCGCGGCGTAGGGGTTGCGCTGACCGGGGGCGAGGACGCCATACAGATAACCGCCGTCCACCACCACCCACGGCTCGTTCAGCGTCACCCACAGTTTCACCCGATCGTCCAGCGCCCGGAACAGGATGCCCGCATAGGTGACGAACCAATCGGCGCTATTGGGATTCAGCCAGCCGCCGAGGCGATCCAGCGCCGCCGGCAAATCCCAGTGGTACAGGGTCAGCATCGGCTGAATGCCGCATTCCAGCAGCGCATCTACCAGCCGTTCATAAAAGTCCAGCCCGCGCCGGTTCACCCGTCCCCGCCCTTCGGGCAGCACCCGGCTCCAGGACACGCTGAAGCGGTAGGCGTTCAGGCCCAGCGTCCGCATCAGTTCGGTGTCTTCCCGGTAGCGGTGGTAGTGATCGCAGGCCACGTCGCCGGTGTCATCGTTGCAGACCCGACCCGGGGTGTGGGCAAATTCGTGCCAGATGCTCGGTCCGGCGCCATCGGCCAGCGGCGATCCTTCGATCTGATACGCTGAGGTAGCGGCGCCCCAGAGAAAATCGGCGGGGAACGGAGAAAAGTCCGACATTAGATTTAAAACTCCAGGTCAGGGGTCTTATAGTGCATCGGGTCCGAATAGCAGACCCGCTTGGAAACCGAAAGCATTTTTTGCAGTCTCCATGGCAACCGAATCCAGGAGCAGCCCATGTCGCCCCCTTCTTCGTCAGACCCGGCTGATCTCGCCGGAATTCGCCCTCCAGTCAGCGGTTATTACTCCGTGCTGAAGATCGGCTTTCAGGAAACGACCCGGCGCGTGCAGGAAATGCATCGCGCGATTGCCGACCTGTCTTTTCAGGCGCAGCAGTGGATACCGGGTCTGGCCGGGCCGGCGCGACTGGTGAAGAACGCGCACGACGCGATTACCGATGGGGTCTACGCCGCGATCCGCCAGAGCGGCGGCGGGTTGCTCGAGGTCGCCGCCCTGCTCGAACAGCGCGCCGCCGCCAGCGCGCCCGCCCAGACCGAACCGCCCAGCCGGCTGGCCGTCGGTCTGCGCAGCGCGCTCAATGCCGCCGTCGGCGATCACCTCGCCAGCACCGCCAACCCGCTCGCCATTACCATGGGTTTCTATGCCGCCGGCCATCATCCCATCCCGCTCACCGCCGCCGGCCTGCGCGCGCACCTGCCCGATCCCGGCGACCGTCTGTGTGTTTTCATCCATGGACTCGGCTGCGACGAGCAGAGTTGGCAACCGGCCGCCAAGACCACCGGGGACCCGCCAAGTCCGCCCTACGGCGAGCGGTTGCAGGCCGATCTGAGCTACACCCCGCTCTATCTGCGCTACAATACTGGTTTGCCGATTGAGGACAACGGCCGCCAACTGGCCCGGCTGTTGTGCGACCTCCTCGCCGTCTGGCCGCTGCCGGTGCGGGAACTGGTGCTGATCGGTCACAGCATGGGCGGGCTGGTGGCGCGCGGCGCCTGCGACGAGGCCGCCGCCGAGAATCTGTCCTGGCTGAAACCGACCCGCATGGTGATTTGTCTGGGTTCGCCGCATCGCGGTTCTCCCCTGGCGAAACTGGGCCACTGGGCCACAACTGCCTTGCACCTCTCCAAGGTGACCGCGCCGTTGGGCAAAATCGCCGCTGCCCGCAGCGTGGGCGTCAAGGATTTGCGCCACGGGTTGCGCGCGCACGAGGAACGCACCCAAGCGGCGGCGGTCGCGTCCGGCGTGGCCTATCGCTTCATCAGCGCCAACCTGACCGAGGATCCCCATCACCCACTCGGTCATATCCTGGGCGATGGTCTGGTCACCCTCCACAGCGCCACCGTCCCTGAATTGGCGGACGACGTGGATTCGGTTCGCCTGGGTGGCTTGGGTCACATGGCCCTGCTGAACGAGCCACGGGTCTACGAGCGGATCAGGCAATGGCTGGACGCGCCGGTTCAACCCCGCCAGTGAGGAACCAGTGAACCCGCTCTACTCTCACACCCTCGGTTCCGGACCGGACGTGGTGTTGCTGCACGGCTGGGGCATGCATTCCGGCGTCTGGGAAGACGTGGTCGAAGCCTTGCTCGACCATCACCGGGTCACGATTCTCGATCTGCCGGGCCACGGTTACAGCCGGGCGGCGGGATCGGGGCATACCCTGGACGAATTGGGCGCGGCGGTGCTGGCCGTCGCGCCGCCCCGCGCGGCCTGGGTCGGCTGGTCGCTGGGCGGGCTGGTCGCGCAACAGGCCGCGCTCACCGCCCCGGAACGAGTAAGCCAGTTGGTGCTGGTCAACAGCACGCCCTGTTTTGTCCAGCGCCCTGACTGGCCGCACGGCGTCGCCCCGCCAATGCTGCATCGCTTCGCCGAGGAATTGCGCCAGGACTATCGCACCGTCCTCAAGCGCTTCATCGCCCTGGAAGTCCACGGCAGCGAACATGCCAGCGCTCAGTTGCGCCAGCTCAAGGCGATGCTGTTCCAGCATGGCGAGCCGGACGTGACGGCGCTGGAGGACGGGCTGACGATTCTCGAAACTGCCGACCTGCGCGCCGATCTGCCGCGCATCGCCTGCCCGACCCTGCTGCTGATGGGCCAGCGCGACCAGTTGACGCCGGCGGCGGCGGGCGAGGCGATGCGCAACCTGCTACCGGATGCTCGGCTGCACGTCTTTCCCCGCGCCGGTCATGCGCCGTTTTTCTCCCATTTACCGGCATTTTTGGCGCAACTGCGGGCGTTTCTCGATGCGTGACGACGACCACGGATCACCGTTCGATCTGGACCGGACGCGGCTGCGGCGGGCGTTCGAGCGGGCCGCCGCCAGCCATGACCGGGCGGCGTTTCTGCATCGGGAAGTGGGTCAGCGCCTGCTGGAAAGGTTGGATTTGCTCAAGCAACGACCGGAAACGATCCTCGATGTCGGCTGCGGCGTCGGCCAAATCACGGCGGCGCTGCTGAAGAAATACCGCAAGGCGCGCGTAATCGGCCTGGAACGGGCGCCGGCGATGGTGGCGCTGGCCCGGAAGCGCGCGCCGTGGCTGCGCACCCTGCACGGCGCGGTCGCCGAGCCGGAAGCGTTGCCGTTGCCCGCGGCCAGTTGCGATCTGATTTTCTCCAATCTCGCCCTGCCCTGGGCGCTGGACCTGGATCGAGTTTTCGCCGAATTCCGGCGGGTGCTCAAGCCGGGTGGAGTGCTGTTCTTCACCACGCTGGGTCCGGACACGTTGCGCGAACTGCGGCGCGGCTGGGCGGCGGCCGATGGCTACAACCACGTCAACGCCTTTTTCGACATGCACGACATCGGCGACGCCCTGCTGCGGGCGCGGCTGGCCGAGCCGGTGATGGACGTGGAGCGCCTGACCCTCACCTACCCGGACGTGGACCGGCTGATGCGCGATCTCAAGGCGCTCGGCGCAGGTAACGTGACGCTTGGCCGCCCGCGTGGCCTGACTGGCAAGGGCCGGTTGCGGACCATGCAAGCCGCCTACGAGCGCTGCCGTCGCGCCGATGGTCTGCTACCCGTGAGCTGCGAGGTGGTCTACGGCCATGCTTGGGGACCCTTGCCGAGTCAGAACCGTCCCCACGCCGAGGGTCCGGCGGTCTTTCCGCTGTCGCAACTGCGCCGGCGCGGTTCATAAACGAGCACCTGGTCTGCCTCCCACGCTGGAGCGTGGGAACGAGTTTCAGTAAATCTCGCCCTATCTTCAGGTCCGGGTGAAAAGTTCCCTGACAGGCCGCCGTTTTTCGCCCTATTAGCGAATGCTGATTGAGAAAACCCGGCTGATATTAGTAGAATGGCGCGTCATTCAAACCCACCCGGCGCGTTTTTCCATCCAAACCACACGCATCGAAAAACGCTCGAAAAACTCCCAACTCCATGGCTTGCTAAGGAGGCTTGGATATGGCCCAAAGCTCAGCGTTGCCAGCCGAGCAGTACAATTACGACATCGTCCGCAAGTTCACGATCATGGCGATGGTCTGGGCGGTGCTCGGCATGTCCGTCGGCGTCTACATCGCCAGCGAACTGGCCTGGCCGTTCCTCAATTACGATATTCCCCAACTGACCTTCGGGCGCTTGCGTCCGGTCCACACCACCCTGGTGATTTTCGGCTTCGGCGGCAGCGCCCTGTTCGCCACCTCCTACTACGTGGTGCAGCGCACCTGCCAGGCCCGGCTGGCCTTCCCCTGGCTGGCCGAGTTTACCTTCTGGGGCTGGACCGGCGGCGTGGCGCTGGGCGCGCTGACCTACGTTTCGGGCATCACCCAGGGCCGCGAATACGCGGAGTTCGAGTGGCCGTTGGACATCGCCATTACCCTGGTGTGGGTGTCCTATTTCGCGGTCTACGTCGAAACCCTGCGCCGCCGCAGCCAACCGCACATCTACGTGGCCAACTGGTTCTATCTGGCCTTCATTCTGGCGGTCGCCCTGCTGCACATCTTCAACAACCTGGCGGTGCCGGTCAGCCTGACCAAGTCCTACAGCCTGTTTGCCGGGGTGCAGGATGCGATGACCCAGTGGTGGTACGGCCACAACGCGGTGGGCTTCTTCCTGACCGCCGCTTTCCTCGGGATGATGTACTACTTCGTG
>Ga0209573_1005785_pt1 | contig 10816 bp, 9 predicted proteins | sample TNRBio252014_DNA_FD_185870 | JGI IMG/M metagenome (GOLD analysis project Ga0209573, IMG submission 185870) | Wastewater treatment Type I Accumulibacter community from EBPR Bioreactor in Madison, WI, USA - TNR Reactor_6/25/2014_ DNA (SPAdes)... | ecosystem: Engineered > Bioreactor > EBPR >...
CGATCCTGGCGGATGAAAAACAACGCAAGGCGCTGGCGGCTGACCACGAGCTTGTCGACGTGGCTTTTTACAAGGCGGATCTTCACGTCAGTTCGTGGAAGCGCAATGGCGTGCGGGTTAGCGGTAGGGTGAACGCGAAGGTCATCCAGGAGTGCGTGGTTTCGCTCGAACCCATTGATGCTAACGTCGAAACCGAAGTTGAAGCGCTTTTTCTGCCGGAGAATTCAAAGCTTGCGCGTGAAGGTTTTGGCGTTGGCGGCGAAATCATAATCGACGCGGAGGGCGATGACAGCCCGGAGACCTTTTCCGGCGATTCGATTGACATTGGCGCTTTGTCTGAACAATTTTTTGGTCTGGCTATCGATCCATACCCGCGCAAGCCGGGTGTGGAGTTGGCGCAGCCGTCGAAGGACGAGAGCGAATCCGGCGGATCGTTGCGTGACCAGCTCGCAGCGCTGGCGCGCAAGCCCCAGAACGGGTAGGGGTGCGCTGTTACTGGTTGTTTAGTGCGCAGAAACCGCTATTTTCCACGCGGTTTGGGGGCTGGGCGCTGTTTGGAATGATGTTTTTCGATATGCCCCGATCGATTGACCCAGTTGAGATGGCCAACGCGTGATCAAAATTTCAATTGACGCCATGGGTGGCGACCATGGGCCGGCGACGATCCTGCCCGGCCTGGTCACTATCGCTCAGCGGCGATCCGACGTTCACTTCATCATCTTCGGCCGCAGTGAGGTTGTCCAGCCGGTCCTCGACAGTTTGCCGGAACTGCGGGGGCGGGTTGAGTTGGTGCATTGCGATGTCGCCGTCTCGATGGAGGACAAGCCAAGCCAGGCGCTGCGCCACGGCAGATGGAAATCCTCCATGTGGCGCGCCATCGAAGCGGTGAAGACCGGTCAGGCCAATGCGTGCGTATCCGCCGGCAATACCGGCGCACTCATGGCGATGTCGAAATTCTGCCTGCGCACAATGGCGCGAATCGAGCGGCCGGCCATTGCGGCAATCTGGCCAACGCTGCGGGGCGAAAGTGTCGTTCTTGATGTTGGCGCGACTATCGGCGCGGATGCCCATCAGTTGATCGACTTCGCGATTCTGGGAGCTGCGATGGCCCGCGCGCTCAAGGAGACAGAGCGTCCCACCGTTGGCCTGCTCAATGTCGGCGTCGAGGAAATCAAGGGACAGGAAGAGGTCAAGGAGGCCGGACGCCTGTTGCGGTCAGCCGATCTGTCGTCGATGCGATATCATGGTTTCGTTGAGGGCAATGACATTGGCAGCGGCACGGTGGACGTCGTCGTCACTGAAGGTTTTGCCGGCAACATTGCGCTGAAGACGGCAGAGGGCACGGCGCGCCAGATCGCGGGCTATCTGCGCTCCGCGATGAGCCGCACCCTGATGTCTAAGATAGGCTATCTGTTCGCCAAGGGCGCATTTGATCACCTTCGCGAAAAGATGGATCCCGGCCGCGCAAATGGCGGTGTGTTTCTGGGGCTGAACGGCATTGTTGTGAAGAGCCATGGCGGAGCCGACGCCGATAGTTTCGCGGCGGCGATTGATCTCGCCTATGACATTGCGCGCAACGGTCTGATTGACCGGATTGAGGCGGACTTGCAGATTTTCCATACTCGCTTTCCCCAAACCGGCGACCGCGCTGCCCGACCCATGTCGTCACGCAAGTCCGGTCAACCAGACGAACATCAGGAACAGTCACTGTGATCAGGTCAATTGTTCGGGGGGTAGGACAGGCCTTGCCAGAGCGCGTTATGAAGAACGCGGATCTGGAAGGGGTCATCGAGACATCGGATGAGTGGATCGCCCAGCGCACGGGCATCCGCCAGCGCTACATTGCCGCTGATCACGAAACGACGGCGTCGCTGGGCGAGGCGGCTGCGCGCGATGCGCTGGCAAACGCCAATCTGTCCCCGGACGACATAGATATGATCGTTCTGGCTACTTCGACGCCAAACAACACATTCCCGGCCACCGCCGTCGAGATTCAGAACCGCCTCGGCATGCGCCATGGTTTTGCCTTCGACATGCAGGCCGTGTGCTCCGGCTTCGTCTATGCAGTGACGACGGCCGACCTCTTTATCAGGGGCGGGCAGGCCAGGCGCGTACTGGTTATAGGCTCGGAAACTTTCTCCCGCATACTCGACTGGAACGACCGGACGACATGCGTGCTTTTTGGCGACGGCGCCGGCGCAATCATACTTGAGGCGGCCGAGGGTGCAGGCGACCTCACCGACAGGGGTGTTCTGGCCGCCAGTTTGCGTTCGGACGGCGCCCACAAAGACAAGCTGTTTGTGGACGGCGGGCCATCGACCACGGGAACGGTCGGCCATTTGCGCATGGAAGGCCGCGAGGTCTTCAAACATGCTGTCGGGATGATCACCGATGTCATCGAGACGACATTCGGAGCCGCCCGCATCGGCCCTGGCGATATCGACTGGTTCGTGCCGCATCAGGCCAACAAGCGCATTATTGACGCTTCGGCCAGGAAACTCGGGATCGACGACGCCAAGGTCGTCATCACGGTGGATCGTCATGGCAACACATCGGCCGCGTCGGTGCCGTTGGCGCTTGCCACAGCAGTCTCTGACGGTCGCATTAAACAAGGCGATCTGGTATTGCTGGAGGCGATGGGCGGCGGGTTTACCTGGGGAGCGGTCTTGCTGCGTTGGTAGCGAAATTGGCCAATTGGATAACACCTCGCTTGACCTGCCAGTCCCTATTCCCTAACGTTCGCCGCGTCCGGAATTGATACCGGGAACAAGGCTTTAGCATGTCCGCGAAAACTCTCACCCGTGCCGATCTCGCAGAGGCCGTCTATCGGAAAGTTGGCTTGTCCCGAACCGAGTCGGCAGAGCTGGTGGAGTCCGTTCTGGATGAGATTTGTGACGCAATTGTCCGGGGCGAGACCGTCAAATTGTCGTCTTTCGCCACATTTCAGGTGCGTGACAAGAATGAGCGCATCGGCCGCAATCCGAAAACCGGTGAGGAAGTGCCGATTTTGCCGCGGCGGGTAATGACGTTCAAAGCCTCTAACGTGCTGAAATCGCGCATCGCAAAGGCTCGCGCCAGCGCAGCCTCCAAGGCGGCAAAGTAACTATCTGCACCGGTATTGAACTCACAAAATATGACGGGACTTGAGTTTTGGCGTGCAAACCGCTGAAATGCAGGACGATTCGACCGGACCTGCTCCCTCGAAAGACCCGCCATGGATAAAAGCCCAGACGCGTTTAGAACCATCAGAGAGGTCGCAGAAGACCTCGATCTGCCGCAGCATGTGCTGCGGTTTTGGGAAACGCGCTTCAATCAGATCAAGCCGATGAAGCGTGGCGGCGGCCGCCGTTACTATCGGCCGCAAGACGTGGATTTGATTAAGGGCATCCGCCACATGCTCTATGATCAGGGTTATACGATCAAAGGCGTGCAACGGCTTTTGCGGGAGAATGGCAACCAGTTCCTTATTGCTATTGGCCATGGCGATATCGCGGCCATAGATGCGATAGCACAACGCAAGCAGGCAGACGCCGATGCTGAGCAGTCACCGCCGCCGCAGCAGCGTTTGCCTGTCGAAGACAGCGGCCTGCTGGGCGAATCGAAGATTAGACCCAGCAAGCGGTTTTTCGGCCTCGGCAAGGCCGAGGAGGAGGGACCGGTTTCTGCTGATTCCGGCAAGCTGTCTCGTGACAACCGCGCGCTGCTGCAAGAAGCGCTGTTTGATCTGCTCGAGTGCAAGCGCCTGCTCGATCAGGTCCGCTGATCACAAACTGAAAAATCTGCTGCCAGCGCCGGGCCGGCTATGATCCGTGCTCGTGCTGATGATGCAGGTCTGGATAATGTGGATGGCTATGCCGCATCGGTTCATGGCGATGCCGATGCGAATGCGGTTCTGACACCGGTCCGTGGCTATGCTGGTGGTGCTCATCGTGGACATGTGCGTGCTCATGTTCGATTGCCTGATGCTCATGTTCGTGGTCATGCCGCTCCGACAAATGCAGCCAAAGGCCAATCCCCATCAGTATGCCTGCAGCGAGTAGCCTGGTGGTCAATGGCTCATTCAGCAGGGCAACCGCCAACAAGGCTCCGATGAATGGCGCGAGCGAAAAATAGGCGCCTGTGCGCGCGGTTCCGAGATAACGCAGCGCCAGAATGAACAGGACCAGACTGAGCCCGATGCCAAAAAAGCCGACCGCTGCCGCAGCGCTGATCGTCGGGACGGCGGGCAAGGAAGCGCCAGCTGCCAGCGCCAACCCAATATTGACGGTCCCGGCGACCAGACCTTTGACCATAGCGATCATTACCGGGTCCGCTGCTGATATCTTTCGGGTGAAATTGTTGTCCAGCCCCCAAGCCAGGCAGGCCCCGGCCACCAGCAGCGCGCCCAGGCTGAACGCAACGCCTTGCCCTTGCCAGGACAGAAGCACCGCACCGGCCAATATAGAGAAAGCGCCGATGAGCAGTCGTCGGTCGACGTTCTCCTTGTAGACAAGCCAGGCGATACCCATCGTCGCGAGCCCTTCGAGATTGAGGAGCAGGGCGGCGCTGGATGCTGACGTCAGGGTCAGTCCCCACATTAGAAGCACTGGTCCCACTATGCCGCCTGTAACAATGGCCAGCGCCAGCCAGGGGAGATCATGCACGCCCAGGCGCGCCTCCGTATGATCGGTTCCCTTTGCAATCCGGTAGATTGCCAGCCCGATGCCTGCGCCGGCATAGAGCAGGCCGGCCAGCATCATTGGATCGACCGCTTCCAGCAATAGCTTTGATAGTGGCGGCGTGGCGCCAAAAAGAGCAGCGGACGCCAGAGCGAACGGGACGCCGGGCAGCACGTGGGAAAATTTGTCGGCCATGGCTTAACGAACTACCGCAGCGGCTCCGGCCTGGGTAGCCGCAAATAGCGCATCGCTCAAAAACAAAGTAAAAATGGTCGGAGCGACAGGATTCGAACCTGCGACCCCTTGACCCCCAGTCAAGTGCGCTACCGGGCTGCGCTACGCTCCGAACCGCGCAAAGCCTTAGTAAGTCGCCAGCCGGGAAGCAAGTGCAAACTTGGTTGATCTGCCAACCATTCGGTTCGCCGGGGGATTTGATTGTTGGCGTTGCTGTCGCCATTCCAGCGCCATGCACCCCCAAATCAAGCCGAGCAGGGCGTAAAAGTGCCGCCAATGATCGGTGTCGATGATAGACCCGAGCGCCACGTGGGCGACGAAAACGACATAGGCGCAAAGCAGATATGGCTGCCAGGGCCGTTCACGCAGCAATATCCGCGCGCCGCCAGCCAACGTCCATACAATGAGGACAAGGTAGCTGGCGAAGCCGAGCCAGCCATAGTCGAGTATGGCCTTCAGCCAGATATTGTGCGTGTCCTCGTGAAAGATCGTTCCAAAGACCAGGGCGCCGATGCCAAGTGGATGCTCCATCGCCATCAGGAAACCGAGACTGTAGCGCGCAAAACGCCCGAGTCGCGCCGAGTCGTAGTCCTGCGCCAGCTGGGCTCGGGAAGCGAAGCGCTCGGCAATTTCAGGAATCTGCAGGATGACGAGCAGCGCAATCACCAGCGCAGCGACAGCCAGAATGCTCATGACAATGATGCGCAGCCGCAGCAGCCCGCTGGATGTCGAGAAGAACAGACCGATCATCATCAACGACGAAGAAAGGCCAAAAACCCCCCACGCGCCGCGTGAAAAGGAGAGAAAGATGCCGCCCATGATAACCAGAAGCAGCGCCGAATATACGGGCATCATTCGCGCTGGGCCAACGATCAGCCTGTTTAGCAGATAGACTGCGGGCAGTGTCAGGAACGGTCCGAATACATTCGGATCCTGAAAAGCGCCGGACGCGCGCTCGTATTTGGTGAACATTACCGCGCCCGGAAACGCATTAAAATAGCCTGCAATTCCCAGGAATGCGGTCGCAACGGCGGCAATTGTCCAGGCGATAAAGATCGGCTTGAACAATTGCGGCTGGTTTTCGGTGACAGCGGCAAAAAACACTGCCGTCAATGCAAGAAACAGAGACACCGCCAGATAGAGTGGCGTACCGCCAATGATCGCCATTTGCGTCATGGCGACGAGACCGCCAAGATTGAAGAGAACCAAAAGCAAAAGCAGTGGGGCAATCGGGCGTGAAATTCGCAGACCAAACAGCGCCCAGACGCCGATCAAGCCAACCATGTAGAGTTCGTAGGGAGCTGGTTCGCGGATTACAAAGCCCAGCAGCATGACGCCGAGCGACACGGCCCCGATGGCCAAGAGAGATTTCAGCTTGGCGTCGACATCAGCACGCGAGACGGCGCCGGCGTTGCTCAATACGCGTTCTCCGTATTGAGCAGGCGCACAGGGGTCATAAACAGAATCTTGAGGTCAAACCACAACGACCAGTTCTCGATATAGTAGAGGTCGTATTCGGTGCGCATCTTGATCTTTTCATCATTATCTATTTCGCCGCGCCAGCCGTTGATCTGCGCCCAGCCAGTCACGCCGGGTTTGACGCGGTGGCGGGCAAAATAGCCGTCGACCACCTCATGGTAGAGTTTGTTGTGGGACTGGGCGGAGACCGCATGTGGGCGGGGCCCGACAAGCGAAAGGCTGCCCAAAAGCGCGTTGAAGAACTGCGGCAGTTCGTCGATCGACGTCTTGCGGATAAAGCGTCCAACGCGGGTGACGCGCGGATCGCCCTTGCGAACCGCATTGCGTGCGGTCGGATCCTGCTGGTCGGCATACATGGAGCGGAACTTGAAGACGTCAATGACTTCATTGTTGAAGCCATGCCGCTTCTGCTTGAAGAAGACCGGGCCCTTGCTATCTAGCTTGATGGCGATGGCGGTAGCCAGCATGATCGGTGAGAAGACCAACAGTCCAAGCAAGCTAAAAGTAATGTCGAAGGCGCGCTTGGCCACCGAATCCCAGTCGTGAATCGGACGGTCGAAAATGTCGAGCATCGGAATTGAACCGATGAACGAATAGGAGCGCGGCCTGAACTGCAAATGGTTTGAGTGCGCCGACAGACGGATGTCGACGGGCAGCACCCAGAGCTTCTTGAGCAGCGCAAGTACTCGTTTCTCGGCCGTGATCGGCAGCGCAACGATCAACATGTCCAATTGCGCGATGCGCGCGAACTCTATCAGTTCGGCAATCGTGCCCAGTTTCGGGTAGCCCGCAACGACCGGCGGTGAGCGTTGGTCGTCACGATCATCAAAAATTCCGCAGATGCGGATGTCGTTATATGGCTGCTGCTCAACCGCACGGATCAGTCCTTCCGCCGTTTTGCCGCCGCCAACGATGACTGCGCGCCGTTCTATCCGGCCGTTGCGGGCCCAACGCCGAACCAGTGACGAAAGCACAAGACGCAGCGCCGTCACGCCTAAAAGTGAGGTCAAGAACCAGCCGCCAAACCAAAAACGGGAATACGTTTCGGATATCTTCAGAAGAAATCCGATGAGAGCGACCAATGCGAATGTGGCTACCAAAGCAAATAGAAGGCGAGGCAGCACGGTGACGGGCCGCAGCAGCGCAGACATCTGATAACAGTCCAGGATTTCAAACAGCAGGACGGCGTTGACGGACGCTCCGGCGATCAGCACCAGATAGTGCCAGTCGACGTCAGAGCCGACGCCGACATAGCCAACGTAGAGGCAGAGGCCTGATAGACACAGGATTGCGAACTCCACCAGGCGCAGAACGCCAGCTACCATCACCGGCGACATCGTGTCGCGCCGGTATTGCGACGCGACCGTGCGTGCGGTGTCGTTCAATTCGGCCGGCCGTTGGTGGGCGGGATCGCCCGAATCCACGGCGCGAACGGCCTTTAGCGAAAAACGGCTGGCCGGATCGATTTCATTCATGGGAGCCTTCCTGATCCCGCGAATGATAGCGAACGGCAGCTAAGAAACCCTTGAAGGGAATGTTCATGTTTTGCCGACCGCTGGCTTCATCGGCAAAGACGCTTCGTAGATTGTCTCGATATCATGCGTCATGACGTCCGCGCCAAATCTCGATTTGAGATCGGCGGGCGTCGGCATCGCCCTCCGAAAGGCGGCGGGATCATCAATCGCTTGGGCCATGCGTTTGGCGATTGCTGCGGCGTCTGGCTTCACCAGCGCGTCCTGGCAGCCGGCGAATATCTCCGGAATCCCGCCGACTTCCGTCGCAATCATCGGCATGCCTGCAGCCAGCGCCTCCAGCACGATGTAGGGCATGGCTTCGGCCCGCGACGGCACGACAATGGCGCGCGCCCTGGCGAAAGCGAGACGCGCTTTCATCGGCGGCGTAAACCGTACACGCCCAGCCAGCCCCAGCCGTTTGACTTGCTCATGATAGTCCGGCAACTGATCACCGTCGCCGATCATGACCGCCGTCACATTGCGACCGGCCAACCCTTCGGCTTGAGCAAGCGCGTCGATAAAAAGGTCTGGACCCTTCAGGTCCCGCATCATGCCGATATAGAGAAAGTCGGCTGCATCCGGGTCTGGCGCAACGGGTTCAAATTCTTCAGGCTGAAGCCCGTTATAGACGAGACTGGAGGCGATGCGCGGCTCGCCGATTTTTTGACGATAGGTCGCGCGCTCAAAGTCGGAAACGAACAGCAAATGGTCGGTGAACCGCTCCATCACTCGCTCCAGCAGGAACAGGACGCGACCGCTGGCCGACGCTTCGTCATAGTGCAGGCTACCGCCATGCAGTGAATAGAGGCGGGCGACGGGCCACCCTGATACTCGCAACATCGAACCGAACAGACGTGAATAGACGCCTCCCTTGGCGCCGTGCCCGTGAAGTATATCCGGTTGCAGTTCCTTGATTATACGGTGTGTACGCCAGGCCGAAGCGATATCGCCGGGGCCGATATGGCGTTGCATGGCGGTTCGGCGGACGCCGAGCGCCAGATAGGGCAGCGTCTGCTCGAAAAGCAGTTCCTCATGCGCGCCGCCTGTTGAAGAGTCGCATATGATTCCGACGAGATGCCCCGCCTCAGATTGCGCCTTGGCGAGGTCGCGGACATGCCTGAAGATGCCACCGACTGGTGAGCGGAAGCAGTGGACGATCCTCAATTGGTCTCGGCGCATCATGCGTTCGTATCAAAACAGTCTTTCGCGAACGTAGACAGTGTCGCCGGGCAGAAGCGGATCGGACGTCAGCACTCTGCCAGTCATCACTTTCCCGTTGATGTCGCGGGTAATGTCGACTGAACCCTGGTTGGCCCGCGGGGAGAAGCCGCCGGCGATGGCGATTGCCTTCTGCACGGTGAGCCCTGGGACGTAAGAATATTGACCGGCTGAACCGACTTCGCCCATCACAAAGATCGGTCTGTAGCGATCTACCTCCACGGAAACGTCGGGATCGCGCAGATAGCCCTGGCGCAACTTGTCGGCAATGGTTCTTTCCAGTTGCTGGGCGCTGCGGCCGCGGGCGGGCACCTCGCCAATGAGCGGGAAGGCGACATAGCCGGATTGATCAACGCTGTATGTATTGGTCAGACTGTCCTGCTCAAACACCGTAACGCGCACTCGATCGCCGGCGCCCAGCGCATAAGGATAATTCAGCGCCTCGTGGAAGGCGGCGGGCGTTGGCCGGTAGCTTGAGCACCCGGCCACGATAATGGCCGCCAACAACAGGCAAGACAGAGCGGGCAGGGCTTTCATCTTACAACACACCTTGGACGCGCGATCGCTGCGGAACCGCAGACTGGTCATGTCCCGTTATCGGCCTGTTAGGGTTAATGCGCGGTAAAGGTTCCACCCAAGATCAGCGGAGGAAATTCTTTGTTAACCAAGGAAAACGGAATCTTAGCGTGAAATTAACCAGCGAGTTACCATAGCTGTTTACTCTCTGGTGGCACGTTCCGGAGTCGCACTGCATGTCGGGTAGCCAGTATAGTGATGTCGATGTAGATCTGCGCACGCTGTTTTCCAGTCTGGCGCGGAACTGGTTCCGTATTTTGCTTTGGTCGCTGGCGCTGACAGCACTGGCCTTCGCTTTCGCATGGATTGCGACGCCGAAATATGAGGCGGAGACCCGTATTCTCATCGAGACCCGCGAATCGATCTTCACGCGTCCCGAGGCGCGGGACCAGCAACCAAGTTCAATCCTCGATGAAGAGGGCGTGACCAGCCAGGTAGAAATCATCTCGTCGACGGAGATATTGAAGCAGGTCGCCCAGAAACTCGACCTGGCTAAACTGCCGGAGTTTGACGAGGCTGCCGACATGTCGGTCATCGACCGGCTTCTGGTCGTCGCCGGCTTGAAGACCGATCCGTCCGCAATTCCGCCTGAGGAGCGCGTTCTCAAGAGGTTTCGCGAGAAGCTCGAAGTCTATCGCGTTGAAAAGTCGCGTGTAATTGTGGTCCATTTCTCATCCGAAGATCCGAAACTGGCGGCCCAGATTCCCAACGAGATCGCGGATGCCTATATTTCGGTCAGCCGCGCCGCGAAACTGGATTCGAACACCGATGCGACGAGTTGGCTGCAGCCCGAAATTGCCGACCTGACCAAACGGGTCAAGGAGGCCGAAGCCAAGGTCGCCGACTTCCGCGCCAAATCCGACTTGTTGATGGGGCGCGATCAGTCGCTGTTGGCTACCCAGCAACTATCGGAACTATCGAGCGAACTATCGCGGGTTCGCGCAAACCGGGCGGCGGCGGAAGCCACAGCGGACGGCGTTCGGGCCGCGCTTCGCAACGGTGCCAGCATTGATTCTCTGCCCAGTGTGCTCCAGTCACCGCTTATCCAGCGCCTGCGCGAGCGTGAAGTGCAATTGAAGGCCGACATTGCCGACCTGTCGACGACGCTACTCGACAATCATCCGCGCATACGCGCAC
>Ga0209573_1005786_pt1 | contig 10815 bp, 20 predicted proteins | sample TNRBio252014_DNA_FD_185870 | JGI IMG/M metagenome (GOLD analysis project Ga0209573, IMG submission 185870) | Wastewater treatment Type I Accumulibacter community from EBPR Bioreactor in Madison, WI, USA - TNR Reactor_6/25/2014_ DNA (SPAdes)... | ecosystem: Engineered > Bioreactor > EBPR >...
ATCGGGGCGAGTATCGGGCCGAGCTGTGGCTCCCATTCCGCCGCATATTCCGCCCCGATCCGATCCACTTCAGACGGTGCCGGAGCCGCGCGGTTAAGGGCCAGCCCCTTGCAACACGGGCAATTGGCGGCATGGAATTCCGAGGCCCGGTTAAGAGCGGGTTGAGTGGCACTTAATGCTGACGTTGGGTCAGGCCTGACAGGCTGCGCCGGGGGCATCAACAGCTTGGCATTGGGTTCCGGATCGGAGAAGCCAATCAAATCGCGCACCTCACTCATCTGCACTTCAAGGCCAAGGGGGACGAGCCTTTCGAGCGCCTCCGCCGTGGTCGTAATATCGAGATTGTCCCGGATCGTCAGCGACACATTCGGGTATTTAGGGCGCTTGCCATAATTCAGATCAATATAGGGGGTGACCAGATCGCGTTTGAGGGTGGCGGCGACGGCGCGGGCATCGGAGACGAGGATATCCTTGCGAATACCGTCATGCACCTGCGCTTGCGCGCGGTTCGATCCCTTATCCGTGGTCTGGGTCTGGCCCAGAACGATCTTGGAAATGGTTTCATCAAGGTAAGACGCGAAGCCGTAAAACACCGACGAGCCAGCGCCGGTGCCGCTCTTGTCTGCGCTCACAAAGTCAATATGCATGGTCTCCGGAATGATCGCCGCCGCGTCGGAGGCGATGCTGCGCACGGCGCGCAAGAGCTTTTTCTGATCCTCCGGCGATGCACCCTGTCCATATTTGCCCAAGCGAATGGGCATGCCGTAGGCCTCAAGAAACGAGGCCCAGTCGCGCACCGAAAAGCTCTTGAACAGGAAGCTCCATGCGGCAAGCCGCGCCAGACCACCGCGCATGGGCTGGCCGGATTTGAGGCGGAACATATGCGTGATGAACTTGTAGGGGGCCAGCGGCTCGCCATCGACAGAGCCGAGCGCGCGCAAGCGCACCTTGCTCCCGGTGAGGCGGTCGAACTGGAAGAAGCGCGGATCGCGCCAGATAAACGCCTTGGGCGTCCAGCGATTGGCCCCCGTCTCCCACATGATTTCGATGACGGAAAACCCCTTGCCCAAGGCGTCCAGCATATCACCGATCATTTCGACGATTTCCGGGCCACCAAACAGCTCGCGCACATCATCGGCCAGCGCGATATCGTCCGGGTCATCCGATGCGGCATCGATCTGGATATCCAGCCCCTGAATGGCGCGCTTGCGCACCGCCATCACGGTGGCGTATTGCGGTTCGCGCTCCTCCATCTCTTCGGCCATGGTCAGGAAATCCTGCCCATCGCCTTGGTCTGCCGCCTTCAGGATGGCAGCGAGGCGCACAGGGTTGAGATTGGCGGTGACGCCTTCCTGCCAAGCCGTGCGCACGCCGGTGAGCTGCGGCGCGGCCAGTTCTTCGGTGAGCACATCACGGCGGATCGGCAATCCGTCCGGCCCCAACAAGCGCGTTTCCATCAACCGAGCCTCCCGCGTCGATAGCCTGCGAGAGCGTCGATCTCGCCGTCCTCGTCGTCATCCTCATCCTCGGCATAGGCCGGGATATAATCGTAAACCTGCACGCGCGAGCGCGTTGCGGCATAGGAGAGCGCCAAAGCCACGGCGGCGTCTCCGTGGCGTTTGCCGCCGTCACTGCCCTTGGTGCGCACAGCCGGGATCATCGGCACGCCCTTGATGACGCGCACGAGACGCAAATCCTCGTATTGATCGCGATCAGCCGGGATAACGAGTGTGGCATCCTCAAATGCCGCCTTGAGGGGCGGCATGTTCTGGCGATACCAATCCACCGAGAACCGCACCTGGGCGATGATGCCCGCGCCATAGCGCTGCGCCGTCACCTCGGCGAGATAGGCGCCATTGCCGCCTGCATCCAGACCCGCCCCCATGAACCGGGGCAGCCGGTCGATGATGTAGAACAGGATGTCGCGTTGCTGCTCGAATGGCACGCGGCGCAGCTCGATGACGAAGGGCGTGTGCCGCTTCATCATCTTGTCGATGGCGAGCGGCCAGAACACGGTGAGATCGTTGATGCGCCCGAAATCCCCGCCGATGGCATGGAGCGCAGTGCTATCACACCGGGCGAGAACCGGCTTGACCTCGGCTTCGAGCCAGTCCTTTACATCCGCCTCGCGGATATGCCGGGGCAGCTCATACCAGCTTTGCGGCTTCTCGAAGCGGATGACCGGGACAGTCTCGTCTTGCCGCGCCTCAATCAGCGTGGCGGGCAACCACGCGCCTTCGCCTTCAGACGGGACGCAGTAGAGTTCCTCATCCGCCGCCTCGCCATAATTGGCGCGGATGTTCTCGCGATATTCGGCCTCGCCTTCCGGCGTCCATTCCTTGCCTTGAACAAAGCACACGCGCTCATACAAGCCGTCGCGCAGCGCATCATCAAAATCCGTGCGCAGGAGGGCATAGGGCTTGCGACCCGCCCGGATATCCTCGACCAGCACATTGAAGGCATTGTCGCGCCCGAAATGGGTCGAAATGACAAGGATTTTACCGCCCCACATCAGCAAAGCGAGGGCGGCGTCAAGCAATCCTTTGAAGTCATCATGGAAGGCGGCTTCGTCGATGATCACAAAGCCCTGACGGCCACGCAATGAACGCGGGCGCGAGGCCAGTGCGACGATCTCAAACCCGGATGGGAAGGAAATCCGGAACGCCTTGATCTGCTTTTCCGGGTCGCCATCATCAAACAGGAACTCGTCCACCGTGGCGAGCGCACCATGCAGGCGCTTGGCCCATTGGGCGGCAGTGTCGATGAATTCCCGCGCCATATCGAGGTTGTAGCCGATATAGAGGCTATCCATCCCCCCGGCACTTTTTTCCGCCGCCGAGGTGATGACCGCGAGTGACGCCGCTGCCCATGTCACGCCGGTGCGTCGGCCCTTTTCATAGACCGTGACGGCATTGGCCGCGACTGTATCGAGCAGGCGCGCCTGATAGCGGATCAGGACATGCGGCTTTCCTTCCACATCCTCGGAGACCTTGCCCCGCGCCCGTGCAATCTTGGCCCATTGTTCGGGCGTCAATCTCTCCTCAAGGTCAGCATCAAGGCGATTGCTCATCGGATGCTTTCCCGCAGGGCTTCAATCAGCTTCTCTTTCGTTGCTGCCGGCACGCCATTGGCATCGCGAATTTTGCTGATTGTCTCTTCCGCTGCCTTGTTCTCGCGCCGCTTGTCGCTGTTCTTCTTTTGTGAAATGGCCTCGGCCTGTGTCGTAAAGATATGCGCCCGCGCCAGCTCCATGATCTCTTTTGGGGATAGCCCATCGGATTGGGAGGCATTGAAAATGAGCGTCTTGATGAATTCGGCACGAATGATATCGGCCTCTTCCATCTTGTCCGGATCAACCTCCGGGCGCACAGCGCGATAAATTTCCGCCGCATCACGCAACCGCTGCGTTGCATCCTTGATCTTGATGGCCTGCCGCGAAAAAGCACTCCGGCTGATTGGATCAATGCCGAGGGTTGCCAGTTTGTCGTTCAGCTCAAACAGAATGTCGCCATCGAGCTTGTTGCCAGCACGAATTGCCTGCGCGGCTTCGGCCACGAACGGAGCGGCTTCTTCTGGTAACAGATCAAGTGACGACAGGCGGCGTTTCATGGCTCACGCCTCCGGCATCGAAGGGCGCTTGATGCCCTCGATCACAATGCGGCGCTCGACATGATCCAGCCCCTTCGCCGTAAGCTGCGCGACACGCACGGAGCTGATATCGCGGGCAATGATGACCCCCAGCTCTGCCATCTGGCGCAGCTCGTCATGCAGCCATTCGCGGCTCTTTGTGATGCCGAATGTCGCCAGCACGTCAACCAGCATGGACGAGTTGAGCCGTCCGTCCGGCTGCGATTGCAGCTCCTTCAGGATGATGAGGCGGGCTTCTTCGCGGATGATCCGATCCATCGTGCTCATTTACGCTCTCCAAGAAGGGCTTCTTGCGTTCGGTTTGCCATCGCCTGCACGGGCTTCAGGCGTTCGGTCAGGATTTCAATCGAGCCTTTGAATTCGGCGGATAATTGATTAATCGAGCCGCGCAGGCGCTCCATTTCTAGCTGCATGTCGTGCATCTGGTCGCGGTTCGGCAGGCCCTTCAGCTCGCCCTCAACCCGACTGACCCTGTCTTCGAGCACATCGATCTTCCGATCACGCTCCTTGATCGCCTCTTCTACCTTGACCTCGATCTTGCCGACTTTTTCGCCCGCCTCCTTGCCAGACCGCGTCAGCCAGACGAACAGGATCGTGCCGAGAGAAATCAGGCCGTTAACGGCGGCAATCCATTGCAGGGCAGTTTCAGGCATGCTCGCTTCTTTCAAAAATCTCTTGGCAATGGATGCATCGGGCCGCAAAGGGTGCGGCCATTTTCCGCGCGTGCGGAATTTGGGTGCCGCAATCCTCACATTCATCAGCACCGGAGGGCACAACGCGGGCGCGGAGCTGGGCGCTCAACTGCGCGCGGGCGGCGTCAAGTCGCATCTCGGCTTCATCCACCACATCCATCACGGCGCGCCTTCCACAGCAGCGCGACGACGCGCCTCGCATTCCGTGAGCGCGGTGCCATCCTTGGCGAGCGCAGCTTTCAGCTCTTTGCTGCCGCCCCCCCTCAGCATGGTTGGCAAGGCGCAAGCCTTCTTCGCAGCTTCTGGCACAGTGCGTTCAACGAGCACGGTTCGCACCGTTGGCGCGGGCAGCGCCGGGGCGGCGCAGGCGGTTAAGATCGTCAACATCGCCAGCATCAAGGCAGGCGTGATCAGGCTTCGCAGCATTGCGGGCCTCCCATTCGGTAAGAGATTTCGTGAGGTCAGTGATTTTGGCATCCGCCTCGGCGCTGGCCTTGGCGGCGGCAATGGCCTGCTCGGCGCGCGCCTTCTCGGCCTGCGCATTGGATTTGGCGATTTCGCCCTGCCAATAGGCATTGGCTTCAGATCGACCACGCGAGAACGCGGCCAGCTCCATGCGCTCGATCGCCGCCACGCCGCGCCAGAAGGCGACCGCGCCGCAGGCGAACAGGCCCGCCACAACGAGCCAGACAAGGGCTGCGCGAGAGAGCTTAAAGCCCTCTTCAATGCCGATTTTAGCGAGGACGGCGGCGAGCATGGATCAACCCCACGGACAGATGAAGGCAGCGATGAAGCCGCCAATGGCAGCGAGCCAATTTGCAGCGAAGGCACGGATGAGGTCAGCGATCATGGCGCGGCCTCCCCACCGGAGGCGTTCTCCGGATCAGCCCGCGCGCGATTGGCGCGAGGGGAGCGTTGCGAGGTGAGACGCGGTGGGCGCGTCATGGCCATGGTGCGCATGTCGAGGCTCCCGAACCCGCGATGCACGCCAAGCAGCGCCACGATGAGCATCACCATTGCCGGGATGACCGTGGGCGCGAGGGCGAGCGCACCCGGCGAATTCCAGATCGCCCCGGCCCCGATGATGACGAGGATCGAGAGCCACGCCGCGCCGCCGCTCATCCACAGTGCGCGCTTGGATGTTGAGTAGGCGGGCTTTTCGAGATCACTCATTGAACAGGCCTTCCACCGTCTGCAGGAGAGCAGTCGGGAGCGCTCCAGCGATGTCTTCAGGATCAAGTCCGCTTGCCTTCAGCTCACGAACAAGACGCACCAGCCGCTCAAGAATTTCGGTCAGCTCAGCGACGAGCTTTTGCTTCTGATCCGCACTCATGCGCTCACCTCGTCTTCCGGAAGAGTGATGCGAGCAGGCTGGAACACTGCGCGATTGATGGCCATGAAGCCCTGCTCGATTTGGGTGCGCCCAATCGCAAACCAGCGCGGATCGATACCCGGCGCAGATGCCAGATCATCAAGGAGGCGAAGCACGCGCTCCCCGGCCTGCTTATTGCGGTTGACGAGCGCGACCTTGTCGTCACTCTGCGCCGTGTATCCTGCCACCGGCAACCCGTTATGATCAGCCATGTTGGCCTCCTTTTTTGACGGATGCGCACGCCCCTCAACCGCGAAGCGGACAATTTTCACGGCTCCCCCTGAAAGGCTGCTCATGCTGCGCCCCCGCCCGAACCGCCACCGGGGCGGAGCGTGATGAACACATTTGCCAGCAACCGGATGCGCCCGGTGTCCGGGTCGCGCTGGGCGCGGCCAAACTCCAACGCAACGTCCAGAAGTGCGGAGAGCCGCCCGAACAGCGAGCGAGCAATGATCTGCCCGCTCACCCGATCCACCAGCATCCATATGGCGACGGGGCTCATGGCGCGCTCTCCTGCAAGGCGAGGCCGATCAGCACCCCGATCAAAATCGCGGCAAAACAGGCTGCGCGCAGGGTGGCCCATGCCGCTTCAGAGACGGCCCGACGCCAGCCATAGGGGATGATCTCACGCATCGCGCACCGCCTTCTTTTCGTGCGGCAGGAGCGGACGGGCCAGCTTCACAGGCTGGTTGAATGGCGCTGGCGGGAGCTTCTCGCCCTTGGGCCAGAAATGCCCGACGAGCTTCGCCTTCTGAAACATCTCGATAGAGACGCTGTCGTTCTGGTTGCCACCGAGGCCTTGCAGGAACAGGGCATTTTCGCCCGTGTAGAAAAACACATGGCCGGAGGTGGGGCCGCGATTGGACGAGATCACCGTGATGCAGCCGATCACCGGTGCATCGAGCCGAATGAAATCCGGGTGCTTCACAAAGGAGCGCGCCATGGCCGAGCCGCTGCCCTTCACCTTCGCCATAGCGAGGCAGGCATTCACGAAGATCGCGCACCACGGAATGACGGAATCATCCCCGCCAATCTTGATCCCGGCGAAGTCGCGATAGGCCATGATGCGCGGGTTGCTCTTGGCCCCGGCCACCTCGCGCTGGCCGATCTCCTCGACCGCCTCCTTGAGCCATGGCGCGAGCGGCCACGAGGCGAGATGCGGGGCTTTGGCGATTGCGGCAGCGAGAGACATCTGATCCTCCGGTGAAATGCGGAGGTGCCGCCTCGGCAAGGAGGCGGCACACCGGCAGCAAGGGCAAAGCTGCTGGTGTGAATGTCTGATTTGAGGGGGTGATTTGCACGGTGGACACCTGTCCACCAAAGAGGGGCTTAAGCGCCTCTTGAGCTGTTCTTACAGCAAAAATCCTTGCCCGTCATCCGGGCCGTTTCCGCCGTCTCTCAAGCGCGCACGATGCCGCGTAACAGTGCGGAATACAACCCCCGTTGTGCGGGCAATGTCATTCGAGGATGCGCCCGCCGCGATCATCTCGCGGATGCGCTTGGCGAGCTGCGCCGCGTTGCCCTGTGGCCCGCGCGGGATTTCGACATTGTCGCCACCAAAGCGTTGGGCCAGCAATGCAGCCGCCTCTGGCCCACAGGCCTCGACCAGCCAATGCTTCTCGTCCAGCCGATCCGGCGTGGGAAAATACCGGCGCTCGCCCCCGGCATGAGACGCAAGCGCAAGCGCGGCCTCAAGGCCTGCCAGCTCGGCAATCTCATCCAGCAAGGGCGGGAGCCACGAATAGGACATTTCAGGCCTGCTTCTTCTTGGCTCTGACCAGCCACGCCTTGAGGCCTTCAATCACCTTCGTGGCCTGATCAGCGTTCAGAAATTGAGGGGCAGAAACACCCCCCGTCATTGTTTCCGTGACGGTCTGGCGGCGCACGAAGGCGCGCAGGGCGTTTTCGGATGGATCGGTCAACGCTCCAGCCTCGCCGAGCTTGGCCCAGAGACGCAGGATCATGCCCACATGGGCCTTGCCACCCGGCGCAGCGGCAGCTTTCGGCTTGAAGCCCATCTGCTTCATCCGGTCGAGCACGCGTGCCAGCTCATATTCATTGAGATCGGCAGCGGAGTGTTTCTTGGTGACGGCGAAGAGCAGATCGCGGTAGTCCGCATCCGTCAGACCAAGGTCTTTCTTGGCAATATGCAGCTTCGCGATCTGGCCATTGCGGTTGCCATTCTGCGCTGCAAGAGTGGGGCGGCTCATTGGAAATCCTTTCTGTCCTGTCCGGGCACCGGGGCGGCAGGCTCACCAATGGCGAGCAAACGCCCGGTGATGATGATGAGACGGCGCTGCAAGGCGGGGCGATAGATCGAATGTGGCCCGTTCCGTTTCAGCTTCGCGATGATCTCGGCGCGCTCGTTCTCAAGCCGGTCATGCTCACCGGCATAGGCCAGAGGTGGCGCATAGGGGCTTGAGCGGGGCGCGCCGGGTTTCATGGGGCCACCGTGTGCTGGTCTATGGCCAGTTCGAGCGGTGTTTTCGAGAGGCCGCGCTTGAGATACCCATATCGCGCCAGATAATTCCGACGCTCTTTGAGCCACGCTTTGTATGGAAAATACTTGCGCTCTCCGAACGGATAGGCCGCATCTATCGCCTTGATCCGATCCTTGAGCGTGCAATCCGCTGGAAGTTCAGCGTGAACGCGCAGGATTGCGACATAGGCATGATCGCCCCATGTGTTCATCACACACCGCCTTTCTGGAAGGCGGCACGGAATTGCCTTTTCGTCAGCCGATTTCCGGCCAGTCGGCCATCAACATTGTGCCGAAAATCCAGCTGTTTTCGATGAAAAGCGGTAATGTGCCTTTGCGATGCTCGACCCTTTCCACCGTGCACCTCATTATCCGACTGTGTTTTCTCGAGCAGTCTGGGCAAACAACTTTCCGCCACACATCTCGACCGGGATCGATCATTTTGCCGTCGCGAATAATCGACGGGTAGTTGCTCACAAAATCGGCGTCGGCATAGCCTGCACGTTTGCACGACGGACAACTGATCAGGACAGACATTTACTTCTCCAACGTAGGCGACAATCATTGCCCTCTCCATCACGCGGCTGCAAGATCAATGGTGACGGAGCGCCACGGCGCATCCGAGGCATCGCGCTCATAGAAGCGCACGTAGCTTTTCGCGCCGGTCACGCGGATGCTGTCCCGAATGGCGTCCATGCCGCGCGCCCAGCGCTCGTCGGTCACGTCGAGGCGCAGGAGGCCGAAGAGTTCGGCGCGATTGATCTGGCCTTCCTTCTCGACCGAGAAGACGCGGTTCACGAGCGCGCGAATGGCTTCATGGCTCTGCGCGCCCCATTCAATCAGGCATTCATCGATCAGCTTCTTGGCCGATTGCAGCTCCGGGCCGAAGGCGATCTGATCCGCGATCTGCACCTGCACCTTGGAGAGGCCGTCATAGGACTGGAAGGTCACATTGCCCTTCGCACCCCCGGCGCGCGCGCCGTATTCCTGTTCGAGGAGGCTCTGGAACCCGTTCAAATCCTCGAAAACATGAGCCTTGAACCGGGCGATCTGCGCCGAAAGTTCGCGTGCGAAGAAGAGCTGCTTACGCACCAGCTCATCCTCCAGCTTATGCTGGGGCTTCACGGTCTCAATTGGCATGAGCGCGCCCTTGGCGTCGTGCATGTATATCTTGCCATTGAGTTCAATGTAGGGGGCTGTGGCGGTCATTTCGTTTCCTTTCGCGATGAATAATGGCGATGCGCGGCCTGAAGCAGCGCCTCGGTTTGCCTCTCGAAGTTGATAAAATCGGCCTCGAATGTGCCGTTGGCGCGAGCGATGCGCAGGCTCATTCCAGCCTTGAGGAAACGCCGCATTTGCGCCTCCATGACGACTAGGCTATTGGCCTGCGCCAAGCGGATTTCGAGGCGCTCGTTGCGCGTCTTCAGCCGCTGGATTTCGGGTGATACTTCGCTCGATTGCGCCAGCGCCTCGGCCTCTGCCGCCGTGACGATGGCGGCAAAAGCCCGAATGCACTCCACCGAGACGTTCACCGCTGATTGCGGCTGACGCATGACGCGGTGCGCCACCCGATAGGGGTCTGGATCGCTGGTATCGGTTTCCGCTGCCGATCGGCGCAGAACCGTGATCAGTGCATTGATCCGCTCGCCCAGCGCCGGATCAACGGAGAGCATCCCGTCGATCTTGTTGACTGCCGCAATGACCGATGAATGATCACGTCCGCCGAAGGCCATCCCGATTTCGGGATAGGAGCGCACAGTGCAAAGCCGGATCACATACATGATGATCGAGCGTGCCCGCACCAAGCCAGTCGTTTTCCGATGCGAGACCAGATCAACATAGCCTACGTCCAGCAGCTGCCCGCAAATCTTGATGATGGTTTTCATCGAGAGTGGCAGAGGCTTAGGCAGCGCATCCGGCAGGGACGCGCCATCAATGTCAGCAGGTGCGGCGGAAAGCGGCGCGTTCATCACGCCACCTCGATCCGGTCAAAGCCGATCTGATCCCATGCCGAGCGTAGGTGCTTCTCCTCGACATGGGCCGCGCCCTCGCCATTGGCGAGCACATGGGCAAGGCGAATGCACTTGGTAAGGCCGCGCAGTGCACCCGGCTTCTTGGCAATGGCGAGCGGCAGGCGCTCATCAATGCCGAGGCCCCATGCCTTGAGCAGGGCGCGCACATCCTCTTCGCGCGGGCGTGTCTGGGTATGCTTCATCCCCACGCGGGAGAAGAGCTGCGCGAATTCAGCACGCCCGTCACCCATGCGGCCATACACCGTCTCATTACCCACGAAGACGAGGCCGCATTTTGAGGCATCGTGCAGGGCGCGGGCTTGGTTGAGGGTGCTCGTCGAGAGGTGCTGCGCCTCATCCACGATGATCAGCGCGTTCGCGTTGTAGAGCTTGCGCGAGATGGCGCGGCTCATGCGGATCGGCGTGCCTTCCGGCAAGCTCATAATGGTGGCAAGTTCGACAAGGAAATTGCTGGCCGACGTCATCACCGGTTCGGCGGTGATGATGAAGACATTCGGCGCGCGGCGCTGGTATTCAAACGCCGTGGTGGTTTTGCCAATGCCCGCGCCACCGGCGATCACGCCGATATCGGGGGCGTGCTGGCAATACTGG
>Ga0209573_1005787_pt1 | contig 10815 bp, 8 predicted proteins | sample TNRBio252014_DNA_FD_185870 | JGI IMG/M metagenome (GOLD analysis project Ga0209573, IMG submission 185870) | Wastewater treatment Type I Accumulibacter community from EBPR Bioreactor in Madison, WI, USA - TNR Reactor_6/25/2014_ DNA (SPAdes)... | ecosystem: Engineered > Bioreactor > EBPR >...
TCGTCTCGGTGGTCACTCCCCCGCTCCATCCCCGGCTCATTGACCGCTACTTGGTCGCGATCCAGCAAGGGGGCGCCGAGCCCGCGGTTTTTGTGAACAAACTTGACCTGCTGGAAGATCGGCAAGAACTGGAATGCCTGGGTGCTTATTCGGCGGCGGGGGTCCCGGTGTTGATGGGATCGGCCGCGGCGGATGATGGCTTTGAGGCTCTTCGGGATCATTTGCGAGGGCGCATTTGCGCTTTTGTTGGGCACAGCGGTGTGGGAAAATCGTCCATCGTGAACCGGCTGATGCCCGACGCAGGCTTGGATACGGGTTCGGTGAGCGACGGTTACGGTCGAGGGACCCACACCACGACGACCTCCTCGCGCCATTGCCTCCCCGACGGCACCGTCCTCATCGACACCCCGGGCGTCCGGAGCTTCGGGCTTCATCGACTCTCCTCAGAAGAAGTCCTCGCGTCGTTTGCGGAGTTCGAAGGCTACACATGCCGCTACGCAAACTGCACCCACCTCCACGAACCAGAATGCGGCGTGCAAGATGCGGTGGAATCCGGCAGAATCTCAGCCGCCCGGTACGAAGCGTATTTGCGCCTGCGGAGCGAAGTCGAATGAAGTGGATTGGGCATCTGGTGTAAGAATCAGATGCCCACCGTTCTCGACTCAATCTCATAGCTTCACTCTGTACGGGGACGTTCTTTGGCGACATAACTCGGCTTCGAAGTCGTCGAATCTATCGGAACGCTCTTACAAAACAAATGGTCGACCTCGAAGCTGGACATTAACACTTTGATGGAAACTCCAGGACGAGGTTTGCGACTTTCGGAGAAACAAAGATTAGATTTCTTAGACATGGGCCCGAAGGTCCCTAGCTCGTCTCATATCGCCTCGTCGTGCCCGTCTCAGGACCAACTGATTAGCGAACTTGATAGCTCACGGAATTTCTTGGACATGTTTGCCTTATGTGCGTTCGAGATATCTAAAAGTAGAAAGTCCAGCACTTCTTGTATGCGTGTTGACGGGGTTTGCTGCCTAAGTTGTGTGAGAATTGTCCACAAATGTTTCTGACAGATCGGTTTTTCAATTCTGACCTGAATTTCTGAATCGAACAATGCCAATACCGTCATCACAATGCCATCGTCGCGAAGGGTCGAGAAGAACTGATCGTATAGTGGTCGCCCCGAAGGGCTAACGCCTTCACAATAGGAGAGGCCCCGTCCTAGCCTGCACCGCAGCACAGTTCGGATCAGCCTCGGTCGCACTTCGATTGGAATGTCGTCCTCCGCCTTAACGAATTTAGCAACTTCACGCATGACGGATGGCTCCTTGTAGAAATTGTCCCAACCTTCATGCCTGTCGTTGAGTTCCTCGGCAAGCCTTTCAAGTTGAGCAATCTTCGAAGGAATTGACTCGTAAGTTCTTCCGCCTACAAGGTCTAAGAACTCAATTGCGAGCCGCTCTTTTGCACTCTGCAAGTTCACTCGATAGCCGTCGATCTTTAACCCCAGACGTCGTTTCGTCTCATCGTCCGCGCAATCCCAAACTGCCTTGCTAATAGATCCGACGTTGCTCCGAAGCGTAGCATCTGTATCATCTGCAACAAAGATACCAAAGAGCCGCACCAAGAGATTGTTTGCATGAACTAGAGACAAGTGCTTGACCTCGCCGGTGAACGCGGTGACGTGGTTTGAGTCGAGTGGTCCAGTCGAAGCCCTTAAATTATCAATCACGGACTTGATCCGAATGGCCGAATCGGACATCCGGTCCTGAAGAACCTCTTTAACACACGTTTGAAGCCAACCCATCAACTCATATGCACCGATCTTCTCAACGTTGGGGTGAGAAGCGGCGACTTCGTTTCGCATCAAGAGGATAAAATCCAGCTTCTTATACACGACGTAAGAAATGATCTCCAACTTGTGGCACGTGGCGAGAAGGACTGAATCTTTCAGCCCCTGTAAGTCTTCCTCAGTCTTGTATGCCGATCTCGCTAGTCCACCGACAGCCGCGTCGAAGAACAGGTCCAGGCCGTAAGTCATTACCTTCTTTCTCAGATTGAGAACGACCTCATTCCAGACGTAGTTGAGTGAGGCGTCAAACAATCCGATCGCACTTGCTGCCACAAACTTTGATAAGTAGCGGGCATCCTGCTTTTCTTGATCTCCCAATGAACTGACAAATTTCGGTAATGTTGCCGCAATGATCTGCCTCTCGTCACTTGCGGCGATTACGTTGTCGGTGGGCAAGCCAAGGCTTTTTAGATAGTTGGTAAAGGCGAGCGTGTCAGCGGCCAACTCATGTTGCTGCTGAACCACGGGAAACGAGTCACTCATAAACTGATTCTACTTGTCCTGAATGGCCACAAAGTTTGCAGTATGCCGATACCTTGCGCTGAAGCTATAGACTGGTCTTTTCGATCCATCTCGCTGAGCCCACTTCCTTTTAAGATGCAGTGCTAACTCTCGAACTAGCTCCATCCACCCATCTAAGGTTCAAAAAGCCGAAAGTCGAGGAGAGACCTCGCAAGTCCCAATCACTTGAGCTGCGGCAGGATGTATTTGCCGACTAGTTCCATGGTTTCGGCGGGGGTTTTGTCGGAGTTGTAGTCGGTACGTGTCAGGGTCACTACGGCTTTTCGCTTGAGGAACACGGCAACGAGGTTGCCGCCGTTGCCCAGCATGCACCAGGCGGTGTCTCGCTCGGCACCGCTTCCAAATGGAATCGTCCAAAGAAAGTATCCGTAATCCACGCCCGGCATCACCGTGTTTTTGTGGTGGGGGGTCGTCATGTCTTTGATCCAAGCTTTGGGCACCACTTGCTTGCCTTTGTATTGCCCCTCATCAAGGATCAATTGTCCGAGCTTGCACAGGTCCCTTGTGGTCAACCTGAGTCCGCCCCCGGACATCACTTCGCCGGATTTCGAGTATTGAAATTTGTGCTTCTTGATCTCCAACGGGCCGAGCAGCTTTTCATTCGTGAACTTGTCCAGCGGAACTTTGGTGATCTTTTGCAGCACCTGTCCAGCCAGCACGGCGTTGGCCGTTGCATAGCAGAACGGATATCGCCCATTCGGGCTGCGTTTGACAGGTTTGCTCGGAAGAGCCAGCGCCCATTCCAGCCACCGATCATGCTCATGCATGCGATCTTCGTTGCCCGGACTCTTGCCATCGCTATCATCCGCCGCGATCGGGGAGGACATCGTCAAGAGGTCGCTCAGCGTGGTGCCATTCCAAGCATCATCAGCCGGTTTCGCGCCGAGAATCTCGCGAACTTTTAGGTCCCCGGGCTTCTTCCCTTGGTTGTGAAGAGCGATTCCAGCCACAAGCGCCGTCACCGTTTTGGTCACGGAGCGAGTATCGTTCAGCCGCTCCGGACCGCCCTCGCCAAAGTATTTTTCATAAACGATCTGCCCTTGGTGTTCCACCACCAAACTGGTGACTTTGGGAAATTTGCCTTGCTGGATGGCCAACTCGAGGGGCTTAAGATCGAGCGGAACAACGGACAAGCAGAGGGATGCAATGAGAAGTGTCATGCAGCTAATACTGGTAATCGGTCGTGCGCGTTACGGGAAGCCGCCATCGTTTGAACGGCCCTTGTGAAAAACAGCCCCAAGAACGGCGACGCTACCGGGAGAGAATTCGCGGTGACGAAAGGATGAGGCAGACCTGAATTCCTGCTCGGCCCTCAGGCGTTTTGCCGCAAGTAGCACGGAAAGAGATGCGCTCTCAACTAAGCGTCATGGGAGACCAATTTTACGGGGCCGGTTTTCTTGAGGCTCCAAAGGGTACCGCTGCCCCCTTCGATATATTGTCCGCTCAGAATCAGGTCCAAAACGCCATCGGAATCGAGATCTGCCATCCCGAGGATGACACCCTTCGCCAGTTGGCCCTCGGCGTCCTTGGTTTCCCACCAAAGCGCGGTTGGGCTCTTTCCGCCCTGGGCGAGCAGGACCAAGCTGTAGTCTTCCGCCGCGCTCATCAGTTCCATCACCGAATCGGCGCGTCCATCTCCGTCAAAATCTCCCCGAACAATGGTTCGAATGTTAAATTTGGTCTTTCCCAAGTCCTTCAGCGCAAGAAAACCTTGGACCGCCTTGCGCTCTTTGGTCAACAAACTCTTGGCGACCTTGACGGGGCGCGGAAACTTGGGTTGGGGGCCGCTCCAGAGGGCGCCATAGGCGGAATTTGGGAGCGCACCCATCAGGTGGACCGTGCCTGTCATTTCCATCTTAACGCACTTAGAAATCTTCACCGTTTTCCCAAGTTTTCCGATGAAGACTTGGCGAAAAGGCACATTGGTCCACGTGGGAACATCGTAGCCGGCTTGGGTCCAACGTTTTGAGGCATAGTGACCCACGATCAGGGATTCTACAGCCAAAGTTGGCGGCGGAGTTTCGAGCGAAGCGAGGAGCAGAGAAACGATCATCTAGTCTCCAAAATAGGTGGTGAGCAGCGGCTTTGCGACGCCCGTTTTGGAGAGTTGGACCAACCGGCTGACCATCAGCCAAGAATCCTGGGTCTTGACCACAAATTCAGTTTTCTTGTCTCCATCAAAGTCGCCCGCGCCGACGAAAACGCTCGTCCATGGACCGCGCATTTGACCCACGTTGGTCTCCCACAACAATTCGGAAGTTCGCACCTTACCCTTGATTTGGGATCGCACGATCACGGCGGAAAAGTAGCCCTTCCCGGGTCGGTCGCCGACATAGTCCGAGGCGAACGAGAGCACGATATCCTTTTGTCCATCGCCGTTGAGATCCGCTTCGGCGATGTCGTGAATCACGATCTTTTTGGCCTTTGCCCCTTTCCGAGCGGCGTATTCAGCTGCGACCTTCAGATAGGCCGGGTTTGCGGCGGACAAGTGCTTGACGGCAAGGGGAGTGGCCTTCCCACCGGAAACGTAAAGGGAGTTTGCCTCGGGTGCCGGGTCGGTTTCCACTCGGTCAGATTCTTGGGCACTTTCCTCTTCCGGGATCACGATTTTCCCGGACAAGGTCGCGGGGCCGGCGTTGCTCACCATATTTTTCAAGTGCACCGGGAGGCCGTTCAGCGACTTCCGGGGATGGGTCCAGCCAGAAGCGGTTCGTTCGGCGACGAGCCAATTCGCAATGGAAACGGTGACCGGCTCTTTCGCCAGGGTCATGAGGAGAGTTGCGAGGACAATCATGAGTGTATTAGGGGCCTTTCGTCAATTTTCGGACGAGAGGCTCGTATTTCTTATCGATTTGAGCCGGAGTCATCGATTTCCTTGTGGCTTTCCACCACCCCGCAAACGTGGTCTTTCCAAATTTGGCTGAGGTGACCCGATCGATCTCGATCACACCTCCGGCTTCTTCGATATAGGTTTTTGCCGTTTGAATGGTAAATAGACCCGTCTTGTTCGCATTTACGGCGAGGAAGTAATCCAGTCCATAACCCCGGATGAATACGCTGAAGGTTTCACCCTTCTTGGGGGTAATCAACGCATGCACGTAATCTCCGGTTTCGAAACCCACAAACTTTCCGGTCACCGTTTCCGTTTTGAGGATGACGTCCTTTGGTGGCTTTTTCGCTGACTTGTTTTGAGCGGGTACGGCGAGGGGGTGGAAGACCAACGCGAGGCCGAGGACGATGCAAAGTGAATTTCGCTTCATGGGAGTTCCAATCTGTCTGGGGAAATAGACGGATCAGAGGCCCATTAGTTGGCGGATTTCCAGCGCCAGACTTGTCCATTTTTCATCAGGGCCACTTTTGCTTTGCCCAGCGCAATTCCGGACTTGCTTGCCGTCACCGTGTAGGTGATCGAAAGGTTCACGGCCGGTGCCTCTTCTGCTTTCGGGATTTCGCCCGCGATCGCAAATGAAACCTGGGATCCGCTCCACTTGGCGCCGGGGACATCAAAAACGTACTTGGCGGAATCTTTCACCCGAATGACGCGATTCAGATACGCGGCAGCATCTTTCTGAATGCGCTTGAGCATGCCAAGTTGTCGCCCCGTTGAAGTGTTCAGAATGGCGAGATTTTGCGGCTCCCATTTGCCCATTTGAATCACGGCGACCCACGTTTCCTTCGCCGAATACGCGGCCGACATGCCTCCATGATTTTCGCCTTCGAAACCGCTAAAGCCCACAAGTTTGCCCACCGAACGCTTGGTTTTCTGATCGAACAATTCATTGGCGTCACCCGCCAAATGCCGCACAACAAAGCGCTTCGAAGGAGACTCGGTTCCCGGGAAAGGATAAACGTCGGAATCTTGCTGGAAATGACCCAGCATCGTGGCCAGAGCGAGAGTGAGCATGGGCCCAGTATAGCAGGCGAAAGTCTTACAATCGACGCACTGAGACGGTCTGCAAATGAGATTCTCAGTCCTCAGGGCGGCATGCGCCATCTTGGCAGCCCACCTCAGCTGGACTAGCCCCAGCGAATGGGATGTCGTGCGCCGGGTCTTGGTCACAGGTACGTGATGCTCCTTGATCGATGAAGCTGCGCTCGCAAAGGACTCACAAAGAAGAAGCGATTACGTTGGAGGACCAATTCGCCATCCAAATTCTCATTGCTGAATCCTTCATCGCGACCGGACAAGATCATAACAGCATCGTCGTCAAGACAGACCCCGGCGGAAATTCAAGCGGCGGACCCTTCACTTTGATTCCGACTTTTTCAAGCTCATGGGGTCCGAAAGTGCGGGCCTTGCTCCAACCTGCACATTTACAAAGCGAAGGCTCGCGGTTCACAGAGGTGGCTTTGCGTCTGAGTACTTGAACGGTGTTGGTCCGTGGGCAAAGGTTGTTCCCTGCCTTCAAGGGGTGATAGACTAGCCCCATGACGACTTCTCAAAATTACGCTTTTCTCGAAACCTGGATTGACCGAGTTTGGGTTCGGGAGGATGAGACTGCGATCTCCGAATTCTTTGCCCAAGGGCCGGCAACGGGTCTGGCTCAGCAGTCCGTCAGTGGCCCCGAGGAGTTTCTTGAGTTCCATCGCGCCATATTGCAAATGGTGGAAGAGGTCCGGATCGATATCGACCATTTTGTCGAACAGGGTGAGTGGTTCTCATATATGGGCGTTTTCCGGGCCAAGTGCCGGAGTACGGGCAAGGTGGTCTCGATGGAGGGCGGTGCCATGTGTCGCGTTGTCGATGGAGTCATGGTCGAAGCCCACAACGCTTGGGACTTCTTGTCGTTCTTCATTGACCTCGGCCTCGCTCCGAAAGATGCGTTTGCCAATGGCCTCGCTGGCCGCCAGATTGTTCACTAGACATCATTGTGGGTTGCCCGGGTTGAATCCGAATTCGCGGCCTGGAAGAGGCATGATGTGTGCTTTCGGATGTGGTGGAGAAAAGGGGATTCGAACCCCTGACCTTCCCGGCGAGCCGGGACCCTCACCTGCCCTCACACTTGATGGGCGTGCTTGAGGGATCGCGAACGGACTCCTATAGCAAAAAACCCACGCCGAGGTGGGTCCGCAAATTCTTTGGTGGAGATTAGGGGATTCGAACTCCTGACCTTCCCGGCGAGCCGGGACGCTCTCCTGCCCTCAGTCGCGATGGGCGTGCTTGAGGGATCGCGAACGGACTCCTAAAGCAAAAAACCCACGCCGAGGTGGGTCCGCAAATTCTTTGGAGGAGATTAGGGGATTCGAACCCCTGACCTTCCCGATGCCATCGGGACGCTCTCCTGCCCTCAGATTCGACGGGCTTACTGAAAATCTTTGGTGGAGATTAGGGGATTCGAACCCCTGACCTCTTCCATGCCATGGAAGCGCTCTCCCAACTGAGCTAAATCCCCACATTTTTGACGCGGGGTCCCCCGCGGGCACTCTATTTAACCCTATTCCATCGGCGTCCGGCAAGCTCTCGGCGCCGATCCATCCCGAACGGCTCTTGTTCATGAACCAAGCATCTCTCCCTGCCCGAGCGGGGGCCTAGCATGGAAGACAGCCCATGGGGAAAATTATGGCGGGAATTCGTTTGGGACATCAGGCTGGCCTTGCGACCTCTCTGCGGGTAGATCCGCGGGTCGTTTTGTCAAGCATTTTATTGCAATTTAATACACTTGAGCTCGCGGCGGCGGTGCAACAGGAGGTCTGTGAAAATCCGGCCCTGCAGCTCACCGGCGGCGATGATTTTGAACCGACGGAATACGATATCCTCCGCACGCTAAGCCCGGAGCAAACCTCGAGCAAAGAGTGGGATTACGAGTACACCCGATCCATGGTCGAATCTCCCACGGAGGTGGATTGGCTCGATTTTGCCCCCTCCCAAGCCTCGCTCGAAGACTATCTGAGCGGCCAAATCAAGTTGAAAGGCCGAGCGAAATCCCTTGTCCTCTACGTGGCGGCGAGCCTCGATGACCGGGGCTATCTGCGGATTGGAGCGGAAGATATTGCCAGCTCTTTCGGCGCCAGCATGGAACAAGTCGAAGAAGCGATTCGCTATCTTCAGCGCCTGCGCCCGGCAGGTATCGGCGCGCGAAGTGTGGTCGAATGCTTGCTCCTCCAGATTCAAGACGACCGGAGCCCCGAGGCGGAAATCGCGCGCTACTGCCTTCAAGGCGGGTTCGATGACTTCTTGAACCGAAGCATTCGGCCGATCGCGCGCAAACTCTCGGTCACTCCAGACTTGGTTCATAGCGCGTTCAAGCTCATCGAAGGCTTAAACCCCTATCCGGCGGCCCAGTTCCAAAGGATCGAGCGCCGGTCTACCCAGCGGCCCCACCCGGAGATCATTTTCTCGCGGGAAGAATCGGGCTGGCAGCTTGAAATTCGAGGCATCGGCCCAGAGCAACTCAGCGTCGACCGGAAATATCAATCCGAAGCCGACCAAAAAGGCCGCGGGCGGGGCTATTATCGCAAAAGCGTCAGCCGGGCGAATCGATTCATCGATGCGGTCCAGCAACGCCAAGAAACCCTGCGCAAAATTGGTCGCTACTTGGTTGAATTCCAGGGCGGATACCTCTCCACGGGCGATCCCAAGTTCCTCACCGACATGACCCGGACCAAAATGGCCCAGGATCTTGGACTGCATGAGAGCACCGTGAGCCGTGCGACTCAGGATAAATATGTTCAGCTTCCATCGGGAGAACTCATCAATTTCGACACGTTCTTTGATGCCAGCTTGCGCATTAAAAGCCTCATCGCCGAGATTCTTCAGTATGAAAATCCAAAAAATCCACTTTCGGATGAGCGAATTTCACAGCTTTTGGCGGAAAAAGGTGTTCATGTCGCTCGGCGCACCGTGAATAAATATCGAGATAGCTCAAAAATGTTGTCCAGCCGTAGACGAAAGAGTGCCTGACCCCGGTATAGTTGCGGGTACGCGATAGTTGGAGCGAGATCGGGAGCCATCCGCCAGGAAGGCCATGGGCTCAGGAACGAAGACTGTCGTTGCCCGCCGGGTTTTGTCCTCTCCTTCCCGTCGGGCATTTTATTGCCAAGTTGGAGCGCTTTGTTCAGGTTCGGCGTGAGGTTCCCCGTAAATGTGCCAATGCTAGGAGAAAGGCCGTATGGAATGAAGGATTCAGAGACATCTGAAGTCCTCACGAGAAGCGGCTCAGAAGCTACCGAAGCAACAAGATTAGGCCTAGCGGGTTTTGTCCTCTCCTTCCTGCTAGGCTTTTTTTTGCCCGAAGGGTCTAGCTCTTGTTCCGAATGTGCAAAAGGTCCCCGTCTTGGATGACGTACTCTTTGCCTTCCAAACGCATTTTTCCGCCGGAGTAGGCCGCATCGAGCGAGCCAAATTCGCAGTAATCGGCGTAGCTCACCGTCTCGGCCCGAATGAATCCCTTGGCGATGTCGGTATGGATCGTCCCCGCTGCCTTCAGCGCATTGGAACCCGCGCGTAAAGGCCAGGCGCGGGTCTCGCTTTCTCCGGCCGTGAAGAACGTGATGAGCCCGAGCGCGGCGTAAAGCGCGCGGACCACCTTTTCGCTGGCAGGCTCGGTGAGGCCGAGGTCGGCAAGGAATTCAGGCTGATCGGCGGGGTCGAGCTGCATGACCTCTTCTTCGAGCGTCGCGCAAACCGCAAAGCTCTCCGTGTTCACTTTCTTCAGCTCTTCGATGCGCTTCTGGATGGGGTCGCTGGGTTTGGCCGCTTCGTCTTCGCCAACGTTGAACGCCACGACCATCTGCTTGGCGCTGAGAAATTGGAAGTTGCGCACGATGGTCTGGTCTTCTTCGGCAAGATCAAGCCCGCGCATGGGGACGCCCTCTTCGAGGCTTCCTTTCACCTTTTCAAAGAAAATCTTCTCCTGGTAGTCGTTGTGGCCGACCGTCTTAACGTGCATGCTTTTGGCGAGCTTTTCGAGGCGGGATTCGATGATCTGGAGGTCGGCGAGAACGATCTCTTCTTCGATGCGCTGTTGGTCGCGGAGGGCATCGACATCGTCATAGTAGGCCGAAGTGGGGTTGTCAAAGGCGCGCACCACGTGCAGGAGCACATCCATCTTCTTCGCCTTGTCGAGCCATTGGGGGCTGAAGAGCCGGCCGGTGCCCTGGATGCCTTCGAGGTCGTCATGGAGGATCACGGTGGCGGGAGTGATCTTCTTCGGCTTCACCTGGGCGACGATCTTGTCAAAACGCTCATCCGGAACGGGAACGGCGGAAATTTCGCCTTTGGCAAGGCCGCGTGCCGCGGCGCGATAGAGCGTCGAACGCCCGCACTGAGAAAAACCAATCAACCCAACTTTCATGCTTGGGAAGATTATGGAAGGTTCGGGGTCTCTGGAACTCTCGCCCGCTGAACTTCCGTATTGGCGATCAATGCTCACCAGCCTCATTTTGTTTGGCGGATTGCTCGCGGGGTCGCCCCAATCCGCCACCGCAAATCTTGAATCGTCGGA
>Ga0209573_1005789_pt1 | contig 10810 bp, 6 predicted proteins | sample TNRBio252014_DNA_FD_185870 | JGI IMG/M metagenome (GOLD analysis project Ga0209573, IMG submission 185870) | Wastewater treatment Type I Accumulibacter community from EBPR Bioreactor in Madison, WI, USA - TNR Reactor_6/25/2014_ DNA (SPAdes)... | ecosystem: Engineered > Bioreactor > EBPR >...
GACCAGTTGGTGTTCCGAGCCGTTCGGATTGACCAGTGAAGCTTCGACGCCATCTGCAGTGCCGAATCCTACCTGTTTTCCCAATAACCAGACCGTAAACGACGTCTGGTTTTCATTTACCGCAGTAGCTACGGCTGTCAACATCAGCGTCACCGGCGCGACATCGGTGACGACCGGCGGCACCCTGCGCAATCCGCAGTTTGCGCTTTATTCGGGCGACTGTAATGGCCTGACCGCTATTGGCTGCACTTCGGATGCCATGAACGACAATTTCGTGCAATCTTTCGCAGGGCCTTTAGCCATCGGCGAAACTTATTACATTCGCGTCAGCGGCCGCTCCGCATTTCGCGGCACTTTTAAGCTCTGCGTCAACAATTACAACGAAGTTCCCCAGCCTTCCGGCGACTGCCCAACCGGGGTTATTCTCTGCGATAAATCGGCCTTTACGGTAGATTTTGTAACTGGCATTGGTTCGGTCAACAACGAAGTCGGCGACGTCGGCTGCAACGGCCCTACCTGCGATATTGAAGAAAGCAGCTCCAGTTGGTACAAATGGACTTGTAAAGACGCCGGAACGCTGACTTTTTCCCTGACCCCGCTCAACCTTTCCGACGACCTCGATTTTGTAGTATACGAGTTACCCAATGGCGTTGACAACTGTGCCGGCAAAACGCCCCTACGCTGCATGGCTTCGGGGGAAAACGTCGGGCAGGCGCTTTCGACCTGGATCGCCTGCGTCGGCGCTACAGGGCTGCGTACCGGCGAAACGGACGTTAATGAAACTTGTGGCTGTGCGGTGGGCAGCAATAATTTTATTTCCCCCATCAATATGATTGCAGGAAGGAGTTATGCCTTGGTAATCAATAATTTTAGCAATTCGGGCAGCGGTTTTTCTGTGGAATTTGGCGGCACAGGTACCTTTCTGGGGCCAACCGCCAACTTCAGCATTACCCCACAGACGACCGTTTGCGTAGGCGAGCCGGTTACGCTTACGGATTTATCCAGCTTTACCGGCACATTAGTGGGCTGGACCTGGAATTTTGGCTCGCACGCTTTTCCGGTAGCTGCTTCTACCCGAGGCCCGCACACGGTCGTTTTTGACCGGCCGGGTTTGAAGTCCATTACGCTTACGGTGGAAAGCGACCGCGGTTGTTTGGTTACCAAAGTGCTGACCGTGTTGGTAGAATGTTGTGACGACCATTTTGATGTAAACGCAGCCATCACCAATACCGATTGTCCGAGTGCATTGACCGGGCGCATTGATCTGAGTGCGACGAGTGATTATGGGCCTTATGACTATGTGTGGAGTAACGGGTCAACCACGCAGGATATTTCGGGCATCGCGGCAGGGCCTTACAGCGTCACCATCACCGATGAAGCCACCTGCCAAACCGTGGAGACTTTTACGGTCGGCGGCCCGCCGGCTTTTGCCTTTGATACGCTCGTCACGATGCCGACTTGCGGCGGTGGCACGGATGGGGCTGTAACTTTGATCGTTTCCGGCGGTACGCCGCCTTACCAATACAATTGGCAAAACACGGGATTTACCAACAACAACTTCCTGAACAACATCATGCAGGGCAATTATGCGGTAACGGTTCGGGATCAAAATAACTGTACGGTTGATTTAATTTTGCCCGTTCGGGAACTGGAATTGGTGCTGGATCCTGCCGTTCAGGCCATCACGCGACCCTCCTGTTTCGGTTTTTCCGATGGCTCTATCGTGGTTGCCATAGACAACGGGTCGGCGCCATTTCAATACGACTGGAACGATGGCAATGGTTTTGTGAATGAAAATTCGTTGCTCAACATCAGCGCCGGAACCTACACCGTAGAAGTGCGCGACGCCAACCTGTGTGCCGGATTTTTTGAATTTACGCTCGACGATTACCCGCCATTGGCGCTGGCATTTGACACGGACAACATCAGTTGCAACGGCGAAAGCGATGGCCGGGCAGCAGCGCTTGCGTCTGGCGGAACGGGGGTTTATTCCTATGCCTGGAGCAACAACCAGAGCGGAGGCGTCATTGATGACGTTCCGGCAGGGACTTATTTCGTGACCATCACCGACAGCAATGGTTGCGTCCTCAGCGGAGACACCCTCCTCACCGAACCGCCTGTATTGATCCTGACCTTGGGCGAAGTCGTGAACAATACCTGCTTCGGCGAATCGGAAGGCAGCATTGCCGTATCGGCTTCGGGTGGCACGCCGCTTTATGAATACAGCATCAGCGGAAGCACATTTCAAATGGAACCGTTATTTGAAAATCTGTTTGCAAGCCCATACACCATCACGGTTATGGATGCTTTAGGCTGCACCGATACCATCCAAACCGAAGTGACGGAACCCGTTGAATTGATCGTTGATGCAGGGCCCAATCAGTTCATTGACCTCGGTTTTTCCACACAAATCAACGCGGTTGCCAATTACGACCCGGTTACTTATGCCTGGACGCCGGCGGATTTTCTCTCCTGCACCGATTGCCCGAACCCTGAAGCCAGTCCGGTCAACACCACCACCTACCGCATCACGGTGGTGAATGAAGCGGGTTGCGAGGGCTTCGACGACCTCACTATTTTTGTTGTGAAAAACCGCCCCGTGTACATTCCGAACGGCATTTCGCCCAACGGCGACGGCATCAATGACGGATTTACCCTGTTTACAGGGCCGGCTGCCCTGCAAATTCAGTCGCTTAAAATTTTTAACCGCTGGGGCGGATTGGTTTACATCGGCAAAGATTTACCGCCCAATGAACCTTCCCTGGGCTGGGATGGCACCTTCAAAGGCCAGCCTGTGAATCCCGGCGTTTTCGTTTATCTGGCCGAAGTGGCGTTTATTGACGGGGAGGTTGTGGAGTATAAAGGGGATGTGACGGTGGTGCGGTAGTGGGGTAAGTGAGGGCGTCACTCAAAGTGTAATGTCGTCAACTTTACGACGTAAACGACCCTGAAAGGGTCAAATTTGATTAGCCCCGAATGCAATTCGGGGAAAGGTGGAAGTGTGGAGGGGAACCAACCCCGAAAGGGGTTAAATGTAGAAAATGGGGTGTAGCGGATTAACATTCAACCCCTTTCGGGGTTGGGCTTTCGTTCATCCCTGCCCCCCGATTGCATCGGGGGCTATTCACATTCAACCACTTCGTGGTTATTCTCCGTTAGGTTGACGACATTACTGGGTGGCAAAAAATGACCAATTAATCATAAAAATGGAGTGAGGTACCGATTTGTAACATGGCCATTTCAAAAAACGCTGCTGGTTATCTGCTTCGTTCTTTCCAATTGGTTTTGGGTTAGCGCCCAACAGCAATACGCCCTGCGTCTGCTCCCCCTTGACCAGTCGCCGGAGTTTCTGGCGGAGCGCGTCCAATACAAACCGGTGTACCCCGACAGCGGGAGCCTGAAAACGGCATTAAAAGAAGTGATTTCGCAACTGCAAAGCCAGTCTTTTCTGGAAGCTTCAGTGGATACCCTGCTGCGGCAAGACAGTGTTTTTACCGCTTTTTTGCACGTGGGCGCCCCGTATCGTTGGGCGCTGTTGCGCAATGGCAATGTGGAGGAAGGGTTGCTGTCGCAGGTCGGATTTCGGGAGCGTTTGTACCGCGATAAGCCTTTTTCCATTCGTCAAATCGCCAAATTACAGGAGTCACTGTTGCGCCAGGTGGAAGACAATGGGTTTCCGTTTGCACAAATCCGTTTGGACAGCATCCGCATCCGCGAAGGACAGGTGCACGCACAGGTGATGCTGGCACGAGGGCGGTATGTTCCCGTCAAACAAATCAAAGTGACCGGGGATGTGCGCATTTCCAAAGCCTATTTAGAAAATTACCTCGGGCTGAAAACCGGCGCGCCGTATAACCGCTCGAAAGTGTTGCGCCTGCGCGAACGACTGCGCGAACTGCCGTTTTTGGAAGCTGAATCGGATCCGACCATCACTTTTGAAGACGATGGCGCCGTGATCAACTTAGCCTTGAAACAAAAGCGCGCCAGCCGGTTCGACTTCCTCATCGGGGTATTGCCCAACAGCGCCCAAACCGGCAGGATGCTCATCACCGGTTCTTTTTTGGGCGAACTGAACGGACAATTCGGGCAGGGCGAACGCATTTATGTCAAATTTGAACAACTGCGCCCGCAAACCCAGTTGCTCGACCTCCAGTTCAATTATCCGTACCTGCTGGGTCTGCCTTTCGGCGCTGACCTTCAGTTCAATTTGTACAAACGCGACACCAACTACTTAGACGTGGCCTACACCGCTGGCGTGCAATACTTGCTGGAAGGCGGCGATTACCTGAAAGCGTTTTTGAGCAACCGCTCGTCGGTTTTGCTGAATATAGACGAGGCCAAACTATTACAAATGCAGGCTTTGCCGGATACCCTTGATGTAAGCCGCAGCGCGTTCGGGGTCGAATACGTGCGCCGGCAATTGGATTACCGCTTCAATCCGAGGCGCGGCTGGAGCCTGCTGTTGCACGCCGACGCAGGCGTTCGGCGGATCCGGCGCAACCCGGAAATCGAAAATATCGAACTCGGATTCCTGTACGACAGCCTCCAACAACGTGCCTTTCAATACCGGTTGGAGGGCAAAATTGAGGGCTATTTTCCGCTGTTTCGGCGCACGACGCTGAAAACGGCCCTGCAAACCGGCTGGGTCATTTCTAACCAGGGCATCTACGCCAACGAGCAGTACCGAATTGGTGGCAACCGACTGCTCCGGGGCTTCGACGAAGAATTGGTTTTTGCAACCAATTACGCTGTCCTGACCTTAGAATACCGCTTGTTGCTCCAGCAAAATTCCTACCTCTATACCTTCGCTGATTATGCCCGTGTAGACGAGCGCACCTCCAACACCCTGCCCGGAGCGGCTACCGTTGATTTTCCCTACGGATTTGGCGCCGGCATTACCTTTGAGACGAGCGCCGGGGTTTTCGGGGTCAGCTTAGCTTTTGGGAGCCGCAAAAACAACCCGCTCGATTTTGGCGCGCCAAAGGTACATTTGGGCTATGTGAGCTTGTTTTAATCCGCTACTTTTGCGCTTTTTAAGATATTAGATTAACAGTCCATGCTTAAAAAGTGGGTCTTAAAAGCAATTGTCCAAAAAACGATCTCTTTCCTGCCGTACAGCCAGCAGCTCAATTATCTTTTCCAAAAGTATGTTACGAAAGGCGTCCACCTCAGCGACGACTATTTTTCAGATCGGTTGCTTCACGCAAAAGAACACATCGCCGCTTATCAGCAGCAAGCGGGGTCTATGGAGGGTAAAACGACCTTAGAATTAGGAACGGGCTGGTACCCGGTTGTCCCGATTGCGCTTTTTTTGTCGGGGGCAGATCATATCTACACCACCGACATCAGCCGCCTGAGCCATGCCGGGCATTTGGCGACTACAATCCGGCGGTTTTTGGAATACGCCAACGCCGGGCAATTGGAAAACTACGTGCAAGCCCTACCTCATAGATTAGCGGTACTGCGGGAGATCAACGCAAACAGCAGCGAACTTTCGTTTGAAACCATGTTAGACAAACTCAAGATGCACTATTTGGTGCAGGATGCCCGGCAATTGCCATTACCCGATGCTTCGGTAGACCTGGTGCATTCCAACAATACCTTCGAACACGTTTATCCGGCCATTCTGAAAGCGTTGTTGCTTGAATTTAAGCGCATTGCGGCGCCCGGCGGCGTGTTGTCGCATTTCATAGATATGTCTGACCACTTTGCGCATTTCGACCGCACCATCACCATTTACAACTACCTGCGCTTCTCCGACCGTACCTGGGCCTGGATTGACAACAGCATCCAACCCCAAAACCGCTTCCGCCTGAGTGAATACCGGAAACTCTACGCCGAACTCGGCATTCCGATCACCGACCTTAGTTGCCGGCCTGGGGATTTGGAGGCATTAGCTTCGGTCAGGTTGAATGAAAAGTATCGGGCGTTTGATCAATCGGATTTGGCGGTGAGCCATTGTTTGGTGGTGTCAAAGATGAGTTTTAAATAGGAATGGGCAGGTTGTTCACTTGCTACAATGCATCTGATCACCACCGGGAGCTCCCGCATTCATAATGGTTGGCCTGCTAATCCGGGAGTTCATTGACTTCCTCTTTCGTCAATCCAGTTTCAAGCGCAATTTCCTCTACCGATACTCCGGAACGCAGCATCAGGCGTGCTAATTTTAGCTTGGCTTCCCGCGCTTGATGTACCGCTTCCTCTTTTTGACGCCGTTCTCCTTCTTCCCTTGCTTTGGCTTCCTCTTCCCTTGCTTTGGCTTCCTCTTCCCTTGCTTTGGCCTCCTCTTCCCTTGCTTTGGCCTCTTCTATCATATTCAGTAACGCTGCTTTTTCAGCCTCCTGTATGCCAAACAATTGCTCTAATTCTTCTTCTGCCATCAACTTATTCCTTTGATCTTCATCCTGGAGCGGGCGCCGAAGGTATTCTGCCACATCTTTGAACTCTTCCGGCACTTCCTCCAAATCCAGGATAAAGTTGTGTTCCTGTACCCAATGCTGATTAAATAGGGTCATAAATTTTTCGATGCGGCTTTGGCGCTCCGGGGGTAGCCGGCGAACCTGCAAAATATAGCAGGTGTGGGTCAACAGGTCTATGAAATCGCTTTTTATGTGCAGTTCTTCGCCTTTCGACATATCCACGATCCTGCGATCCACTTTGGCAGCCATTATCGGTATGTCTTCGATGTTGTAGCCCAGAATATAGATTGAAATAATGGGCAGCGGGGTACCTTGCTGTTCCGTAATCCGCGGTTTCTGGCCATAAGTCAGCCCCAGGTAACTGCGGAAGCGCAGCAGATTGGTCGGCAATTTGGATTTTTGCAATTCGATGAGCACCGTTTCCTCGCGACCATTTTCGGAACGGATACGCGCCTTGAAGTCTAACCGGTACATGGTGAAACGCCGTTCCTCATCGGCTATGATGACTTCCTGTTGGGAGAGCTCTAATTCCAACACCTCCTTGTCCAAAATGACGGACAGCACCTTGCGCGCCAGCCGGTCATTGGACATGAGGTACTTAAACGCATGATCATATAGCGGATTAGCGATTTTCATAGGGGTAAAGTTACGGTTTTTGATGTTAAAAACAACGGGGCTTCTAAAGGGTTGATCAGGAAACGAGTCCAATATTTTTGCACTTTCGGGGCATTCTTTTTATAATGCGTGGTACACGTAATAGTATCCCTGCTTCCTGCCAACCTCCCCCTTCGGGGGCGGGGTCTCAATGCATCCGATCCCCCCTCACCTCCATCCGTTCCATAATCCCGGCCTCATGGAGGAGGTATGCTTTCCACCGGGCGCGGGTGGTTTCTTCGCCGCAATACAATTTGGAGAGGTCTAAAAACAGGCGATAGTGGCCAGCTTCGGCGACCATAAATTTGTGGTAAAAAGCCTTCAGGTGGTCGTCGGCAATGTGCAGCGACAACAGCCGGAAACGCTCACAACTGCGGGCTTCAATGAGGGCGAAGGTGAGGAGTTTTTCCAGCAGTATTTCTTCCCGGGTGCCACCTTTTTTCTGAAATTTCAGCAATTCGTTCACGTATTCATCCTTGCGTTGCCGGCCCAATTGCAGTCCCCGCTTGTCCAATTCTGCCAACACCAGCCGGAAATGGCCCCACTCTTCGGTCACAATGGGGGCAAGCTCCCGAACCAATTCCGTTCTTTCCGGGAAGTGCTGAATAAGGGAAATACACGAGGTCGCCGCTTTTTGTTCGCAGTAAGCGTGGTCGGTCAGGATTTCTTCCAGGTCTTTTTCTGCCAGGTTCACCCAACGCGGGTCGGTGGGCAATCTCAGGCCTAAGGTATGCAATCCGTGATCTTGATTTTCCATGATTTACGATTTTCCCTCGATGCACCCGATTTGGTGGATGAAAAAATCCAATTGATACACTTCGTACTCTTCAAAACCGCTGCTCCAGAATACGCGGATCAAATCGGCTTCGCTTTGCGTCAGCAAACTCATTTGGGTGCGGTCTATCGGGTAATGCACCCGGTAGGTGAGCACTTCGCGTTTGGTGTCGTAGCTGCCGCGATCCATGCGTCCTGCGCGCAGGTTAATGAAATCGCCGTTCAGCATTTTGATGGTGAGGATGCTGCCTTCCTCAATGAAACCATAGGCTTCGCGGGCATTCGGGTACGCAAAGGTAAATTGTAAGGTTATAAAACGGTAGCCTGCCAAAGAGGTAAAATAGCCTTCGCAGCGCAAATATTCCTTGTCTTTGAGAAAAACGCGCAGGCGTTCGTCGGTGTAGGTGAAGAGCAGTTGTTTCTGGCAGTCCCGGCGGAATTGATTGGTTTGTTCGTCGTTGCCTTCAAAAGCCATCAGGCAGGGTTTGCGGGGCGGATTTGCAATGAGGTCGCCCGCGGTGCCGTCCGCAGCAGAATAGTAATCGGAAAGTGGCATCCCTCCTTTTTCATAAGCTCCGGTGGACGCCAATTGTTGTTGTCTCGCAGCGCGTTGCGCATTTTTTCGCCGGCTTTGGGTGGCTTTAAAATCTTCGATGTATCCTCCTTTTTGGGTCAACTGCTCGGCGGTGGTAGCTTCGGAGGTCGCCAACTGCGCTTCTGCACGGGCATCCTGTTCTAATTTTTTTGCAGTTTTTAATCGCGTGCTCAATTGCTGGCGCAGTTCTTCATTATCCGCCGGTGCAGCCCGGAGCTCTTTTTCTAATTTTTCACGCGAAGCGGTCGCCTCTTCTGACCGCTTGCGCGCAATACTTGCAGCGTCTTTAGCCAATTGAGACCGCCGCACTGCGATCTTGAAAATGTCCTCTCCGGTCAGAGAAATTGAACCTTCGAGCGGTTCAATTTCACCGCTGAAAACGGGATAGTTGGTGGGCGTATTTGCAGGAACCGGCTGGGGTTCAACACCAGCTTCCGGCGTCCCGAATCCAGAAAAATATTGCCACGAGCCGTCGGGATAAACAATGATCTTTTCACCGCGCTCATTCTGGCGGATTTCCTGAGCAGTAAGCAGGGGGAAAAAATTTATAATCGAAAAAACAATGCATAAAGCACGCAGGGAAAGATGTGTTGTTTGAATCATGGGACCGGTTTTTGGATAAAAAGAAGACCAAAGATAGGCAGAGTTTGAACATTAGGCAATAGGGTAGGGGAGATAGAATTTTGCAGGCGGTCAGCCCTCTTTTTCGGTACAAATGAGCGCCCGATAAAAAGAACGGTTGACAAATGAGCCATTTTCGTTTATTTTGTGCAGCAAATCAGCAGCATTCACATGCCTAATCCTTACGAACAGCTTTTCGGCAATGAAGATTTTCAGCAGCGGGCGCCCGATGACGAAGCGCTTCCATCCGCCTTTCCCATGCCGCCCCCGCCGGAAAATCAGCAAGACCCGCTCGATGCAATCCTGGAAAAAATTGCTGCCTTTCAACAAAACGCTGAGCCTTTTTCGGTGTTAATGAGCCAAACCCGGGCTGTTGATCACGAAGTATCGGGCGAATGGCTGGCTTTGTTTGTGAATACCGGGGGCAGCCACAATCAGGGAAACCTGTCCGCCGAAAAGGATTACCACGCGCTGCTGATCCATAAATTCCGGAACCTCATCGAGCCGATGAAAGAACTGGCGCTGCTCCACCTTGAAACGCTGAAAGCATTCATTCTGGAAATAGACGACGCTTATTATTCGATTGAAAAAGCGGATGTGGAGATTAAAACGGACAAAGAACGAGCGGTAGACGGCCTCAACCTGCAACGTAAAATCCTGGCGGAAGCCGCCCGCAACCTCGACATCTTAGACCAGGCGCTGGAAGCCTGCGAGCGTCGCATGAAACGCTACATCAACGCCGGCGGCGCCAACAACCTTTCTGCTGCCGAATTGGCGCTGATTGCTAAAAATCGGTCGCACCTTTGCTCCGGCCGCGAGCATGGCTTCGATTACACCTTCTTCAACATCAACCTGCTGGATAAAGCTGCAATGACTTTCGGTTTTTTGATGAAAGAGACCAGCAGCCAGTATTTGCAGAAGTTGTTGTTTGCGCTGGAAAACAGGTAAGCGCTGATCTCTCCCATTTTTTCCTACTTTTGTGTCCATGCCGCTAATCCTTTCTATATTGCTGCTGTTCGACATCGGCTTTTTGCCAATTCGTCTCTGGGACATCCTCGATATCCTCATCGTGGGCTATTTGATGTACCAGATTTATAAATTGCTGCGGGGCAATATTGCGTTCAACATCTTCATTGGCGTACTCACCATGTACGTGGTGTGGTGGTTGGTGAACCAGTTGGGCATGGACTTGCTCTCGGCAGTCCTCGATCAGTTTGTGAATGTAGGGGTCATCATCATCATCATTATTTTTCAACCGGAAGTGCGGCGATTTTTGCTTTTTTTGGGCAATACGACACTTCGGCAGCGCTTTTTATTGCTGCGGCGCATGTTCGACGACCGCCCGCGCCAGGCTTCCGAGGTCAAGCAGTCTTATGTAAAAGCGATCAAAGAAGCGTTGATTCGCCTGTCGGGTACCCGCACCGGTGCGCTTATCCTGCTCACCAAAGACCTCAACCTCGATGGATTGACGAGTTCCGGCGTCGCCATTGACGCGCACATCAGTGAACCCCTCATCATCAGTATTTTCAACAAAGAAAGCCCGCTGCACGACGGGGCCATGCTCATCACCGACGGGAAAATAAAATCAGCCAGTTGTGTATTGCCGGTATCCGAAAATCCTAACCTGCCCAAACAATACGGTCTGCGGCACAGGGCTGCGGTAGGCATCACCGAAAAAACAACCGTGGCGGTTTTCGTCGTTTCGGAAGAAACCGGCGGCATCTCTTTTGTCCACGAAGGAAAGCTC
>Ga0209573_1005790_pt1 | contig 10809 bp, 9 predicted proteins | sample TNRBio252014_DNA_FD_185870 | JGI IMG/M metagenome (GOLD analysis project Ga0209573, IMG submission 185870) | Wastewater treatment Type I Accumulibacter community from EBPR Bioreactor in Madison, WI, USA - TNR Reactor_6/25/2014_ DNA (SPAdes)... | ecosystem: Engineered > Bioreactor > EBPR >...
CCAACCCCAATCCAACCTGAACATGCGAAACCGCGACATTCAAAACACCGTGGCCGTCTTCAAACGGGAGTTCCTGGCCTACTTCAACTCACCCGTGCTCTACGTCATCGTCGTCATCTTCCTGCTGGCGGCGATGGGCTTTCCGTTCTTCTTCTCCCGCATCCTGGACAGCGAGGACGTCTCCCTCACCGAGCGTTTCTTCGTCTGGCATCCGTGGATCTACACCGTGCTCGCGCCCGCCGTCGGCATGCGTCTGTGGTCGGAGGAGCATCGCCTCGGCACCATTGAGCTGCTGCTGACCATGCCGGTCTCCCCTTGGCAGGCGATTTTGGGCAAGTTCTTCGCCGCGTCCTGTGTGTGGCTCATCGGCCTCACACTGACCTTCCCCATCGTTTGGACAGTCTGCTACCTTGGCGAGCCTGACATGGGTCCGATCATCAGCGGCTACACCGCCAGCTATCTTTACGCGCTGGCCTGCCTCTCCGTGACCTGCGCCGTCAGCGCCATCACGCGCAGCCAGGTGGTCTGCTTCATCGTGAGCGTCGCGTTCTGCATCGTCATCGCCCTCATCGGTGATCCCGGCGTCACGCAGACGATTGTCAGCACCACGCCTGAGTGGGCCGAGGGTTTTGTGCGTTTCGTGAGCTACTTCAGCTTCATGGACCACTTCTTCGAGCTGACGAAGGGCATCTTCGTCATGCGCGACGTGCTCTACTTCATCTCTGTCATCGTTGTCTCCCTCATCATCACCCATCTGGCTCTGCGTGCGAAGCGCGCCTGATCCTGGCATCAAACCAACCCTCCAACCTGATTTGACCCCATGAGCGTGAATCTCAAAAGCAAACAAGCCACCACCGGCATCACCGCGCTGCTGGTGATCGCCATCGTCGTTGTCCTGAACTTCCTCGTCGGCGGCCTCGGCCTCGGCAATTTCCGCCTCGACCTGACCGAGGACAAAATCTACACCCTCTCCCAGGGTACGAAAAACATCCTCAGCCGCCTCAATGAGGATGAGCCGGTCACCATCCGCTTTTACCATACCACGGACGACCGCGTGATGCCGAACGTGCTCAAGCCGCACGTCCGTGCGGTGGAAGATCTGCTGCTGGAACTGGTGAAAGCCTCCGGTGACAAGATCATCCTCGAAACCATCCATCCGAACCCGAACACCGAGGAGGAGGACAAGGCTCGCGCCGATGAAATCCAGGACATGGGTCCGGTGAATCAGGAAGGTGACAAGATTTACTTCGGCCTGGCCGTCGAGTGCCTTGGTCAGAAGGAAGTCATTCCCTTCCTCAATCCTCCCGCGCCGAATGAAGGCTCCGCTGTCGAGTACGACATCGCCCGTGCCATCTCAAAGGTCATCAAGCCCACGAAGAATGTCGTTGGCGTCATGAGTTCCATTCCGGTCATGGGTTCGCCCATGTATCCCTTCCAGCGCCAGCGCGGCCAGGAGCCTTGGGTCATCGTGCAGCAACTTCGCGCCGACTATGAGGTCGTCGAGGTGCCGATGGGCACGGACAAGATCGACACCAACATCAAGGTGCTCGTTGTACTGCATCCGGCGGACATCAGCGAGTCTGCTGAATACGCCATCGACCAGTTCCTGCTCGGCGGCGGCAAGGTCATCGCCTTTGTCGATCCGAACAGCGTCGTGGCGCAGGCCTTCAGCGGCCAGCAAAACCCCATGACCGGCCAGCCCGGCGGCCAGATCAACACCACCTCCGACTTGAAAAACCTCCTCAAAGCCTGGGGCGTCGGCTTCAAGAACGACATGGTCATCGCCGACATGAACTACCGCGGCATGCTGCAAGGGCGCAACAACCCCACCGCGCTGCTGCTGCCTGCCGGTGCCATCAATGCCGACGACCGCATCACCTCCGGCCTCAATTCGCTGACGCTCGTCACCGCTGGCTCCTTCAGCATCGACAAGCGCGAGGGCATCGACGCCAACACGCTCGCCAGCAGCTCCGAGGAGTCCGCCATGATCGACATCACCGAGGCGGAGAAAGCCCGCTCTCCCCAGGGCCTGTCCAGCTTCACCTCCGGCGGTCGCAAGCAGATCATCGGCCTCCGTCTCAGCGGCAAATTCAAAACCGCTTTCCCCAACGGCAAGCCAGCGCCCCCGAGCGCCAGGCCGGACACCGGTGGCGCCCAGGACGAGGCCAAGCCCGCTGCAACTGCTCCTGCGGCCCCTGCCGAACCAGCGGCCGCTCCCACGGCTCCTGCGACTGCTCCTGTAGCACCGGTGACAGTCACCACGCCACCGGTTTCTGTCTCCCCAGCAGCGCCAGCGGCCCCTGTCGGCGCTCCAGCCGCGGCCCCGGCACCCGCGGCCCCGCAGCCTGAAGCCAAGAAAGAGGAGCCGAAAAAAGACGATGGCTCGCTCAAGGAATCCGCCAACAGCGAAGGTGTCGTCATTCTCTTCTCTGACGCCGACATGCTCTATGACGCCTTCTGCGTGCAGCAGGACCCCATGACCGGCATGCTCGTCTCCCGCACCGGCAACCTGCCGCTGCTGCTCAACGCCGTTGAAGTTCTCTCCGGTGGTGGCGATCTGCTGCAAGTGCGCAACCGCAAGTCCGCCGTGCGTCCCTTCAGCACTCTCAAAGAGATGCGTGAGAAGGTCGAAAGCCGCTACCGCCCGCAGCTTATGGCACTCGAAGCCGAGCGCGAGAAGACCGCCGAAAAAATGGGCGCTCTTCGTCTGAAGCGCGATTCCAAGGGCAAGGGATTCATCGTCGATCCGCAGCAGCAGAAGGACCTGGAGGCCCTCATGCAGAGCGACGTCGATCTCTCCCGCAAGATGCGCGAGATCAAGAAGGACCAGAACAAGGAGATCGAGCACACCAAGACCACGCTCAAGTGGCTGAACTTCCTCGCCGTGCCGCTGCTCGTCAGTTGCGCCGGTATCCTGCTGGCCATCCGCCGCCGTGCCGCCACCGCCGCCGTTTGATTCAACATCCACCTTTCCAAACCCACTTCACATCCCATGAACAAGATCATCCTCCTGCTCGCCGTGCTGGCCGCCCTCGTCGGCGCGGTCATCTACCAGCAGAAAGACCGCAAGTCCCGCCTCAGCAGCGGCGCCCGCAAAGGCGTCGAAATGCGTGAGCTCCTCCTCCCCGCCCTCGACGTCAACAGCGTGAAGAAAATCCGCGTCAAAGACGACAAGAGCGAGGTCAACGTCGCCCTCAACGGCACCACCTGGACCGTCGCCGAGCGTGGCGGTTACGAGGCCAGCTTTGAAAAGATCAGCCGCGCCCTGCTGGCCCTCAAGGAGCAGAAAAACACCCGCAAGCAGATCGTGGGCAAGGAATCCTGGGGCAAGATCGGCGTGCAGCCGCCCGGCGAGCCGAACGCCTATGGCATCGGCACCCTCGTCGAGCTGATGGATGAAAAGGGCAACCTCAAGAAGTCCCTCATCCTCGGCGCTGGTGTCACCAGTTCTGGCAACACGAACGCCTCGCCCTTCGGCGGCAGCAACGAGCGCCTCATCCGCATTCCTGAGGATGGCGACACCATCTGGGTCGTCGGCAACACTTTCAGCGACCTCGAAACCAAGCCCGACACTTGGATCGAAAAGGCTTTCTTCGATGTGCAGAAGCTCAAGTCCGTCGAAGTCACCGCCGCCAAGCCGGAGGAGTCCTGGAAAGCCTCGCGCGAGAACGCGGACGCCACCGAGTTCACCCTCGAAGGCGCCAAGCCCGGTGAAAAGCTCGACAACGGCAAGATCAACCTCACCAGCCTGCTTTCCGCCCCCACGTTCAACGATGTGCTCACCAAGGACAAGGCCGCCGAAACCATGAAAGGCGCGGTCAAGGCCCGTCTCGTCACCTTTGAAGGCTTCACCTACGACGTGCAGACCGTGAAGCAAAAAGTCGCCGATGCGGACAAGTATTACCTCACCGTCGCCGTCAGCGCCGACATCGCCAAGGAACGCGCTCCTGTGAAAGATGAGAAGGCCGAGGACAAAAAGAAAAACGACGACGCCTTTGCCGAGGAGAAGAAAAAGAAAGAGGAGAAGCTCGCCAACGAGAAGAAGCTCGCCGGCTGGGTCTATGAAGTCACCGAATACACGGTGAGCAGCCTGCTCAAGCCCCGCGCCGAGGTTCTCGCCGCGCCGGAAAAGAAAGAGGGCGCTGCCGCTCCTTCGCCAGAATCGCCTGTCGGCGGACTCCCGAATGTGTCCAAAATGCTCGAAGGCCTCAAACCCGCCGCCACGCCTCCCGCCCTCACTCCCGCCTCACCACTTCCTGAAGCGCCCAAGCCCGAGATCAAGCCCGCGCCCGCTCCTGACGCCAATCCCGTGACCGGCGAGAAGCCTGCGGCAGACGCCAAGAAGTAATCTTCTCGTCGTATTGTACTCCCGCCTTGAGGCGGTTCCGAACGGAGTGGTGCCAAGAGCATCACTCCGTTTTTTTTAGTCCACCAGCCCCTGCGTGTCCGCCAGCTTGGCCCCGGCGCGTTTCATGCCGGTTTGCGCAGCACCCGTTAGGTTCGCCGCGATCAAATCCGCGTCGGTGAAATCCGCGTTCGTCAGATTCGCGCCTTCCAGGTTCGCGCCGGAAAGATCCGCGCCGCGAACGTTTGCGCCGGTCAGGTTCGCATGCCGCAGCGACACACCCGCCAGGTCCGCCCCGCTCAAATCCACACCTTCCAGGTTCGCGTTGTCAAAATTAGCCCCGCTGAAGTCCGCCCCGGCGAGGTTCGTGCCCGCCAGATTCGCCTTCGTGAAGGTGGTGCCCACAAACTGGCCTTTTGCCAGATTCAGGTCATTGAGCGCCGCTCCCGCGAGGTTCATGCCCGTCTCGTCGATCTTGCGACCGCTCTTGCCTCCGCTTTCGAGCCATTGGGTGTGAGCGAGGAGTTCTTCGGTGGTGATGCTGGCCATGGCAGAATGAAGCCCCAAATCCCGCCGCCGTAAAACGAGTTTTCCAACTCGTTAGCCTCTTGTCTCATCCTCCGCTTCTCAAACGCCACCTTGCCTTTCCATCCCTGCCGAACAGAAATACCCTCCATGCGACGCCTCCTCTACCAGGATGAAGCCCGGCTCGAATACGGTCGCCTGTTCTGGCGCAATCCCTCCCGCAAGGCACGTCTCCTCGCGCACTGGCAGGACGAGCGTCATCCGTATCACGAACGCTTCCTGGAAAAATGGCAGCCGCTGGTGGATCGCGTGCTTTCCGCCTCACCCCAGGACGATGATGCTCTCGACACCGCCTTGCAGTCCGAGGGTCTTAGCCTCCGTGTCGTGGTGAAGGAGATTCCCCCGGTGTTTGGGAGCTTTTGGTGAGGTCGATTGACGTGGTGGCGAATCTTCGCCCGCGCCCGAACAGCAGTTTCGAAAGCTGAGACGCACCGCGAGGGAAAGGATTTTAGTAAGAGGGATCAAGCATGGCTTCTCTCGCGGAAATCCTTTCTCTGGCGGTGGTTCTTCCCGGCTTTGATGAGTCAGCCTTGCCCTCCTCAAGCCCAACTTGGCTTGCGCATCACAGCGAAGGGTTGTCGGGCCTTGGCGAGGCTACCCTGGAAAGACATGGGACACGCCCTTTTACAGAGGAACCCGGAACGGGTTCCGCACCGGATTCGTGGGGTGAACCGCGTTGACCCTTCGCTGTAATGCAGAAGGCCCTTGGCTTTCGATCAAGCAGAGCATCCCTCCGGTATTCGGAGCCAAGCATGTCGGTCTGGGCAGGGAAACCGCTCATTTGCTTTCATCAGGGATGATTGAGCCTAAAATCCTGTCAGGGAAGGCCGCAACCAACTGCGGGTGTAGGTCGATCATGAGAACATAAGGGAAAGGAGGGGCTTTTTGTGCCAGTTGGCAGATTTCCACAATTTCTGACAGCTTCACATTCTCAGGTCCTGAAACACCCATGCACGGAATCTGATCCACATAGCGTGAGGACACGAAATCTTTTTCTGACTGTCTGCGGCCCTCAGAAAAAAAAGCGATCTGCAGGATCGCCTGAACTGAATGATCAAACATTTTATCGAACTCAGTATCTGGGATCTCTTGTGGCTGGCTGCTTAGAAAAGCGTCCACATCTGCATAGATCGAGGCAACTGGCGTGTGAATGTAGTTCATATTTCATAATGAACATGCATTATGAGTTAAAGCGCGTCACTGCCTTTCCCTCACCCCAATCTTCTCCACCGGGATCGCTTTGAAACCGAGCTTGAAGGCAGGGGAGTCGGGTTGGAGGCGGAAGTCGTCGTTCTTCCAATCCACGAACTTGGGATCGGCGATGAGGCTGTTTTTGTCCCAACCTTCGGCTTGCCAGGAGGTCCATTCGTCGAGGGGTTCGCATTCGGTGAGGCGGACGTCGTCGATGAAGATTCGGCCCTTCGGCTCGTGGCAGTCGATGCGGAGCCAGAAGTGCTTCATCCAGGGTTTCCAGGCGGCTTCGTTTTCGCGGGGAATGCGGCCGGTGGCTTCGACTTCGGTCCACTCAGGTGTGGCGGTGACGCTTGTGCTGCTGGCCTGCCAGTAGCCTTCGCCGTTTTTAAAGCTGGCGAAGGCGAGGCTGAGCTTGGCGGTGGGTTCGGTGGATTTGACTCGGAGACGCATGCGATAGGCGGCGCCGGGTTTGATGGGTGAGTCAGGACCGTGGAAGACGCTTTTGGGATTGCCCGGATCAGTGCCGAGGGCGCAATCGACGCGCAACGCACCATCGGCGACGACGAGCTGCACGTCTTTGTTCGGGCGATGGTTGAAGCCCCAACCTTTCGGTGTTTTGCCGGACTCGGCAGCATCAAACGTTTCGGTGAGCAGCGACGCGCCGGGCTTGTCGGGGCCGACCTTGTTGATGCCGGTGGTGATGGCGTGGCCGTTGGCCCAGGCGAGGTTTTGGTCGATGACATTCCACTTGGGCGACACATGGCGAAGGTCGCCGTATTTGATGCCGGGCTGGTCGGAGAACATGATGTTTCGGCGGACGTAGTTGCCGCTCATCATGGTGCCGTCTTCGCGAATGGCGTCTTTGGGATGCAGGTCCATGTTTCGCATGGTTTTCCACGCGGGCTGGCCAGCGACGGAGTCGTAGCCTTTGATCATGGTTTCGAGGTGGTTGGTGTAGAAGCGGTGTTCCTTGCTCCAGCCGTGCAGGTCGAACTGAAACTTGCCGCCGAGGGCGAAGATGTTGTTCTCCACGATGCAATCGCGTGCGTTGTGCAGGTGGATGGGCGTGTGGGCGACGCGGAAGACGATGTTGCCGATGATGTCGAGGCCGCCGGTGTTGTCGTCGGGGTAGAGGCCGAAGGTGAACCACGGATGCTTCAGCCCGCCCGCCTCCTGACCGCAGCCGACGATGTCGTGGATCAAATTGTAGCGCCACTTGCTGCCACGGCTGCTGATCCAGTCGCGCCCGCCGGTGTAGATGGCTCCGCCGTCTTGCGTTTCGAGGCAGAGGTGATGGAGGTGGTTGTATTCGACGACGAGGTTGTTTCCGCTCATCTGCACGCCCATGCGCGGGCCGTCGTGGATGTGGCAATGACGCACGGCATTGTCCACGCCATACATGGCGACGCCGCAGGCGTTCTTGTTGAAGACGCCCATGTGATGGATGTGGCAGTCCTCAACGACATGACCGGGGCCGGTGAGCGTCTTGCGATCGCCGCCGCTGAGACTGACGCCGTTGCTGCCGGTGAAGCTGATCTCGCAATGCGAGACGCGCACGTTTTTGCCATCGCTGACGCCCACGCCGCTGCCGTGGAAGGCCCCGACCTTCGTGATGACGCATTTCTCGACAAGGCAGTCCTCCGCCCGCTCGAAGACGATGGCGCTGCCATGCGTGCCGGTAAGCGTGAGGCCACGGATGGTGATGTTCTTCGCGCTTTTGATTTTGAAGAAGGCGTCGGTGAGGGGGAGGCGGATGTTTTGTAGCTCGGAATTCCGATTCCGAGTCGGGGCCGACGCGGAATCGGAATTCCGCGCTACATCCGGCCAGAAATACAGCACGCCGCTGTGCTTGTCGTAAAACCACTCACCAGGAGCATCCAGCTCTTCGAGCGCGTTTTGGAAGTGGTAGCGGTTGTGCGGATGCAGGTCGTAACTGCAATCCTTCTTCAGTGTGAGCAGCCGCGTGGCAGGATCGAGTGACGCAACGGGCTCGATGAAGTTCCACCAGCCGTATTGAGCGAAGATGTCGAGCTCCACGTCCTCGGGGTGCGCCCACTTCCGCACGTCTTCGGGCTTCACATACAGCGTGCGTTTCCAAAGATGGCCCTCGGGAGCACCGGCAGGCGGGAAAGCAGGCACGAAGGCCCAGCCGCCATAGAGCGGGTCATTCGCGTCGAAGTTCGGGTAGCGGGCGAGGATCTGCCGTTCGCCATCGCAGAGCAGTTGTTTCGGCAGGAAGCCTTTCGGCAGCAGCTTCGAGACATCGGCCTTCACGATCTCGCCGCTGTGCTTTTCCCAGCCGGTGACGACCGGACCGCCGACGAGCGTGCTTTTCGTGCCGGTGATCGTGAGATTGGAATCCTGCGCTTCGAGGACGAGCGGCTGCGTGAGTTCAGTCATGCCCTCGGACAAGAAAATCGTCGCTGGAGAGCTGTCACCAGCTTTGCGGGCCTCGCGGATTTGCTGAAGGGCTTGTTGAAGCGTGAACGTCGGCGAAACGCGGACCTCCAGGGCAGGGGAGAAGACCGGCAGAATGAAGACGGGCAGAAGAATGAAGCGGCGAAGCATGGGACGGGAGCGATACGCCACGCTCTCACGACGGCAACCGCCTGCTTTGCGCTGATTTTGGCCTCTTGCCAATTCCTGTCCTTCGAGTCACCTTAGGCCCCGTTCGCCATCCCTTCAGGGCTCAAATCCTGATCTCCGGGCCTTCCTCCCGTCGCAGGAGCATCCATGTGGAGCCTTGGCGGCGGAAGGTGTGGCGGACTTGGGTGAGGTTGGGGGATGGGTGGCCGATGAAAAGGACGGTGGTGATCGTGTCGGCGGTTTGGGACTCGATGCCGAGGGTCACGCGAGTGGCGAGCGCGTCATCGGAGCGGCGATGGCTCCACCAAGGGCAAAACATAACCAAAGACCCGAAACACAAACTTTCGGACACGCCCAATAGGCACGCGGAAATCCGGCGCAGGCGAGCCTTTCTGTCGGCAAGGCTCTCCTTATTTCCATTCATGCGTGCCTTTTCACGGCCAAGGCTCTTCCTTTTCAGATTAAGGCATGCCTTTCCGCCACCCAGGCACTCCTTTTTTCCGTTCAGGAGGAACTTTCTGGCGAAAGGAAGGAACCTTTTCGGAAAAGGAAGGAGCTTATTTTCGTCCAGGCATGCCTTTCTGCGGCAAAGGCTCTCCTTATTTTCGTTCGGGCATGCCTTTTCACGGCAAAAGCTCGCCTTTTTCCCGCTCAGGCCTGCCTTTTCTCCCCGTCTCCAGGTCTCCTCCTCTCCAAGTCTCCCAGTCCTTCGGTTCTGTCCATCAGTCCTTCACCAGCCACACCAGCGCTTCCGTTAGCTCCTCGCCCCAGCACGCGGGATCATGGCCGCCGTCGTATTCGTTCAAGTGGATGGTGTGACCGGCGGCGGTCAGTGCGGCGGAGAGACGGCGCACGGAGTCGAGCTGGCTGGTGGTTTGCACCAGCGGCGTGGGTGGATGGGAGACGCTGGTTTGCCGTTCCTGCGTGCCCACGCTCAGCCAGAAGCGGTTCGGCGTGGTTGGCATCGCGGTAAGGGATTGTGCGAGCCATTCGTCCTGCCACCACGCGGAGGGCGACTGCGCCAGCACGCCGGCAAAGACGCCGGGATGTCGCAGCGCGGTGAACACGGCCTGCAAGGCGCTCAAACTCAACCCGCACAGAAACAGCCGCTCAAACCGCCCCGCCTCCTGCTCGATCCACGGCGGCATCTCCCGCGCCAGGAAGTCCGCGAAGGCCTCGTTGCAGGTGTAATCCGCATGCCGCCCCGCCGCGCTCGCATTCGGCAGATACACGCACGTCACCGGCGGCAACACACCCGCCGCCTCCGCCTCGCGCAGGCTGGCCGGAGCCTTCACGCGCTCCGTGTACAGCTCGCCATCGAGAAACAGCAGGCAGTCCTTCGCCTTGCCATTGGTGGAGCGGTGAATCCACGCCTTGCGCGGTGCGGGGAGAATGGCGCTGGGGATTTTGTGTTCGGTCATGATGGAATTGGGAGACACCGCAGAGTTTGGAAGACCGCAGAGAATACCAGACTGCCTTTCTCTGCGGTCTTTTCATCTCTGCGGTGCAAGTAAAACAAAGAATTGAAGCGAACAGGTTCTGAAATAGCCTTTGTATGATCGAACCGGTCATCCCCATGAGTTCTCGCCCAGTTGAAAAGCCACCTTTGTCATTCGCTCAAGCCATTCGAGCCGGGAAGCGGCTGCGCACACGACTCACAGCCCGTCAGTGGATCGCGACAGTCGCGGACAAACTGCCAGCACGGCCTGATTTGAATGCGGCGACGATTGTACGTCAGGCGCGGGAAGCAGAATAGTTCAAGGCAGGTGCCTCCGTGAGTCCGGCACCCTGTCTGCTTTGGAAGAGAGGCCACGCTTGCTCTGCCGCCGTTTAGAAGTAGGATAATCCCACCATGACCACCGTTTTATCACAGAAGGGCCAAGTCGTTCTGCCGGGAACTGTCCGGCAGAAGATGCACCTGCATGCGGGGGATGACTTTGAGGTCTCGATTGAGGATGAGGACACCATCACCCTGCGTCGGATCACCCAGCCGCTGTCGAAGCGTCCGAGTCTGGATGACTTGCTGGCCCAGGTGACGCTGGAGAACCTGCATCCCGCCACGGAAGAGAAATGATTTTTCAGGTCTCTGTGTTCCTCCG
>Ga0209573_1005791_pt1 | contig 10807 bp, 8 predicted proteins | sample TNRBio252014_DNA_FD_185870 | JGI IMG/M metagenome (GOLD analysis project Ga0209573, IMG submission 185870) | Wastewater treatment Type I Accumulibacter community from EBPR Bioreactor in Madison, WI, USA - TNR Reactor_6/25/2014_ DNA (SPAdes)... | ecosystem: Engineered > Bioreactor > EBPR >...
ATACATCCGGTGCATTTCGGCATGATCATGATGGTGAACCTGGGCATGGGGCTGATCACTCCACCGGTCGGTTCGGTGCTGTTCGTCGGCAGCGCTGTCGCCAAGTTGCCGATTGAAACGGTGACCAAGGCGCTCTATCCGTTTTTCATCGCCCTGTTCCTGGTGCTCATGCTGGTCACCTATGTCCCGGGCCTGTCGCTCTGGTTCCCGGGCCTCTTCGGGCTTTGAGACCCCATAAACCCAACTTTCCCGCCGCCGGGCGCGCCGAACTTACCCAGCGTGCGGCGGCGGGATTCAGTCAACCCGGAGGGCAACATGGCCAAGCCGTTTATGGACGAGGACTTCCTCCTCGAAACCCCGACCGCGCGCACGCTCTACCATGAATACGCCGCGCCGCAACCGATTCTCGATTACCACTGCCATCTCCCGCCGGCGGAAATCGCTGGAAACAAGCAATTTCGCAACATCACCGAGATCTGGCTCGGCGGCGACCATTACAAGTGGCGTTTCATGCGCTCCGCCGGGGTTCCCGAGGAGTTCATCACCGGCAATCAGCCGGACCAGGAAAAATTCCGCCGCTTCTGCGCGGTGCTGCCGCTGGCTGTCGGCAATCCGCTTTACCACTGGTGTCACCTCGAACTGCGCCGTTTCTTCGGTGCCGACGCCGTGATCGGCCCCGATACCGCCGACGCCATATGGGAGTTGTGCAACGCCAGGCTCAAGCAACCTGAGATGTTCGCGCGCGGCCTGATGCTGGGCGCAAACGTGCGCGCGGTCTGCACAACCGATGATCCCATCGACGATCTGGCCGACCATGAGGCTATCGCCGCCGATAAGAGCTTCAACATCAAAGTATTGCCCACATTCCGTCCTGATCGTTCCTTCAACATCGACCGCGCCGAATTCGTCGATTACATCCCGAAACTGGCTAATGCGAGCGGCGTCAGGATCGACCGTTTCGCCGACGTGTTGAAGACGCTGGATGCGCGCATGGAATTTTTCGCTCAACACGGCTGCCGTCTCGCGGATCATGGCGTGGACGTAACCTTTTTTGCCGAGGCGACTGAAACAGAACTCGACGCCATCCTGGGGCGGCGGCTGAGCGGCGAGACGCTGACTCCGAAGGAGGTCGAGCAGTACAAGACCGCCGTGCTGCTGCATCTCGGTCGTGAATATGCGAAACGCGACTGGGCCATGCAACTGCACATGGGCGCGCTGCGCAACAACAATACCCGGATGTTCAAACAGCTCGGCCCCGATACCGGCTGGGATTCCATCACTGACAGTTTGGTGGCGAGTAATCTTTCACGCTATCTCGACGCGCTTGACCGCGATGGCTTGTTGCCCCGCACCATTCTCTATTGCCTCAACCCGGCCCAAAACGAAGTGCTGGGCACGATGATTGGCAATTTCCAGGATGGCCGCGTGTTCGGCAAGATGCAGTTCGGTTCCGGCTGGTGGTTCAACGACCAGAAGGACGGCATGATTCGGCAAATGACCGCGCTGGCGTGTCTGGGCAATCTGGGCGCGTTCGTCGGCATGCTTACTGATTCGCGCAGCTTTCTGTCCTACACCCGCCATGAATACTTCCGCCGGATTCTCTGCAACCTGATCGGCGGCTGGGTCGAGAACGGCGAATATCCGCAAGACTGGGCGCAGTTGAAGAAGATCGTGGAAGGCATCTGCTACGGTAACGCCAGCCGCTACTTCGGTCTTGGCACTAACTAAAGACTAAGTAGGGTACGCATTGCGTACCCTACTACTGCTGATTAAAGATCGACAGGGTACGCAGACTAAGTAGGGTACGCATTGCGTACCCTACTGCTGCTAACTAAAGACTAAGTAGGGTACGCATTGCGTACCCTACTGCTGCTACTGCTGCTGCCATCGCTGCTTGAGGAGAACGGTAGGTCGGGCAAAAGCGGAGCGTTGCCCGACAACGCGCATGTCGGGCACAGGATGTGCCCGACCTACAGGTATATTCTTTTCAGGAAATCGCCTTAAAGATCGGCAGGGTATGCAATGCGTACCCTACTGCTGCCACCGCTGCTTAAGGAGTAGCCGACATGCATCTCTATGAAGAGCAATCCCTGGAGAATGCGCCTGTGGACGGGTCAGAAATGCCTATCTCTCCCGTCATCCGGCTCCACCCTCGGGACGATGTAGTGATCGCGCGTCACCAGTTGATCAGCGGCGCGCGCATTACCGAGGAAAATCTGGTGGTCGCGGGCTTGATTCCGCCGGGCCACAAGGTAGCGGCCCGGCCCATCGCTTCAGGCCAGCCGGTGCGCCGGTATAACCAGATCATCGGCATCGCCACTCAGGACATCGAAGCCGGCCAGCATGTGCACACCCACAATCTGGCGATGGCGGAATTCGCCCGCGACTACGCTTTCTGCGTCGACGCCAAACCCACCGAGCCGGTCGCCGAACCAGCGACGTTCCTGGGCATCGTGCGGTCCGACGGGCGCGTAGCAACCCGCAACTACATCGGCATTCTGAGCAGCGTCAACTGCTCCGCCACCGTGGTGCGCGCCATCGCCGATCATTTCCGGCGCGATTTTCATCCAGCGGAACTGGCCGATTACCCCAACGTGGACGGTGTGGTTGCACTGAGCCACAGCGGCGGCTGCGGCATCGATCCGCAGGGCGCGGGACTGGCGCTGTTGCGCCGCACCCTGGCCGGTTACGCCCGCCATCCCAACTTCGCCGCCGTGCTCTTCGTCGGCCTGGGCTGTGAGACCAATCAGATCGGCGGCATTTTCCAGGCGCATGGTCTGAAGGAAAACGCACGTCTGCGGGCGTTCACCATCCAGGATACCGGCGGCACGGCGAAAACCGTGGCGCGCGGCATCGAAGCCGTCCGGCAACTGCTGCTCGAAGCCAACGAAGTTGCGCGCCAGCCGGTGCCGGCCAGCCATCTGACCGTCGGTCTGCAGTGCGGCGGCTCGGATGGCTATTCCGGCATCACCGCCAATCCGGCACTGGGCGCGGCGGTAGATTTGCTGGTGCGGCATGGCGGCACGGCGATTCTGTCGGAAACGCCGGAAATCTACGGTGCCGAGCATCTGCTGACTCGCCGCGCCGTCTCGCGTGAGGTGGGCGATAAACTGGTCCGGCGGCTGGAGTGGTGGGAAGAGTACTGTGCGCGCAATCATGCCGAGCTGAACAACAACCCCTCCGCCGGCAACAAGGCGGGCGGGCTGACGACCATCCTGGAAAAGTCGCTGGGCGCGGTGGCCAAGGCCGGCACCACCAACCTGGTGGAGGTGTACGAATACGCCGAACCGGTGACCGCGAAAGGTTTTGTCTTCATGGATACGCCGGGCTACGACCCGATGTCCGCCACTGGACAGGTCGCGGGAGGCGCCAACCTGGTCTGCTTCACCACCGGCCGTGGTTCCGCCTACGGCTGTCAACCTGCCCCTTCGTTGAAGCTGGCAACCAACACCGCGCTCTGGCAGCGTCAGGAAGAGGACATGGACCTCAACTGCGGCGAGATTATCGACGGCGCGGCTACGATTCAGGAAGTCGGCGCCCGTTGCTTCCAGAAGATGCTCGACTGCGCATCGGGCCAGCGCTCGAAGAGTGAGTTGCACGGGTATGGACAGAATGAGTTTGTCCCCTGGCAAATTTCGGTCGTGACCTGACCAGATGTCTCCACCCCCTGTCTTCAACACGAAAGCTGATTTGTCTTCACCAGAGAGAGGCTCCATGAACGTACTGGACGTAATGCGTACCGGACCGGTCATTCCGGTCATCGTCATCGAAGATCTGGCTCACGCGGTACCCCTGGCCAAGGCTTTGGTCGCCGGCGGAGTACGGGTGCTGGAAGTGACCTTGCGCACCGCCGCAGGGCTGGCGGCGATCCAGCTCATCGCCCGCGAGGTGCCGGACGCCATCGTCGGGGTGGGCACCATTACCCGCCCCCAGGACTTTACTCATGCCATCGATGCCGGCGCTCGCTTCGGCGTCAGCCCCGGCCTGACGCCAGCGATGGTTCAGGCCGCCCACGAAACGGGGTTGCCCCTGTTGCCGGGCGTGATGACGCCATCCGACGTGATCGCCGCCCGGCTGGCTGGATTTAGCGAATTGAAACTGTTCCCCGCCCAGCAGGCGGGTGGCATCGGCATGTTGAAGGCGCTGGGCGGGCCATTCCCGGAGGTGACCTTCTGCCCGACGGGCGGGGTATCGCCAGAAAACGCCCCGGACTTTCTGGCGCTGCCCAACGTTGCCTGCGTCGGCGGTTCCTGGCTCGTGCCCAAAGCGGCGCTGGTGGCCGGCGACTGGGGCAAGATCACCGCCCTGGCGAAAGAGGCGAGCACCCTGAAGGCGCGTTGACTTTTCTCCCTCATCCCCGGCCCCTCTCCCGCTTGCGGGAGAGGGGAGCGAGCGCTATTCGGATAACGAGGAAAATAAAATGGCTGAACTGATTATCAAACCCGCGACGGAAGCAAAGTGGGATTGCGTCTCCTTCGGCGAAGTGATGCTGCGTTTTGATCCCGGTTTTGGCCGCGTGCGCAACGCCCGTTCCTTCCAGGTCTGGGAAGGCGGCGGCGAGTACAACGTCGCCCGCGCCATGCGTAAATGCTGGGGCAAGCGCGCCGCTGTGGTGACCGCCCTGCCCAGGAACGATCTGGGCTGGCTGGTGGAGGATTTCATCATGCAGGGCGGCGTGGACCTGTCCTACGTGATCTGGCGCGATTTCGACGGCCTGGGCCGCAACACCCGCGTCGGCCTGAACTTCACCGAGAAGGGCTTCGGCATTCGCCCGGCGCTGGGCTGCTCCGACCGGGGTCACTCGGCCGCCTCGCAAATCCGCCCCGGTGAAGTGAACTGGGAAAAACTGTTCGGCGAGGACGGCGTGCGCTGGTTCCAGACCGGCGGCATCTTCGCCGCGCTGGCGTCCAATACCGCCGAAGCCGTGCTCGAAGCCGTGCAGGTCGCCAAGAAGTACGGCACGGTCGTCGCCTATGACTTGAACTTCCGCGCCTCGCTGTGGAAGAGCCAGGGCGGCAAGGACGGCGCACAGCGGATCAATCGGGAAATCGCTAAATATGTCGATGTCATGATCGGCAACGAGGAAGATTTCACCGCCTGTCTGGGCTTCGAAGTGGAAGGCGCTGACGAGCACCTGACCCAGATTCAGACCGAATCCTTCGCCAACATGATCAAGACGGCGGTCAAGGAATTCCCGAATTTCAAGGTAGCGGCCACTACTTTACGCAACGCCAAGACGGCGACGATCAATGACTGGTCCGCCCTTGTCTGGTACGACGGCCAGATTTATGAATCGATGAAGCGCGATAATCTGGAAATCTACGACCGGGTTGGCGGCGGCGACGGTTTCGCCTCCGGCCTGGCCTATGGTTTCCTGGAAGGCAAAGGCCCGCAAGCGGCTGTTGAATATGGCGCGGCCCACGGCGCGCTGGCCATGTCCACGCCGGGCGATACCTCGATGGTGCGCGTGGAAGAAGTTGAAGCGGCGATGAAGGGTAAAGGCGCCCGAGTCATCCGCTGAGGACCGGTTTCGCCCTCACCCCCTCTCCCACCGGGAGAGGGGAGTTTGGTTACAGCCTTGGCGAATGGACCACTCAGGAATCTCCTTAATGAACGCTGCAACTCCGAATTCAGTCTTTGTCATCGCGCCGGGCGCTGGCGATCTGCCCAAACTGACGCTCACGGCCCCTGATGGTGCGCGGGCTGAGATCTACCTCGACGGAGCGCACGTCACATCATGGGTTCCCACCGATGGACAGGAACGCCTGTTTCTCAGCCAAGCCTCTCAATTCACGGCGGGCGCACCCATTCGCGGCGGCATCCCCATCGTGTTCCCGCAATTCGGCATGTCCGGGCCGTTGCCCCTGCATGGACTGGCGCGCCTGATGCGGTGGGAATTCGCCGGCGCGGACGTCGTTCACGGGCAGGCGTCCGCCACCTTCCGTCTGCGCGATACCGAGGAGAGCCGGCGGCTCTGGGCCAACGCTTTCCTGGCTGAACTAACGGTCGCGATCAGCGAAAACCAGTTGGCAATCACACTTGCCGTGACCAACACCGGCGCTGAACCGTTCACCTTTACTGCCGGACTTCATACCTATCTCGCAGTGGCTGATCTCGCCGCGACCCGTGTTGAGGGGCTGGCCGGCCTGCGTTATTGCGACGCCGCCGCCGACTGGACTGAAAATAACCAGGTTGCCCCGCAAGTAAATTTTATCGGGGAAATCAACCGGATTTACTTCGATACCCCGGCTGAAACGCGCCTGATCGAACCCGGACAGACAACCCGTATTCAGTCCTCCGGCTTTCAAGATACAGTAGTGTGGAATCCAGCGGCGGGCAAATGCGCCACCATGGCTGACCTGAAACCGGACGATTATCAGCGGTTTGTCTGTGTTGAAGCAGTCACAGTCGGTACGCCCGTCAACCTGACGCCCGGTGAATGCTGGCAGGGTACGCAGCGACTAGTCGCTTGAGCGAAGGCCAACCCGCTGAAAATCCCCCTAACCTTCCTTTTTCAAAGAAGGGAACTAAACCGATACTGTGGGAGATTCCCTTGATCATCGATCACCTTGGCAACGCCGACCGCTATGTCGCGCTTGGTCCCCTGTTCAAGCAGGCCTTCGATTTCCTGCGCACCACTGACCTGAACGCCCTTGAACCAGGTCGCTACTCTCTGGCGGGCGATGCGCTCTTCGCTCTGGCGCAGGTCTACCACACCAAACCCGTGAGTGAAGGGTTCTGGGAAGCCCATCGTCGCTACATCGATTTACAGTTCATCGTGCAGGGCATCGAGCGGATAGGCTACGCTCCCCTGCACCGCATGCAGTTGGCGTCGTATGACGAACAGCGCGATCTGTCCGTGCTGAAAGGCGAAGGCGACCTGCTGACCCTGACCAAGGATTGTTTCATGCTCCTGTGGCCCGAAGACGCGCACATGCCCGGCCTGCAAGCGGATCAATCCGGACCAGTGCGCAAGATTGTGTTCAAGATCGCAGTCTAATTTTTCACTTTCCCCAATTTAATCAAAATTATGCAGATATTCTATTTTATTCCAACCCGGCAGAATGTCGGCTTGACTTCCGTGACTCTGGGCGTCGTTCGCGCCCTGCAACACCAGGGCTACCGGGTGGGCTTCGCTAAACCGGTAGCACAGGAAGATACCGCTAACGAACATTCAATCCACTTTGCGCGCGAGATTTGTCTGATCGACGCCCCCACGCCGTTATCAATCATTCAAGCGGATGACCGACTGGCGGCGGGTCAGGAACCGGAATTGCTGGAAGATATCGTCAGCCTGTGCATGCGCGCCGCCGAAGGCGCCGATGTGCTGGTCGTCGAGGGGATGCATACTGACGCCATCCACCCCTTCACGCCGCGCCTGAACGCTGAAATCGCCCGCAGTCTGAAGGCGGAGATTATTCTCGTGGTCAGCGCTAAAGGCGGTAACACGGTTGAAGAAATCAGCCACATGGCGATGCGCATGGGCAAGGTCGGTTGTCATATCGCCGGGGCGGTGATCAACAAGGCGCCCGCCCGGTTTGACGCTGAAGCTGCCCGCCAGGCGCTCGGCGACATCGCCTTGTGGGGAGTGATGCCATACGACCCGGTCTTGCAGGCCCCGCGCACCCTGGATGTAGCGCGCTGCCTGAACGCCCGCGTGCTGGTCGAGGGCGAGATTGCGACCCGCCGGGTGCTGGAAACCGCCATCGCCGCCCGTTCCGTCGCCGAGATGGTGCATCGTTTGGCCCCTGGCGCGTTGATCATGGCGGCGGGCGACCGGGACGACATCATCCTGGCTACGGCGCTGGCGGCCAGCAAAGGGGTGCAACTGGCGGGGCTGGTGCTAACGCACGGCTCGGAAATCGATCCGCGCATTCGCCGGCTGGCTTCACACGCTTTCGGAACTGGCCTGCCGATCCTCAGCGTGGCTAATGACAGTTTCATCACCGCCACCCAGATCGACCATATTCCAGGCGCCGTGCCCGCTGACGACACAGTGCGCATGAACGCCGTGCTGGACATGGTGGCTGAACACCTTTTTACCGGCGTACTCAACGCCAGCGTCCGGATGCCGGCCTCGACCCAGATGTCGCCGCCCGCCTTCCGCTACCGATTGATCCAGAAGGCGCGCGCGGCCAATAAGCGCATCGTATTGCCGGAGGGCGATGAACCCCGCACTCTCCGCGCGGCGGCCATTTGTGCGGAAAAAGGCATCGCCCGCTGCGTACTGCTCGGCCGGCGCGCCGCCGTCGAGGCGGTCGCCGCCGCGCAGGGCGTCGCCCTGCCACCCGCGGTGGAAATCATCGAGCCGGACGCGGTGCGCGAGCGGTATGTGGAACCCCTGGTCGAACTGCGCAAGAGCAAGGGCCTCACTCCCGGCCAAGCGCGTGAACAATTGCAAGACACCGTCGTACTCGGCACGATGATGCTGGCGGTGGGCGATGTCGAGGGCCTCGTCTCCGGCGCGGTGCATACCACCGCCAGCACGGTGCGTCCGGCCTTGCAACTGATCAAGACCGAACCCGGCTCGTCCATCGTGTCCTCGGTGTTCTTCATGCTGATGCCCGACCAGGTGCTGGTGTACGGCGACTGCGCAATCAACCCCGACCCCAATGCTGCGGAACTGGCCGAAATTGCGCTGCAAAGCGCCGCCAGTGCGCAGGCGTTCGGCATCGAACCGAAGGTAGCCATGATCAGCTATTCAACGGGCAGTTCCGGCGCTGGCGCTGACGTTGACAAGGTACGCCAGGCAACCGCTCTGGCCAAAGCCAAGGCCCCTGAACTGCCTATCGATGGCCCCCTGCAATACGACGCCGCATCCGTGTTCGAAGTGGGTCAGCAAAAAGCGCCGGGTTCCCAGGTAGCCGGTCAGGCCACCGTGTTTGTGTTTCCCGACCTCAACACCGGCAACACCACCTACAAGGCCGTGCAGCGCAGCGCCCACGTCATCTCCCTGGGCCCCATGCTGCAAGGCTTGCGTAAACCGGTGAATGATCTGTCACGCGGCGCGCTGGTGGACGACATCGTGTTCACCATCGCCCTGACCGCCATTCAGGCCAGCACCCGCAAGTTTTGAGCGGGGCATCCAACGCCTGGAACCGGATACGCACGAACCTGACGCCTACCAGTAATTCTCCACCGCCAGATTGCCCGGTTTGCCGCGCAAGCTCACGGTCAACCCCCGGTCAGTGAGGATTTGCCGGGTTTCCTGCACCATATCGGGATTGCCGCAAATCATGACCCGTGACCGTTCCTGGTCAATCGGCAACCCGACATGCGCTTCCAGTTCGCCATTCGCCAACAGGTTCGTGATCCGGTCATTGAGCATCGACCGCCCGACTTGGTCGCGGGTCACCGCCGGCACATACTTCAGTTTGTGGGCGTATTCGGCGAACAGCTCATTTTCCTTGAACGAGTGGATAAATTCCTGGTAAGCCAGCTCATGCCGGTAGCGGACGCTATGCACCAGCACGATGTTTTCGTACTTTTCCCAAGTATCAAATTCCTGCAGGATCGACAGAAACGGCGCCAGTCCGGTGCCAGTGGACAGCAACCAGAGATCCTTGCCGCATTCAAAGCGGTCCGTGGTCAAATAGCCATAGTTCTTCTTTTCCACCAGCACCTGATCGCCCACCTTGAGCTGCGCCAGCCGGGAAGTGAATGCGCCGTCGGGAACGACGATGGAGTAGAACTCCAGAAACTCGTCGTAGGGCGCTGAACAGATCGAATAAGCCCGCCACACCAGCTCGCCGTGTTCGCTTTCGACCCCCAGCCGGGCAAACTGGCCGGCAATAAAGCGGTAGGACTGGCTGCGGGTGGTCTTGAAGGAAAACAGATTGGGGGCCCAAGTGTAGAGTTCCGTAATCGTTTCCGCTGTGTATTTGTCGCTGGTCTTCATCGTGGCGATCCTGATAAAGTTGATTTAAATTAATCGGTTGGCATGACTGGTATCAATTCCTGATTAATTTGCTAGGTTTTACAAGCAGTCTAAGGGAGAATTGACCAATAAAAAAAGAATAAAAAATTATTTATTTATATCCAAAAATATCGTTATCGTTATCTAACATATCGCTGTCCATTCGCTATGCTTTTGACGAATCTTCCCTCACCAGGCTTCTGCTGTGACCTCCCAGAGTTTCGTCCAGCGATTCGTCTCGGCACGCCGTGGGAGTATAAAAATTCCCATGGCATTGCTCGCGGATCTGCGCGGTGGTTTGGTTGCTGCTGCTGTAGTGCTGCCGCAGGCCACCGCTTTCGGTGTAACGGTATTCGCACCTTTTCTCGGCGCGGCTTCGGGCGCACTGGCCGGCCTGATCGGCGCCATTCTCCTGCTGCTTATCTCCGGTGCGGTGGGCGGCGCGGTCGGCGTCATCAGCGGTCCGACTGGTCCCAGCATGGCGTTGCTGGCAGGTACGACCGTTATTCTCACCGCTTCCGGTTTGCCGCCCGCTACCCTGGTTCTCGCCCTCCTGGCTGTGACCTTGCTGGCTGGCTGGCTTCAGTTGCTGATCGCCTTGGCCGGCGGTGGGCGGTTGATGAAATTTATTCCCTACCCGGTCATTGCCGGTCTCGCCACCGGCACTGGCCTGCTGCTGATGCAGTCTCAGATCAAGCCGTTGCTGGGCCTTCATCATCAGACTGCCTGGAGCCAGTGGCACTGGTTGCCGGTGACGGTCACAGTAGCAGCCTTCGGCGCCGCCCGGCTGATTCCCCGGCGCCTGCCGCACATTCCCGGTCCCATTGCCGGTTTATTGGCGGGTACGGCAATCTTCCAGTTGATGATCTCCAGCGTCCGCCTGCCCGCCAT
>Ga0209573_1005792_pt1 | contig 10806 bp, 8 predicted proteins | sample TNRBio252014_DNA_FD_185870 | JGI IMG/M metagenome (GOLD analysis project Ga0209573, IMG submission 185870) | Wastewater treatment Type I Accumulibacter community from EBPR Bioreactor in Madison, WI, USA - TNR Reactor_6/25/2014_ DNA (SPAdes)... | ecosystem: Engineered > Bioreactor > EBPR >...
AGCCCACGCCCGGATGACCGATTATAGCGACTTGGCGTTAGCCGATAGCACGGCTGGATTTCAATTCATCACCAAGGCAGCGGCTTGTTCGCGGGTGAAAAACCGGGTTCCCCGCACGAAGCCGGCCGTCACGGTGGGGTGGATGGCGGTCGCGCGACCCGCCACATCGCGGGCGATCACCAGCGCCGGCGGCAAGCCCTCCAACAGATGCATCGGCGCGGGGCGACCATCGGCGAAGCAGGCCCGATACACCTCTCCCGTCTGAGTATCCAGAAACGCTGGGGCGAACCCCAGCGACCGGTTGCCAGCGCTGACTCCGCCGGTCCCGCGAAAGCGGCGATTCTGCTGGCGCAGGGTCAGGGCGGTCAGCGCGGGTGGCGCGCTGGTGGAGGGGGCGACGGGCATCAGGTTCATGGCGGGCCTCCGGTAAGAAATCGATCAGTACTCAACCCGTCGTGCGCCGGGTGGACTCGGTTTGGATGCAGCCGGCGTCGACGGGCTCTGACGGGTTCGATCAAAGTCATGCAAGCCGCGGGCCAGACGAAATGTGGGGGGTGGGCGACCGGCTCCCAAGCACCCCTGACGGCTGGAAAGCCTACGCGGGGTTGACCCGGAATCGCCGGCGACTCTCCACCGTTCGTTCGCGCATGAAGATCCGATACAGCACCGGCACCACGAACAGGGTCAGCATGGTCGAGAAGGCCAGCCCCCAGACGATGCTCGCCGCCACCGGTCCCCACAGCAGCGACTTGCCCGCCAGCCCGAACGCCAGCGAAAACAGCCCGGCGATGGTGGTGCCAGTGGTCATCAGGATGGCGATCACCCGCCGGCGTGCGGCGTACAGGGTGGCGTGCAGGGTGGACATGCCCGCGGTGCGGCGGGCGTTGGCAGCATCGATCAGCACGATGGCCGAATTCACCGCGATGCCGGTCAGCGCGATCACCCCGTAGAGCGTGTACAGCGACAGCGGGTTGCCCGAGACCAGCAGGCCCAGCGTGACCCCGGTTAAGGCCAGCGGCACGGTCACCAGGATCAACAGCGGTTGGAAATAGCTGCGGAACTGCGCGGCCAGAATCAGGTAGATCAGCCCCACCCCCAGCAGGAATAGCGGTCCCATCGCGTCCAGCGATTCGTTGATGTCGTCGAGTTCGCCGGAAAAATCGAGATCGGTACCGGGATAGCGCGCCCGAATCTGCTCCCATTCCGCGCGCAAGCGGTTGTTGGCGGCCAGGGTATCGGTTTGTTCCTTGTCGAGGTCGGCCTCGACAGTGATGGCGCGGCGCAGGTTCCAGTGCCGGATCAGGCCCAGACTCTCGCGTTCCTCGGCCACGAGCAGCGCGCCCAGCGTCGTCGTGCCGCCGCCGGGCAGGGCGATGGGATCATCGAGCGCCTCGCGAATCCGGGTCACGGTGCGCGGCGCGGCGCGCACCCGCAATTCCACCTTTTCACTCCGGTCGCGCAGATCGGCTACCACCTCGCCGTCCACGTGCAGCCGCACCAGCCGGGCGACCAATCCAGGGTCCAGTCCGGCGTTGCGGGCGGCGTTCACGTCCACCCGCAGGCTGAGTTCGTCGCGACCCGGCGTGTCGTTGTCCACCACGTCGCGGGCACCGGGGATTTTCGCTACGATGGCTTTCACCGCGTCGGCGGCGGCGCGCAGCTCCGCGTGGTCGTCGGCCCGCACCTTGACGCTGATCGGCTTGGCGGTCGGCGGGCCGCCGGAAAGCTTGAGAAACGAAACCGTCGCCCGGCCCGGCGTTTGGATGACGGACTCGCGCATATCCTCGATGATCGCGTCCAGCCCGCGCACGTTCGACGCGGCCGGGTTAAGCGATACCGCAATCTGGCCGTACTGGTCGCCGTAAAGCGGTTCCATCTCGGTGAATTTGATGCCGGCCAGCGACGTCACCGAACGGGCCTCGCCTTCTCGGAGTCCGGCGCGCACCCGTTCCTCCACCGCCAAGGTCTGGCGCAGGGTTTCCTCGATGGGCGCGTTCGGCGGCATGTCCACGTTGACGTAGTACAGCCGGATCGGGTCGAAGGCGAAGAACTGGAATTTCACCAGCCCGGCGGCCACCGCCGCACCCGCGCCGAGGAACAACGCGACTGCCAGGCTCAGATAAATTCCCGCGTGGCGCATCCCATGGATCAACAGCCGGGTGTACTTGACTCGCAGCAGGTGCGTCCACTTCTCGCGCAGCGCCTGGGTGCGCGAGTGACCGATGGCGTGCTTTCCCAGCGCCACGACGTGCGCCGGCAGCATCCAGAATGCTTCGATCAGGCTCACCGTCAAGCCCACCGTCACCACGAAGGGGATGACGAACATGAATTTGCCGATGATGCCCGGCAACAGCATCAGCGGCAGGAAAGCCGCAATGGTGGTGGATACCGCCGCCAGCACTGGCCAGCCCACTTCACGGATGGAATCCAGCGCGGCGGTGAGGGCGGCCATGCCGCGTTCCATGCGGAAATACATGGCCTCCACCAGCACCACCGCGTCGTCCACCAACATGCCGAGCACGATGACGATGCCCAGCAGCACCGAGACGTTGAGCGTGAAGCCGACCGCGCCCAGCAGCACGAAGGTGCCGGTGACGGAAAACACCACGCCCAGCGCCACCAGGGTGGAAATACGCGCGCCGAGAAACAGCCAGCAGGTACCCAACACCAGCAACAGGCCGAGGATAGCGTTGCTTTGCATGATGCCCAGCGCCTCGCGGGTCGCCACGGTCTGGTCGTCGGCCAGGACCAGTTGCAGGCCGCTGCCGGCCAGCACCGCATTCTTGCGTTCGATGTAGTCGCGAATGCGGCCTACCAGCTCCAGAGTATTGGTGTAGCCGATCTTGCTCACCGACAACATGACCGCCGGTCGCTCGTTCATGGCGGCGAGCTGGCGCGGCTCCTCGCGCCCACGCCGGACCTTGGCCACGGCGTCCAAGGGCACCCGCGCGTCGGCCGCGCCCGGGGGTTGTACGTAAAAACTCGCCAACAGTTCGGGGTCGGCGGTGGTGCCGCTCACCCGCACCAGCCATTCCCCGTCCGTAGTCTTGACCTTGCCGGCGAACACGTCGCGAAACCACAGCCGCAGCGCCTCGGCCAGATCCGCCGCCGTCAGCCCGCGCGCGGCCAGCGCCGGCGGGCGGAATTCCACCCGCAATTCCGGTTTCTGAAACCCCAGCGCCAGCACCTGATCGACGCCAGGGATCTGTTCCAGGTCGTCCTTCACCGTGCGCGCGGTGGAGCGCAGCGGTTCGTCGTCGGCCTGGCCGGTCAGCACCACCATGGCGGTGGGAAAGCCGTTGGAGGTGGTGATTTCGAGGATTTCCGGGTCCAGCGTTTCCACCGGCAGTTCGGCGTTGGCCTTGTTCTGGATTTCGCGGCGCAGGTCGTTGACCCGCTTGTCGAACACGCGCACCGGGATTTCGCGAAACCGCACCAGGATGTTGGAAACGCCCTCGCGCGAGGAACTGACCACGAACTTCACGTCCTGGACGTTGCGGATCGAATCTTCCAGCGGGTTGGTGACGCGCTTTTCCACGTCCTCGGCAGAGGCGCCGGGCAGGGCGGTGGAAATGTTGACCCAGTTGAAGTTGATCTCGGGGTCCTGTTCGCGCGGCATCCGCGAATAGGCGAGCAGGCCCATCAGGATCACCACCACGAAAGCGATATTGGCCAGCGGGTGGTTGGTGATCAGGGCGCGGAGGAAGCGCATGTCAGCGCGTTCCGCTGGCGACGGTCACCGGCTGGCCGTCGGTCAAGCCCTGCTGGCCGCGCACCACCACCAGGGTTTCGGGCGACAGCGCCACGGCGAACGGCCGGCCTTCCTGGGCGGCGGGCGCGGGCACGAAGCGGGCTCGGTCGTTCTCCACCACGAACGCGCCCAAGGTTTGTTCGCGCTTGACCAGCAGTTCGGGCGGCAGCAACACGCCGGGCGTCAGCCAGCGCAGCGTGCCGCTGCTGCCGGCGGGAGCCGCCGGCCCGGCGAAGGCCAGCCGCGCCACTCGAGTGCGCGCCGTGACCTCCACCACCGGCGACAGGCGCAGCAATTTGACCGGATAGCGCCGGTCCTGACCGTCGAACGTCAGTTCGGTGGCGCGCGGCAGTTCGTCGGCCTGAATCGCCTGCACCTGGGCCTCGATTTCGGGTGGCGCCAGATCCACCAGTCGCAGCAGCGACGCGCCGGGCGTCGCCGTCGCGCCGACCTGGGCCTGGCGTTCCAGCACCACGCCGGCGAACGGCGCCACGATGCGGCATTTTTCCACGTTGCGCGCCGCCACCGCCCGCTGGGCCTGGGCTACTTTGAGATCGGCCTCGGCGGCTTGAACCCCGGTTTTCAGCTCCAGCACCGCATCGTCGGAAACGAACTGTTTTTTGCGCAGAGTCAGCGCCTGCTGGAACCGCTGCTCGGCCAGCGCCACCCGCGCCCGCGCCGCCGTCACCTGCGCGTCGGCCTGGGCCAGCGCCAGCCGGTAGTCGGTGGCGTCGAGTTCCAGCAGCAGTTGTCCGGCCCGAACCATGCCGCCGACCCCGGCATGAACGCGCGCCACCCGGGCCGTTACCTCGGCGGCGATCCGGCTGTCGTTGAGGGCGATCACGCTGGCTGGCGCCGTGCCCCGGTCGGGCAACGCGACCTCGCGCAAGGGTCGGACGCCGACCTCGACCGGCGCGACGGTCTGGGCCAGCGCGATGGAGCAGAGGAGCAGGCCAGCAATCGGCAGGACGAGTCGTGGCATGATAGGGACATTCCGGAGTTGCGGCGAACGACAAGGGTGTCAGGTGATTTCCTGAAAAGATCATACCCAATCGGGCTTAAACCCCCCTTTGCTAAAGGGGGAATGGTTACGCTTCTTTCTGAGGCCAATACGAGCCGCCCGGGGTTTTTCCAGGCCGTTGCGCGGCGCGCCCCGACCACCACCCTCAGCCGAAAATCGCCTCCTGTAAATTCTCCTGTGATCGGACCCGCGGGACAGGCAGGGGCGGCAAAGATCATCTTATAGAATCAATGTATTAGATGAGATGGATGATCGATCCGCGCGTCACCAACGCTCGTTATTACAGGAAAATTTACAGGACCATGTAATTTTATGTGGAGTCTTCACGGGCACGCCAGCGCCGGCGCGTGGCGGGCCAGCGCGGCGCAGGCATCGACGAGCCCGATGGCCGGTGGAACCGAAGGGCTGGCTTGGGCCACCGGTCGGGCCGTCGCGCGCAGAATCGCCCGGATCTGATCAGGCCGGCGCCGAGGGTCTTGCTGCACCAGTAGGGCGACCACGCCGGTCACGTGGGCGGCGGCCAGCGAACTGCCCGACAGCAGGTCGTAGCGGTCGGGCGCACTGCCATTAAGTTAAGCGAATCTCTTTCAATAACAATGTTTTTTCTGTCGACGATGGAAATTCAGCAAGGCTCTGGCGGACGTTTTCTGACGGGGCGGACGGCGCTGCGGACGCGCGCAAGTCGGATTGGTCAGAAACAACGCGGTCAACCGCTCGATCAGGGGATGACGGGTTTCTTTCGCATCGAGTTGAGCCTGTGCCGCTTCGGTCAAGATTGTTTCCAAGCCGGTCAAGTACACGGTTGCATGAAAGTCCTGCCGGACGGCTTCGGCCGCCAGGCCCGAGAAATTTTCCAGGTCCAAGCGGGTTTTGAGTACTCCATAGAAGGTTTCCACACCCCCGCGCCAATGATACAGATCCAGGAAGCCGGCCGTGGGATACACCCTCTCGTCGCGCAGGGAAGTGACCAGCACCTCCCATTCGCCGGTGCTCAGGCGCACGCGAACCAAGCGCACGGTCAAGGTCGGTGGCAACCCGAGCTGACGCATCAGAGGCGCTTGCGCCGCGCACGGGGTGAGTGTGACCCTTTGACTGTCTGGGCCTTCGCCGCGGAGCATGCGGCGCGCCGCCCCGAACGAGGCCGCCGAACAACGGATGACGAAGTGTCGCTCCCGTTGGGTCAGTTCGGCCAGCATGCGGTACGAGGGATAATTGCGATCCATGACCAGCAGGTCGGTCGGGCCCGTGTGGGCCAGATGGCCGATCGCCAAGTCCACTTCATCGGCGTCGGCCCGGCCCAGGGTGGCATCCAGGGCGACCCGATTGAGCACGTCATACACCACCGAGGCGAGGGCATAGGGGCGCTCACCGTGAATCTGGGCATCTTTCCCGTTCGAATAGGCGATTGTCCCAAACGCCTCGCGCACGTCTTCCGTATCCGGCAGCAGCACCTTCGAACCGTCGATCGCCAGAATCCGAAAGCCCCAGAAGGTGCGAAAGTCCGCGTCCCGATAGCGGCTTTCCACCACCGCCTGCTGATTCAGTTCGATGAACGCGGTGTGCTGGAGTTGGTAGCGGGCCTGGGAAAAAGCGCTCGCCGTGACCGGCTCGATCATCAGCCAGGCCATCGCTTCGTTGACGACGTTTTGCAAGGATTTCACGCTTTTTCTCAGGATCAGCACCAACACCACGGCAAACGGCAAACAGCGCACCCGCGTGAACGCCTGGTCGCTCGCACGATGTCGGCTTTTAAATCCCTCGTCGGCGAGCAGGCGACGGGTGGTTTCGATCGTGTACGTAGCCGGGTTCATCGGTGACTCCCAAGGTAGTTGGAGTCACCTATATGGGGGCGACTGGGCTTAACTTAATGGCAGTGAGCGGTCGGGCGGGGTAGGAGCGACGATCTCGACGCCGGGGGCTGCTACCACGAAAGCGGGGGTATGCCAGCGGGGCCAGGCGACCCGGCCGTGCGGATCGCAGGCGATCACCGGGATCACCGTGTCCAGGGCGGCGGGAAAGCCGGGTTCGTCCCGGCCCTCCCGGATCGCGGCCACCACTGTGATGCCGCGTTGCTCGGCGGCGGTCAACAGGCGGCCCAGCAACGCGTCGGGTGGTCCGCCCAGACTCAGGTTGATCGCGCGGGCGCCGCCGTTGATGGCGAAGTCGACGGCTTTGGCCAGCGTCCAGCTACTGCAGCGGGCCTTGGCGGGGATCGGCTCCGGATACCAGCAGGCCTTGGCCACGGTCAAGGCCGCGTCCGGGGCGACGCCCGCGATCCCGGCTTCCGCCACTGCACGAGCGCCGATCACCCCTGCCACGGCGGTGCCATGGCGGTCGGTGGCAAAGGACGCCTCGCCGCCGTCCACGAAATTGGCGGTCTGGATCCCCCGGCCGCGCAAGGCGGGATGGTCGGTGGCGGTGCCGGTGTCGATCACCGCCACCGGTACGCCCCGGCCGGTGCTAACTGGCCATGCCCGGTCGGCCCCGATCCGTTTCACGCCATAGGCGAGCGCGGCGTAGCCGGCGGCCGGGTCGGACGCACCGGCCTGCAAGCCCTCGAACGCCTGATTGGGCTGCGCCAATTCGATCCTGGGATCGGCCTGCAGCCGGGCGAGCACGGTTTCCAGCGACTGATCGGGGGGCACCTGGAACACCAGACACTGCACCCCAATGGAGGTCAGCGGGAATTGGCCCACCGGCCGGAGCCTGGTGGCGGGCCTGCAATTCCTGGGCGATAGCGGCCCACTGCGGCCGCTCCCGCTCGGCCAGCGTCACGATGATCTGGCGGGATTGCAACTGCTTGGGCACGCCCGGTTCGGAGAGCATTTCCGGGGACTCGCGTTGCGGTGGCCCCGCGAATACTACCGGTATTATTATCTGTCCTATCAGTCCTCGGTGCGCAGCCGGGTGTTTTCCTGCACCGCGTGCCACTGGTGGGCCTTGCATGAATCAGGCATAGGCTTTTCAGCAACCGATCACTGGGTCACCCGGGACGACGCCGTGCATTGGGGAAAAATCAAGGAATTCGACGTCGCGGCGGCAGCGCTGCCGGTCGACGCGCTGCGCCGGCAGCTCGCCGCGCGCGGCGCTTCCCTCCCGGCCTGGCCGCCGACAGCGCTGGCCCCGCTCGTTTCATCCTGTTTTTCCGAGTTTTTCGCCTGTGCGGCCATTCCAGTGGGAGGCTCGGGGGACGACGGGATCGACGTGATTCTCCTCGATGCGGCGGACCCGCTGCTCCTGGAAGTCCGGCGCAGCGCCGATCCCGCCTTCGGGAAGAGCGTCCAGGTGGTGACCGAACTGCTCGGCGTAGCATGGCGGCCGGGACGATGCGATGGCATCGTGGTCAGTACGGCCAACCGCTATCTTTTCCCCGATCAACAGAAGAAGGCCCTCCGGGGCACGTCCATAATGGAAATGGGGCATCGCATCAAGCTGTACGACGATGCCATCTTCGTCGACGTGCTGGCGCGAACCTTGACTCCCACCGAGCGGCCGTAGGAAACCTTTCTCCGATAGCCAGTGAGAACGGAGTTCAAGGACTGTCCGCGTAAATTTTTTATATCATCTTACTGTTTATTCAAAATTCTGGAGAATCCCGGCGGTCCGACCCCCCGCCGCCTTGCTCGCCCCATCGGCCAAGACCGCCCGGACTGCCGCCCCTGGTTCCGCATCGCGCGCCCGCGGCCGGCCACTGTGGCGATCCCGTCGCCGGGTCGCCGCCCGCCCCGTCCGGATTCACTCCTGAGTCGGCGCCCGCTCGTACTGGGCTAACGCCTCGAATAGATCAAACCCCAGCTCCCCGTGGGCGGGTGGCGGTATCCATCGGCTCGGTCAGCGCGCGAAAGCCGACCCCGGCCGCCTTCAACCCGATGATGATCTCGATCAGGTGGGGCAGGGACCGCCCCAGTTGGCCTCGCTTTCAAATCGCTTGTGTGTCGTCTGGCCGGGGAAATGTTAATGATTGGATTGGTTGTGGTTGGTTGTTATCGTTGCTGTGGTGGGTGTTTATCATTAGATGATGGTATAAACAACAAGACCAACGGCTGAGGGCGATGAGGCGTGCGCGCAAGGTCGTTAATCGTGAGGGAAGGTATAGAACATGCGCGTTGTGAGCTGCCACCCTTTTGGGGGTACCGGTGGAGGACGTCAATCCGTTCGCGGTGGCCAAGCCGACGGAAGCCCTCTATCGTCAACCTCGCCCCAATCACCCCGGCGCGCGCCAGAGCGCGATCCCGCGCCGGTGGCGCACGCCGGGCGGCCGTTCGGTGTCCAACTCTCGCGGCGTGCTGCCCTCCGGCACGGCGAGGTCTGGCCCCGAGCGATTCCTGCACCCCGCCGCGCCCGCGATCCCGGCCCGACCCGCCCGCACTGCAGAGGACAAGCCCATGGGCGAAACGATACCGAAGATCACTGTGTTTTACGACGGCGCCTGTCCGCACTGCGTCCACGACCGGGAACGCTACGAACAGTGGGCGGGTCCGGCCAGCAAATCGGTCTGCTGGTTCGACATCACCGGCCAGGACGAGCAGTTGCGTGCGCTCGGCATCGATCCGCGCCGGGCGTTGACCGAACTGCACGTGGTAGATGAGCACCAGCGCATCCGGTCCGAACTGGACGCCTACATCTTGCTGTTGGAGAAGATTCCCTGGTTGAAACCGCTGGCCTGGTTGATCGGCCGGCCCGGGATCCGGTCGGGGCTGGCGCGGCTCTATCGCTGGAGCGTCGCGCGGCGGTTGCGCCGGAGCGGACGCTGGCCATGAAGCGATGGCCCACCCCCGATCCGAACGCCTGTGACGCACCGGTCCTGCGGGCCGACGGTCTGGTCAAACAGTTCGCCGGCCGCCGCGTGGTGGACGGGGTGGACTTGTGTTGCCGGGCCAGCGAGGTGCTGGGCCTGCTGGGCGCCAACGGCGCGGGTAAGACCACCACGCTGCGGTTGTGCGCCGGGTTCCTGCGACCCGACGCCGGCACGATTCGCGTGGCCGGCATCGACCGCCGCGCCGACCCCGAGGCGGCGGCCCGGCGGGTGGGGGTTTGCACCCAGGACGACACCTTCGACCGCGATTTCACCGTGCGCGGCAACCTGGAACCGATGAGCCGCTATTTCCGCCCGCGCCCGCCCTCAAGGCGCGAACCGCCGGGGTCCAGCTGTTCCTCGACAACCCGACCGTGCAGACGCTCTTGCTACACGCCGATTCGGTGGTGGTGGTGCGGGACAACGAAAGCACGGCGAAGAAACAGGCGGAAACCGATTCCGCTCACGACCGGCAAATCGCGCGCATCCGTGAGCTGCGGGGCCACTGCGCCGACTGGCGGCCCCCGGTCGGGGGCAAGGACGTGGCGGAACTGAACCAGCGGGAGCAAGACGCCGGTGTTGGTCGGTTGGAGGCGAATTGTTCCCCGCTGGCAACGGACGCGGGCGGACCGCGATGAGCGCCAGCGAAATCGAGTGGACCGAGCAGACCTGGAACCCGGTGACCGGCTGCGCCCAGGTGTCGGCGGGCTGCAAGCACTGCTACGCCGAGCGGATGGCGCTCCGGCTCCGGGCGATGGCCGCGCCGGGCTACGCGCGGGGTTTCGAGTTGACCCTGCACGCGGATCGCCTCGATCAACCGCTCCGGCGTAAAAAGCCGACGGTCTATTTCGTCGGTTCGGTGGCGGACCTGTTCCACGAGGAGGTGCCGGACGCTTTCGTGGATCGCGTGCTGGCGACGATCCGCCAGACGCCTCGGCACACCGATCTGCTGCTGACTAAACGCGCCGAGCGGCTGGCCGATTTCTTCGCGAACCGCCCCGTGCCGGGCAACGTCTGGCTGGGCGTCACGGTGGAGGATCGCCGGTATGGGCTACCGCGCGTCGAACCCCTGCGACGGGTTCCGGCCCGCGTCCGCTTCCTGGCGGTGGAGCCGCTGCTGGAGGACCTGGGGCCGCTGGACCTGGGTGGGATTCAGTGGGTCATCGGCGGCGGCGAATCGGGGCCGGGCCGCTGGCGTGGCCTTCCTGTTCAAGCCGTGGGGCGCCTGGGGGCCGGACG